>WNFR01004218.1_pt1 | contig 25437 bp, 28 predicted proteins | sample 5400221 | NCBI WGS metagenome assembly WNFR01 (sample SAMN13153357, study PRJNA577476) | soil metagenome | isolation source: 40 cm soil under Madrone tree | place: USA:California | collected 2016-06-14 | reverse complement strand
GTTCGATTAATTCCTTCTTTGGCATCTCGGAAATTTGCGTCTTCGTGAAAGCCGTGTGCGGGAAATCTGCATGCACGGTTTGAGCGGCGGACGGTGGCCAGCATTGGGGAACCCTGGTGCGCCACCTCCGACCCGACAACCCACGTCTTCCCTCACGCAGAACCGCCGGGACACTAGCGTCCTGGCTCTTTCAGCGGCAGTTGAACCGGACCTCAGGCGCGTCTTCGGGAACGACCTACGGCACGCTTCGATCGTTCGGAGGACAAAAGCGAGAGCCGCCCGGAGCTGTGCCGCGCTACGACGGGCGGCTCACTACCCCCTCATCTTGCCCCCATATTGTAAGGCTTTCATGGCTTTCTTCGGTGTGCACGGCCATAATGCGCTACTTGTCCGAAAGTCCGGCCAGCCGTGTGATCCGTTTGTGCTTTGACCGCGACTGCCAATTGGTCAATGACTCCGAGAGGTCGCTTTCGCCAAAACGCTTGCTCTAGGCGCGGTTTCGGGCAAGAACCACCTTTTGCCCTTTGTTATCTGATGAGAAACTATTGGGAACGTTTTGGGTTCTAATCCGCATCGCCGCTGCTCTGCGCCGCCTCGTCGCTACGACTTTGTAGATTCCTTATTTGGGTGGTTTCTCAGTGGGCAGACGTGTCCCAGGTTGGTCGGGTTTTCTAGCCGCTCCGGTTGTGGTGTTCCTGACAATCTGCTCTTACTACGCCTACACTCGCCACTACCGAACGGTTTCCGGCAATGCGGCTGGTTCTCCCGTTGATTCCGCGGTCCTACAACAGTCCACCGATCCCCAGGCGCTACTTGGCATCATTATGTGCCTCGCAACCTGACCGTTCTTGCCGACCTGAAGGCACGCCGGTCGCGTTAGCGAAGCCAACGCTCTTTATGAGCAGGCCGAAGACGTGATTGAGAGCATGTTAATCAGCGTGGATGAGCCGTATTGGAACAGCTCCGTTGCTGCTTCGATGAGTCAAACGTACTTGCAGCATTTCGAACTCGTCACCAAGAGTGGCGATGTGCCGGGTGCTTTCCATGTATTGGAACGAGTACGCGGACGGACTCTGGTTTGGGTCCTCGAAGACAGGAAGGCATTTCCGACGGCCGAGTCTGGGCAGACAGAATCGCTGGAAACAGACCTTGTGGCGCTCCAAGTGCAACTGATGCAAACCAACAGCACAGAGAAGCGCGAGCAACTGATGGATAGATTGGTTGAATATGAGCGGCGGCTTGGGCTGGCCTGGACAAAGGAGGATGATCCCGGCAATGGCCTGCCAGCGCAACCCGCGTCACTGCCGAAGGTCCAAGAAGTCTTGAAATCAGACGAACTGCTTCTGGAAGTTGGCTACCACTTCGATCCTCATGGCCATTTCCGCACTTCGCTTCCTGTATAAAGTCACTCTCAAGAAAGACTGGACCTTCGCAGACATCATCCCCGCTCCGAAAAAGCCTCAGACCCTGCCGGTGGTCCTCAGTCCCGAGGAAGTCGTACAGTTTCTGGCCTGCGTGGCAAACAGGAAGCACTGTGAAATCTTGACCACCTGCTACGGAGCCGACTTGCGCGTCTCCGAGGCTATCGCTCTTACACCCCCGGCCATCGATAGCAAGCGCATGGTCTTGCGGGTCGAGCAAGGCAAGGGAATGAAGGATCGTTACGTGATGCTCTCCCCACAGCTGTTAGAGATCCTGCGAGCGTGGTGGCGAGTGGAAAAGGCCTGAGCACTGGCTCTTTCCCGGCGATATACCGAGCCAGCACATTAGCCGGGCCGCGGTGGAGCGCGAGTGCCAGAAAGCCCACGGTATTTGCAAGATTTTCCAAGCCTATCACCCCGCACTCCCACCGGCATCATCGCGATCTTCTTGCTTGGTGGCAATGTCGATCCTTTGGACCCAGCCGCTGTTCGGCGAGCATGGGACCGCTGTTCTCACAGAAATTTGTACGGTGCTCGACGCGAGAGTTCGCCGATTGGGCCAGGTCTTTGGGAGTTGCCTTCGTAGCCTCATCGCCGCACGGCCTGCTGGACGATCGAGCCAATTCCCTTGATTGACGTCCGCCCTAACTGCCCGTGATTTCCGGAAGACCTTCGTAGGATGAATGGTCAACGAGTCACCGTGTCTTTGAACATGAACTCTCCCACAATAATCTCGGATCAGAATCCGGTGCTCCGGGCAACAAGAGCATGAGCACCGAGCTCCTGCCCTCTCTTGAATTTCACAGGGTCAGCATGAATGCCACCAGGTCTTTCTTCTCCTGGGGAGTCAGCTTTGTGCCCAGAATCAAATTGAAGAACTCGACAGTGTCGTCCAAGGTCATTAACCGTCCGTCGTGAAAGTAGGTCGGAGTATCCTTCAAGCCCCGCAGAACGGGGGTCTTGATTGGTCCGTCTCCACCCGAGGGCGCGATCAAACCGTTGATGACTTGTGCCTTGTAGAAGCGTTCCACGTGCAGATTGTGCATTAGGTTGTCAGTGTAGTAGGGGGCCTCGTGGCAAGACGCGCATTTTCCTCTGCCGAAGAAAACCTCCTGGCCGTGGAGTTCTTGCGGCGTCGCCTTTTGGGGGTCGAGCTTCCCAAAGACGTCCAGTTTGGGGGCAGGCGGAAAGTCCAAGATCTCCTGGAATTCCCCCATGTCGTGAACCTGGCTGCCGCGATCTAGAATGTTGACTCCTTTCTTGGTCGCGATCACCGGGTCTCCGTCGAAGTAGGCTGCGCGCTGCTCAAATTCCGTGAAATCTTCGACCGTTTTCAATGCCCGCTGCGAACCAAATAGTCGTTGAATGTTGACTCCGCGAAGTGCTGGAGTGTCGATCCGGTGGCGCACCTCTTGGGGACGAACGTCCCCTGCCTGATGCGTGGCCCCGTTAGTGCTTCCATTTTGGTGGCAATCAAAACACGCTACTCCCAGACTTGGATGTTCCGAGCGGCGATCCGCGGTTTCATTGAACTGTTGCTGCGCAAACGGCGTCAGCAGCAACCGCAGGCCTTCCAACTGTTTAGGATTCAGGATGCCGTTGAAAAGTTCGTAATAGTTGCTCGATGTCACCAACTGTCCGCGGGAGACGTCTCCGAGGTCGGGGCGTGTTGTCAGGTAAATTGCTGCGGGAAACTCGGGCAGCAAGTGGTCCGGTATGTCGAAGTCCACGTCAAATCGCTGCAAGTCTCTTCCGGTCTGCTTCTTGGTTTCTTCGATCGCAAAATGTGGAAAGACCATGCCCCCTTCCTCATTCTTCGGATGAGGTAAAGGGAGAAAGCCGGCGGGGAATAGTCGCTTGGCGCGAATCTCCTCGGGACTCATCGCCGAGAGCTGATCCCAGGTAACGTTAGCGGGCAGCTTCACTCGTACGCCCGTCTGAACTGGTTTCCCGCGGCTCATCTTGGCATTTGGATCGGGACGGTCGCTCAGATCATAGCGTTCGTTCATTACGTTCATTTGGCGATTGCGCACCTCCGGCTTTTCGGCGCTGATCCTCTTAAAGAAAGATGAAAATTCCTCCTCGGCGACCGGAAACTGATAGCTTGACTTGACTGGCACGCTCGGAGTCCCGGGGTCTTGGGCCTTTATGCTCAGAACGGTGGCCAATGATAAAGCAACGGCGATGCCGATCGTTTTGCTGGATTTGAAAACCATGGTTTGTCTCCGTTCGAATGAGTGAGCAACACGGCGCGAACTCACCGTGAAAGCACTGGAGCAATTGAGCAGCCAAGGCACAAATCGTTCGATTCATTGGGCAGGGCTCAAAATGAAGAGCATTGAGCGAGGTCGAAGGGCCGGGGAAAAAATCGGGCGGCGGCCGTGACCACGGGTCGACACTTGTGTCCAGCGGTCGGCACATACTCAGTGGACGGAAACAACCCCCTGCACCTTAGAGCAAGGCGCCTGGTCGGACATAAGTGCGAACAGTTCAGAGCCATTGGAGGACTTCTGTTGTGGGTTTATTGGGCCAAGCTGAGCAGTCGTTCACACGGGCACGGCCTGGACCGGAGGGGCGCGGCGCGGACTAGTGCGTGCTGACGGCGGGATAGCCCCTATTGAGAACGAAGGTTCGCTAGCACGTGAGAGCAGCCAGGGAGGTCATATATGGGCCACGAGCGTGACGGGCAGGGTGAACTGAAAAGTTGCGCCGCGCCCGGAGGCGCCAGCGGCCCACAAGCGGCCGCCATGCGACTCAATGATTGACCGGCTGATGCGAAGCCCCATGCCGGTGCCGTGAGGTTTGGTTGTAAAAAACGCATTGAAGATCTGGTCCACCTGCTGCGGGGGCAGTCCTATGCCGGTATCGCTGACGGACACCTGAATTTGCTCGTTTTCCGCCCGCTGCGACTTGATGGCTATCTCACGCGTTCCGTCCACTTCCTTCATCGCATCGATGCTGTTAATGATTAAGTTCATCGTCACCTGCTGCAATTGCACGCGATCTCCCATGATCTGGGGAAGATCTGCGGCCAGGTCCGTCCGGACTGATATGTTGTATCGCATTGCCTCACTCCGCAGGAGGGCAATCATTTCTCGAATAACCTCGTTTACATCAAGTAACTCCCGTTTTAAAGTGCCCTTCTTGAACTGCAAGCGGATTCGGCTGATGATGTCGGCTGCACGAGTTGCATCTTTGACGATTCTCGACGCAGCAGCGCGTGCCTCTTCCAGATCAGGTTGATCGCGTGTAAGCCAGCGCAAGCACGTATTGGCGTCGGTAACGGCGGCGGCAATCGGCTGATTCACTTCGTGCGCCAGTGACACTGTTAGCTCTCCAATGGTGGTAACCCGGCTGACGCGTGCTAGATTCGCCTGAGCCTCGCGCAGCGCTTCCTCAGCACGCTTGCGCTCGGTCACGTCCATTACCGCTCCGACAAACTCGACTCTCCCCGACTTGCCACTAAAGCCATGAGCCACAACATGGACGTATTTGACTGAATTATCCGGCGTCACCAAGCGATATTCATGTTCAAAGTCCTTTCCATTCATCGACGCATTCTCAATTGTTTGCTTCACGTGGACCGTGTCTTCCGGATGAACTCGTTGGAGAATAAGTTCCACGGTCGGTTTCGTGGTTCGGTCGTATTGGAAGATCCGAGAGGTTTCCTCGGACCAGAGGATCTCTCCGCTCGAAACGCTCCATCCGAAACTTCCGGTGTTGCTTAATCGCTGCGCTTCGGCCAAGTAAGCCTCACTCCGCCGTAGGGCATCTTCGGCTCGGTGGCGTTCCTCGATGTCGATAGCGGTTCCATACCAATTAACAATGTTCCCCAGCTCACTGCGCAGCGGAACGTTGCGGATCAGCAACCAGCGATAATCCCCGTCCATCCGCCGCACCCGTGCTTCACTCTCCATCGGTCTCCCAGTTGCCACCGCTGCGTGCCATTCCCCGACGTACCGCGTGAGGTCATCGGGATGAACTAAGGAGCCCCAACCCAAGCCCAGTATGTCCGCCATAGATCGACCCGTAAATTCCAGGAAACGCTGATTGATGAAATCAAGGGAGCCATCAGGCCGAGCGCTCCAGGCGTAAGCCGGAATCGTGTCGATAACAAGGCGGAGGCGATCTTCGCTGCTCTGCAAAGTCGCGTAGAGATCGCTCAGGCGCCGGGCGGTGTCGTTAAAGACCTGCCCTAGGTGAGCGAGTTCATCTTTTCCGCCGACAGACACTTGATGCTGAAACTCGCCCCGCGCCAATGCCTTAGAGCCTTCCACCAATCGCGCCAGTGGCTGGGTGATGCTGCGCGTAATGGCTAGGCCGAGGGTAGCGGCGATCAGCAACGTGAAGACGGCGGTCAGCGGCACAATCACAAAAACAAGACCTTGCACGCGCCTAATGTTCAGCACGGTTTGGGCCTGCTGTTCGCTGGCCTCGTGGTCGACTTTCTCGACGAGCTCCGAGGTCAGCGATTCCAGTGGCCGTACTTCGTTTGCCAGGCGCAGGTGCACTGCCCGCCAGTCGCCGGATGTGGCGAGTGTAGTGATGGCCTCAAGCTCTGATGTCAGCGCACTCTGAATGACGTGAAGGGTGGGCAGGATGGTCGGATCTCGCCGGGGGTCGAAAGGTGGGAGACTAAGGGCGCTCGTTGCCCGACGGATGTCCTCTAGGACCGCGGTACGAAAGGGTCCAGCTTCTTTCACCAGTCGATCGGCATCTTCGGCGTCGGCTAGCCCATCCAGCCGATCATGAAAACCTAACATGCTAGTATGCACGCGTAAAACCGCAACTAGCTTCTGGTCGATATCGTTCAGGTGTCCTGCCTGAGTACGGACCACATGGAATTGCCAAAGGATAACGGCATCCGCAGCTAACATCGAAAGGATGATGAATACGAAGCCGAGTATCAGACGGGAGCCGATGTTGAGCCAAAGAGTTTTCGCCTCAACGCTCTTGACCCAACGGTTTAATCCTGTTGCGGTGTGAAGCCCCATCGGTTGTTCCTATCGAGCTATCCCTGGCCTCGAACTTACGCCACGCCTCTCACTGTTTGCGCGCGAAGCTGAAGCCGGTCCAGAGGTTATTAACCTGTTCAGAATTCTATTCAGGGTGCGCTGATTCCCTAGGGACGGTCCCTTCTTGAAACCGGTGGTGCGAACCAATTCATTCTCCAGGGATGCGGCAGCTTCCGGCGCACTCTTCTCGCCAGTCAGCACGGAGTGCACTGCTTGGATGTAAGCTTCGGTCACGTCCTGGTATTTTTTGCCAGCAACGTTCGAAGGACGCGAAACCATGCCGGTCCGGAACGCTTGACTCAAAAGCTCAAAACGGCGATTTGGTTCAAGTACCTCAGGCAGGTTGTAGAGCTCCGGTAGAGTGGGTGGCTGCAAAAGCACCCGGGACCGCTTCACCTGCACGTCTCTACGGGTGAGATACCGGACCAGCTCTAAGGCTTCATGAGGATGAGCTGAGAATCGGGAAACTGCCAAACCCCATCCTCCCAAGGTACCCACTTGGCCTGCCTTACCACCGGGCAGCAGGGCTGTATCGAACTTATTTCGGATTGGCGACCCTGCCGCTTGGCTGTCGACGTAGGCTGACGGCCAATGCCGCATGAATGCCGCATCACCTGCAACCCAAACGTTTAGCGAATCCCACTCTCTATATCCGACCACACCTGGGGGTGAGATGGAACCAACCCAGTGCGCCGCCCTTTGCCACGCCCTGATCGCCTGCGGATTATTCACGCTGATCGCCTGGTCCTCCTCGATGATCCGCCCGCCGCCTTCGGCTGCCTGCCATTCCAGCGCATTGCAGGTCAACACCTCGTCAGCCGCCCCTTGCCACACAAAGCCCCAAAACTGTTTCTTACCTTTGGCTCGTTCGCCAGCCTGAATTCGAGCCGCCATAATCTCCAGCTCATCCCATGTCCTGGGTGGCTCACGATATCCATACTTTCGCAGAAGGTCGGTGCGATAAAATAAAAGCCCGACGTCGGCACGATACGGCATGGCCACCAGCTTCTTATCCACGGTGTAGCTCGCGGCTATCTCCGGAAATTGAAGGGATATTTCGTTAGCGAAGTATGGCTTGAGATCTATGAAATATTCGTTCAGAGTCCCCGGCCAGATCACATCGATCCCGTAAACGTCAGGGCCCGAGGCGCCTGTCCCGAGTAACTCTTTCCACAAAGCGAACCTCTGCCGCGCGGAGTCCGGAGACGGAAGGAGTCTGACTCGGATTCCTGTTTCCCGAGTGAATTGCTGCAACTCCTGCTGGCGCGCATCGCTGAACGTCTTGTTCGACCACTCCTCCAGAAGAGTCAATGTAACCGGTTCATGAACAGATGGCCTCGTACAACCTTCCAGAAGCAAAGAGAGCAACACAATGCAAACAGGGCGTACCATCTTGCCGGAATTTGACCACCCTGCGTAAAGACCACGAATTCCCTGTGCGACCATTCTCTGAATTTTCATCAGCATTTCGAAAGGCTCCCTCTCACGAGAGGATCAGAGACGATACGATCGCTCCATGGCCTGCCTCGCCTCGGTGCCTGCCACGTCAGCAGACCCAGTTTTCGCCTGAACATTCGACGGCCGCGGGATGCAAATCTTGATTTTTCACGGCGTGCTTCTCGACAGACCATGTTGTATGGGAAATATTGTGATTTAGCTTGCAGAGAGTAGATCGACGCAGGGAAACGTTGTGTCGCAATGTGCGCGACCACTTCCTCCAGTCTCGCTCCATCATGTCTGGTTTGAGAATGAGGTCTGGAAATCCCCGCCCTGCACATCGCACGAACCCAGAATATTCATGGTGACGAGAGGCTAAAAGGACGTCAACAATCCGAGTGCGATTACACGAACATAAGCGCAAGAACGTAGCGCGGAACAAGAGGTAAAGAAGACGAATGGAAGAGCCGATGGCCATGGCTCGCCTCATGTGGATCGTGTCAGAGCTGGGTTTCGCAACTCGTTTTCCGAAGGAAACCATCATACTGCAGAAGCCTTCACCCGACGAGGATCCGGAGTGTTGGCGGGATGCTGCGTACTCCATCCGCCACACTCCACGCCGTTACTCTCTCCTGACAACTACTGCCGAACTGGTTAACTCCGTATTGTCCCCACTCCCTCGTAATATCAAGAGGGCCAGGAAGATGCCTCTGGCGACGCTGCCGCAGGCGGAGCAGGTCGCCTGTTTTCCTGACGATTATGCTCGCGTTGCTGCATCGCCTGTCACCACGGCCTTCGTTTCGCGGAAGAAGATGGAAGCGGGCGAGGAACCTGTCAAGGTTTCCCTCCGGCTCGCTCCGCTCGACCTGTGACTGAACCCTCGCCCGTTTGGTGAAAGCCCTCCGCTAGAAACGAAGGCGGACAATCGAAGTCAAACTGCGAAAGCTATGGCGTACTCCGCTAATTCGAGGAGGCTTCGCCTCAACCGTTTCCGATTTTTTGAGCAGGGTCATCGGAGCGCACTTGTTCAAGAAGCCCGGCGGGAAGCTGATGCGACGCCATCGGAGCGCGCTTAACGTGGTTCGCCGCGCGAAAGAAGCGCTCGCGTCTCAAGATGGGCGGCGGCAGGAGGAAGGACAGGGAATCTCCTCTAGGCCAATCGGACGTTCGTAGCGCCGATTCTCAAGACGTCGCCATACGAGCGTGTGGTGGCTGCTCCCCCAAGGCGAGTGAGGTGCTGAAGACCTTGCCGACGCCGAGGACTGAGGCATTTCAATTCGCCCTTTTGTTGGACAACTCGAATATCTGGGTCGTTCGTAGAGCAAGTTGAATCAGAGGTGAGCGTTCCTCTTAAGCGTGGGTCAAATAAGGGTCACGGAAGGCTGAATCTACAGTATTCATGCGTATTCATGGGTTGTCATCTGCGCCGCAAAGTATTTGAATTTGCAGTTTCCCACGAGACTCATAACCCATCTATGAAGTCGTCGGCTGTGTCAAGCTGGTAGAAGGATTTTGCTTTTGCCTTCTGCCGGGTTCCATTCGCCAGGCTGGGTGAATTCCAGACCGGCGGGAAGAACCGTCAAACTTACCGCTCTACCTCTGAACTGTCGCACAGCTAATTTAGCTCCGACCAAAGGCCCGCTCGTAATCATTCGAGCCGGAAACTCGGTCCGACCCAACCATCTATTCGGTCACAACTTCGGCCATGATTAACTAATTCAGACTCCCTCGTTAAAGGGAGCGGGGCGCCCAATCAAAGGTTCGGTGTTCAACTTCACACCATTGGGTTAGTCGAGCTACCCCACGTGCGAACCGAACTTTTTCAACTGCTGGTAATCCCATCCCCGGCGCCACATCCAGAACAGCCGCACCGCCAGCTTGCGTGCCATAGCTACTTTGGCAATCGCATGATTGCGGCGCAGCGCCAAGTGCACGTACTGGTGTCGCCACTGTTCCTCAGAACGAGCCACGCTTTGCGCCGCCTGCCCCAGCAAGAACCGAAGCAGCGCATTGCCTTGCTTACTGATGTGGCCCAACCGCCAGTTATCGGCACTGGAGCCCTCACAGGGAATCAGTCCCAGATAGCTGGCCACCTGTTTGCCGCAACCAAACCGACACGGGGTGCCAAGGACCAGCACAAAGGCCAGCGCCGTGATCGGCCCCACGCCAGGATGGGTTTGCAGCCGTTGCACCTCCGGCACCCGCGCAGCTTCTTGCACGATCGCCTGGCTCAACTGATCGATGCTCGGGTCGAAGCGGTCCAGCAGCTCCAGCAGTTCTTGCCGGCGCCGAGTGGTCCAGGGAGGCAACGGCAACGACTCCAGTTGCGCCCGTCCCTTTTCGGTCCACAGCCCTCGCTTGCGCCGTACGCCTTCGTTCATGGCGATCGCTTGTAACTGATTCAGCACTCGCGTCCGCATTCCCACCAGGCGATGCCGGTGCAACACCAGTTGCCGTACATCCCGATTCTCCGGAGTTGGCACCCAGATGCGGGGGAAGTTATTTTCCAGCATTAGCTTGAGAAGGTGCTCGGCATCCCGCCGGTCGTTCTTCTGCTTGCGCACCCGCTTGGCTCGAATCTGCGCCGGATCGCCCACCCACAGCTCATCGTTGAGTTCCGCGAGCAAGCGCTCGAACCAACGCGAGTGCCCGGTAGCCTCCATCCCTACGCGCACGCTGATTCCTTTTTTCTTCAGCTCGCGGTAGAACTGCTCGGCCTCCCCACCGCGGTGTGTCAGCCGGCGCTCTCCGCACTCTCCAGTTTGCTCGGGTGATAATCGCAACCTATAATCAACATGTTCGGCCTCCTTTCTCCCGAGCCCTTGGTCGTTAGCGCTACCAAGTGTACTCAGGTCAGATGAGGCCGACGACTTTATGAAATCAAAGGTCGGTGGTTCAAATCCCCCCCCGCAACCAACCCAATCAGTTTTTCCAGAAGCCCGTGATCCTCTGAATGATATTGCCATCGGATCGTTGCTCGCGCGTTCAAAACCATGCAGTGTGCTACAATATGGTTGATAATGTGCTACAGAGAAACCACAGCGTAAGCAGATCTGGGAGGTGAGTCGTGAAGCGTGGCGTCCAATCCAGTTCCTCACGAGGACGGAAACGCGCTGTCGTTGGTAAGGCCGGACTGATGCGCTTCAGCAAGCTGCGCGACGTTATGGTCATCGCCGAGAAGGAAGGCCTGCTTCACGGCGAACGCACCCAGGTGGTCCGGGGAAGAATGCCGGAAGCCCTTGTAGCCAGGGCAAAAAAGCGAACGGGGATTGATTCTGACACGGACTTGATCGAGGTGGCGCTGGCCAACACTGCGGTCGCGGACGACTACGCTGACTGGCTGCTTTCCCGCCGTGGCGCAGTCGATCGCGAGGCTGAGCTTGAGTTCTGACTTTCAACGCACCCTCAGGCGGCTTAAACCCGACAAACATCGAGCGCAACTCAAACGGCGGGCCGAATCCGAGCTGGAGTTCGTCGGAACGACGAGGCAGCGACCCGCCAAGCTGCTTTACGATACGACGGTCTATATCGACATTCTTCAAGGCCGCTTTCCGCAACAGGGTGAAGCTATGCTCCGGGCGACCGAAGCGTTGCATTCCCCGGTCACGGAGGCCGAATTGGCAGCGACCTGTGGTCTGCTCGATCCCGCTCACTCCCGGACGCGAGAAATCGTCGAGCAAGTCGATGCGGTCATCGACCGGCGCCCTACCTACCGGACGATCACACCGGATGCAGAAATATGGCGGGAAGCTGGAATACTGTCTGGCATGCTAGTCCGGACCCAGGGATATGGAAGAGAGCAGCGCCGTCGCGTGTTGAATGATGCCCTGCTATTTGAAACGGCTCGGAAGCATGGATGCGCCGTGCTGACTCGCAACGTGGTTGACTTTGACTTGTTGCAGCAACTGGACCCGTCGGGGCACGTAATGTTCTATACAATCGGAGCGCCATAAGCGCGGTTTGCCGCTCGGCGACCGTCGCTGAGACCAAGGAAGGAATGATTTCGTTCAATACTGTACTGGCGCGCCGATTCGGCTCAAGGAAGAAGGGCTGGTGTTCCGAGGATTCGTCCCGTTTTACGCGCACGAAACAGCCGCCAGGACGCGTTGGAACTGACCCACTACCGGGAAATGTTGTTACAAATGACTACCGAAATCTAAGTGGTTAAGGGTGCACCGTTCTCGGGCATGCCGGCGCACTGTAAATGCGATCTTTCAACAATGATCTTGCTCGTGAGGGTGACTTGGCTCTGACTACCGGAAGGAGCGAAGTCTCAGAAGCGAATGTCCTTTAGCGGAGACAGCAGTTCCAGCTTCTTTTCTGCCAGGTCCAGACTCGCCAGATAGTAGTGGACGACGCACGCCCCTGGAATCAATCGCTTTTTCGATGCCGACGTTCATATACAACGTCTGACCGTCATCGGACAAGAAAACCAGTTCTAAGATCCACGATCGTCAGTGGAACGAGCCCCGGCGATCGCGCGATGCCAGCGCACACAACACACCGAGCTTTACCTGTCCGCACTGCGGTCATGGATCGGATGCGCTCACCTGATTCGGCCCGATAGTGTATCTCACTGAACTGAGAGTTCGACCGTGGGATTCCAATGCGAGACGCTGCTCCCAGGCTATGCACGACCAAGATCGTGTATCAGGTAACCCTCAAGGTGTGTTCACCAGATCTTGCAACGGTGCGAGTCGTTGTGTCCCCCTTGCGGGCGGAAGAGCCTGGGTATCCGAACAGGGGCCCTCAGCGACTAAAGCCGCGGTTATCTTGCGTCATTTCGGCGCGACTGAAGTCGTGCCCTCCCAAAAGCGTCCTCCCTGGAGCGCCCTCTCGCAAAGTCGTGCCTCCCGAAAAGAGGGGGTTATCAAACGCGTTCTCTACATTAAGCACTTCCTGACGGGGCCTGGGCTTTTTGCGGTAGGCCGAGGAAAACCAGACGCGAAATATCCAGAAAATCAGCAAGACGAGCGGCAGCAGAGCGGGGACAAAAAGTACGCTTGATCCTCGTAGCCAAGCGGGGAAGACCTGTTGCTGTCCCAGAAAGAAGGACCCAGTGGCGATGAACAGCCCAAAGCACATGCGCCAGAGATGGCGCACGATGCGCTTGGCGCCGAAGACGCCGCCGCGCTGGAGCATGCGAATGTCCCCGGCGGCAACCAGCAGCATCACGGAGCCCATGAAAAAGTACATCGCGACGGGAACTCCATTCGCTGGCCTCGCGTGGCCATGGACCACTTCTAAACCTGATATCCAGAGGGCAATACCGACCAGCAAAGGAACGAGAAGCGCCACCCAATCGAAAATACTCGTTTCTCCGTCTCTGCGCCTGGCTGTGGCCCATGCCGTTGCCACCAGATAGAACGCGAAAGTGCCGCCCAGAAGATTGCTCATTTGGTGTTTCATGAGCGCCAGATACACCGCGCTCGAGCCTAGGATAGGCATCGCTACGACAAAGACTTTTCCAGCCAGGGCGTGCCGGGATCCACCTTTGCGGAAAGACATGGCGGCGGCACCGGACAGTATTCCCAGCACTCCGGAGGAGATGTGAACTGGCAGTAGAGGCGAGTAGGGCATGTTGCCTCTTCTTGAAGTTTAAGTACGAGGAACCGAGCCGAAGAGTTTCGCCAAAAAAATCTTGGGCTCCAAACGCATCGGTGAATGTCTCCGCGTGAACAATTCAAAAGGATTCGACCCAGAACCATAGGTGTCGACACAACTCCATGTCCGCCGTGCGGTTCACTGAATGGGTTGTGAGACCCGTGACGTCGGACAATCCGCGGCAAATTGTAGAAGAGTGGCTGCGCTGGAAGATCCATCGAGCGGGGAGCGAGATGTATAAGAAAGCACGATTATGAAAATCGAGGGTCCGCTAAAAAAAGAAGCACCGATGTCCGCCGTCAACACCGATGGGTCTCCTGATCTAGGGGCGCTCTTCGATGGGCACGTGGCAAGAGAGTTTGCCGATCAAGACATCAATGCCACGATGGAAACCATGGTCCCCGAACCTTATGTTCATTGTGTTCCTGTCATGACAGGTGGATTCGGTGGCCAAGAAGTCCGCGACTTTTATATCGAGCACTTCGTAAACCAAATCCACAAAGATGCGAAGATTACGCCCATCTCCCGCGCTATCGGTAAAGACCAGGTGGTGGACGAATTCATTGTGAGCTTCACTCACGACACGCAATGGGACTATTTGCTTCCCGGAATCCCTCCCACAGGAAAGAGAGTCGAACTTGGGCACGGGTGGTCATGAAATTCGAGAACGGAAAAGTCGCCTGGACGTGAAGACGGCTCAAATCCACCCTCCGCTTTCACCAACGGATGTTCCGCTTGTCTTTTGTCTCCAAGTCCGTGTGCCGTAAATGTGCCGCGGACACCACAAACCCGCGAGTTTTTCGAGGTTTTTGAGGGCACCTCGGGACCTTCCGTGCGAGCTTTTGTTGTGGGTAAGCGATTGATTCATTTAGGTGGACTGCACTTTCTGCAGGGCTGCACCCTGACTTACAAGCAGGAGGTCGCAGGTTCGAGTCCTGCACTGCCCACCAGTTAAATCAATCACTTACCAAGTTTACTGTTTAGTTACTATGCGGTAAAATGTGCCATGCGATCCTCGCTGGGGATCGAGATGGATGGCTGTTGGTCCCGTTCAAGGCGCGCCTTACCTGCTCAAGTTCGGGAGGTTGGTACTTTATTGCCGTTGCTGGTCTGCCGTGCCCCATGGCGCGTGACAACCGCAAGATTGCTGGTGCCCTGCAGCACCCTGGTTCCATAATCGTGACTCCCGCAATATAAGACCAGCTTTTCCGGGAGCCCGCCTCACTTCGAGCTTGACCAAGAAGCACCAGCAAAACCAGGAGCATTCTGCAAACCACTAAAAACATCCCTTTGGCTGAACAATAATTTCAACTGCTCTATTGAAGGCATAAACCAATCGGTACAGCGCGGAAAGACTCCTCGAAGTCGCTCGCGATCCCAAACATCTCGGCGCCGAAATCGGCTTCTTTAGCGTGCTCCACACCTGGAATCAAAAACTCGAAGATCACCCGCATGCCCATTGTGTGATGCCCGCCGGCGGATTGTCGCTCGATCACTCTCTTTGGGTTCTATCGCACTCTCGCTTCTTTCTTCCCATCCCCGTGCTCCGGCGGGTTTTTCGCCGCAAGTTTATCATCGCTCTGAAACGCAACTTCCATCAGGGCAAGCTTGGCTTTCATGGCACCCTGAAGCCCCTCGCTCACCCCAAAGCCTTCTCCGCCTAGTTGCGAACCCTGTTCCGACACCACTGGCACGACTGCGGAGAGAACTGGGCGATGTGGACTGGAAAAGCATGAAGCAGACGGTCTCGCGAATTACAGAGGCCGCGGGCGGCATAATTTTTTGTGTCGACTATAGATGTATATACATCTAGTGGGATTGAAGAATTAAAACTTTCCAAAAGGAACCCATTTATGCGGACCGCCAGCTATTTGATGGCTGCGCTGCTGGTGTTCGGAGTTCTCCTAGCCGAGCTGCGAGCGACAGCCGCTCGCCCAGGCCCCGGGAATCACGGTGGGGCCAACTCGGTTCGCCCGGAACTCGAATATTTGAAAGCTGTAAACAGCGTGGCACCGCCGCGAGATCCACAATTGCTGTTTCTGCTTATGGCGCAGTATTCGAACGCGAACCTGCAGGGTGAGGGTGCAGAGTTTTTCTGCGCGCGACTGAAGGAATTCGGACCGCGCCTGACGGACGCTCAAAAGGCGCTGTATCTGAGCGCCATCGGATTGTTGCGAGCTCAGCATGCACCTGCCGTCTCGTTACTGCATCGAGTGGGGTACGTGAAAGACATCATCGCGATACTAGAACAAGCCAAGCAGCTTTCCGGAGGGCAAGTCTTCGTGGTGAACTGGATTACCGGCATCGTCCATGCTCAGCTTCCAAGCCGCTTCCATCAGAAGAATGCAGCGCAGAACGAGCTGGCCTGGTGCGTGGCGAACGCTGACAAAGCGCTACACGCAGGGTGGTTGCGAGAAGTTTACTACTACCTTGGAAAGCTTGCCCTCGCAGACGGAGAACAAGTTAAAGCACAGGACTATCTGCGGCGGAGCGGCTACAGGGACTTTGACAGCCCGATCACGCTGATCACTCCTTTTTCGGAGGAGGTCGCATCCGGGCACGCTTTTTCGCCGCGGCGCATCGCCGAGATCGTGCCGGGGCACGTATATGCGCTCTCGGGTTTCGAGTTCACCGAATATTATTTTGTGGTGTCGGACGATCGGCGAGAACTAATCGGCATCGATGCAGGTACACGCCCGGACTCTGCCAAGGCCGCCTACGAGGCACTGCGAGCGTATGCGCCTAGCTTGCCGGAACTGACGACGGTCTTCATCACACACTCTCACTGGGATCACGTTGGTGGACACACGTATTTCCGTGCCCTAAATCCCCGCTTGCACTTCTACGCAAGGAGCAACTACGGAGAAGAAATCGCCCGCGAACTCAGTGCGCCGGGCGTGTTCGACAAGCAATTCTTCGGCGAAGCCTTCAGCCTCGACAACGTACGGAGTTTCAAGCCGGACATCACCATCGATCGCCGCACTGAGCTTGAGATCGGGGGAACACGCATCGAGCTCATTCCTGTGCAAGGAGGCGAAACTCACGATGCGATGTTCATCCACCTGCCGGATGAGGGCGTTCTGTTTGTCGGCGATTTCATCATGCCTTATCTGGGCGCACCGTTCGTCAAGGAGGGCGACCTTCAGGGACTGATGGATGCGATCGATATCGTGGTACAAAAGAATCCGTTGTATCTGCTCCATGGCCACGAGCCGCTCACGCGGAATTTCGCCTCTGCCTCTATGCTGGCGCAACTCAAGATAGATCTGGCATGGCTGCGCGAGCAGGTCCTGACGGCAACGCGCCAAGGCGATGAGCGTGGGGCGATACATCGGGCAAACCTGATTCCCCCAGGCCTGCTCAACGACCAGCCCGATGTGTATCAGCCGTACCTTATCCTGCGCGAACACGTCATCGACCGTCTCTATGATCAGAACGTCGGCTATTGGCAGCCGGACTTGCAAGGCCTCGAACATCTTACCCGTGCAGACCACGCAGAACTCTTGGTCGACTACCTCGGCGTGTCGGAAAGACAGCTGGTCAAGACAGTGGAACGCTTGACCGCGGACGGCAAGTATGAGCTCGCAGCCTCTTTGCTTGAATCGGCTGGAGACAGGTTCGAGAGCAGCAGCTCCGTAGCAAATAGCAGACGGCTTGTATACCTTAAGTTGATGGAGAGGCACCAGAATACTGACCCGTTCAAATTCATCATCTACTCTGCAAAGATCAGGGAACAAACGCCGCAGATGACCGCGACCAAGTGAATAGTGGAGCCGCTCTTAGCCTCCAGTGGAGGTTGGGGCCTGCTGCACATCCACGGAGGTGACCGACAAGCCGAAAGTGATTCCGTGTCAGAAGTCCTATTGTTGTATCAGAGTGACCGCAAAGGAGAAATTAGTAGCCTCGTCAGAGTTTGGAGCGGTCGCTTTTGATACAACTCTTGCGCTGACATTCTCTTGTACTCCAGCAATATACGGCTGGCTCACGCCGGCTCATCCATAGCACAACTATACCAAGACCCTGAAGTTGGACCCGTCCCCAAACTCAGCCAGCAGGATTTGGCGAATATGATCGGTGTAACCCGGCAACGGTGAATGCTATTTTGAAGCGCTCCAACAAGTAGATATGTGATGATGCTTGTAGTTTGAGTGTTGCATCGCCCGACTACGGGGCGATCTGCCTCGACGGATTGACTGTGCGAGTTTAGCGATCCTCACTCCTACTTCGAACGTGTCCGCTCGATGTTGACCAGTTTCGTGGACGGCGCGCCACGCCATCTCGGTTCACCCTGGTAGCCTTTTCGGAGGCGACCGACAAGGGATCCAATCGCTGCTGAACCAAACGCCAGATGCGCAATCTTTACCGGTCCGAAGTGGAGATCTTTCAACCAATGTAAGCCGCTGCTGATGGCACATCCGCACTGCGAGCAATCCGGTGTGCCCCCGAAAATGCAAGGTTCCACTCGAGTCTTCAGGTCGGCCGAGTAATTCGTCGACATTCTCGAAAACATGCATTCCGACGGAGCTGTCGGCGGCACACGCATCGCTTGGGCGATACCCTCGTTGATCAGCAACTTCGGATAGCGAGCCCTGCAGCCCGCAAGTTCGCGGGCGACGGCGTCCCGTTGACCGACGTCCAGGATTTCGTCGCTGACTTCACCCTTTTGCGGAGTGTAGAGACTGACCCAGATGCGAACTACCTCGGGCCGCGCGCTCCAGAAGGCCAGGTACTCCTCCAGATAACCGGCTTTGGCGGCCATGGCACGGGTGATCGTCCAATGAACGTTCACGCGAGCGCCGGCAATGTTGCGCAAGATGTGCTCGTAGGTGGCCGGTTTACGGCGAACGTCGTGGTGCTCGGGCAGTCCGTCGACGGAGACCGCGACTCTAACGCGGGGGATCGGCATCCAGTACGGCGGGATCGGGATCACGGCGCTCGTAACCACCATGGTATGAACTCCCATGCCGCTCAAAATGGGCAGGATCCGGCTGAGTTCACGATGACGAACTAGGGGCTCACCGCCGACCAGGGAAACGTGCAGTGGACGATGGCGTCGCACAAGCGAAACCACACCATCCACCAGATCGTCTCCACGGTAATCGGCGAGATCGCGCAGAGTAACGGAACCTCCAAGATGCGTATCACCATAGGCATAACATCCCGGACAGTGGAGCGGACATTCGCGTGTGATCTCGATGGAAAGCATGGGACTGCTTCCGCCCAGGATGGCTTTCCAAGCAGCTAACAGTTGCACTATTTTCAATCCCGGTTTCGGGCGAACCTTTTTCACAACACACCTCGATTCTCCGACGGCAGCGAGGAGCCGGCAGCGGCAAAGAGTCCACCGCGGCGTCTGAGCAAGCGGGCAGCGGCGTTTCTCTGTTCAAGCTTGTGCGCGTGAACTACGAGAAGGACCGCACCTTCGTCGAAACACGCAGCAAAGTAGGCGGATTCGTACGGCGTCAGGCCCATCGCCAGCAAGCAACGGTCGAGATCGGGAATTCTGCCAGCAAAAGCGCCGAAAGCAGAAACGTCCTCGGTGGCAAAGCCGGACTGCTCTAGATCGGCAATCGCCCGGGCGACCTCAAACCCGTCCCAGAAGAGACTGCTCACGTGCCATGTGGAATTTCCCCCATTCTTGGACATAAAGTTCTCCTTCAACGGGAAGAGCTGTAGGTTTCGGTTGTTGCGGAAGGGACGAATGCAATGCTAGAAGGTGAAGAACGTGAGATCTAGCAAAGACAGACGCAAGTCGCTGCGAGTACATCCAGGGGGAGGTGTCGTCCTGCCCCGGGGAGTGTTGCCATCATCGCCTGCTGGGCACCCCACAAGTCAAATACCGGGCCAGCAGGAACCACGAATGGAAGGATGCCAAGCTTGACGGCGGTCCCGGGAAGCTCATCCGGCATGGGAGAGATCAAAACGCAAGCCAGGGCCAGTGCGGCCATGAGTGCGACTACAGGTTTGACCCGTCGCTCCATGTGAAGGTTTTGATGCCGGGCTGGTAGTCACCGTTGCATCCAACGCGTTAGACGGGCGATCCCGCGAGGGGACGTCGCGATCAAGCGCTCAGCGACACCACACAGCGGCTGGGGAAGAGCGAGTCGATCCTGCGAAAGACGGCTTGGTCCTTCCGCGCTTCGTGAAGGCAATTGTCGGTCAGGCTGTGTGATTCACTTTTTGCTAAACGGCGCTAACTGTGCCGTTGTCTAGGGCGCCTTCTCTTGAGCTACGGCTGAAGAGTTTTCTAAAACTATGACCGGATTGTGTTTAGGATGCTCACCGCTGATCTCCCAACTGGCTGGCAGAAAATACCCCCTCAGCAGTTTCATTTCCAGCCCGTCGTGGTAGAGGTGAGAGGCCGCCCAACACTGCGGACACTCGATCTTCATGTAGTTCTGCACCAGCCCGGTTCGGCTAGGCGACGCATCTTTTCGAACAGCCTCGATGTGCATCGTTCCAATTTCCAGCGGGAGTGTCGTGCGAATGAAACAGGGGCAATCGAACATCGCTGAGTCCTTGCAACGGCGCGATGCGGCCGGCAAATTATACGCGACTAGTCGTCGAAACTTCTTGCTCCTCCCTTCATACGGTTGATCGACAAGGTGTCGTGGAGCGCCCAGATCTGGCTGGTCGGGAAGCGATCCTGAAGGTTCATGCTCGCAAAGTGAAATTGGCCTCTGCCGTCGATTTACACGTGGTGGCCGCTCGAACCGCCGGCATGGTGGGCGCTGATCTCGCCAATATCATTAATGAGGCCGCATTGCTCGCCGCACGCCGTTGTGCCGACGCGGTCGAAATGCGGGATCTGGAAGAGGCCATCGACCGCGTAACCCTGCGTCTCAAGCGGCAGCTCGTCATCACGCCAGAAGAAAAGGAGCGGGTGGCCTACCACGCGACTGGGCACGCCCTCACCGCTCTCTCCGTCGACCAAGCCGATCCAGTGCACCGCGTGACCGTCATTCCTCGTTCGATCGGGGCGCTCGGAGCCACCCTGCAACTGCCGACCACCGAGAAATATCTCCTCACCACGCTCGAACTCGAGGATCGAATCGCCGTGATGTTGGGTGGTCGAGCGGCGGAAGACATCGTCTACAATGGGTGGTATCCACTGGTGCGCACAACGATCTGGAGCGTGCGACGGAGATCGCCCGCCAGATGGTGATGCGCTATGGCATGAGCGAAAGGCTTTGGGCACCAGGTCTTTGGAAAGCCGACGATGGGGCCATTTCTCGATTCCACCATGTCGTTCGGAGCGCATTGCAACTTCAGCGAAACAACTGCGGAGCGAATCGACGATGAGGTCTCTCGTCTAATGGAGCGTACGTGTCGGAGGGTAAAGGAAATTGTCCTGAAGCGACGCCGTGCGCTGGAGCGAATTAGTGCGGAACTCCAAAATCGGGAAACCATCGGCCGGGAAGACTTGGAACGAATCTTGTCAGAAATTGAGGCGAATCCCCGGCCGTTGTCGCCTAGAATACAACGCATTGGAGTGATCGATGGCTGTCATTCGAGTCTGTAAGGTTTGTGGACGCAAGAACCGTGTTCCGGGCGCACATCTGGCTGATACAGGGCGCTGCGGGGCGTGCAAATCGCCCCTGCCGCCGCTGGCTGACCCGTTGGAAGTCGATGCCGAAGTATTTAACGAAATCGCACAAAACTCTCGTGTACCGGTTCTCGTGGATTTCTGGGCGGCATGGTGCGGGCCTTGCCGCATGGCGGCGCCCGAGGTTGCGCGCACGGCTGCAGAAATGGCGGGGAAGGCCGTTGTGGTGAAAGTCGACACCGAACGCTACCCTGAACTTGCTGCCAGATTCAACGTCCGGGGAATCCCGAACTTCGTGGTCCTGTCCGGGGGACGTCCCATAATGCAGCAGGCTGGCCTTGTGAATCACGAGCAGATGGAAGAATGGCTGAAGTCCGCGCAGCCAGCGGTCGCTGCTTCAGCTGCACAAACCCGCTCGACTTGAGGCCGATTCCCGGGAAACGGTCGTGACGCCCGTTCCGATCCGGTTGCGAAACAACGTAAGCCTCCTATTCCCAAAGTCGTAGCAGTGTCTGCAACACCTCTCCGAAGCCCGTTTCACTCTCACGACCAATTGCTGAAGAACCAGCCCACCGCTAGCATCACCGCCCAAGAGATCGCTCATGCGAAGCTGCTCCCGGGTTCCGCGCGAGCCAGAAAGTGAAAACCATGATTAGCATCGAAGCACTCCAGATTCGTGGCTCGACAGCGTTCCCATTCGGCGAAATGGATCCGCTGTATCTGCTCACCTGCTTCGTCTGGTGGCGCAGCAAGTCAAATGATGAGGCGGGTTGGGAGTTGTTGGGTGCTCTCACTTCGTTCTATCCCAACAGTCGCGACCTTGCCGAGGCCGTTTGTGCAAAATTGCAGTGATTGACCCAATTGAATGCGCGTCTTGTCCGAATCTCACCACGGAGGTGCAGGAATGTAGTTACAAAAAGTGCGGTGGCTGATTTTCCTTTTATCAGTGGGATTTGTTTCGTTCGCCGTTGCCCAGGCCGGGCGCTACGACCCGGAAATCCAGCAGGGTGTCGAGAAGGCGCTCAAGTCCAATCCCAAATTCGCGGACGTTCACGCCACCATGGAAGATAGCATCGTCACGCTCACCGGAACCGTCAAGCTGTACCGCGACAAACTGGACGCGCAAAAGAAGGTCCGGCGCGTGAAGCACGTGGAAGGCGTGCGCAATCGCGTTGAAATTAAAGAAGTGAGGTGTTTTCTTTTTTGCGCCCCCTTACCTAGCGTATATAGTACGCTAGGTAAGGGAGGACCCAATGATGCCAGAATCGTTGCCTGACTTCGAGAATCAGAAGGCTACCTTGCTACGGAAGATCGCTCAGCTGCGCGATTTCCGTCCCGGTTCGATCACCACCACCAGCGGTCGCTGTGGCAACCCCACGTGCCACTGCCACCGGCCCGGAGACGCGGGGCATGGCCCCAACTTCCGCCTGACCTATAAGGCTCATGGAAAAACCGTCACCGAGTCCTTTGCGAGTCTGGCGGCACGGCGCAAAGCGGAGCAGGAGATTGAGGAGTACCGGAAATGGCAGCAGTTGAGCCGTGACTTTGTGGAGGTCAACAGCACCCTTTGCCGCTTGCGGCCGACCACCGAACTGGAGGCGACACCCCAGGAAAAAAACGACGGAAGCGATCCAGCAGGAAGTTACCCGCGAAGTAGAACATCTGCTGGCGCTCGTCTTCCGCGAACGTCATCAACAAGGCAGGCTGGACTTAGAAGCGGTGGAGATGGCGATTCGTTCCGCGCTGCACCAAGCCGGGGCCGCGGCCTTGAGTGAACTGTTGAAGTACGATCCGCCGGAACCGGAGCAGCGTACCCAACCGTGTCCCTGTGGCCACACTGCCGTCTATCGTGGCTTACAGGCCAAGACCATCCTGACCGCGGTCGGTTCCGCGCAGCTACTGCGTCCCTACTTCCTGTGTGCGCACTGCCATCAAGGCCAGTTTCCGGCGGATGTCGAACTGGATGTTGAAAACACCGAACTGTCTCCGGGGGTACGTCGTATGCTGGCCGTAGTCGGTAACGACGCGCCCTTCGATCACGGGCGCGAACAGATGAAATGGTTAGCCGGCTTGGAGGTCACCACCAAAGCGGTCGAACGTACAGCGGAGGCGATTGGCGCTGACATTGCCGCACGCCAGCAGGAGGAAATGAATCGAGCCCGGCAGTTGGATCTGCCCATCCCGATCGGTCCCCCCATTCCCGTGCTCTATATCGAGTTCGATGGCACCGGCGTACCCATGGTGCGCGCCGAGACCGAGGGTCGGCCGGGAAAAATCGATGGCCAACCCGCTCGTACCCGGGAAGTCAAACTGGGATGTGTCTTTACCCAAACCGGCTATGACCAGGAAGGCTTTGCCATTCGTGACCCGCTCTCGACCACCTACACCGGTGCCATCGAGACGGCAGAGGAGTTCGGCCAACGCCTGTATGCGGAAGCCTGCCATCGCGGCTGGAGCCGCGCCCACAAGAAAGTGGTCATCGGCGATGGGGCCGAATGGATCTGGAACCTCGCCGATCTGCATTTTCCCGGTGCCATCCAGATCGTAGATTTATTCCACGCCCGTCAGCATCTCTGGGACCTGGCCCGCCTCCTTTACCCTGGCGATGATGCCCCCCAGAGACAGTGGATCTTGCGCCATCAGCCCAAACTCGACCAAGGTAAAATCGAGCGGCTGGTTGTCTATCTACGCTCCCTGTCATTACCCTCGCCGGAACTGACCGCAACCCTCCGTACCGCAGCCGACTACTTCGAAAAGAACGCGGAGCGGATGCGCTATCCCGAGTTCCGTCGCCAGCATCTGTTCATCGGTTCGGGTGTGATTGAGGCCGGTTGCAAAACCGTGATTGGCAGCCGCCTCAAGCAGTCCGGCATGTTCTGGACCGTTCGTGGCGCCAACGCCATCATCGCCCTCCGTTGCTGCCGACTCAGCGGTCGCTTTGAGGACTATTGGGAGACCAGGCGTGCTTGATCCCTCACTTTCATGTCGTGCACCCGACTTGCTTCCACTGCTGGAGCAGATTACCAAGATCAGCAAGCCATTGCTCATCATCGCGGAAGATGTGGAGGGTGAGGCCCTGGCAACCCTGGTGGTGAACAAGCTTCGCGGCACGCTGCGGGCCTGCGCAGCGAAGGCTCCCGGTTTCGGCGATCGTCGTAAGGGTGATGCTCCAGGACATCGCCATCCTCACCGGGGGCGAAGCAATAACATGAGGATCTCGGCATCAAGCTCGAGAACGCGGAACTCGGTGACCCGGGCCACGCGAAACGGGTCACCGTCGACAAACACAACACCACGATCATCGAGGGCCGGGGCAAGCCCGAGGAGATTCAAGGGCGTGTGAAAGAGATACGCGCCACCATCGAACGGACCACCAGTGACTACGATCGCGAGAAACTGCAGGAGCGTCTCGCCAAGCTGGTTGGGGGGGCGCGGTCATCAAGGTCGGAGCCGCGACTGAGACCGAGATGAAGGAAAAGAAGGCTCGCGTCGAGGACGCGATGCATGCCACTCGCGCGGCTGTGGAAGAGGGGATCGTGCCAGGCGGTGGTGTGGCCCTCTTGCGTTCCAGTGAAAAGCTCTCCAGTCTGAGACTGAACGGAGAAGAACAGGTCGGCGTCGACATCGTGAAACGTGCGATGGAGGAACCTTTGCGCCAAATAAGGCAACGCCGGTGAAGAAGGCGCGGTCATACTTGGCAAGGTCCGCGCATCGACCAACCTGAACTTTGGCTACAACGCGCAGACCGGACAGTTCGAGGATCTTGTACAGGCTGGGGTCAATCGACCCAACCAAAGTGGTTCGCACTGCGCTACAGAATGCCAGTTCGATCGCTTCCCCCATGCTGACGACCGAGGCGCTGGTGTCGGCGCTTCCCGAGGACAAGAAACCAGTGCCCGGCCGGCCGGGACAGATGGACGACATGTACTAGGCTGCGCCGGCCAAAACTGATCGCCATTCTTGCCAGCCACAAGGAGATCGCCATGAACGACCCAATCGAGATCCTGGTCGTCATGCTGGCCCTGTCCATACTGGTATGCGTGGGTTTAGCCATCACGGTTCAAGCAGAGGAGTCGGGCGCCACACCGTCCGCCGGTGCTGCGGCAGACACGCAACCGACACACGCCACCCTTGACCAGCAACGAAAATCAGCTGAACGCACGGTTCGGCCCGAGGTCGAGAAGCAACGCAAAGAAGCGGAACAGCAGGCCGAGAAAACGCTAGTGTAGTGTCGAATAAATAACTGGAGTTATTAATGGAAATGGAATACCCTGAGGTGAATGCCGCGCCAAGCTCAGCCCATTGCCCTGAGGCAGGCAGATCGACTGGAATTGCAGCGCTGGGTTGCGGCGCATGGCACGCCGCAACAAGTGGCGCAGCGCTGTCAAATCATCCTGTCGGCGGCCGAAGGCCA
>WNFR01001368.1_pt1 | contig 25441 bp, 28 predicted proteins | sample 5400221 | NCBI WGS metagenome assembly WNFR01 (sample SAMN13153357, study PRJNA577476) | soil metagenome | isolation source: 40 cm soil under Madrone tree | place: USA:California | collected 2016-06-14 | reverse complement strand
GGCCAGTCGCTGGCAAAATCGCGCTTCGGGTTTTCGAAAGGCGAAACGCGCGTAAATAATCGGTATGCGCGCAATTGGTTCGCGGCGTCGCTCGCTGATTTTTGCCGGAGCGATTGGAATTCTTCTAATCATTGCCGTTGGTGTGGCCATTTTTTTGAATCCCTGGATCACCCAATACGTCGAGAGCGACGCGTTTCGAAAAACAATGGAAAGAGAAACCGCAAAAGGTCTGCATTTTCCGCGCGGCCATTACGCGCCAATCCGGCGCACCGGTTTCTGGACGGCGCGAAGCGAAAGTTTTCAAGCAAGCGATGGAGAAAAAGCAATGAAGTCGATCGAGGTTGGCGGTATCGTGGCCAAGCTCGATCCGTGGGCGGTGTTTGTCCGGTCCTGGCAGCTTGACGAAGTGCACGTTCAATCGGGCGAAGTCGAGGTCCAGATTTACGAGCACAAACCCGAACCGGTTTCGTTGAAATCGTGGTTCTCGATTTTTTTGCCCAACCGCGTAGACCTAAAACGCATAGAGTCGGAATCGGCCAATGTGATCTGGCCATTCCGGAGGGAACGAGCAGGCTTTTTCGGCACGCGATTGCTCATCACACCTCACGAGCGCGATTTCGACTATCGGGCAACCGGAGGCACCTTAAAAATGGCGCTCATCCCCGATCTTTATTTGCGCCAGGCGCACCTGCTCATCACCAAAACGCTGCTCACTATTTACGATGTCGATCTTGCGCCAGGCGCGCAGAGTGAGGGCAACATTCACGCCGAAGGAAAGGCAAGCATCGGGGACGACAAAAGCGTCGGTCTCGATGTGAATTTCGACCGCCTGCCGATTCGCGGGTGGCTGCCGGCGAGGTGGAAAGGACATTTTGACGGCAGCGCCTCCGGCAAAATCCGCTGGACAGGAGAAAATCCGAAACTGGAGAGTTCATCCGGGAAAGGTTCGTTGCGTGTGCGCGACGGGCGAATCGACAACCTTCCCATTCTGAAAAAGCTCGCCGAACTGGCTCAAAAGACATCATTCGAACACCTGGAGCTAAGTGATTGTTCGTTTAGTTTTGAGTGGCGATACCCGAAGATCGAGATCACCGAGATGACAATCGAAGAGGAAGGCAAATTCCGGATCGAAGGCACGATCTCGGTCGATCGCCGGTCGTTAGGCGGTACAATCAACCTCGGTCTTACCCGCCAATATCTCGATTGGCTGCCGAATCCCGAGGAAGTCTTCACTCACAGGCGGAGCGGCTATCTCTGGACCACCGTGCACCTGTCCGGCACGATCGGTGAACCCAAACAAGATCTCAGTCCGCGTATCATCGAGCTTTTTAAGGAATCGCCCAGCGCTTATCTCGGACTTCTCTTTCGCCAGCTCGAGTCGTGGCTGAAAAAAGTATTCAGCGGCGATTAGAAGCTATTCTTCTTGCGAATCGCCTGCTTCCAACATCCGAACACGCTTGTCGATGTAAGGCAGGCGAATCGTCAGCGTGAGGCCTTTGCCTTCACTGCTTTCGATGGAAAGTTCGCCGCCATGCTCGCGCACAATGCGGCGCACGATCAACAGGCCAAGGCCTGTGCCAGATGGTTTGGTAGTGAAATAAGGCTCAAAGACGCGGCTCAAATCTTCGGCTGACATCCCGCCGCCGGTATCGACGAAACTGATGAGAACTTGCGTATCGTTCATGTCCGTGTGAATGCGCAGGATGCCGCGGCGTTTCATGGCTTCGAGGCTGTTCTTGATCACGTTGTAAAAAGCTTGTTTCATCTGACCGCGGTCGATCTGGAGCGGAGGCAAGTCGGAACGCAGTTCCTGTTCTACGACGACGTCGCGCTCCTGAATTTCGGGCGCGAAAAAGCGCACCGTTTCCTCGACAATCGCATTTATGTTCTCGGGATGCAGTTGCGGCCGCGATGGTCGGATTGCGCGCAGGAATTGTGTGACGATCGAGTCAAGTCGCGCGATTTCCGACCGCGCGACATTAATCGAGTCTTGAAGCTCTGCCCTGGCATTGTCGTCAAGCTCGCGCACTTTGCGCTCCATCAATTGCAAATGGATGTGCAGCGAGTTGAGTGGATTGCCAATCTCGTGCGCCACTCCGGCAGCGAGCAGCGTCAGCGCGTTCAGTCGCTCGGATTCGATCGTTTCCTGTGCCGACCGCCGGCTCTCAGTAATGTCGCGCAGGATGACGGCGTGGCCAACCTGCTCGGTGGCGCCGTCCCGAAAGCTTTCGTCGCGGACCGCGTCCTTGCCGATCTTATCGCCGGCCTCGCGGTGTCCGATAAGTAACGGCACAATGTAAAAGTTGATGAACCTATTCGCGGGATAAAAAATTTCCATGTCGCGAGTGACTGGCCCCTCGCTTTGGGCTAATGATTCCCAATCGAGGCCGCGCACGCGCTCGTCGAGCCGTTTACCGATGGCATCGCTGCTTGCGAGTCCAAATAATTCGCCGGCAGCGTCGTTGAGATAAGTGATCCGGCCCTTCGCATCCGTCACGATGATTCCTTCCTGGATGGCGTTGAAAACCGTTTCGAGAAAGCCTTTCTCCTGCGCTAAGCGCAAAAAATAATTCTGCACCTCCTCCGGGCCGATTCGACCGAGCCGCTCGATCAGCTTCTCGAGAAAGCCAGCTTTCATGAGATGATCGTACTCATCTTGAAATGAGAGATTCCTCGACTCCGCTCGGAATGACAAACGCGAAGCCGTCTCTCACGTTTTGCTTGATTTACCCGCGGTCGGCACTCCCGGCTACACGAGTTGGCTCCGGCGCAGTTCCTACTTCGACCTTTAACATGTCAACCCGCACGTAATTCAATACGACTGGCGCAAGGATCAGGCCGGGAATTCCCATGAGTCTTTCGCCAATGATGAGCGCGATCAACGTCAGCCAAACCGGATTCCGAATCCGTTCGCCGATGATTTTGCTGTTTAAGAAATATTCAAGCTTATGAATCGCGACGAGAAACACGAGAGCACCGATCGCCAGCTTCAAAGAAACCGTCAAGGCAAGGAAAACAATAACGGTATTACTCACCAGGTTACCGACGATGGGCACGAACCCGCAAAGAAATGTGATCGCGACAACGAGCGGCCCATACGGCAGCCGCACAGCGACAACGAAGATCGCGGTTAATGTTGTATTGATAAGCGAGATAGTGATCTGCGCACCCATGACGGTGGCGAAGCTGCGATAGAAATCGCGGAAGCGAGTCGATACCTCATCGCAGCAAATTGAATAGAGATTGTTCTGCACCGCGTGGGTACTCCGATGAGGATCGAGACCGGTTTTAAAGAACAGGCTTACGGCGGCGACAATTCCGATAATAGCAAAGACCAGCACGGCCGTAGTACTCCCCGCAAAATGGGCGACGTTGCGCAAGTAATGGGCTTCTTCCTTGAGCGTGTCGATCACGACCGCCCGCAGACTCTCGAAATCGGTGAAGGGCAATTCAATCTGGCGCTGCTGTGCCCAAGCGCTGGCGGAAGGAATTGAAGTGTCAGCCACGTCAGGCAATGCGAGGAGAGCGGCACGCGTAAAATAGACGGCGGCGGAGGCGATCCCTGCGACAACAACGATGAACAGAATCAACGCCAGCCACTTTCTTTTCGTGAGATAGAACAGTTGACGCAATGCGAAGTAGGCGAACAAGACGACGAGCAGCGGCGTTCCGAGATGCAACAATCCCGCCAAAATAATGGTGAGGGCGAGCACGCCGTAGGAAAGTCGAGCGGGCGTAATCATAATTCGTCCATCAGCTGTCGAAGGCAGCTTTCACGACGAAGCGAAATTCTTCACTTCATTGCGAATGACAACAGAAGAATCAGTGTGTTTCGGCAGGGGCCGGCTGACCGGTCTCGGCTTCGGCGCGTTCTTTCAGCGCGGCTTTCCGCGAAAGCTTCACGCGGCCCTTGTCATCGATGCCAATGCACTTGACCCAGATCATGTCGCCAACCTTGGCGACGTCTTCGGTTCGTTTGACGCGGAAATCCGCCAGCTCGGAGATGTGCACGAGACCGTCCCTGCCGGGGAAAATTTCCACAAACGCGCCGAACTCCTTCACCGAGACCACGCGCCCCTGATAGGTTTGTCCGATCTCAATTTCGCGTGTCATACCGCCGATAATTTCTTTCGCGCGCGCCATGCTCTCGCCGCTAGTCGCGTAGATGTGCACCGAGCCGTCGTCCTCGATGTTAATTTCCGCGCCGGTCTCGGCGACGATGCCCTTGATAGTTTTGCCGCCCGGTCCGATGAGCGCGCCAATTTTCTCCGGATTAATTTTGATTGTCTCGATGCGCGGTGCGTACTGCGATAATTCGGGCCGCGGTTTGTCGATCGTGGCACGCATGGTCTCAAGAATTTTGAGGCGTGCTTCTTTGGCGCAGAAAATGGCTTCCGCCATGATCTTGTGGCTGATGCCCGGAAGTTTCAAATCGAGCTGATAACCGGTGACGCCCGCGTCCGTTCCACATAGCTTGAAATCCATGTCACCGAAATGATCTTCGGAACCGATGATGTCAGTAAGCAATTCGTAACGTTTCAGTTGTCGATCTTCGCCGTGCTCGGTCACGAGACCGACAGAAATTCCCGCGACCGGTCTTTTCACCGGCACACCGGCATCCATCAACGCAAGCATCCCGCCGCAAACGCTCGCCATGGATGTCGATCCGTTTGATTCCATGATCTCGCTGGAGATGCGAATGGCGTAGCGAAAATCGTTCTCGCCCGGCACCACCGGCTCGAGCGAGCGCTCCGCCAACGCACCGTGGCCAATCTCTCGCCGGCTAGCGCCGCCGGTGCGCCCGGTTTCGCCGACGCTGAATGGCGGAAAATTGTAATGCAAAATGAACCGCTTCGATCGTTCGCCACCGCCGTAAGCATCGATCATCTGCGCCTCTTCAATCGGCGCGAGCGTGGCCAGGGCGAGTGCCTGTGTTTCGCCGCGCTGGAAAATTGCCGAACCATGCGCGCGCGGCAGAATGCCGACCTCGCATGAAATTGGACGCAATTCTTGATACTTGCGCCCATCAACACGTCTCTCCTTATCCAGAACGCTGATTCGGAACGCCTTCTTCTGGATGTAATCGAATGCTTGTGAAATCGAAAATTTGTCGGCCTCGGGATATTTCTCGAGGATCGACATCTTTACTTCTTCGCGCAGCGCATCGATTGCTTTTGTGCGCGCAACTTTGCCGCTGGTGTAAAGGGCGCCTTCAATTCGATCGCCCGCGACTCGATAAGCGATCTCCAGCAGATCCTGATTTACCAGGAGCAATGGCATCGCGCGCTTCGGTTTGCCGACTTGCGACGCGAGCTCTTTTTGGATCCGGATCATCTCGCGCGCATGCCCATGCGCAAACTCGAGCGCCTTCACGAAATCAGCTTCGGGGAGTTCCTTGGCCGCGCCTTCGATCATGAGGACGTCGTTTTCCGTGCCGACGTAGATTAGGTCGAGATCGCTTTGTTCTCGTTCGGTGTGCGTTGGATTGGCGACGAACTGGCCGTTGACCCGACCGACCCGAACCGCGCCGATCGGTCCGGCAAACGGAATGTCGGAAACACAAAGCGCTGCCGAGGCGCCGTTAATGGCGAGAATGTCGGGATCGTTTTCGCCATCCGCACTCAGAAGAATCGAGATGATCTGGGTATCGTAAAAATATCCCTGGGGAAAAAGCGGGCGGAGTGGTCGATCGATCATGCGTGAAGTGAGCGTTTCCTTTTCCGTCGGACGTCCTTCGCGCTTGAAATAACCGCCCGGGAACTTCCCCACCGCGGCCGCTTTTTCGCGATAATCGACCGTGAGCGGAAAATAATCCTGACCTTCCTTGATAATTGTGGCTGAGACCGCACTGGCCAGCACCATGGTGTCGCCGCATGAGACGACGACCGCGCCGTCGGCGAGCCTGGCGATTTTGCCGGTTTCGATAGAGATGTGAGTGGCCCCAATTTGGGCCGTGACCTTCTGTTGCATTTTACTTTTCCTGGATGTGCGAGTTCCAGGCCGGTCACCCTGACTGTAGGTTTTAGCTCCGAATGCTTTCGGGGCTAAAACCTAAAATCCAAGGTGATTCGTTCGGCCTGGACCGCTAATTCTGTTGTGTTTCTAGTTAGCTTCGACTTTGAGCAGGCAAACAGTTAGATGCAGCTTTCTCCAAGATCGACGCGGTTATTTGCGCAGGTTCAACCTGTCGATCAGCCTTTTATAGCGATCGGCTTGCGATCTGTTCAAATAATCGAGTAAACTCCGGCGTTGCGCGACCATCTTGAGAAGGCCGCGACGCGAGGAGTGATCTTTGGCGTTGCTCTTCAGGTGTTCGGTCAAATGCTCGATCCGGCGCGTGAGAAGTGCGACCTGCATATCCGCGCTACCAGTATCTTTGTCATGTAGTTGGAACTCCTTGAGGTTCAACGTTGCTGTGCTCTCTGCCATAAGCGAAGTGCCTATTCTAAACGAAGGGGCGCACTTGGCAACTACGGATCACATGGATGCTCTTAGACGTGATGACACACGTCTCTACACCTCAGGCGCCGCGGTTTTCGCGTTTGCCATCGTACCACAGCGCGAGTTTGTCTCGCGACCGCGCGGCGCTCGGGCCGCGGATGATGATCGATAACGAACGCGCGAACACGTGCCGCCCTGAATACATGCGCAATTTCCGGCCTGAAGTTACAATCGATTCGCGCAACACTTTGAAGCGGCCGAGTTTTCGCAGCGCAAGACTGAAATAGACTTCTTCGCCGATAAAATATTGCTCATCGAACCCGCCAATCGCATCGAAATTGCGCCGGGAGGTGAAAAGAAATGCGCCCGCGCCAAGGTTGAGCGCGAAATAAAAAGTGCAGAACGCCCGCACGAAAATACGCCCCCAGATTGGAATGGCCCCATCGACTATTACGCGCGCGCTGCCGCCCGCATAACCGGCTTCGAGAGCGGCGATTGCTTCGTCGATGTGCTTCCAGTTGATCCGGGTGTCGGCATCAACAAAGAACAACTTTTCACCCCGCGCTGCGCGTGCGCCGGCGTTGCGGGCCGCTGCGATCTGCCGCCGATTGATCGAGACGACCCGGACGCCCACCTGCGTCGCTACCTCAGCAGTCGCATCAGTCGAAGCATCATCGACCACGATGATTTCGTAGGGCTGAATCGCGCGGCATGCCGCCGAACGAATCGAGGCGATTGTGGCTGAAAGCTCCAGCTCTTCGTTGTAGGCAGGAATGACGAACGAAATCATGAGCAAATCATTGTAGCATAGAGCGGCGCGCACGGAGTGACGCGCCCTATCTTCGCATGTTGGGCGAGCTCGATGCCAAAAGTAATCCCCGAAGCTCTCGGGACATATTTAATATCGCGCGGCGGAGCGCGCGATCACCTTGACTTGCCTGCTGGCAACATCGACTTACCGCAATGTTCGCCCGGGAATTTGTTTTTCTGATTCTCGTCGCGTGCTCGCTCCTTTCTGCCTGTGCAACGAAACAAGCTGCGCAAACGGATCCCAATTCGATCATTCGCGAACCTGAAAGCCGCCACGAAGTTCACGGCGAAGTCGGCGTGATGTATGGCGCCAGCGCCAGATAACGTTGAGTAATTCGCGACGCTGACGCTCTATCGGTAATCACAAAATAAGATTCAAATCGCCGAATTCGTGCCAGAGATACCGGCGGGCGATTGCCTCCAGGTACGCGGTGTGAATCCGTTCTGCAGGCAGGAACGCGCGAAGCAAGTCAAGGTGGCTCGCCTCCGGCTCGTGCAAACCGGTGAGCAATCCATCGACCGCTTTCAAACGATGTTGGCTATCGATCTTCAATCGTGTGTAGCCCTGCTTTTCATTTACACGGCCATCCAGATCGGCAACTGATTCCAGCGCCCGCACGACGGTCGTGCCGACCGCGACAACGCGTCCTTCATTTTCGCGTGCCTGATTGATTTTCTCAGCGGTAATTCGACTCACGAAATATTCTTCCTCTGACGCTGGATGAGTCCGATCAAGTTCGTCATCCATGTAGGAAGAGAGTCCGGTGTGCAAGACGATGTAAGCGCTGTCGATGCCGCAACGTTTGAGATCGAGCAGCAATTTCCATGTAAATGCCCGCCCAGCCGACGGCATTTCGGCCGAGCCGGGCTCGGTCGCGTAAACAGTTTGGTAATAATCGAGCTCCCACGGCGCCGAGACGTACTCGTAACGGATTGGTTTCCCCAGCCGGTAGATCAGATCGACCAGTTCCGTGCCGGAAATCGAGAAGCGCAATTTCCAAAGCCGCGGGATGTTTATGTCACGCTCCAGGACGGTCGCGGCCAGTCCTTCCGCGAATTCAATCTGCATCCCGGCGCGCAACCCGCAGCCAAACGGATCGCCTTGCTCGCAAAGAAGAAGCGCCAGCCAGGAATCGTCCGGCAAACGTTCCGCCAGACGAACTTCCATGCATGGGCCATGCGCCGCGCTGCATTCGCACCCGCGCAGCGACGCCGGCAGCGTGCGGCTGGAATTGAAAACGAGCAGGTCGCCCGGGCGAAGGTATTTGTCGATCTTATCGAAACGCGTGTGCTCGATCTTTCCCGTCGCGCGCTCGATGACCAGCAATCGCACCTGGTCTCGCCGGATGCCGCGACGTTCCGGCGGCTCCTTCGCGCTCAGCTCTGGCGGTAAAACAAACGTGAACGCCATATCGGATTATTTCACCACCAAGGACACGAAGGGCGGACTCAACTTCTCTTTGCTTCGTGTTCTTCGTGTGCTTCGTGGTTTATTTGCGCCTTCCAATCTTCCTGCGCTTGGAAACGTTTTCCGGTCACGCCTTTCGATTCGTCGGAAGCGAGGAAAACGAAAACGTCGGTTACGTCGGCGGGATTCGCCCATTCCGAGGGATCTTCCTCTGGCTCGGCGGCGCGATGCATCGCGGTGTTCATACTTCCGGGATCGACCCAGTTGACCCGCACGCCGCTTTCTTCGAGTTCCGACGCCCACGTCTGCGACATGCCTTCAAGGCCAAATTTGGAAATGCCGTATGCGCCCCAACCTGGATAACCGACCTGGCCCGCATCGCTCGTGACGTTAATAATGGAACCGCCGCGCTCGATCATCGCTGGCAACGCGTTTTTAATCAGTAAGAACGGGCCGATTAAATTCGTGTCGAGCACCTCGCGAAAATCTTCCACCGGATAATCGAGCAGGTAGGGCATCGGCGACGGCCCAATGGTCGATGCGTTGTTCACTATCACGTCGAGGGCGCCTTTGAATTGCGCGAGCGTCGTCGCTACGATCCGCTCGATATCGCGCGATTTGCTCACGTCGGCCTCAACGGTAACGATGTCGACCTTCAGCGCGATTTTGAGAACTTCATCGCGAACGGCGTTCAATTTATCAGCGTGGCGTGCCACGAGCGAGAGGCCGGCAGCGCCTTCGCGGGCGAAACCTAATGCCATTTCGCGTCCCAGACCTTGGGATGCGCCGGTAATCAAAATGTTCTTGCCCTCGAGCTTGCTCATCGCCACAACGGTACACGATGCTAATGCTTAGTGAAAGGAATGCGGTCTCTTGTTTTGGCGTAAAGAAGTGAATCCAAAAGTTTTCCATCCTTAAACGCATTGTTCTTAAGTCGCCCCTCCAATACGAAGCCGCTCTTTTCCAGAACGCGCGCGGAAGCCGGATTGTTCGCGTAAGGCTCGGCATAGATCCGATGGAGCGGAAATTTCTCGAAGCAATGGTCCACAAACGCCGGGATCACTTCCGTCATTATGCCGTGTCCCCAAAATTCCTGACCCAGCCAAAAGCCGAGTTCGGCGACATGTCGATGGACGTCCTGACCAATGCGAATACCGATGCCGCCAGCCGCCGACTGACCGACGTCGATGCAAAAGTTTGTTATGGGTTGCTCCGTCGTTGCGCGGCGCAAGAATTCATTTGCGTCGTCGATCGTATACGGATGCGGAAATAAATCGCGCAGCCCAAGCCAGACGCGGCGGTTGTTTGCATGTTTCGCGAGCGAGGCCGCGTCATCGGGATGCCACCCGCGAATCGTGCATCGCTCGAGAACGAGCTGCATGACTCAGTCTTCCTTAAACTTAATTCCGGTCTTTTGCACTTCGCGATAAGGCAAGAGCCAAATCAGCGATTCGTCGTGAAGGTCGACCACCTGGATGCGGTTGCCCCATGGGTCGTGGAAATCGCAGCGGAATGGCGCCTCAAGCTTTAACTTGTACTTGCCGGTGATTTTCTTGCGCACTTCGGCCAGCTGCGCTTCGTCTCGCACCATGATCCCGAAATGGCGCATGCCTCCGGGTTGCAGTTTTTTCACTTCGAAGATGGCTAGGAATTGGTGTTCACCGAGTTTGAAAAACGCGTCGCCCTCGCCGCTATCCAATTTCTCGAGATTGAAAACGTCTTTGTAAAACGCGACCGCCTTCTTGATGTCGTCCACTTCGATCGCGACATGATTACATCCATAAACTTGCACGCTCATACAGCTAGTTTACTTGAAAGATCGCGCGCGCCACATTTTTTGCGTCGCCCAAGATCGAAATGATCGTTCTCGCCTTGGCGATTAGATTCTGCTTTTTCTGTGACCGATCATTTCGCCTTTGAATGTGCGTCGATCGACTCGCGTAAGCCGCTTTTCCATCGGTGGCGTGAGCAGCGAGATGTGCGGAATTTCGCAGAGATGTTCGGCAATAAACCAGATCGGTTTGTCCGTTGCGATCCAGTCGAGATGATCGAACCGGGCGAGATTTACGGGGCGTGAATATCGCCGTAGGGTGCGTTCGCCGCGCAGATTGAAATAAATATTGAAATAGCTCATGGCCAGTTCGCGCAGGTTGCGATAAACCGGTTCGCGATAACGGCAGCCGGTAAAATTCGACTTCGCAACCGCGCCCCAATGTCTCCCAACCTTGAAAATGGCGACGACGTGATCGGTATCCTGCTCGGCTTCCAAATCAAAAATCAATGGTGGAAATCCGATGACGCGGAGCGCCGCCGCAGCAAAAATTCCGCCCTCGAGGCAGGACGCGGTTCGGTCGCGCAAAACCTTTTGCGGTGATCGCGCAGTGAAGCTGAGATTGTAGGGCAATTGATCGAGAAACCGCTGGATGCCCGCCGGGGTCTTCAGTGCCCGCAACGTGCGCAATTCCGATGAGCTGAAACCGAAATTCGGCGCATCCCTTCTCGATTTTGATTTGCGGTGCGCAAATGTCTTAAGCCGAGTCGTCATTTCGCGTGCTCAACGCGAGAAAGAAATAACACCGTTCCCCCCAAAGGCGAACGCGCTGTCTTGCTACTTCTGAGCGGGAATGCGCTTGAAGGTTCCTTCGCCGCGCACATTGAGATTTTCCACGAGGACCTGTGCCGCTTTGCCATCCGACCCGCTGGTAAAGGTGATGCCGCTTCTGCCAACAGCGTTTTCGTCCTCCGTCTCATACGTGAACGTGTCGCGATCATAGTGTTTCATTGGGAAGGTCTTCTTTTTCGGCCCCTGCACAATCGCCAGTCCGCTATCCTTTTCGATGATGGAGATATCGCCAAAGAAATCGTTCGTGTACCTTCCAAGGTAGGCGCTATTTTTCGATGCAGGCGAGGGCGAAGCGGGCGGTTTGGAATAATCGAATCCCGGAAACGTGCCCATCGCTGCTGGGTTGGCAAACACGTGTTTGAAGATCGCGAGCCAATCCTGAGTCGGCTTGCCGTATAGCGCGGTGTCCAAAAATATCGTCCCCAATGCTTCCGCTATGCCGATTGGATGCGCATTGGTAAGAACGACAATGGCCAATTGCTCGCCTAGCACGAAATTCACGTGAGTCGCCGCACCAACTGCAAACGCGCCGGAATGACCTATGCCCGATCCTCAAGAAATCTTTTCCTTTGCTAGATGATGTATCGACAAAGGAAGTTTCGTGATAAACTCGGCCTATGACCCGCGTATTCACGCTGTTGGTCACGGTCATCGCAACGGCGTTTGCGGCGCTCGCCACCGATGAATTACCGCGGAACGAATCCAATGAGCCCGATTCGTTCGACATCGAGCCGCCATTGTTAAAGCAAAACCTCTCAACCGAGCAATTGCCCACCACGCCGTCGCCAGGCGACCTCGATGTTGCCCAATTGGAAAAACAATTGGACCGGGCAAAGAAAAACGCGTCCGGGGCGGAGCGCCTCTACAAAATCGGCGTTCTCGCGAAAGTGGAAGTGGAGCAACGTGCGTTGAAAGTTGTTCGGATCGAGTCGGACATTGCAAATGCACAGCTTGCGCGCGCGAAAGAAGAAGTTGCCGCGCAAGAATCTCAACTCGCGGCCGGCGAGAGCACTAAGGACGAACTGGAAGCTGCGAAAGCAACGTTAGCGCAATTAACTGACGTCGCGCAAAGCGCTGCGGCAAGGCGGGAACGCGCAGAACTCGACGCCGCGGAAGCCAACGTCCGTCGACAACAAAAACTGCTCGCGCTCGGCAGCGCGCATAAATCTGATGTCAATCGCGCTCAAGAAAAACTCGCCGAACTTAAATCACCGAAGAATTAGCCAAAACATGGCCACTGCCCCGCGAATTCCAGGTAACGCGCCGGATTCGATTTCATCAGGGAAAGGTTTTCGCTTGGAACGACAGCCGAAAAACTAGTATCCCGCCGCTTGGCCGTCCTTGCGTGATTCGCTGGCGCCGACGTAAACGCGCTGGCCATCGTGCATTTCGACTTTGATGGCTTGATAACCGCCGTAACCGCCGACGTCGAAGCGCACGTCGTGACCTTTCTTGCGCAGTTCGCGAACCGTTTCGTAGGGAATGCCGCTTTCGACTTCGACGTAGCCGCCTGACTCGCTCATCTTCTCGCCGGTTGGTTCGTTGTCGCCTTCGTGTTGCCAGCGCGATGCGTCGCCCGCTTCCTGCACGTTCAAACCGAAATCGATCTGGTTGGTCAGCACTTGGACATGACCTTGCGGTTGCATGCCACCGCCCATGACGCCGAAGGCTTCCCACGGTTTTCCATCCTTCATCACAAACCCCGGAATGATGGTGTGAAACGGACGTTTGCCCGGCGCGTAAACGTTCGCATGCTGCGGGTCCATCGAGAAAAGTTCGCCGCGATCTTGAAACATGAAACCGAGCCCAGGCACGACGATGCCGCTGCCCATCCCGCGGTAATTGCTTTGAATGAGCGAGACCATGTTCCCCTCGTCATCGGCGGTGCAGAGGTAAATCGTGTCGCCCTGATCCAACGCCAGATTTCCCGCTTCGACTTTTTTCGCGGCGCGGTTTGGATCAATGATCTTCCGCCGCTCGGTTGCGTAACTTTTCGAAAGAAGACCGGCGAGCGGAATCTTCGCGAACGCAGGATCGGCATAAAATTTCGCGCGATCAGCCCACGCGATCTTCTTCGCCTCGATCATCGCGTGCAGCGTCTCGGGTGAATTGCGGCCCATCGCGTGAAGATCGAATCCTTCGAGGATGTTCAAGATTTGCAGCGTGGCGATGCCTTGACCGTTCGGCGGCAATTCAAAAACATCGTATCCGCGATAACTGGTCGATACTGGATCGACCCATGTCGATGTATGCTTTTCGAAGTCGGCTTTGCGCAAAAAACCGCCATTGGCCTGCATGAAGCTGTCGATCTTCTCCGCGATCTCGCCTTTGTAAAAAGCGTCTCGGCCTTTTTCGCCGATCAATCGCAATGTTTTCGCCAACGCAGGATTTTTGAAGATGTCGCCTTTCGCCGGCGTCCGCCCTTTGCCGTCGAGCGTGTAGATTTCGAGAAATGCGCCGGGCAACCCTTTGTAAAGGCGCGGACCGAAGGCCCAATAATAGGCGATCAGTTCCGTGACCGGGAAACCTTCCTCAGCATAACGAATTGCGGGGGCGAGATCGTCGCCCAATTTGAGTTTACCGAATTTCTTGTGCAGCTCCGCCCACGCATCGACCGTCCCCGGGACACTAATGGGCAAAATGCCGAGCGGCGGAATGGTTTTACGATTCATTTTATCGAGCTCCGCTTTCATTTGCTCGTAGCTCAAGCCGAGCGGCGAACGGCCGCTGCCATTGAGTCCGTAGAGTTTGTTCTCTTTCGCGCTGTAGACGATCGCGAAGAGATCGCCGCCGACGCCGTTTGAGACGGGCTCCATTAAGCCGAGCGTAGCGTTTGCGGCAATTGCCGCATCGACAGCGCTCCCGCCGCGTTTTAAAACATCGAGCCCGACCTGGGTAGCCGCCGGCACGCTCGTGCAAACCATTCCATGCCGTGCCAGGACCTCCGACCGAGTGCCGAAATTCCTTCCGGTGACTCGATCAATTTGAGAATTGGCGACGTGTGCAGCAGTCGCGAGGAGGGCTGACATCGAGGTCCACTGAATGAACTTCCTCATTTACTCAGCTTAATTCGATGTCTGCGAATTGGAAGGAAACGCCGATTTAGAGTTGGCGTCTGACACAGACGCCCTACAATTCTTGCGATGAAAATGTCATCCGATACTAAAAAAGCGATCAGCGTGATTTTCTTCTATACCGGTTTGTTGTTTTTTCTGATCGGCATGGCCGCGCGCCTGAAAAGTGATTTTCACTCGCGCGCTGAAATCTCGACGATAGGATTCTCTGTCGCCGCAGTCCTGGCCATGTCGGGAGTGATTGCGTTTCTATTTTCCTTGGGAGGGAAAACGGATAAGCCGACGGAACCACCGCTTTGATACCCGGAGAGGGTCTCGTAAAAGATGCGGCGGCGACCCTTACAAATCGCCGCCGTTCCCACCGCTCTGAACAACCGGCGTTATTCCTGGACTGCGTCGTGAAATTCTTTGTGTGCGTTCATCATGTCTTGATGAGCTTTCTGAATTTCATCAAGCTTCTTCTGCTGATCGGCGGTCAGCAGCGGACGAATCTGCGACGTCGTGCTATCCATGACGGCTTTCATCTTCTGCATCGCCTCCTGATGGATTGCGGCGATTTGCGGTTTGGCCTGATCGATGATCGGTTGGACCTTGGTCTGCTGATCGGGCGTCAGGTTCAGCTTGCCGACTAATCCCTGAAGTCCAAATCCGTGTCCATGCCATTGGCCGCCACCACCATGGCCGGGTTGAGCTTCCACCATGGCAAAGCCGCCAAGCGCGATCGCGCCTGCGGCCGCAAGTGTTAATAGGTTTCGTTTCATAGTTGTTTTAGTTTGTTGTTTTGCTTAAGCGCTTCTTGCGCTTCTGTAGCTAATGACCGGGGAGGAATCCTGCCGGTTACAATTTTTGTTTTTTCGATTCAGCTGAAGAACTTGTAACCGTAATGCGCCAGTGCCGGTCATAGGTGTTGGTGTGGATGCGCTCTTGACTACATGGATGATTCTAATGCAAGCGCGCTGGTTAAAGCTGCGCTCCAGCATGATGATGAGGCGGCTCGGGCATTGGTCCGGCAGCTTTATCCGCTCGTGTCGAAATTGGTGCGCACGCATCGCCCGCGCCGAACGGCTGAGGAGGACCTTTGCCAAATGATTTTCATCAAAGTTTTTCAAAAATTATCTCAGTTTTCCGGCAAGGTGCCGCTGGAGCACTGGGTCTCGCGCATTGCCGTCAACACGTGCCTGAATCAAATCGAGTCGGAGAGAGTGCGGCCTGAGCTTCGTCACGCCGATTTGAGCGAAGAGGAGCAGGCCGTGGTCGAGAATCTTGCAACCTCCGCCGACGAACTCGCTCCAGATCGACGCTTTGCTTCGCGCCAATTGGTCGAACATCTTCTCGACGCGCTCAAACCGGTCGAGCGCCTCGCGATCGATTTGCTATACTTGCAGGGGCGTTCCGTTGAAGAGATCCGCAAAATCACTGGCTGGAGCGCGACGCTCATTAAAGTGCGGGCGTTTCGAGCACGGCAAAAAATGAAAGGTCAACTGGCCAAAATTTCGGCAAGAGAGAAGTTATGAAAGATCAAAAAATCGATCGGCTACTGCGATCGGCCACACAGGCGCCCGAAGAAGCTCCGGTCGCGATGCCGTTTGGATTCGATACACGGATGGTCGCGCTCTGGCGCGCGGCTGTGCCGAAGGCGAATGGCGTGACACCGTTGCTCCGTCGCGTCGCATTATTGTCGGCAGCCGTGATCGTCATGTCGACGCTGGCAGCGGTTCGCGAAGTCGGCCAAAGCCGGAACCTCGGCGAATCCTTCGCAAATGAATACGCCATCGCAGATTCGGCGATTCAGGATGAATTTTCGCAATGAACCGCGCATTGCAGTGGAAATTAGTTGGCGGCTTTATCCTCGTGTTCATCGCGGGCGGGATGACCGGCGCTTTCTTTGGTGCGATGCATGCGCGGCACCTTTTCTTTGAACTTCATCATCCCGGGCTGATGGGCATCAGAATGCGGGATAGGCTCCGCACAGAGCTGAACTTGACGCCGGAACAGGTCACCAAAATTTCGCCAATAATCGATAAAACGGCCGCGCAGCTAGCAGAAATAAGAAAAGAGACCGGACGCCGTGTTCACGAGATCATGATCGGAGCGCACCGCGAAATGGCCGCCAATCTCACGAACGATCAGCGCCTCAAATTGCAAGAAATGGAAGCGCGTCATCGGCATTGGCATCGCGCTCGCGGGCCGAGCGAGTCCACTCCTGAGCCGTCATTAACACCGTAAGGACTTCAAAACTGGTCTTGTCAGCCGGGCAGCCGGGCATCCTGCCCGGGTCGCAGACCGAAAGTCGCAGGACGTTGCCTGAATTACGGGATTCTTCTACCTGCTGAGATGCCGATGGTTAAAAAAATCAGGCAAATCACGAGGAAGAGAAAGAAGAGAAACTTCGCGATTCCCGCCGCGGCCGCAGCGATGCCAGTAAATCCAAACAGCGCCGCCACCAGTGCGATTACCAAAAAGATTACAGCCCAACGTAACATATTTCACCTCTTGCAACTGAATCGCGCCAGCACTTTGCTGCGCGCGTCTGTTCATTGCGACCGCCGCGTAAGCTAGAAGCGTAATCCGTTCCCGAAAAAAATTTGCTCCCGCTCGACGGTCGCGCCCCTGTTGATAAAAAAATCCCGCAACTCGGGCGTATGGTAATGACCGCCGAACGTGGGGTTGAGTCCGAAAAAGATTTTGCCGCCCGGGGCGAGATGTCGCTGCAAATCGTGCAGAAAGAAATCCCATTCGACTGGCCCCCAAAGTCGCTCTTCCGGATAGTGAAGATTAAAATTGATGGAGAACGCCGTGATCCAATCGGATTTTTGATCGAGATCGGGCAGCGGCTCGAGCGCTTTGATCCTCCATACGACACGCTGGACGTCGAAAAGGTCAAGTAACTCGGTGAAAAGCGGGAACTGATCTATGTCCAAACCGAGGACGGGATGACCAAGCCTTTTCAGAATAAACAAGAAAAATCCACCTCCGCAGCCGAGATCGAGTACGTGTTTGGGCAAGGAGCGATGCAGTTTCAAATCTTGCACGCGTTTGCGATTGATCCGTAACCAGCGATCGACATCCGCGTATTTGGCGTACTCCGCGGACGACCTGGCGTAGCGTTGCTGGATCTCGCGCAGACGTTCCTGATCGATGCTGGCAAGCAGTGGCTCAACTGGCAGCGGAAAAATGGAGCGTTGCGCTCTGCGCCATGCGCGCCGGTAGGTCAACGGCTGCGCGAGCTTGCCGACTTTATGGGAAAGCTTCACGTTGAAAATCGAGCGGGATCGCCGCGGACGCTCCGAATGACCGTCGCACGATCTCGATCTTAGGAAAGACTTTCGATGATCTCACGAAGAAGTCCCGGGCCACGATAAATGTAGCCGGTGTAAACCTGAAGAAGGGGCGCGCCAGCGTCGAATTTCTCACGGGCGGATTCAGCGTCAAAAATTCCACCGGAAGCGACCACCGGAATTGTCGATCTTGCGGTAATTGCTCGCACAAGCGCTGTCGATTTTTCGCGTAGCGGCGCCCCGCTCAAACCGCCTTCTTGATCGCGTGCCGACGGAATGGATGAATGATCGAGCGTCGTGTTCGTCGCGATAATCCCCGCGACTTCATTTTGTTCAGAGATCGCAATGATTTCTTCTAGTTCGATTGGCGAAAGGTCCGGCGCAATTTTCACGAGCAACGGTTTGTCGGTTAGTCGATTCTCATCGCGGATCGCGCCGAGCAACCGTGAAAGGGCGACCGGTTCCTGCAACTCACGTAGGCCAGGAGTGTTTGGCGAGCTAACATTCAGCACGATGTAATCCGCGAACTCGCGTAGCAAACGAAAGGAATAAAGGTAATCGCCTGTTGCCTCTTCCAGCGGAGTGACCTTCGATTTTCCGATGTTGATTCCGACCGGAACCGCCGGCCATCGCCCGCTCTCACGCAGCCTACGCAATCGTTTCGCGATAACATCCGCACCATCGTTGTTAAAACCGAGACGATTGATGAACGCCTGTTCCTCGAGAAAACGGAAGATGCGTGGCTTCGGATTTCCTGGCTGCGCTTTGGCGGTCACCGTGCCGATCTCGATGAAACCAAAGCCGAGTGCTGCCCACACGGGCAGCGCGACCCCGTTCTTGTCCAATCCGGCCGCAAGCCCGATTGGATTAGGAAAGTTTACACTGAATACAGTTTTCGGTTTCGACAGAGGCCGAAAAATTCCGAGCGCACGCAACGTTAGATCGACATGTGAAGCGCCCCGGAGTAATGCGATCGTCAGATGATGGGCGGCCTCAGCATCCAAGGAAAACAGAAGCGGCCTGACGAATCGCTCGTAGGCATTTTTCATTTCCCTATGCAAAATTGTCCGAAGACGGAATCGAGAATTTGTTCGACATCCACGGCGCCAATTACCTCTCCGACCGCGCGCAATGCTTCGTTTAGATCCACCGCGACGTATTCCGTCGTCAGCCGATCGCGCATCGCCATTCGCGCGCGATTGCACGATTCCAACGCGCGGCGCAAGCAATCGCGATGACGGGTGTTGATCGCAACTGTGCTTTCCGGCTTCAGGTTTTGTTTGGTGATGCGCACGAGAATTTCCGTTTCGAGCTCCGGCAGGCCTTCTCCCGTCGCGCACGAGATACGCAGCGCCTCGGAATGTTTCCAATCATGGTGTTCAGGCAGGTCGCTTTTGTTCAAGAGCACAATTTCGCTGCCATTGTCGGCACGTTCCTCGAAATGTGAAGGTCTTGGCGCGTTGCGATCCGCGATGTGAAGGCGCAAGTCCGCGGTCTGGAGCGATTTCTCGGTGCGTGCGATCCCCTCGCGCTCGAGTTTGCTTGTCGATGTTCGCAGGCCGGCGGTATCAAGCAAGCGGATTGGCACACCGCGGAGGGTGATCATTTCTTCGATCGTATCGCGCGTCGTGCCGTGCGTTTCGCTAACGATTACGCGTTCATAACCGAGAAGCTGATTAAGCAAACTCGACTTGCCGGCGTTGGTCGCACCGTAAATCACGACCCGCACTCCTTCGCGCAGAATCCGCCCCCGATCGGCCGTGCCGAGCAGGGCGGCGATTTCCTCGCCAACCGAATCGAGGCGCACCAGCAACTGGTCGCCTTCGTCGGGGGCGATGCCTTCCTCCGGGAAATCGATCGACGCGTTGATGTGCGCGAGCAGTGAAATGAATTCGCAGCGAATCTTTCCGATCTTCTCGCCCAGCCTGCCTTCGAGCTGCTCGGTAGCCGAACGGAGCGCGAGATCCGTTTTGGCACGAATCAGATCAATCACTGCCTCGGCCTGGGTCAGATCCATTTTGCCGTTGAGAAATGCGCGCTCGGTGAATTCGCCCGGGCGCGCCGCCCGTGCGCCCGCGCGCAGGCAAGCTTCCAGCACGTGCGCGCTTACCAGCATCCCGCCGTGACAACTGATCTCGACCAAATCTTCGCCGGTGTAACTGGCTGGTGCCTGATGGATCGAGACCATCACTTGATCGACCAATCGTTCCGAGGCATCGACGATTTCCCCGAAATGCTGGACATGCGATGCGAATCGCGATGGCTTTTCTTTGCCGCGAAAAATCTTGTCGGCAACCTCGATCGCATTCACGCCGGAGATGCGAACGAGCGCGATTGCGCCTTCACCCGCCGGAGTGGAGATCGCTGCGATGGTCTCGCCCGGCACGATTGGCTCCCTTCCCGCGGTCAAAGCTGTCGATGTTTTCGGAAAATCTCTTCCAGCGCGGCGATGCATTTTCGGTTTTGCTCCATTGTTCCCACGGAAATGCGGATCCATTCCGGCAAATTGTAGCCTTTGAGCGATCGCACGATAATTTTTCTTGCGAGCAATTCTTTAAAGGCAGCGGCGCCGTTACCGACATTTACCATCACGAAGTTCGCTGCGCCCGGAACAAACTCGAATTTCATCTCGGCAAATTGTTCTTGGAGATAGGCGCGCCCGGCATCGACGACACGCTTGGTTTCACGCTGGTGCGCGTCGTCAGCGAGAGCGGCGAGCGCACCGGCGTGAGCGATGGCATTGACGTTGAATGGTTGCCTCGTCTTCTGAAGCACATTTATCAAGTCAGCCCGCGCGATGCCGTAGCCGATGCGCAGACCAGCGAGTCCGTGGATTTTCGAAAAGGTGCGCAGAACGACGACGTTCCGACCTTCGCGAACGTATTGGAGTGTGTCGGGAGGACTGTCGAGGAACTCGAAATACGCTTCGTCGAAAACAACAATGATATTTTTCGGAAGGCGCGACATGAACTTGTCGATCTCGTGCTGCGAAATCAAAGCGCCGGTTGGATTATTGGGATTAGGGATGAAAATCAGACGCGTTTTCGGCGTGATCGCATCCAGCATCGCATCAAGGTCTTGCTGGCAATCCGGACTTGGGACTTCAATCGTGTGTGCGCCGAAAAGGGTCGCGATCAGCTTATAGGCGATAAAGGCGTGCTCGGACGCAATCACGTCATCGCCGCTGTGTAGAAAAGCGTGGCCCAGAAATTCGATCACTTCGTTTGATCCGTTGCCGAAGATAACGTTCTCCGGGGTGAAACCGATCTTGGCAGCGACTGATTCGCGCAGATTAAATCCGCTGCCATCGGGATAAAGTTGCGCATTGTGCAGCGCGGCGCGCATTGCCTTGATTGCCTTTGGCGATGGGCCAAGCGGATTCTCATTTGAGGCCAGCTTGATGATTGCGCCTGGATCGACATCGAGTTCACGCGCCGTCTGCTCGATTGGTTTTCCAGCTTCGTAAACAGCAAGATCGCGCAACTGTGGATTCGCCAATTCCCAAATCGAGGTCATCGGCGCAATTTAGACAGAATTACCAGAATGGACAAAATGCAGCTTTCTCGCCATGATTTCGCCATATCTTGCGGAGTGCCCTGCCGTCGCCGATTTAGCTTCGGCACGGCGGCTGCGCAAGCCAAAGAGCGATTTTACCGTATGCGACTCCACTCCTAAACCTTGATGATGACGACGACAACGGACGAGCTTATTTACTTCGATAACAACGCAACGACGCAGCTCGATCCTGCCGTCATCGAGGAGATGCTGCCGTTTTTAACGGAACAGTACGCCAATCCTTCAGCCGGCTATGGCTTCGCGGCAAAAGCACGAAAAGCTATCGATCTTGCGCGTGAACGGCTGGCCGCGTTGCTCGGGTGTGAAGCTTCGGAAATTGTGTTCACGAGTTGCGGGACGGAATCGAACAACGCCGTGATCAATTCGGCTCTGCAATTTGAGCCGCACGGGAAACATGTTGTTACGAGCGCCGTGGAACACAGCGCCGTCTTGCGGCCTTGCCAGGATCTCGCGAAACGGGGCTGCGAGGTCACATTTGTCGGTGTAGATCGGGATGGAAATGTCGATTTTGTCGAATTGGAGGCGGCGATTCGTCCGGAAACGGCGATCATTTCGCTAATGTGGGCGAACAACGAGACGGGCGTTTTGTTTCCGGTCGAGAAAATCGCTGAGATATGTCGCAAGAAAGGCGTGCTCTTTCACACTGATGCCGTGCAAGCAACCGGGAAAATTCCGATATGCCTCCGCGATACGGCGATCAATTTCCTTTCTCTGTCCGCGCACAAATTTCATGGACCAAAAGGTGTCGGCGCGCTTTATGTCAATCGACGGATGCGTTTTCGCCCGTTGATCGTGGGTGGCGGTCAGGAAAACGGGCGTCGTGGCGGAACGGAAAATGTCGCGTCGATCGTGGGCTTGGGAAAAGCGGCCGAACGCGCCGCCGAATGTCTCTCGGACGAAGAAACGCGAGTTCGATTAATGCGGGATCGGTTTGAAAAACATATTCTCGAAGCCGTTGGCGGAGCATCAGTGAATGGCGCTGGTGCCACCCGATTGCCAAACACCTCAAGTTTTTCATTTGATGGCATCGAATCGCCTGCGGCGCTGATGTTGTTGGATCGACACCGTATCTGCTGTTCAGCGGGTTCGGCGTGCCGGACGGGTTCGCAGGAAGCCTCGCACGTGCTGCACGCGATGAATTCGACGGGGGACGGTGCGCGGCGCAGCCTGCGCTTCTCCTTCGGTCGGTTCAACTCGGACGCGCAAATTGATCGCGCCATTGAAATTGTGCCGAAAGTGATCGAGAAACTGCGCCAATTATCGGCGCCCGCTCGCGAAAGCGCTCAAATGCATCAAGAACCGGCTGGGATCGCGCCGGAAGCATAACGGACATCTCCTGCGCGTAACGCTTCTGCTGAGCGTCGCCGAACGGATCGACAATTTCCTCTCCTCGCCATATTGTGCGCGGTTGTTGTTCCTAAGATGGAGACGCCACGAGATCCTACGGCTTCCCGTTACGAGCACGCCGCGCGCGGTCTCCGCCGGCGCGACCTCGATCCTGATCCGATCAAACAATTTTCGAACTGGTTCACTGCGGCGATTGAGGCCGAAATTCGCGATGTCAACGCGATGAGCCTCGCCACCGCTGGGCGCGACGCAAAACCATCCGTACGCGTGGTGTTACTGAAAGGATTCGATCAAGACGGTTTCGTTTTTTTTACGAATTATGAGAGCGAAAAGGGGGTGCAGCTCGAAGCCAATCCTTACGCGTCGCTGGCATTTTATTGGATTGAACTGGATCGACAAATTCGCATCGCCGGGAAAACAGAAAAAACGTCGCGTCAGGAATCGGAGGGCTATTTTCATTCCCGGCCGATCGGCAGCCAGCTCGGCGCCTGGGCCTCACGCCAAAGCGAAGTGCTCGACGGACGCCGCGTGTTGGATGCACGCATGGTAGAGATGACCGAACGCTTTGGCGACAATCCCATTCCCCTGCCGCCGCACTGGGGTGGTTATCGAGTAAAACCCGATACAATAGAATTCTGGCAGGGCCGCCCGAATCGCCTGCACGACCGTTTTCGTTACAGACGGCAGACTGACGGCAGTTGGCTGATCGAACGGCTCGCGCCGTGAAGTGAAAAATCGCGGAACTGAAATCGGCCTCGCCCGCGGCGACATCACCAAGCTCGATGTCGATGCAATTGTGAACGCCGCGAATACGACGCTGCTCGGTGGCGGCGGAGTCGACGGCGCGATCCATCGCGCTGCCGGACCAGAACTTGTCGTCGAATGTCGAACCATTGGGGGTTGCCGACCAGGCGAAGCTAAAATCACTTGCGGATATAATTTGCCCGCGCGTTTCATCATTCACACGGTCGGCCCGGTTTGGAGAGGCGGCGGCCGCGGCGAAGCGGAAGTTCTCGCAAGTTGCTACCGCAACTCGCTGCAGCTCGCGGTTGGGAACGGAATCAAGACGATTGCGTTTCCAGCGATCAGTTGCGGAGTCTATCGTTATCCGATTTCGGAAGCATCGCAGATTGCCGTTGAGACGACGTGGGAGTTCCTCGCCAACAGCGATAAGATCGACAAGTTGATCTTCGTCGTCGCAACCGACGAAATCTTCGCTGCTTATCGCCGACTTTTGCACACGCGACGGTCATAGACCGCCGCCAGAGCAACTAAAATCCGCTGCGGATTCCGCGGTCGGCATAGCGGCGGACGTGAAGAGGTAAAGGGACGCATTACCATCACCATTTGCGATTTATTTGTATGATCAATCCAAACAACGACGATCTTACGAGGGACGAACCGCTTCCGACGCCGCTCCAGTCGAGCGAAGGAGAACTTGGCTCGAGTGGGCGTGGGCAGTTTCGTCGAACACAAAATAAATTTTCCACGGCAATGAGCCACACGTGGGAGGGAACGAAGGAGAAAGCGGGCCGCGCGCGTGTGCGTACGCAATACTTCGTGCGCGAAAATCCAGTGCCAATGATCCTCGGCGCGCTGGGGCTCGGAATCGCGATTGGATTCGCGATCCGCTATGCCTCCACTAGCGAGGACAAGACCGAAATCGACGTGAAGTCTGCACTCGGAAACGTGAACTGGGGCCTTTTCTCGTTGCCCTTTCTCTGGCCGCTCTTCAAATCAGCCAAGGAAAAATACGAAAGCTCCGCCGAAGCGGTAAAAGATGGGGCTAAGCGGCTGAAAAAGATCGATCTCGACGACTACACAAAACCAATCCGCAAACGCTGGAAGGCCTGGACACGCTAAGGGTCTGTGTCGTTCTAGGGTTTTTCGTGCAGTTATGATTGAGGTCGCCGATCTCTCAGAGCGCGAGGAACTCATTGATAAGATCCGCGAGCTGCCGTGGATATTGAGCCATGAAAGCATGGCCGCCGCCTTTGAATGGGGCGAGCCAGGCCCTTGGAATGGCATTGACGAGCGCTAACGCATTGGGCGCCGGGATTACTATGTCTTCGCTACCCGTGGCGACGAGGGTGGGCACGCGCAACTCACGGAGCCGATCGCAGGCGCCATCGCGGTGCCATGCGTCCATCGCCGCAGTCTGCCGATCCACCAGGTTGGGAGAGAGCTTTGCACGCGCGGCGGCCACAACGTCGCCGAATTCGCGGTAGATGGACTCGGCGAGATCGCTGGGAAACAGCAGGGAGAGCAGTCGGCGAGCTTGCTGGTGAGGCGTGCCAGACGTGTCGGTCAGTTGCCCTAAGATGGCGGGTGAGGCAAGTTCGGCGGCGGTCCCTCCCGGGTCGGTGGAGAGCAGGATGAGTTTGCGAACGCGGGCAGGATCGTTGAGGGCGAGGGTCTGCGCGATGAATCCGCCCATCGACCATCCCAGTACATTAGTACGCTCGAAACCGAGCGTCTCGATTACTCGCGCCGCGTCATCGGAGAGCTGGGCTATGTCAAATGGCTTTCCGTTGTCGGTAGAGCTGCCGATCCCGCGGTTGTCGAGGAGGATGAGCTCGTTGGAAGACGCAAGCCGATCGATGAATGAAGGATCCCAATCAGCGCTCGTTGCAGCGAAGCTGTTCAAGACCAGAAGCGGTCGTCCATTCCCAATTCGGCGATAGCCAATCTGCGCGCCATTGGCCGGGATCGGCGGGTTCCGACTACAGCTACACCGATGCGCGCTGGGCCTTAATCTCACGGAGTTCAGCGACGGAACTTGCGCTTCTTCGACAGCGCCAGATGGCAAACGCCACGAACAAGAGATCGAGAACAACAAAGATTGCGACATATGTCTCGCCGCCGATACCGAATCCGTAGCTAT
>WNFR01001367.1_pt1 | contig 25446 bp, 18 predicted proteins | sample 5400221 | NCBI WGS metagenome assembly WNFR01 (sample SAMN13153357, study PRJNA577476) | soil metagenome | isolation source: 40 cm soil under Madrone tree | place: USA:California | collected 2016-06-14 | reverse complement strand
GCGTGGATGCGCTGGCGGCGGGGGCGCTGAAGGCGCTGTTGGGGCGGATGACCGAGCGCGGCGTGACTATTTTTCTGACTTCGCACGTGCTGGAAATTGTGGAGCGGTTGTGCAGCCACGTGGCCATTATTCATCAGGGGCGATTGGTGGCGCAAGGGTCATTGGAAGAATTGCGCGCGGGCATTCCGGGGCAGGAAGGGGAAAAGAAAACGCTAGAGCAGATATTCCTTTCGATTGTGGGGCAGAGCGGCGGCGAGCAGGCGCGGCTGGAGGAGCTGACGTGGCTGACGTGATCCAGATGCCGGACGTGACGGAGCAGTTGAAGCTGATCGCCGGGTTGCGCTGGAATATGTTGAAGAACAACTTGCGGCGCAAAAACAACCGGTGGGATTTGATCGGCATGATTCTGGCCGCGGCGGGCAGCGCGGTGGTGGTGGTGGGCCTGTCCGTGGCGTTTTACGCGGGCGCTTATTTTTTCCTGACCACGGGACGGGCCAGCTGGATGCCGCTGCTTTACTGGACGATATTTTTGTGGTGGCAGGCGGTTCCCATCCTGGTTGCAGGGTTTGGGGCGAATTTTGAGTTTCGGAATTTGCTGCGCTTTCCGTTGAGCCTGCGTGCGTTTTACATTCTTGGACTGGGCTACGGATTTGCCGATTTTGCGGCAGTGTCGTCGCTGTGCTGGATTGCGTCGATGCTGGTGGCGGCAACGGTGGGGCGGGTGCAACTTCTGCCTGTGATGATAGTTGCCAGCCTGTTGTTTGTTCTGGTGAATGTGACGATGGAGCGGTTGATCGGGTCGTGGCTGGAGAAGATATTCGCGAACCGGCGTGCGCGGGAGCTGCTGGTCGGATTGTTTGTGCTGTCGATGGTTTCGATGAACTTCCTGAATCCGGCTTTGCAACGGTGGGGAGGCCGCGGGACGCGTCCGAGAATTGTTCATCTGGTGTCGTATTTTTCCTGGCTGCCCGGTTCGCTGGCGGGGAATGCTCTTGCCGCTGCGAGTGATGCGGATTCAGAGGCTCTGGTGGTGACCGTTGGGGGATTGCTCGTGTGGCTTAGCGCAACCAGCGGATTGCTGTGGGTCCGCTATCGGGCGCAGTATTTGGGAGAAGAATTGAGCGAGAGCGCGGCGCCCTTGACCGGCAAGCGCGAAATCCGCCGGCAAACCACTTCGATGGGCCTGCTGGGGTTTCTCTCGCCTCCGATCGCCGGGGTGATGCGCAAAGAATTTCACTACCTGACGCGGAATGGTTTTTCCTTCATCACGTTGATACTTCCGCCCGTGATGGTGATGTTTTTTTCGATGCAGTTTGCGGGGAGCAATTCGCAGAGCCGGGAACACGGGCTGTCTCCGCAGACCTTTTTCCCGGGGGTGATGGCTTACCTGATTCTGATTCTGCTTTCACCGGCTTACAACTCGTTCGCGTTTGAGGGACACGGGATTCAGTCGTATTTCATGGCGCCTGTGCGGATGCGCGACGTCCTGGTCGGCAAGAATCTGTTTCTTGTCTCTGTGGTGGCTGTTGAACTGGTGATTTCCCTTGGCGTTCTCGTCTGGCGGATTGGATTCCCGGGCCTGCCATTGTTTCTTTCCACGATCGCCGCCGCTGCGTTTGCAGTGATGGGGCAGTTGGCAATTGCCAACTGGTCCGCGCTCAGTTTTCCCAAGAAAATGGAGATCGGGAAAATGAAGGGCCAGCGCAATTCGGGAGTCGCGGTGTGGACTGCCTTTGGCGCGCAGATATTGATCGGGGGAATTGCCACCATTGTGTTGCTGGCCGGCCGGTGGTCCGGGAATCCGTGGCTGCCGTTTGTGGTTTTTGCCGGGTTGACCGTGGCTGCGCTTGGGGGCTATGTTGCCTCGCTTGATCCGCTCAGCGTCCTTGCGGAGCGCAAGAAAGAACTGCTGATCGAAACACTTTGCCGCTAGGCCACTCCTTCCGTTATTATTCTTCCTCGCGATTCCAACTCGAGAGGATCAAAAATGAAGGGGTTCATCCGGATAGTGCTCGCCTCGCTGCTCCTGACCGTCGCCGCCAGAGTTTCTTTCGCACAAAGCGCAAACAATCCCGCAAAACTGAGTGAAACGCCGGCAGTTTCCGGGTACGAGCAACAGCTTTCAAAAGAGATTGCCCGCGAATTGAAAGAGTTCTCTCCGAAGACGGATAACGTCGGAAATGTTTGGGTGGAGTTTGGCAGCGGAGAACCTCATCGCCTGATCGCCACGGGGATGGATCAGCCGGGTTATGTGGTCAGCGCGATAACCAGTGAAGGCTATCTGCGCGTGCAACGACTGCCCCAAGCCGCGCCGAATGGAGTGTTCGACGCGCTGAATTTTGCGCAGCCGGTGTGGGTGCTGACACGAACCGGGAAAAAAGTGAATGGCGTGTTTGCGGGGCTTTCCGTGCACCTGCAGCCGGGCCGCGTGAACGGCCCCAAGATGAACCATCCCGATGAAATGTATGTTGATCTGGGCGCGAAGAATTCCGAAGAGGTGCGCGCGGCGGGAGTGGATGTGCTGGATCCGATTGTGCCGCAAACGAACTGGATGGCCGTCGGAAAAAGCGGCGAGGCGGGATTGGGCGCACTGAACCACGTGGACATCGGGGCCCTGACGAAGCTGATACGAGAGATGAAGTCCTCCAAAATAAAAGGGACGACAACCGTCGCCTTCGTGGCGCAGCAATATACAGGAGGGCGCGGATTGAACCGGATTCTTACGGAGATTCAACCGAGCGAGATGATTTATTTAGGGAGAGTGCGGCCAGAGCAGTCGGCCGACGGCAAAGTTATGCCTGAAGCGCCGAAACCCGGGGCCGGGGCTGTGTTGGGTTCGCCCTCGACCGCTACGGAGGCGGGGCAGAAGTTTGTGAAAGAGCTTCAGGCAGTTGCGGAGAAGGAGCACATCAAGAATGTGAGCGTGGCCGCGGCGGCTCCGCGGATTGCGAATTATACGAAGAACGCGGAACTTCCAGGGCGGTTTGTGGAGTTGGGTGTGCCAACGCTTTGGCCGGTCACGCCGGCGGAGTACGCCTCTTGGGAAGACGCCGACCAGGTGCAAAAACTGCTGGAAGCATATTTTGAAGTTCAGCGATCTTCGGGCGGTGTGGGTGGCGGCATTGGCGGCGGAGGATCGCAAAGCGTGCTGCAGGCGCTGGTGGTGGCGTATGGAGCAAGCCGGCATGAAGAAGCGGTACGGCAAGTGGTGCTGAACCGGCTGGACCCGCGGCTGCGAAGCAAAGTGACGTTGGATGCGGGCGGGAATCTGGTGCTGCATTTTGGGGACGGGAAGAAAGATGCAAAGACGCCGCGGATCGCCATCGTTGCGCACATGGACGAAATTGGTTATGAGGTGAAGAAGATTGAAGACGACGGGCGGCTGCAGGTGGAAGTGCTCGGCGGCGGCTATACACAGTATTTCCTGGGACACGTTGTGCTGGTTCACAAGAAAGATGGAAGCAAGATTGGCGGCGTGTTGGAATTGCCGAGCGGATGGGAGAAAGCTGGATTTGAGTGGCCCATGACATCGAGGTCCATGGATGAGCCCGCGCGGGTTTATGTGGGGACGCAATCGAAGAAAGAAACAGAGGAGATGGGAATTGCGCCCGGGGACTTCGTGACAGTTCCAAAGGAATATCGCGACTTGCTGGGAACGCGCGCGAATGGACGCAGCTTTGACGACCGGGTAGGTTGCGCCGCGCTGATTGCAGCGGCGAACGCGATTGGCCCGGACCTGCCGGGGCGTGATGTCACATTCGTGTGGTCAACACGCGAAGAGATTGGGCTCGAAGGCGCCGCAGCGTTCGCCGAACACGCCGCGAAAGAAGGGCGTTCGCCGGATTTCGTGTTCGCGGTCGATACGTTTGTCAGCTCCGATTCGCCCCTGGAGTCGAAGCGCTTTGCCGACGCAAAAATCGGGGATGGGTTTGTGGTTCGCGCGGTGGACAATTCGAACACCGCGCCGCGCGAGTACGTGGATCGCGTGGTGGCGATGGCGCGTGAGCACTCAATCCCTGTGCAATATGGGGTGACCGGCGGCGGGAACGATGGCTCTGTTTTCGTGCGCTACGGTTCGGTGGACGTGGCGATGGGCTGGCCGCTGCGTTACGCGCATTCGCCGGGCGAAGTGATTGATACGAAGGATGTGGATGCGCTGGGAAAAATTGTGGAGGTGGTCGCCCGCCAGTGGTGCGAAGAAGATTGTATTAGCGGGCATTGAGCCGGGCGGCGAATCGTTCCGCGATGGCCGCCCAGGAGAAATGAGATTTATAGGCGGCGCGGCTGCGCGAGGATAACTCCGCGCGCAGGTTTGCGTCGGATAACACTTGAACGAGAGCTTCATTGAGCTTCTCCGAGTCGCTTGGACTCACCAGAATCAAACCCGCGTCGGTTATGGGCGGCGCCGTTTCTGAATTTGGATAAGCGATGATCGGGAGACCGGCGGCGATTCCCGCAATGGCGCTGCTGCGGCGCGTGGAGATCCCGTTACGAACAAAAAGGAGTACATCGCACGCGGCTAGTCGATTCACGACTTGTTCGGGCTCGACAACACCTTCGACGGACAACTCAACCGGAAACTTCTGAAAACCTTGGAGCAAAGCTTCCTCGCGTAACTCGGAATGTCTTCCGAACACGGATAATCGAATGCGGCCAAGTTTCCGGGAAGCATGCTGGACGGCTGCCAGGATCTGTTGTGTTTCCCGAGCGCCTTGTTCGCCGCCGGTGATGCTGAAAACTCCCACGGTGGGAATGTCCCCCGAACTCCCGGGCGCTGGCGATTCCAGCGAAGGAAGATTAGCGCCGACGGGAATGAATGCGACGTTCGAGGGGATCGTCTTAAGCCAGGAAAGCTTTTCGGGCGGGACGGTGAAGATCGCAGCATCCGCGAGATCCAGGGCGCGGCGCATGGTGCGTGATTGCATGCGATGGCGTAACCGGTCGACGAGGCGTGGGCTGGAGAACGGCTCGACGTCGTGGAAGACGACCGCGACCCGCGCGCCTGAGGATTTCAGCATGCGAAGGACGCGCGGGAATTTCAGAGGAAAGCCGCGAGCGGACCAGGCGAGCGCTGTATATTGCACCAACACCCAGGTGCCGTGCCACTCCGCGGCCTGCAGTTGCAACGCGCGCAGCGATTGGCGCCAGCCGTGAAGTTCCCAGGGCACACGGCGAATCTGCATCTGAAATTCGTGAGGCTGGAGAGCAGCGCCGAGGTAGCGGCAGTATTCTTCCACTGCGTCAGTAGGCACGTCTTTGCGGCCGAGGAGGGCGATGAGCTGCAGCGTCATTGGGGGGAGGCCGGCACGTAACTGCCGTTGAGGTTCTGGCAACGGTAACCGTGGCCCGCAAGCTGAGAGTTCGTGTCAACCCGCGCGAAAGAGACCGTTACAGGCATCGACCAAACACCTTTTAGCTCGAGGCGGGCGTTCGTGAATTGATTGCGCGCGGGATTTTCGAGCAGGCGCCTGGTCGATTCCGCCATTTTATTTCTCCACGAGGAAACTTCCGAGGAGCAGGGCGTCCATGCCGGAACTGAAAAACGTACGAATCGCGTCGGTGGGCGTGTGCACAATGGCTTCGCCGCGCAAATTGAAGGACGTGTTCATGACGACGGGCACGCCGGTGCGCTTGCCGAATTCGTCGATCAGGCGGTAGTAGAGCGGATTGATTTCTTTTTCGACGGTTTGCGGCCGCGCACTGCCGTCCACGTGGGTGACAGAGGGAATGACGCCGCGCTTTTCCGGGCGCACCTGGGCGGTGAGAATCATAAACGGGGAATCGTACGCGGATTCCAGATATTCGGACGCGGCTTCCTTCTTAAACGAAGGCGCAAAGGGGCGCCACCATTCGCGGAATTTCACTGCGTTGTTCACCTTGATGTTCATTTCGGGGTCACGTGGATCGGCAAGGATCGAACGGCTTCCCAGTGCGCGCGGTCCGAATTCCATCCGCCCCTGGTACCAACCGAGGATTTTCCCCTGCGATAACATTTCGGCGGCCGTTGCGGCCGGATCGGAGAGGCGCGAGGCGCGGATCTTGTAGGTTTTCAGCGCGGTCTCGATGGCGTCGTCGTCAAACGAAGGGCCGAGATACGCATGGCGCATGGCTCGCAAGGGTAGACGCGCTCCGCCATCCAGAAATGGCGCCAGTGCCGCGCCGAGAGCGACTCCATCGTCTGAGGCGGCGGGCTGCACGAAGAGTTTTTCAATGAGGCCGGAAGCGACAATTTTTCCATTGGCTTTGGAATTCAGGGCGACTCCGCCGGCGAGGCAGAGATTCTTGCTGCCGGTTTTTTCGAGGGCCAGCCGGACAACGCTGAACATCGCTTGCTCGCACATTTCCTGGACGGCGTGGGCGATGTTCTTGTGGAGATCGCCGATCTCGCTTTCCGGTTCGCGGGGCGCGCCAAGAGAAGACGGAAAATTGGCATAGGGGCCGCTGCCATTGCCGATGAGGCGATCGACGTGAACTTTGTAGGGAGTTGCGTCCGTTTGCAGGAACATCCGCAAATCCACGCCCGGCTGGCCGTACGGTGCAAGCCCCATCACCTTCCATTCGTCGGCGTTCGGCGTGAATCCCAGGAAGCCGGTGAACTGGGCGTAGAAGAGCCCAAGCGAATTGGGCCAGTTGATCGTGAGCACATGCTCGACGCGGCCTTTGCTGCCGCGCCAGATGGAGGTTGCCTCCCATGCACCGCGGCCGTCCATGACGACCACCGCGGCATCGTCGAAGCCGGAGTAGCAATAGCTGCTGAGCGCATGAGCGAGATGATGGTCGACAAAGCGGTAGCGGGCTTTCGTGGGACCAAATTGCCGCCGAAAAGGATTCTCTCCGCCATGCTGGTGCTGCATGCTGGCAAAATGGCGCGTGGAATTCAGAACATTCAGATAGGAAGGCGGCCAGCGGCCCGTGGCGTAGAGGCTCAAATCCTGGCGAAACGTTGCGCCGGGGGCTTGCCAACCGACACAGACTTCATCCACTTGGGCGGGAGTGACTTTTGCAAAATCGAGGCAAGACTGGATGGCCAGGGCCGGGAAACGCGCGTCGTGCTTCACGCGGCTGATGCGTTCCTCGGCGACGGCGAAGAGCAGCTCGCCGTCTCGCACAAGGCACGCCGAAGAATCGTGCATCTGGGAATAGTTGAGTCCAAGGGTGATCACGCGGACGCTTTACCTTCGTTGGCGATAACGCGACGGAATAGTTCTTCAAGCATGAGGGCGGAGCGTTCCCAAGTATAACGTGCCATCGTGAGTTGCGCCGCCTGGCCGAGGCTTTGGCGCAATTCAGGAGAAGCCGCCAAGCGTAAAACAGCCTCTTCAATAGCAGCCGCATCCGCCGGCGGGGCCAGCAGACCGTTGAACCCGTCCTCCACAACATCCGGCATTCCGCATGTTTCCGCGGTGATCACGGGCATTCCAGATGCCATGGCCTCGAGCAGAACAGAAGGAAGTCCTTCCATTAAAGATGGGAACAGAAAGATATCGTGCGAAGCAAAGAGTTCCTGCATGCGTTCCGACGGAACTACGGGTTGAACGACCACGGTAGAGGCTAGTTTGGGGCCAAAGAATTCCTGAATTGTTTCCGGAGGGCCAGCACAGCCGGTAAAGGTCATCGTTATCCCAGGGATTTGCACGGCCAAGCGCTCCAGGGCATCACGAATGTAGAAAATACCGCGTTGATCGAGCCATGTGCCCACGTAGAGGAGTTTTAACGGACCGGCGGAATCATACCGATGGGGAAGAAAAAATCGGGGTTCGACGCCGCTAGGAATGTACGCAGTGCGGCTGGAGTCGAGATTGTAATTGAGTTGCAGAATATTCCAAACATCGCGGCTGTAGGCATGCGCTCCATCTGCAGTGCGTATGGACCAACGGTAGAGCGGAAACGTGTAAAAGCGATGCCAGAGCCGGTTTCGAAGACTGAAATTCCAGGCGCGGCCTTTTTTCACCTCGCGGCTTTGCACGTGGATGCGGCGCTCTTCCAGTCCATGGAGAGTCATGACATATGGCGGAAGGCCACGGATGCCAAGCCAGCGGCGGCGCAAGCCGTAAACGAGACCGGACGGAGCGTGGAGGTTGACGATGGAGAATCTTCCGGGGTCCCTGGAGATAAAGCGATCCAGGCGGCGGGCAAAAACAAGCTCATTGAATCGCGCCGACACGGCGTCCTCGCCAAAAAGATCTTCCTTGAACACATAAGTCAGCGAGTGGCCCCGCTTTTCGAGTTCGCGCCCAAGATTGTAGATGATTGCCGCGACACCGCCTTCCCGACGACGCGGAACGCAGGCGGACATCAGTATGCGCAGCGGTTGAGGGCGGGAAACTGGCGACGAAGGCATCAAACGTTCCAATCCCCCGTACGGTCAACGTGATTGGGGCGTTGCAGCGGAAGAAACCTTTGACGAGCTTTGACGTAAAAAGGGCTGGAAACCAGCTTCCGCTTGAAGGCGTTGTAATGCCTGGGAGAAAGCAACAATGCCGGGAACAGGCTGAGGTATTTGAAGAATCGGCGAACCGGCGATGCGTGATCGTGGCTCAGGTTATAGCTTCGGAGTTCCGTGCGAAAGGTATCGAGCGGTGATCCTTGGCCCAGGGAAAGACGGAGAACATCGGCCTCAGTTTGCAAAGCGTCCAAAATGATGCGACTTATCTCCGCGGAAACGTGTTCTTCAGCAAAGCGCCGGCGCAATTCGGCTGTCAAAGCCAGCAAGACGTTGTGTTTGCGGTGAAGTGAAGAGAGGTCATGGTCGCCGATCTGAAACCAATTCTGTCCCTGGAGGCGATAGAAGGTCAGCGGCTCACGCAGAAGAAGAACTTCAGAGAAAAGCGCGCCGAGCGTGAACAGAAACTCGTCGGCTTCGATAACCAGAGTTTCCGGAATGGGGCCGATACGCCGCAGGATCCCAGTGCGAAAGGTCATGCGACTCGTGCCCAGAAAACTTTTCCTAAGGCGAAAGATGTTGGCGGCAGCCACCGAATCGATACGAAACTCGGGCGCTTCGCGGACCAATTCACTCCGTTGGGTGCCCCCCTGTAGAACCTCGGTAATGCTGTGACCGATGAGGCCAGTGGCAGGACGAGATGCAAACGCCTCCACAACCGAGGACAACTTCTTTGGAGCCCACCAGTCATCCCCGTCGAGGAAGGCGACGATCTCGCCCCGGCATTGGGGAATGCCGAGATTGAAGGCAGAGGCTTGGCCGCCGTTGGGTTTGCGAAGAACGCGGATTTGGGAGCCGAACTTGCACAGGATTTCCGGGGTACGGTCCGTGGAGCCGTCGTCCACCACCAGAATTTCCCGCTCGGAGGCGGGAAAATCCTGCGACAGCACGCTCTGAATCGCTTCTTCGATGAAGCGCTCGTGATTGTACGTATCGATCAAAACGCTGACGAACGGCGTGGTCATCTACAGTCCGGAATCCTGTCGGGGAACAAACACTCCTAAGTGTACGCCAAGTGGAAACTGGCGCGGAAGAGGAGCGGCAGAGATTCACTTTAGTTCGTAGTCGCCGATATACGTTTCGCGGCTGATGCCCAGCATGCTGAGAAAGAACGAGGAAAAGACGATCTGGATGCCAAGAAAAAGCCACGTGGACCAGAAGAGAATCTGGCGAATCTGATAAAGAGGCCCGAAGCCGCCGGCTGCCCATCCCCAGGTGATGCGAATGCATCCGATGAGGCCCGCGAGAAAAATCACGCCGCCCAAGAGCAACCCGCTTTCGAGTGTGATTCGCTTCAAAAGGCGTTTCAGGGAAATGGTGCCGCGGTCAAAGCGCGCGGCGTAGCTGAACACTTTGGCAAAAGCCCCGATAGAGAGGATTTGCGCGCCGAGAAGCGTGAAAATCACACCGAACACCATGGTGTGAACGTCCAGCGTGACGCGGGAAGTTAGCTGGCGGGGGCCGGGCAGGAGCCAGAAGATCAGGGCGAGCCCGCAGGCGAGAAGCAAGCCGCCGGGAACGAGATAAAGCCAGTTGGGCGCGTACAAGAGCATGAAACGAAGGCTGCGCCAGCCATCGCGGAAGCTGCGTAGATGGGGTGGACGCCCGCGCTTGTCTGGCCAGAGGATGATGGGAATTTCGGAGATGCGGGCGCCGATCTGGGTGGCCTTGATGACAAACTCGAGGGCAAACTCCATACCGGAGCTGCGAAGATCCAATTTGTCGTATAGAGAGCGCCGGAATCCCCTCATGCCGCAGTAGCTGTCGCCTACTCCCGCGCCAAAGAAAAAATTCACCAGCCAGCTTAAGCCGGGATTGCCGAAATATTTGTGCAGCGGAGGCATGGCGCCGGGCTTGATGCCGCCGCGAAAGCGATTGCCCATGACCAGGTCGTTGCCCCGGCGCAGTTCGTTGACGAAATTGGGAACCTCGCTGAAATCGTAACTGTCGTCGGCGTCGCCCATGATGACGAATTCGCCGCGGGCGGCGGCGATGCCCGCCTTCAACGCCGCGCCGTAGCCTCTCTCGGGGACGCGGATTACGGTGGCGCCATTGTGCTCGGCAATTTCAACCGAGCCGTCGGTAGAGCCGTTGTCCGCGACAATCACCTCGCCGTGCAAACCCGCGCTGCGAATCGCGGTGAGCGCTTTCTCCACGCAAAATGCCAGGGAGTTTGCTTCATTGAGGCAGGGTATGACGACAGAAACATCCAAGGTCACACCGTATTGAGGACCAGAAGGCTTGTCTTTTTGGATCGAGAGATTCGTCAGGGAGTTGGTCTCCATGTAGCCAGAAACGCTCACTTATAAGTATAGCGATGTCCTCGTCGTATGAGCCTGCTTTCGACAAATTCCCAAGACAGGGATGCGATTGCCAGCGATAATGCAAACGTACCACAGGTGATCAGAATACCCTGCCAGTGGGAAAGATCAGGCTCCTGGTGCATCAGGAAACGGTGCCCAAGCTGGTTAATCGTCATGTGAACAATGTAGAGGCAATAGGAAATCTTGCCGAACCAGCGTAACAGGGAGGAGCGCATGAGGCTGGCGATCGCAGAATTGTTTTGGGAGATCACAAGTAACAATAGGGAAAGATAAAAGAAAGCCAGAAAGGAATATCCCGCGGTCACCATAACCAAATTGGCAGGACGCACGAGCCACCATAACAAACCAACGATGCAGACGGCGGTGTATACCGTGGCCCTTTGCAACAATCCGGGGTGGAGCTCCAAATAGGACCGAATTGAATTCGAGCGCCAGGCAATTGCAGCGAGAATACCGAGAGAGAGAGCATCGGCGCGACACGGCATGGCCAATTGGGAAAAGTGATCGAGATTCGGAAAATATACGAACGACACATAGCGGAGAACAGGTGCCGCAACGACCGTCAGGCAAAGAATTACGATCAGCATGCGTTGCGAGACCCAACGAATGAGCGGGGGTGCCAAGAGATAAAACTGCTCTTCAACGGCGAGAGACCATGTCACGACGAACCACTGCCACTCAAAGGGACGGGGTGAATAGAGGATGTTCTGCAGAAACAGCACATACTTTGGGACGATGGCCAAGTCCTGCGGCACCAAGGTAACTCCTGGCGGGGTCATGATGACGGGTCTGAGCGAAGAATAAGCGCAAATACTCACCAGAACGACATAGAGAAGAATCCAGAAATAGTAGACGGGCAGAATGCGGTGTACCCGGCGAAGATAGAAAGTGCGAAAGTAGTTGCGCGAATTCCGCGAATCAAGAAGGATGCCTCCGATTAAGAACCCCGAAAGAATAAAGAAGAGATCGACGCCACTCCACCCAATCGTCAGGGCTTGAAATAATCGGTGCAGGAAAAAACCCAGGGACCGGTGTTCGGCATTAGCGACGTAATGACACAGGATCACCAGCAAAATTGCCACTCCGCGCAAACCATCAAGTTCCGGAATGCGATGATTGCTGGCGCCGCTTAGGCTTGCATCGGCGGGAATCGATGGTTCCTTCGCCAACTCAATGGTCATCTTGTCCCAACCTTCGCTTGGCGCTGGGTATGGTCGACAATGATCTGGCGAAGGATTTCGTCGAGGCTGATGGTGGTGGACCAGTTGGGATAGTGCGAGCGGAATTTGGCGAGATTCGAAATGTAGCAAATGTGGTCGCCCTTGCGGTTTTCATCGACGTAGTTCCAGTTCAGTTTCTTGCCGGTCATCTGTTCAATTTTAGCGATGGCTTCCAGCATGGAAATGCTGTTTTCGCGGCCTCCACCAAGGTTATAGACTTCGCCCGGCCGCGGGTTCGCCGTAAACTCTTCTATAGCGCGAACTACGTCGTGACTGTGGATATTGTCGCGCACCTGTTTGCCCTTGTAGCCAAACACTGAATACGTTGCGCCACTGAGCCCTACCTTCACCAGATAGGACAGAAAACCGTGCAATTCGACACCGGAATGCGAAGGGCCCGTGAGGCAGCCACCGCGGAACACGCCCACCTTCATGCCGAAATAGCGGCCATATTCCTGTGCCATTAGATCCGCGGAAGCCTTTGAGGCTCCGAAGAGCGAGTGGAGGGTGCGGTCGATCCGGCAGGTCTCGTCGATACCGTCGTAGTCTTCGGGCCGCGCGTACTCCCAGCGCGTATCCAGCTCTTTCAGAGGCAGCTCATTCGGAGCATCGCCATAAACCTTGTTGGTGCTGAGGAAAACAAATACGGCCTCCGGACAATGAAGGCGGGTGGCTTCCAGCAGATTCACGGTTCCAAGCGCATTGACTTCGAAATCCAATATGGGGATATCGCGGGCTTTATCATGGGAAGGCTGGGCTGCGCAGTGAACGATCAGGTCGAATTTGTGCGCCCGAAACAGGGCTTCGAGCGCGGCTCGATCGCGAATGTCCGCATCGAGGTGCGTGAAATTCCGGGTGGCATTGCGAAGGCGTTCCAGATTCCACGTCGTATCACCCTGCTCGCCGAAAAACACGCGTCGCATATTGTTGTCGATGCCAATCACCTGATGTCCCTGGCGGTCGAAATGCTCGACGGCCTCGGAACCAATCAAGCCACTGGAACCAGTGACGAGTATCTTTTTCGCGGTTGACGACATATTGGGTGCCAAATTCCCCCTGATAAAATCGCGCATAATCGCGCACTGCAACATTTTCTCTTAATCGACGGCCTGAATACCATAGAAGCGCACCGGGTAAGACCTGGATTTGATCAGGGGGCGTAGCGCGCGCGCAACTCGGCTTCGTTTTGACGAATCCATTCAAAAATCCTCTGAAATCCCGTCCGCAAATCGATCCGCGGCTTCCAACCAAACTGCTGCGCGGCCTTCCGGTAATCAGTCCAGTAGAGCGCGATGTCGCCCTTGCGGGCTTGATCTGAAACAGTAACGGAGGTGGAGCGCGAAGAGATTTCCTGCATGGACCTTGTCGCCTCTTGAAGCGAGAGCGCATTTCCCGCGCCTCCCCCAAGGTTAAAAACGTCGCCACGAAAGCGGGCCATCTGCGCAATCTGCAAATCCAACAAGACGAGCATGTCCTCAACAAACAGGACATCGCGCACTTGTTTTCCCTGCCAGCCGAGATAAGTCAGCGGCAGTTTGAACCAGTGAGCGATGGCCCACCAAACGACCCAACCCTGGTCCGCATGGCCAAACTGACCAATTCCCGAAATCACACCGAAGCGATTCACGACCACAGGCAGATCGTAGGCCTGGGCGTATTCCTGGCATGCGGCATCGGCGATCAGTTTGCTCAGGCCATAGATGCTGCGTTGGCCGCCGTCGATTGAAAAATCCTCGGAGATGCCATGAACGGGATGAAAACCGGCGGGTCGAAGTTCATTCGGCAGGCGGCTCCATGCCTCGGAATCGTATTCGAAGCGCGACTGCGTTTCGCGCCGCGGCAGGGCATTCAACCGATCGGCGCCATAAACCCGGTTGGAACTCCAGAAAATCATCGGTATGCGCCGGGGCCGGGCGTATTCGAGAATATGAATGGCTCCAAAACCGTTATTTGTCAGGTCAAAAAGGGGATTCGTGTAGCCGGCGACGACGGAAGGTTGCGCGCTGGTGTCGCAGATCAGTTCGATGCCGGAGGGAAGATTTGATAAATCCTCGGGGTTGCGCACATCGCCGTGAAGAAAGTCGACGCCGTGGCGCTCGAGAGTAGCGATGTTTCGTTCACTGCCGCGGCGCACCAGGTTGTCCATGACGGCAACCTGGTGGCCCCCGTCACGGAGGTGTAATGCAACGTGGGAGCCAATGAAACCGCAGCCGCCAGTGACGAGGACTTTCAAGAGGTCTTTCTCCCTTCAGTTCGGCGATTCAGCGAGTCTTTTCGCTGCTCAGCCACAAGCGGAAATCTCGATACGGAAAATAGACCGGGATGAGAAAATCGAACGCGGCAAGTTCCCAACGCCGCGCTTTGACGTCCATACGCAAAGCGTTTAAAAAATTGTAACGGAAATGGACAAAAACTGCGTGGCCCAGAACGGACCGAAGCCGCGGGCCCTGGGCGTAAGCATTGACGCCGAAACGCCACCAACGCCAGTAAGTGGCTAGGATTGAGGCGGTGGTGTCTTGGCGCTTGTGTGTCGCCTGCGCGGAAGGTGCATATAGAAATTCCCAGCCCTTTTCGCGCAAGCGCGCGCAAATATCGGTGTCTTCTCCGTTGGTGCGCATTCTTTCATCGTAACCACCCACGGAAAGAATTGCGGACTTGCGGAAAAGATTGTTGCACCCAAACAGAAAGGCCGGATTACGCAGGGGCACATCGCCCCAATGCTGGGGCATGTGGACAGCGCGCCAGCGATCCGAAGTAGTGCGCTGAACTCCCTCAATCAGTTTTCCGCCTACGCCTGCAATTTTGGGGTCCGTGAGGCCGTGCGCGAGTTCCGCCAGCCAGGACGGACCCGCAACACAGTCGGCGTCCAACGAAGCGACGAGTTCATTGCGGGCGGCACGCATGGCCGTATTCCTGGCAGCCGCCAGTCCACGATTGGTGTCATGGGAAACAAGAGTAACGTGGGGGTACCGGCGAGCGATTCCCGGCGTATCATCCCGGGAGCCGTCATCGATCACCAGTATTTCGTCCGGGGGAAGGGACTGAGCGAGAAGGCTCTCAATCGCCGCCGCCAGAAAATCGCGGACATTGTATGCGGGGATGTAGACAGAGACCTTCGTCACGCCGAGTTATTCCACCTTCCTCAGGTTAAAAGGTATCAAACCCCTGTACTGAGCGAGCCACAAAACAACTGCGAGTAACAATGACGGATCCAAGCGGGGCCGTCTCAAATTATTGAGCGTTCGCAACCGGAACAATTTCCAGCTTTGACGGGATATTCAAAAACCCGGCCGATTCGTCGCGATAGTGGGTGACTGGAAGAGAAATCACCTGCATTTGCGGGAGGCATTCCCAGTCGTCAATGGGTTCGCCCGCGTCATAGATGACCGCGCGCCAAAAGTACGGTCCCGGCCGGAGGGGCAGCGACGGCAGTGTATAGCAAAATTCGTACAAACCGGGCTCCAACGTCACGCCGTCCACAGCATTTCCCCACAGCAGATGGCGGTGTTGATCATAAAGATTTACTCCGTGATGAATCCCATCCAGGCGTTGGTTCACTCTCAGAAGAAAACTGACGGAAGTTTCGCCATCGGAGGGAAGAATGTGATCCGCAGTGCGATTGGAGCCGGTCAGCTTCCAACGAAGGAACTGGGCTTTTCCATGCGCGGGGCGGCCGCCATCGACGCCCGCTGAGGACATATCGGATTCATAGGCGCTGACGACATCCGTGGTGAGGCCAACCTCACGGAGAACCCCTCCATCAATCCATGCGACGCGCTGGCAGAGGCGGCGAATCTGGTTCAGTTGATGGCTGACCAGGATAATCGTGCGGCCGGCCCGCGCTACGTCTCCCATTTTCCCGAGGCACTTGCGCTGAAATTTGATGTCGCCGACGGCGAGGACTTCGTCGACCAGCAGGATTTCGGGTTCGAGGTGCGCAGCGACGGCGAACGCAAGGCGGACAAACATGCCGCTGGAATAATGCTTCACGGGAGTGTCAATGAATTTCTCGAGTTCCGCGAAAGCCACGATTTCGTCGAATTTGCGGATGATTTCCTGCCTGCCCATTCCCAGGATTGCGCCGCTCAAAAAGGTATTCTCTCGGCCGGTGAGTTCTGGATGAAAGCCCGTGCCCACTTCAAGAAGGCTAGCGACGCGGCCATGAATTTCGGCCCAACCCGAAGTCGGCCGCGTGATACGTGACAGTATTTTGAGCAGGGTCGACTTCCCCGACCCGTTGCGGCCGATGAGACCCAGCACTTCTCCTTCCATCACCTCGAGGTTGATCGAGCGCAGAGCCCAAAATTTCTCCATATTTGACCGCCCGAGAAGTTGTCCAGGAGATTGCAACAATTTCATGAGGGAGTCCCGCAACAGTCCGCTGGTCTCCACGCGACCGCGCCGGTATTCCTTGCTCAACTCTTCCGTTTGAATAATAGGCTTCATGCCATTCAACTTTCCGGCGAAGCAGGCGTAGCGGCCGGGATCATCTCCCAGCCAGAAAGATATGCGTTGGAAATGCTAAAGAGGAGGCCATCAACTGATAGGGGCATGAGCACTCTCCGCGGGTTCACGGTTTTTGTCGGCAACCACAAAGTAATTCCCGCCGCCCAGGAGCAATTCAGGCTCAATGCCCAGCACTTTTCGAATGAATAATGCGCGCAAACGGTTCTTCCAATTGGGCTCATGCACTCCATCCATATTTCCTTCAGCAACCAAGTCATAGCCCGAACGCGCGAGCATTTTCCGGAGGACCCACGGAGAATAGGGTGATAGATGAGAAGGCACGTTCATGTAGTACTGGTGGCCAAGCAAGGAATTCGTGAATGGCGTCTGAACAATCAAGCGGCTTCTGACAGGAAGAGAGTTCAAGACCAGCAGATTAAACTCAAACGGGACATGTTCAATGACGTCCAAATAGAAATACACTCCAGTTTTGAGCTGCTCAGAACACAGATAATCGCCGAGATCACTGCGGGTGACAGGCAAGCCAAAGGATTCCGCCAAACTGCAAAGCTCCGGATTCGAGTCGACTCCCGAAATTTCTTCGCATCCCAATTCGCGCAGGGCCAATAGCAAACCGCCTTCGCCACACCCGAGATCGCAAACTGGACCGGTGCGCAGAAAACGCTTATAGGTTTCAAGAAGCGCCTGACCTTTTCTAAGCGCGGATTGGCGGTCCGCTGCGTACCAGCAATGAAATTCCGCAGATCCGGTCTTTGACATATCAGCTCCACGTGCCATGTTTGTTTTCCGATGTGAAAGCAGAAATCGGCCTCATACGCGATCGGCGATGCTCCCTTCCATGTAGTTAAAAAAATGAGGCCACCAAAGAGCACACAACACACGATAAGAGTGGAAGCAAGGAGCGTGGCTGTGGGAGCTTGGCCCGTTCCCGTGAGGGCCCAGCGGAATCCGTCAATCACGCCCGTCATTGGATTCAGGCCGTAGAGCCAGCGATAGCGCTCGGGAACCATCGACCTGGAATAGTAGACGGGAGAAGCCAGCGTCCAGAATTGCACGATGAACGGGGTCAAGTATTTGACGTCGCGATAGAGGGCGTTGAGGGCTGAAAGCCAAAGGCCAACGCCCAGAACCGTGAAAACGGCGAGAAGCAGGAACAGGGGAAGCAGCAGAAGTGTCCAGGCGGGGCGGATGCCGTGGGAGAAAGTGAAAATCAGAAGAACAACGAAGCCGATGCTGAAATCGACCAGACCGGAAAGCGGCGCGGAAACGGGCAGTATGAGGCGTGGAAAATAAACTTTGGTGATCACGCGCTGATTTTCCACCACGACATTGGTGGCGGTAACCAGGGCGGTCGAAAAATAAGTCCAGGGCACCAGTGCCGCGAAACAAAAGACGGAATAAGGCAGCCCCTGGGATGGGAGCTTGGCGAGCCTGCCAAAAAAGAGAGTCGCGACGAGCATGGTCAGCAGCGGCTGCACGATCACCCAGGCGATGCCGATGGCGGTCTGCTTGTAACGAACTTTGACGTCGCGCCAGACGAGGAAAAAGAGCAACTCGCGGTACTTCCACAGCTCTTGCAGGCGCAATTCAAACCAGGTGCTCGGCGGCTCGATGCGCAGGGTCAGGGAGCCCGGTGGGCGGTTCGCCAGCGGGCCGGTCGCGGATGGATTGGAGGTCACCGAAGCCATTTAGTGCGTGAAATTCCGATTCAGATTTGCCACCCCTGACAGGGTAACAGAATCGGATAAGTGAAGCGGAACTGGAGATCCAAGACGCCCGAGTGTTCCCATTCCAGCCGCCAGCTAGGGTTGCGCATCTTTCTTTAATTGCTCGATATCTTTTTCCTCGATCTGGCGCATCATGTCTCCCCGGCGGAAGAAATAAGAGTGCAGGTGCGAGGAGATCTGGCGCGGAACGATCCGAAACTGGTTCGAAGCCGCCTCTGAAAAAGAGATTGGCCCGCGAGCGGGGATCAGATGTGTGCCCCACTGATAAATCATGCCCAGATTCCAGAGCGTAAAGCAGGCGAGCACGGCGGTGGAGACGAACAGCGCGGATCGTTTGTGAGAAAACCAGCCGGCGAAACTCTCCAGGGTGATCGCAAGCCCGAAAATAAACAGTGAAGTGAGGGAAATGAAAAATCGGTTTCCAAAGGAGGAGATCCCCGCCCAATCCGGATAAATGGAAATGAAAAGATAGAAGGCGAAGGTGGCGGCAAAAAACGGGGCTCCTAAACGGGGCAAGCGCCTGGCAAGCAGCACCAGACCCAGCAGAGAGAAAATCAGAACGGGGGTCCAGGAAAGCAGGCCGTGATTGGCGGAAAGGAGCACTTTCAGGAAGACCGGAGAGTTCCAGAGAAAATCGCGGATGGGGAGATAGCCCGTCTCGAACGGGCCGCCGTAAACGATCCAGCGCGAAACGAAAGTCGGCAAGAGGCAAACGCACACCACGACGCCAAAGAGAAGTTGGCGCGAGAAGAGAGGCAGAATTCCAGAGCGTCCGGTGGCTGGTACGGCGCGGAAATATTCGAGGTATTGCCAAAGCGCTTCCAACACGACTACGGCGACGAGCATCAGGTTGGGATAGTAGACGTTTAACATCAGGCCGGCGATCAGCCCCAGAACGAGCCACTGCTGCACCGTACGTTCCTGCCGCGTTCGCTCCCAATACCACAAGAACAAGGCGGCTGTGAAAGCGGAGTGCGCATGCGACCACGCGGGATTGAAATACATGTACACGGGAAGCGAGCTGGCCCACCAAATCGTGAGCGTGGCGATAAACGCCCATAATGGGTCCACATATTTCCGTGCGAGCCTAAATGCAAAAAGCAACGCAAGAAAACCATAGATCGCGGTGCCAAGTGCCATCGCGTAGCGATACGGCGCGGAGAAGCCGTCTGCCCGGACGGATGAACCCAATTCTTGCGCCAACAGGACACCGGCGTGCGCAACGAGCAGGAAGGGTGACCAGAGCAGCGCCGGTCCGACGGTGAAATGATTATCGAGATGGCCGGTGACGGTGCGCAACCCGGCTTTCGGCTGGCCGGATTCGTCGAGACGCCCTTCGCGAAAGCTTTCGTTAGCGCCCTGGTAATCGTGGGTGAAATCCAGGCTGTGCTCGATCAGCGGCGCCCGCGCGTAGGCATAGTAGCCAACGCCGTCCCCGCGAATCCATGGGTTCACCAGGGGAAGCGAAAGGAGAAAAAGAAACAGGAGCGCGCGCTCAAATGTCCACGATCGCACGTGCGAATCAAGGTTCAGGGAAAGTAGGGGCATCTTTGTCTGAAAAACGGTTGCACGGATAATGACGGGGGCGGAAGGGTGCTTTGCTATCATCTGGCGCCTCCACCCGGAAGCACAGCGGAGTCTCTATTCAATAATTAACGACGATATTAAATAAACTATGCAAAAGATGAATCCAAGAGCTGTTCAGCCCGCGGAGCGCTTTGCGACCGATGTCCCCGAGAGCAAACCTTCTTTTTGCCGGAAGTAAGCCGAAACCCGGTCAATGATATCAGCAAGATTTGTCTGAGGACGAAAACCCGTTAAGGCATGCAGTTTCTCGATGGAAGGCACGCGCCGCATCATGTCTTCAAAACCCGGCTCGTAGGCCTTGTCGTATGGCACAAACTTGATAGGAGAATCACTTCCCGCGCGGTGCTTCACGATTTTGGCGAGATTCTCGATCGTGACTTCTTCCGTGTTGCCAATATTGATCACTTCGCCCACTGCACGGTCCAAGGGCATCAAGCGGAGCAGCGCTTCCACGGTGTCCCGGACGTCGCAGAAGCAGCGGGACTGCTGGCCATTGCCGTAAACTTCGATGGGTTCTCCATCGAGCGCCCGCTTCACGAAGTTAGGAAGAACCATCCCATAGCGCCCGGTCTGCCGCGGGCCCACCGTGTTGAAAAAACGAACGACGATTACCGGTTGTTTCTTTTCTTTCCAGTAGGAAAGAGCCAAAAATTCGTCGAGCGCCTTGGATGCGGCATAGCTCCAGCGCCCCTTCGTGGTGGCGCCGAGCACCAGGTCCGCATCCTCGTGAAACGGCACATTGGTATTTTTCCCATAGACTTCAGACGTGGAGGCAATCAAAACGAGCTTTTTCTTTTTAGAGGCGGCTTCCAGAATCATCTGGGTCCCGTTGACGTTGGTTTCAATCGTGCGGACCGGGCTTTCGACAATGAGTTTCACGCCGACCGCAGCCGCCAGATGAACAATGACATCGGCGTCATCCACCAACTCCGCCAGGATTTGCCGGTTTTCGATTCCGTCGAGATGATATTCGAGCCGGTCAGAACCTTTCAGGTGGCGAATATTCTCCATGCTGCCGGTGGAAAGATTATCGAGCAGCACCACTTGCTCGCCTTTTTCCAGCAATCGCTCGGTAAGATGGGAACCGATGAATCCAGCGCCGCCCGTGATCAGATATCGCACAACACCTCCTAGAGTTTGTCCGAATCGTCCAGATCCGAGGGCTTGGATGGAACGTGCTCGGGAGCTTCTTCGTGACCCATTTCCAAAGCTTCCTGGGGGCCATAGCCATAGGAATAGGGATAATAGCGATAGGAATAGTAGTAGTCCGGAGCGCTGGCATCCACGGCGTTGAGGACTACGCCCAGCAAGCGGCTCTTCACGCTGGTCAGCAGGTCGCATGTGCGCGTGAACGCTTCTTTGGGAGTTTCTCCGGAGCGCACCACGAGCAGCACGCCGTCCGCCTGCACCGAAAGAATCACCGCATCGGTAGCGGCCATAATCGGCGGCGAGTCAATCACAACAAACTTGTACTTGGTGCGGAGTTCGGCAATTGCGTCCGCGAGCTTATGCGAAGAGAGCAGGTCCGCGGGATTCGGCGGCAGAGGACCCGTGGGAATGGCTGCCAGATTCGGAATAGCCGGGTGCGGTACGGTTACCAGGTCCAGAGTCGAAACGCCAGCCAGATAAGAACTCAGGCCGGCATACTTGCCGCTGCCAAGATTCAGCAATCTTCCAACACCAGGTTTACGAAGGTCGGCATCCACCAGGACGGTCTTGTCGCCGAGTTGGGCCAAAGTAACGGCTAGATTGGCGGCTGCCGTGGTTTTGCCTTCACGCGGGAGGGCGCTGGTCACCAGGATGACCTGAGGTGGGTGGTCCGGTTGAGAGAGCAGAAGCGCGGTTCGGAGCGCGCGGAACGCTTCTGACATCTGAGATTTCGGGAGATGCTGCGCCACGAGCTCAATGCGCTTCTCGTTGCCATTCGTCGAAGAGCCGCCAAATATTCCCATTCGGCGTTTATGGTTCAGGCTATCCCCAAAAGCGGGCACGACGGCAAGGCTGGGCAACCGCGTAAGCGTTTCGATGTCGTCGGGAGTCTTCACGGTGTTGTCGAGGTACTCGCGCAGGAGTGCCAGGCCGATGCCTCCGACCAGGCCGACCAGAAAAGCGAGAGCGATATTGCGGGCCTTGGCCGGCCGCGCGGGATAAGAAGGAATCATGGCCGGGTCAACGACACGAAGGTTGGAAGATTTCAGTCCCTCGGAAATGCCCGCTTCCTTCAGCTTGGTCAACAAACCCTCATAGAGCGTTTTGTCCGCTTCGGACTCTCGTTTGAGAATGTTGTACTGGACCATTTTTTCGGCCATGTTGTTGGTTTCGGCTTTTTGCAGTTCAAGAGCCTGGCGGATGAGTTCTTCACGCTGTTTCGCTTCGCGGTAGTCGCTCTCAAGCTGGAGGACGATGCCTTTACTTTCGCGGGCAATCTGATCGTCCACTTCCTTCATTTGCGCCTGCAAACGCTGCACTTTGGGAAAGTTGGGGCCGTACTGGTTGAGGGCTTCGGTATATTGAACGGCAAGGTCCGCCCGTTTTTTCTGCAAATCCTGCAAAAGGGGATCGGCGCGAATTTCCGGCACGGCATCAATATCGCCCGCCTTCGCGTACTCGTAGAGCGCCTGCTTTTTCAGGGTTTCGCCTTGCGCGTCGGTGAGCTGCTTATCCAGATCCGCCAGCCGCTGGGTGGTGATGTTGGACTTGTCGTCGACGCTCCAGATCTGGTTCTGCCGCTCATAATTGATGCGGGCGTCTTCGGATTGCTTCACCGTGAGCTTGAGTTCGTTAAGCTGCGAAGTGAGAAAACGGGTTGCTTCGAGTGTCGCTTCGTACCGGCTCTGAATATTCTGGGCTTTGTAATTTTCCAGGTGGGCATTGAGAATGCGGGCCGCTAGCACGGGGTCGGTGGACTCGTAGTTCACTTCCATCAGACGGCTGGAGGGAATGCGCTTCACGCTCAGGCTGCCCAGGAATGCGGCGACTTCCGGTGGACGCTTCTGGTTCGCAAGCGAGCCGGTTGCGATGGCTTCGGAAGGAATACCGCCGGCCGAGAATTCAGGGTTCGCGGCCAGGCCGGTATTGCGAATGGTCTGCAGCGCCAGGGTTTCGCTGGTGAGAACCTTGGATTGGGTCTCGATATAGTTGTCGAGATCCATCATGGAATCGTAAGGATCAGTGCCCTGAAACGGCAGAATGTTGTTGTTCTCGCGATCGATCTCAATGGTGGCCTTGGCGATATAAACCGGTCGCATGCGAAACGTGGCGATGCTCACGACGGTCACCACGGTCAGCAGGAACGACAGGATCAGCCACTGGTGCTTGCGAAGAATCAGCAGGTAGTCGTAAAGGTGCGGCTCCCGTGGAGACAAATCAATCGCCGGTACGCGCGTCGACGCGGAAATCACGTCGACCGACCCGTTGCTTCCGGGAGTCCGTGGAATCAGCTTGGAATCTTCGATCATAGTGTGTTCTTAGTGGTACGCCAGCCGGACAACCGCTACACCTGCGGCGACCCCCAGGGCAATCTCCGCCGACTTGATCAAAGCTTGCTTGGTCCGATCATCGGGAATAAAAAGAATATCGCTGGGGTGCATGGTGATGTCCTCGGACTGCCGGCTCAGGACCTTCTTCAGGTCCACTTGCGTCTCAGTCTGTTTGCCGGTGTCGTCTCTGCGGATGATGACCGCGTGCTGCGTCTTGGCAATATTCGTGAGCCCGCCAGCGAGCGAAAGCACTTTCAGGGTTGTAAGCTGTGTGCGGTCGTTGGAAACGACAAACCCGCCCGGACGAGTGACTGCGCCCAGGACATAAACAATGCCCGCATGCGGCACAGTGACCACGTCGCCGGCGTGCAGCAAAATGTTGTTGCGCGTGTCGCCGGTCTCCAGCAGATCATTCAAATTGATAGTGATGGAAGTGGAGTCGAGACTTGAGGGACTGGAATTCGCCTCCGTAGTCGCGGACGGCACCTGCGGATTCGCATGCGCCAATTCCTCGGCGGAGGGAAAGGCCGGGGTATTTGGAGCAGCCTCTGCTTTCTTCTCCGCAGAGTCAGCTTTGGCCGGCGGATCGAGTGGCGGCGGCTCCCCGGAGCCGGGCGCAGCAGTCGTGGGAGCGTTTTGCGGATTGGCAACTTCAACCAAACTGAAGGACCGGCGGCGAGTGACGATGACGGTGTCCCCGGCGTCGTTGGAGATGCCACCCGCTTCGGCAAGAACCTCCAGTAAGGTAACATCGCGGTCGGCTTGATAAACCATGGGGTGCTGAACCGCTCCGACCACGGTGATCGGTTGGCTGCGGTGTTCTTTCACTGCGACGCCAACCTCGGGATGCGAGACCAGGCCATTGGCTTCCAGGAGTTCCGCAATTTTTTCTTCCGCTTGTGTTTCGCTTAGCCCTGCAACTCGGAGACGAACAGGAATGAGGGGAATACTGATCGTGCCGGACTGGCTTACCCGTACTTCTTTAGAAAGTTCCGGAACATCGAAGACTGAAATGTCCAGCAGGTCGCCGCTGCCGATCACGTAGTCGTGGGACGCGGAATTCCTTGAGCCCATCGTGAGGGTTCGAATGCGATCATTTATTTGTTGGGGCGTTTCACCGACTGTGACATCCTGCTGGGCCCGCGCAAGGGAAGGCACGGCGAAGAAACCTGCGGCAACGACGCAGAGAAAGAGGTAGCGCCGTCCCATGGTTGAATATGGGACCATCAGTATGGGTGACCCCCCGACCGCATTATACAGTCTGACACCATTAACTTGCCTCTACTTTTCGCACTTTCCGGCGGGGCGGGGAGCTTTCCGGCGTTCCTGGAGTCGACGTCTGCAGGCGGGCTGTTGCCATGTGGGCCGACACGAAAAACAATAAGGCGTTCGCCGGGATGTGAAGATTAAAGTCTACTAAGCTATGAACCAAAAGCCCACAGCAACCAACGAGCCCCGACAAGTTCAGCGCCGCCCCAAACGAACTTCCCAGATCCTTCAGCCCTTTGACCGACTCCACAAATAGAATCCCCAGGAACCAGAGACAACCTATCCCGCCAATAACCCCTGTTTCCGCAAGGGCTTCCACATAGTCGTTGTGCGTATGGTTCACCACCTTTGCGTCGTACAAGGACTCATATGGAGGAAAAACCGTTTGCAGCGTCCCCAGGCCCGTCCCCAGGATTGGGTGGTCCAGAAAGATCCGCCAGGTGTCATGCCGCATGGAAGCCCTTTTACCCATCGAAACATCCAGCGCCTGGTGGTTGGAAAACCGCTGCAAAACCTGCTGGACGCCGATCCAGGAAACCGCCAGGATTGCGCAGAGAACCAGAACCCCGCCGACCAGCATGTACCTGCTTTGAAGGCGCCGTACCACCAAGAGCGAAAATAGAATCACCATCTGCACCGCGAAGCTCACGATGCCTCCGCGGGAAGCCGACAAGAGCAGCGCCACGATCGGCACCACGGCAAACAAACCCACCAGAAACAGGCGTTCCCGCCTGACCTTTCCCAACACGAGCGGCACCAGCGCCACGGGAATCAAAATTTCCGCGAATCCGGCGAAGTGATTTCGATTCACGTACGGCCCAAAGGGAAATCCGCCGTAACGCATCACCCGAAACCAGTAGAGTTTCCCATTGAAGGTTAAGTACTGCAGAATTCCGAACACCGACACAAAGAAACCGAGCGACATCAGAA
>WNFR01002069.1_pt1 | contig 25460 bp, 35 predicted proteins | sample 5400221 | NCBI WGS metagenome assembly WNFR01 (sample SAMN13153357, study PRJNA577476) | soil metagenome | isolation source: 40 cm soil under Madrone tree | place: USA:California | collected 2016-06-14 | reverse complement strand
TGTTGCGAGGGTATGCAGACGCTTCGCGCATTATATGCACCGGTATGCTAATTCCTGTTAGGGATTAATTCCAATTGTTGTGGAAGCATATAGCGCGGACGTGATCGCGACGTTGATCTCACTGAAGGAGGAAGTACAACGGAAGACGGGCGCAACTATCAAGATGACGATTGTTGGGGCAACAGAGGCCCACCTCCTGGTGAAGGAAATAGCCGATGCGAACATTGGCATTATTTTCAGACCGTCTCGTCCATTTCCAGCTACGTGGGAGCAGCGCAGAGTGTGCGTCCGTCCTGTGACCTGCGCCCGGTCCCGCGCTCAGGTTACATGTCATCTCATATCACAGGTTGCCTGGTCCTCCGCTTTCCAAGGAGACGGAAATTGCCCTTTTCCTCGCACACAACATCACGGTTGGCATCGGCATTGAAGAGGCGTGGAGTGCACGGAACACGCGTTTCGATGTGGGATGGGTGCGTGTGTTGATCGTTTTTCCTTGCCCCACAGCCATATCCGCCGCGGGAACTGATGGAATCGCATGTAGGCGGCAATAGAAGCAGGTGGCCGTCTCTCAAAGGTCCAGGCTCTCGCACTAGCTTCGACGAACCTCGAACAGCTACTGGGGGTTGACGCGGAAGGCGCTTTGCGCACGGCTGATCTCGTTGCGACCCAAGGCGGCGATCTTCTTTCGTTCGATAGTAAAGTTGTTGGCATCCTCTCACCACGACGAGGTTCTGTGGACTTGTTTTAGATGCACTACTATGCAGCGGCGTTGCCATGCCACGCAAATTGGCATATGGACTGTGTTTATCGTGCAACCAGAATTTATTAATTATAAATCATTCACATTCGGTGTTTCCTCCACAGGTCTCACTGCATTTGGCGATATGGCAATGCCTTAGAGTCTGTCTTCGAACTTAGACTCGAAGTGAAGACTCCGTGATAAATATAAATCACCGAAAACCGGCTAGTGAGTGATATACATTGTCGGGGAATCTATCAGCGTGCATGGCCCCTTCCACGAACCTATGCGACTGTAAGCGTGGTGTAAGAAACAATATACAAAGTAGTGCTAGTGCGATAGTCCCATGTGTGAAGCAGAGTTAATGTAGCGTGAATGCAAAAGTCAAGTCCTCCCTTCAGGGGTGATTACACGATGCTATGAAGCTGGCACTTCACCTATTGTAAGTTGCCGGTTATGCGAGTTGCGTGACGGCAGCGATACGGGCGACGTGCCGTCGCCGTAAGTTGACTCAGAGCCTGCTCGTGATGGCGGCGATCGTAGGAAAGAAAAGCGCCACCGGCTCGGAACTTGCACGCCATACGACATCGAGGTGTCTGTCGAGCGTGCACTGGACGGTTCTGCGTATGTTGTCGTTGGGGTGACCTGGGACAGCGCCTCTGGCGCGTTCATCGCAGGGTCAACCGGTGACCCTCCGTGCGTCGGTGTCGGGTTGAAAGGGCGTGAGGTTACCCTGGTGTCTCCCTTTTCTAGCTCCTTTTCTACGTCCTTTTCGACCGACCCTTGCGATGCGGTACCACGGCTGCGCAAAGCAGAGAATGGCCGGCGGACCCACAAACGCTGTAGCCCAAGGTTCCACAAGGTGTTGAAAAACATGACCAATACAGCGATCGAAAGGAGTACCAGGACTACGAGACCAATCACGACACGTGGGATGGGCGGCAAAGCGATTGGCACGATGAACGCGATCAGTAGCCCAGCGGTTACGAAACGCGTAATGGCGAGATAGATAGACAGGACGTCAGAACGGTATGTCTTGCCTGGTTTCAACACGACATGGGAGAGTAAGAGGAACGATTCCAGGCAAACGATGCCGATGATTTGTACGGTGCCGTTGTTCTTTGCTGCTGCGATGAGAATGGAGCGGATAAAGGTAGCGATAAGTGGCAGGGCAAAGAAGTAATACCGCGGAATACGATATTGGCCATATAAAGGTCCATGTGCGGGGAAGTCCTCGGTAAGTAACCACGGAGAGGAGCGACGCCCAAATAAGAGTACTCTCATAGCAGAACAACCCACAACACACAGGACAACGAGAAAAGTGATGACTGAGATAAGGGTACAGACCCAGGAATCCTTCAAGGTCCATTGGTAAAGCGCAAAAGTAACGAGAGGGAAGAAGCAAAGAAGCGCCTAGAATGTGATTAGCCAATGAGTGATCCGAGATAAGTGCGATACCAAACGTACGATCCGCAGTCCCCAAGCACGGGCAAAAAGAGAAACTCGTGGTTTAATCTTTGCAAGCCAGTGCGGACTAGTATATGCTCGGCGGGATGCAAGGGTGCCCACTCCGTATATCATCAACAGTGACGTTAATGTGATAGCCAGTAAGATGAGGGCGGAAAAGAATACAGTCATGAACGCATTGGCTGTTGCAATCCCGATGACATTTACATAAATAGGCACGCCAGCATCGAGGACGTTGGGGGACTGTGATGTGACGGTTTGGACTTCCCGGGCGACCAGAGAGTGATTGAAAGGATGCGCTCGTGTTGTCAGCACGGACAGATCGGTAAGGGGAAGGGCTTTGGCGGCAGCAACCAATGAACGGCGGGGATTATAAGGACTAACTTTGCGATTGATAAATGCGACAGAACCCCCTGCGGTGGAACCTGCGAGAGCCCCGCCTGTGAGGTGACGCATATTGGTGATGCTCTTCTGCATGGAGGATTTGGGCGACTGAGAAAAGAGACCCATGGCCCAAGAGAAGTTGAGCGTGAAAGCACGGTAGACAACAGGATAATTGAGATTGAAAAATCCCGAGGAAGCGATGATCTGGTAAAATCCGAGGAGATCGAGGAAGCGGAATGGGGCGATGGAGTCTAAAAGAAAAGACTGCCAGATCGAGGAGAAAAGGGAAAGGAAAGCGAATCCACCAATGCCCCAAGATACACCGGGCTGATGGGTTGACCAACCATTAGAAAGTGTGGATTGGATGCATGCTTTCAATTCTCCGGTACCAACCTCAGTGAGGGTGAGTTGGACGAAGGCTTCGAGGTCGGGGATTTTGTAGGCAATTTTAGGGACATCGGAAGCAAATTTGAATGACGAGGGAGGAAGAGGGAGGGCTTCAGAGCCGTTAAAAACGTAAAGAGGGAGTGGGCAAAGAGCGCCATTAAAGAGCGTGCAGATATCTAAGGTAATGTTTACGGGGTGCATGCCGTAGACGTTTAAGAAGAAATTTGCAGAAACATTGACGTTTGCTTGCTGTAAAACAAAATCAGGATGAACATGCAAGAAGGTGAGTGTAAACAAACGTACGACTGATGCTGCGGAGACATTAAAAACTATAGAATTATTCCGAGGGAAATAGGCAACGTCGAACTGTTCTATGAGCAGATTCTCCGGTGGTGCACAATACGATACAGAAGAAGTGACTAGACAGAGTTAGCAAAGTAGGAGAGAAATGAGACACGACTAGGACGCACAGATGACGTCCTCGTAGGCGTGGACGAGAGGAAGAGAAAAGAGAAAAAGAGCAGCAAGTCGCAACCTGGCGACGGAGAAGAACATGAAGGGCTGAAAGATGAGGTGGAGAGCGGCGTGGTTGACGATAGATATAAAAGGATCTGGGCCATGCGGCATTTGTTCACGTTGTGCATTGTTCTGGGGTGACATACAACGACGTTTATTGCTTTTGTTCTTCTAGACAAAGGCGTGTTGAGGCTGTGCCGCTTGGATGACCAAGGAATGGAAAACTCTATGGCGTCAAAAGGAGTGTTGTTGGAGATGTATTAATAAAAAATTATCGGACCAGCATGCTTGAAGCGAAGATTACCAGGAACGTCAACTTGTTACTAACCTATATTGACACACCACACGTGTCCTTCGCATCGATATCTCTCCAACTTAGCGCGACCGAGTTCTCAATATTCAGAGCGATGCCGGCACTTGCTCCCATCGATGCAGGTACGCCTTTTTTCGAGGTACCAGAGAATGCTCTTCGCGTTCTTCTCACCGGCTACGGTGTGAGTCTCTATCTTCACCCATCACTTTTCGCTGCTGAATGCCTTCATAAGGTTAGCCCACCCCGCGACATCCTCACAACCCGACATGGCTCGCTATCGCGCCGCTCAACAATGTTGTTCTACCTCTGGAAGTAGAGCCCCCGTCTCCAGACCGCATGCAGATGGTCATTGATGTTGACCATCCTAATGGTTACCCATCTGATGATCCACGACACGTACACCTCTCCTCTCTGCAAATACCCCCCACGTACGACGCCGTCTTAGACTACGTAGCGGGCCTGCACGCTCGTCCTCCCATTATCCCGCCAACCAACCCACCTATGACGGTGATCGCACCCCCGCCGGAGAACGGGTATGACTTCATCTTCCACGTCGGTCTTGCGGGGCGAGGTCCCTTTCGTGTCGAGCGTCTAGCGCATAAAACAGGATACAGGATGAAGGACTCATTAAACCAGCATGCACCCATCGTGGAATTTCTCCCAGAGTCAAATATTATCGAACCTTCTCAAGCAGAAATTCTCGATCAGATGCGCGTGTCTTCCACCAGTATGGCTATGACCGGACCTCAGAGTATCGATACGACAGTTGACCACCCTGTTCGCGGATTCGGCAAGGGCTACGAATCATACGGGGACGATCTCCACACTCCCATCGATGTTGAACGTCTCGTGCACGCCATGAAAGAACAAGGGATCGAGGTGGGCCAACTCTCGTCCCGTCCTTTCAGTCGTCCCTTTTTTTTTCTGACGTGGCAACAGCTGTATTCATCGATGGATGCAGGTCACTGTGTGAGCGACTTCACATATTATTGCTCCCTTGTCGAGTCGCGTCGTGCTACATTACGTCACGACAAGGCTTTTCACACCAAAGTGCTCTTCATGCACTGCTGTCCCATTGGTCAGCCTTTCGGCACAGAAGAAGTCGCTGAAACGATCCAAAAGATCATCTTATGGGTATGTAGAAATGGTCCACGATTTGTATAATTGCGTTTCCGCTATTCACCGAGTATTTGCACCGGAGGCCACAATATTTATTTGTCATACGGCCTGCCGTTCTCATTTGTGTATTGGGTTTCTCTCTCTCTACTGCGTTGGTTCGTCCGTATTGCTATACATACGATGGGTAGCTTGCCTGGGCCTGTCTGCCCGTACAGCGTTGAGCGATCTCACAAGTCCATAGGGTAATCAAATTCGAAATGTGTTTGTGAGTAAGACTACTTTGCGGTGTTGGCGTGAATCGGTGTTCTCGGTTTAGCATGTCCTTTTGAAATAGCACCGGACAGTGGTTCCGATAGATCACACTAAGCCTTAGATCGCCACTGGCAACCTTATGGGGACAAAATGGCATCCAAGCTAACCTACAGGATTCACCGTGGCACTCTATTTGTTCACGATACAGTAAAGTCGCGCCTGCATGACATGCATGCCATGGATGAACGGAATAAATAAGTTCATAATTATTTTTAGATCGGCAAGGGGCTTGTCGAACACCGCCTCATACCCGTTCTGTCTGCACAGCCCATACCCGCACAAGTACACACACCCAAACGAGCCTAGCATTGCTTCCCAGTCGTGCAGTCGTGTCGGTTGACCCTCCGCTACTTCAAACCCCGGTCATTCTTAACACTTATTTTAACGCCTTCCCTTCTTCGTCAACGTCCAACAACCCCTCAAATCTACTCCCCAGGTCGCCGTCACTCTTTTCTACACTTTGACCTTCTTGCCAAGTTGGTATGTCATCCCAAAACCCAGTGCGTGTCCCACGTTCTTTGATGGTGCTGTCGCCTCTAACTCATAGCCCTGTCTAGCTCCGACGAAAGCTTGTCATTGTTGGCGACGGTAAGCACGTCGCAGTACTGTCGTGAACACCTACAAACGCTACTACTGCTAAGGTGCTTGTGGAAAGACATCATTATTGTGTTCCTTTGCTCTTGGAGAGTTTCCCAAGGAATATGTGAGTCGTCCTCCGTTGTCTACCAATCCACCTGGTGATGTTTATTCACCCCGTCAGCAACCGAGTACGTTTGCGCTGCGGTGACAACCACTGCTGCGCAGTAACTGAACACGCATCTGCATAACTCTGCAGCTATTTTCGAAAATTATGTTGCTGAAATTCGGCTGGATGGCAAGGCGGTACAGCTGGCATTGTGGGATACCGCGTATGTTGCCCCCTCTATGGTTTCGATCGCACTATTAAACTCACAGTGTATTTCAGGGGTCAAGAAGAGTACGAGGTTGGTCCTTACCGGACTAGTAGTAGAATAGTGCTTGAATGTGACCGTTGCGCAGCGGTTACGACCACTCTCCTACTCCAAGTCTCATGTGATCCTCATCGCATTTGCAATTGACACCCCGGACTCTTTGGACAATGTCACTGTCAAGGTATTTGCCAGTTATTGTGAAGTTACTAGGTCTAAGGCTGATATCACCGTGCTGTATTGGTAGTGGATCGAGGAAGTGCGGTCCATATGTGGTCCCGTCATCCCCATCATCCTCGTGGGTTGCAAGGCAGACTTACGCCCTCCCAGTAACGACCCGAATATCGACCGATATGTCTCTCGGGCGCAGGCGGAGCGGGTCGCTCAGTCTATTGGCGCGCGTGCATACAAGGAGTGCTCGGCACTCAAGATTGAGGGTGTAGATGACGTTTTTGAGGCTGCTACTCGAGCGAGCATGTTAATGCGTGAAGGTGTGCCGGGCGGCACTAACGGGAGACGGCGTAGCAGCATTTCTGGCGATCTTGACGCGACTCATGAGGGGAGGTGCTGTGTCCTTTGTTAGGGCGGGCGTGGTCTGGATGACAATGGACGTTGATTTATATTTTGTCTTCTTCACTCGAGTCGTTCATCTCGCACTCGCATGATATGTATCTCATCCCAGGCATTAGAAGCGGCTTGTGATTTAATACACGGCTAGGCCAAGCTTCCTTTTGAAGATCACACACGTGAGCGTGCGCGTTGCGAGTCGGCCTTATACCACCGAAGACAGCTCAACTATCGGACTTGATCGAGCTTGATCGATGATGGCGACTAATCTCACATTCCATCCCGGTTCGCTTCTGGCTTGTATATATCTTGAAAGGAGCTCACGACATCACAGGGTCTGTCGATTTCAAGGAAAGGGCGAATCTCCTTAAACAGAACGGCATTACCATCTGGTTCACTGGGCTCAGCGCGAGCGGAAAGGTTGGACCAGTCCAAAGTTTGTCACTGGGGACACCGGCATTCTCACCGCCGGCTTCACGTACAGTCCACGATCGCTTGCGCGCTAGAACAGCACTTGCTCCATCTTCATAAATTTACGTACAGATTAGACGGAGATAACATTCGTCACGGGCTGAACAAGGACCTTGGATTTGACGAGAAATCTCGTAATGAGAACATCCGTAGGATTGGCGAGGTGCGAGGATCGTGTCCCTTTGCCAAAGATCCCTTTTTTGATGGTTTAAACCCATGCAAGCTCAGGTCTCTCGACTGTTTACGGACGCTGCGTGCATCACGTTAACCGCGTTCATTTCGCCCTACCGCGCCGATCGCGCTTTTGCTCGCAAAATTCATGAAGATGCAGGTCTGGACTTCATCGAGGTCTTTGTTGACGCGCCTCTAGAGGTCGTAGAACTACGTGACCCGAAAGGGCTTTACAAAAAGGCAAGACTCGGCGAGATCAAAGGTACGTAGTGAAGGTTTTAATGATCTCGAATCGAAAAAATTCTCGCATGGACCAGATTTCACAGGAATCTCTGCACCTTATGAGCCACCGCTCGATGCGGAGTTGCACATCAAAACCGCTGAATGTGATGTAAAAGAGGCAGTCCACATGATCACAGGTTATCTCCTAGAAAAAGGATATATCTCGTAGACTATTGCTTAGGAGCATAGATCGGATTCAGCTGGTTCTCCTCGTCCGGAGACTATCCGACAAAATTATTGGTGATGCGTGTAACGGTTCATCAGGGTGGGTGAGGTCAGGGAAAATATATGAGTGGTACATGATGGGATCCTCTCAGCGGGCAGCCAGCACCGACGCGCTTTTGTCTCCATTACATATAAGCCTCCCGACGTTGGCGCCGTTGTCCATGTCCTCGGTCTCTTCTTCTATTCTGTCCTCACTAGGCCGCTCCAATAATCGAGTGAGGCCCACTTCAGCTGTGAACAAGCATTGTACCAGATCATCTACGATGCGTTCGAGCTCGGCGTGTGTTTCTTCGTGGGAAAACATGAGGGCTTCGAAGTCCAGCTTCCGAATTTGAGGTAATGAGGGTGGATAGGGTAAGGATGCGTCACGCCGATGTACAATCGGGGATATGTAAACAGGCGCCGACGGCGTAAAAGTGGAGTGTGGATCGGGAGCGGTTATTGCATTGCTGGATTTCTCGACGGCGTACAAGTTCGAGGACAAATTGACATTGTCAGAGGGTACGAAAGAGGAGTACAAATGACTTGGAGTAGGCGTAAAGGATTTCGGATTTGGGTGTAGCGTCGTCGGGGAGGGGGGCAGGAGGTCGGACATCCCGAGTTGGTGCTCCGAGGTAAGCTCAGGGGCCTGAAATAGGATGATTATCGATGCACAAAAGGAATGAAAGACAAGAGAAATTACCTTCAACACGTCTTTGAGCCCTGGAACACCAGAGAAGTCCCAGACCCCGCCGGCGGAGTTTCCACTCTGACCTCTCACAGGCTTTGAGGACGTCTTTATCTGCGGTGCGACAGGGAGAGTCTCCATCACTGCGAGCGGCGCAAGTCGATGGAGGCTGGGCCTCCGTTGGGATTTGTGTCCACCAGGTGATGGTCCCGCATGTGCGTCGTGCGGTGAATCATCGGCCGGCGTCGCAGAACGAGATCTTCCTTGGACCGGTGGCGCCAAATTAGGTGGAGATGGCCGTCGGGGGGAGCTGGGTGGTATTCGAGCGTCAAGGGAGTGCGTAGAAGTGTGAAGGGAAACTTCAGGTTTGGGTGCACCAGCTCGAGTGGGTGACATACGGGCCCGAGCTCGACCTACAGAGCTAGAGGATGCGGTGTGGTCGCGGTCGGATGAGGATATATGCTCGGGAAACTGGAAATCAGGGGGTAGCGGCGAATTTTGTTCTAGAACTGGGCGCGATGGGGGTCCCTGGGTACTACTTTGCGAACGATTTTGAGAAGCGGGACTTCTCCTTGAAGTGGCGGCTAATCTGCCATCCGGCGGTGGGCCGTCATCTTTGCTTATTGTGGGAAGACTTGGTTCAAGTCCAAGTCGATGCGAAACAATCTCTAGATCCGGACCGCTTTGGTCCAAACGCGGATCACGACGTCCTACGAATTTCGACGCAACAGTGGTAGATGTCGAACTATTTCCAATTGAAGGGACAGTCTCAGAGGTTGGGGAACCGGGCGCAGTGATGGGCGTCTCAACATGCCCTGCATGTGACGACGGCGAATGGCCTTGGTCTTCAGAGGGACGAAAGCCATTGGTGGCTTTTGCCTTCGTGCCTCGGGCGATAGTACGGGGAGGAAATGCGAACGTAGCAGTGCTTAGATTTGGACCATCTTCAAAACTATTTTCTACTATTAGCAAAGCACGTCTTGCTGCTCGATCGCGCGAAGCAGAGGATGAGGGTTGGGATGGTGGGACGACGGGCGAAGGTGGGGGGAGAGGTGAGTTAGGGATGGCAGAAATGACTTCCTTACTAGATGCGTTGAACCCAGGGATGCGGAAAGGATCTGGGACACTCGCAATGTCACTGTCGAAGAGATGGCGCAAAGAGGTAGGTAGTTTGGGTGGCTGCGGTCGCACAGTGGCGAGACTCCGATCCTCGTTTGCAGTTTGAGGCGAACCCGATCCGGACAGGTCGAAGGACCGCCCGCGTACAGTGTCGAACTCCCATGGATTCTCATCAAACTCCGGCTTTTCAGAACTGACATTGAATACGTCAACAACCGGTGCTCGCATGATAGTGAAACGGCTCTCACTCATTTTGCTTTTCCCAGGGTAGAGGCTCTGAGAGATCCGACGGCTTCGAGCCACTCTTCTCCCAAGCATCATACCGGAGCAACAGGTCTTTCAAGATGGTAATCGGGGTTTTCGAAGCATTTTTGATCCATTTTGTCTTTAGGAGTTCTTCTGCAGTTAAACGCTATGAGAAGTTAGTAGGATCAAACACAGAATGTCGGGTGTTGACGAACATCGGATGCGGACTCCGTAAGGGTGAACGGAATGAAATCACGAAGATCTTTACTTCCTTCATTTTCGACCAGTCTCGGGGGCTTGACTTTCGGAATCATCTGGATCACCTTCAAGTGAGCGACGCGGAAATGAGGAGGGCTGCCTTTGATCATTTCGTAAGTCATTATCCCTAGACTCCAGATATCTGCCTTTGTGTCATAGGCGGGAACGGGTTGGGCGACTTCGGGGGCCATCCAATACGGTGTACCGATGAAGGTATTGCGCTTGCTATTGGTTGTTGCCAAGAGTGCGGAGACGCCAAAGTCACAGATCATGACTTTCCCTGATGCAGTGACTAGGACGTTGGCTGCTTTGATATCGCGATGGATGACGTTGGACTTGTGCAGATAGTTGAGACCAATAAGAACTTCGCGCACAATGACGACGACATACTTCTCCTCTAAACAATTGTTGGGAGAAGACTGCATAAGACTGTACACGCTTCCACCTTGAGCGAATTCCATCACAATCCAGACACGAGGCCCGTCAAGATAACAGCCATAGTATCTTGTGATATTTGGACCATCACGAAGCTGAGTAAGGAGGGCTACCTCGCGCTGGATGCTATCCACGTCGTCACCATCATCCGCGTCAAGGTCAATGATCTTCAGCGCAACTACATTTCCGGTTGCGCGATGGATTCCCTTATGGACGGAGCCGTATGAGCCTTTTCCAACTGTTTCAAGGCGCAGATAGAGGTCGTGGACAGAGGTCTGGGTCATAACTCTGCGGCGCTACTGGATATCATGAACCACTGCGGAGGCGGGGGGGTACGGTACTTGAGAAGATGTTAACCTTAACCGTTGGCTGCCAGGTCAGACCACTCTCCGGCCCGAGCCGAGACGGACAACACAACCCTAACCTGATATTCATTCTTCATGTCGGGTGTTCGATTCCGGTTCCGGTGTTCAACTGTAACTGTAGCATGATGGACTTTGAAGAACCCAACGCTAAGCTCGTATCTCACGAATTTCTCGCCGTTGTGCTAGCAGGATTTGGAAATCAGTACGTCGAACTACCTACTTCCCTGATTTTATTTATGACCACCCCATCCAGACTCATTCCTCTCACTAGCGATCATGGAGACGAACCGTGTCCAAAGGCATTGCTCCCGGTCGCAAATAGGCCAATGTTAGACTTTCCCTTAACATGGCTTGAACAGTCGGGCATTATAGGCATGTTTTCTGGCTTGATCTTTTATCCTCGCCTAGCATAACCTGAATTTAGAGGTGCTCCTTATTTGCCCGACGGCACATCGCCCCAGTATCTCCCACCATATCCACTCTGATACTTCTTCGTCCTCGTACCCGTCTCTCCACGTCGATGTTCAAACATATGACGAGTCCTCAGATGAACCCATTGGGACTTGTACAGTGCTCAACCATTTCTCAAGCCGTATACAGCGAGACTTTGTTCTGCTCCCGTGCGATTTTGTCCCTCCAGAGGATCTACCCTTAACCACAATTCTAAACAAATACCGCATTGAGTCTAATTTGGGTGGTTCCATCGTCACCTCTTGCTGGTTAAAGTCTCGAGGTTCGGACGCCGACGGCATACCCGATGAGTGGAACCCAACAAGTATTTCTGCCCCCATTATCTGGGATAAAAAGTCCGGCACCCTTCTCCACATTGATACACCGGATGATCGTGACCGCAATGCTGACGAGCTTGAAATTCGAATGTCCTTGCTTTCTCGGTCTGTATCTTCTTGTGGGGCCGACAATTAACTGACCCCAATCTTGAAGATATCCTAGGGCATCCCTATCGTCCCAATATACAGACACTCATGTGTACGTCTGCAAGCGATCTGTTCTCGATGTCCTTCACCAGAAGTCGACGTTTGATTCTTTTCGGGGAGAATTTTTGCCTTGGCTGTGCAAAGTTCAATATCAGACGACAAAACAAGAGAAGTACGGACGAGGTTGTTACATACGTTGGTCCCCTACATAATGCATTGACTATTCGTTCATCAGTGTTAAGGTCCACAAGAGCTAATGTGACACATGATCTGTCTCTTCGGCATTCCACCCTGTTCAGTGGCACGACCCGTGCCCCAGATCCATCGTCAAGGGATTCTGGCTCCCCGTCCTTGAAACCAATCCCGTTTTCAGTTCCGTCATCCCCTGCACACCCAGAACTCAGCGACAAGCCATTAGCGAGCCTTGGGGTTGGAATTATAATACATGATACAGGGTTCGCTGGAAGGGTGAACAACATTGCAACTCTCCTTGAGGTGAACAGACAGGTGTGCTTTGTTGTAAATTTGATCTGTAAACGCATATATTGATTGCAACCGAAGTTCCTCAGTCGAGCGAATTATGCACTGCCTACAGATCCAGAGAATCGCGTTCTCATCGATGCCAAATCTCAAATTTCGTCAGATTCGATGATCGGGAGTTCTACGAAGATTGGCGAGCGAACCACAATCAAGCGCTCTGTTATCGGTCGACATTGTGTGATCGGAAAAGCGGCGCGTGTTGTTGGATGTGTACTGCTGGATCACTGCATCATTGGCGATGGGTGACTAACTTTGATGCTCTCGTTTCTGGGAAATTTACTGAATTGTGTTCAGTGCTAAACTTGAAGCATGCATTTTAGGCAGGAATACGAAGGTAGGCATCAAAGCAGAGCTCTTGCGTAGCTTAACTCAAGCGGGATATGAAGTTGATGCTGGGGGTATGACCGCTTTCTTTGACTTAACACCTTTCGAGCTGAATGTCTCTTAGCGACAATCCGGGGTGAGAGACTAGAAGTATCAGACTGGACAACACGTCCTCAGCCATCCACTGACGATGAAGGGTCTGAGGAAGAGTAACTGTAATCCTGTATTTTATTTTATTTTGAATGAGATAAATGCACAGCTGTGCTTGTATTACTTGCTCGTGATCGCGACGCGCTCTCTGAGCGCGTGGAGCGCGGTCGTGGCGGCGCGGGCGCGTCATGTGATGTACGTATTAGTGTGTCCTACATCGGCCAACTCAAATGTGAATTGTCGCGACGGACCGTTGGCATAGCTCGACCCATGTCTACAACTCCTGCAAAAGTACGACAATCCGCAATACCAACCCCAGGAAAGACGAGCGGTATACCCACTCCTGGACGCTTACGTTCTTCTTCCATCGCTTCTCAACAGTGTGGCCAGCTTACTCAAGAATCAGACACCATGTCCCGTGCCTTTGCAGATGCGATCAAAGCAAATGACCCCGTTCTTCACAGGACAGGTAGATTCAGCGAACCCGGGAATTCTTCCCTATCTCCAAAGGCACCGCCCTCCTTTCTTCCGCCGTCGGGTCGCCGGTCTGTTACAGGCCGCCCATCTTCGGTTGCATCTTCTTCCTCACATGCCGGAGCGACACCAGGACGACATACCCCTGCGACTCGAACCAAAACTCCTGCCCGTCCGCCCAGTAGACAATCTGATACCTTAATACGAAGCTCCAGTCGTGTCGAGAGGTCTTTTGAAGTCGGAGATAATGTCAGGATCGAGAGCCTCGGATTCGAGGGCACCCTCCGATACCTAGGGGAAATAGCCGGAAAGACAGGTCAATGGGCTGGCGTCGAACTTAGTGGTGGGTTTGCGGGGAAGGGAAAGAATGACGGAAGCGTCGATGGGTGAGTTGCATATCTACCAACCGCGGTCTCTTCGGCTTTCACAATTATGCTTGAGGCTCAATTTACCCTGCCGTGGGCAGATAAAGTTTCACGCACCATCATTGTCTTCTTTTCTCAACGTGCTATTGTCGCAGTCTTCATTTCATAACTGCTGACGCCCCTCATTAATCAGAAAACCCTATTTTGTATGCCCACCCAAGTGTGGTGTGTTCGTCGCTGCTGCAAAGCTTTCTGCGTCTACTGTAGGTGTCGGTGCAACATCGCGGCCGTCGAGCGTTGCCTCCTCAAGGGGCGGCCGCGTCACACCTTCCTCTGGACGCATTACACCATCAAACTCGACGCGGTACACTCCATATTCTAATGGACGTGTCACACCCGCCTCGTCCGCATCCCTTGTACTGTCGGAGGCAGTGACGCCTTCCGCGCGTCCACGAATCAAGACGGCTACCACCCCTTTCAATGGTAACATCCAGGGTGTTTTGTTTCTTTTGCTAACACACACTGTTAGGATTAAAACGAAACGGAACTCGGACCTTCGAGCCTGCGAGCCCAAGTCGAACGTCTGCGACCGCCAGTCCTACAAGGTTCAGCTCAGGCTCCGGGATCTCAAATATGGGATCACCCTCTCTAAAGACCCCAAAGCCTGGCGTTGGTAGCCGTGCTTCAAGCGTTGGCGTTGGCGTCGGCCTCCCTTCTACGACGCCTACAAAGAGCCGTACAACTTTGCTTACGCCAAAGCAAAGAATACCTAGTGCTATCGCCATGCCCCCTCCGCCGTCTCCTTCTCTTGGTCGCACTGTTTCCCTTAACGATTACCCCTCTGACTCTGAGTCTCACCACGACTCGTTCAACACCTCTGATCTCCAATCTAATGGAAAAGCAATTCAAGACAAGATTGCAAGCCTGCTCTCTACACGCAAGCCTCTACCAGCTGAAATCAGTACGTCGTCCGAGGCGATGTCTTCTCGTGGCCACTTAAATGGAGAGACAAGTCCTCATGACCGAGTGGCCGAGTTGGAGGCGGAAAACCAGAGGCTGAACATTCTCATAAGTGGCCTTCAAGGAGAAGAACTCGAGCACAGCCGTCGGACCAATAGCATGCGCGATGACCGTGACCAGGCGCACTCCCGTGTTGCCGAGCTGGAAGTGTCCGTAAAATCTGTCGAACGTAACTTGCATAACAGGGACCTCAAGATCGAGGTGCTTGAACGTTCATTGTCAAATGCCTCGGCCGATACGGAGAAGGCTCGCGGTGACGGTGAAGCACGCGTGCGTGACTTACAGTCGCTATTAGACGACAAGGAGGCCTTGTTATGTAGCTTGAAGGAGTCACTCGCACTAAAGGAAGGGGCCGAGACAGAAACCCATTCTCTCATTACCGCGAAGGATACAGAAATTAATCTATTGGAAGCACGTGTGAAGAAAGCATATGCTGACCTCGAAGAAGAACGCCGGGAGCTGGGGGGGCAGGTTGATGCACTGCGACATGCAGGGCAGGTATATATTCGAGGACATTCCGTCTACATCACGTGCTAACTGTTTGGAAAGGAAACAATCGCTTTATATGAAGAGCGATTAAGCACTGCCGAAGCCAAGCGTTATGAGATGGAAGATCTGATTGGGTCTCTCCGAGAGCAACTACGAGGTCAGACTCAAGCACCGTCTCCCACTACGGCTGCCCGACACTTGTCATCTGCCACACAAATCGAGAACGAAGCTCTGAGGGAACAAGTCGTTCATCTGCAGAAAAAACTCACCCTCACGGAGGATATGCTAGAAGAAGTGCGCGCGAATGCGGAGAAGGACGAAGCGGCAGTTCGCGAAAGGCTGCGTCGCTTTAAGGAGAAAGAGGAGCTCCTGAAGCAACAGATTGCTGAATGCGAGGCAGAAATTACTCGGCTCGTCAAGTCGGAAAACAATGCCCGGGTCAGAGCCGAAGAGGTAGGGGAAGCCCTACGTGAGAGTACAGTTGCCCTCGAGAATACCCAGGTAGAAATCGAAGGACTCCGCGCTGAAATTGGGGTAAGGGTTTTCAAAATATTCTGGAGAGCGCTCTAACGTAAGTATTGCAGGATTTGGAAGGCGTTGCGAGCCTCTCTGCTGATTCCACAATCAAACCCGCCGAGCCCACTCAGCGATTAACATCGGATCATACGAACTGTACAGAAGAGATCGCCCTTTTGAAGAGCCAGCTTGCGGAAGCTACGAAAACTCTTGAGGGAGTCGACAGTGTCAAGACGTTACCTGAATCTGAACAACTGCAGGAGACTATTGAAGAGTTGTTAGTTGAAAAAACTACCGTGGGACACTCTTACGCTTCTGCTGTTATAATGACTGAGGGTGTTCCAGCTCGAAAACATACAGAGCGACTTGAAGGCGAAGCTTACCGAAGAGTCGCAAAACGTCGTTGACTTGCGGGAACGTCTCGACCGTAGCCTTGCGGAGCTTGAAACAGCACGCAAGAAGTCCCATCGTGAAGCGCCTGTGTCCGATAGCCTTCAACAAGCCGGCAAACTGTCTCCATCTTCTACGCGGCACGAGTCTATCCCAAGCTCGGTTCGTGATGAGCTGGCTGGGCTGAAGTAAGACTGCCTTATTCATATAGTCCCTTTCGTGATTCACCCATTTTTCCACACCAAAGACACATCGTCCAGGAGTTGCAAAAGGAAAATGCCAATGGGGCCCATCAGAACAAACTTCTCGAGTCGGAGAACAACTTACTCTCATCTGAAGTCGAGCAACTTCGCAAGGCTAGTATGCTGACCACGAACGTGTAAAGGAGATCGTTGAAGTAGATTTACAGAGCAAGGAAGCTTTGGAAGATACCGCGAGCACTAAACTCCGTCATGAAGAAGCCAGCCTTCAAGAGGTTACCTCCGTGCCGTCAGGAGACGCTGCATCGTTACAAAAAGCAATGCGTGAGATGCGGTCGCGGTACGAGGCGAGTAGAACCCAGTTTCCGAACTGGAATTATTTCGCCTACCTTCGATTTGTAGATCGACCTTGAGCAGCTGCGGAAACGCTTGACAGAGGCAGAAGCGAAAAGCGCGCGGACGGTCCATGACGTACGGCTTCAAACGTCTCCCTTGTTGGTTCCGGGCTGATAATCGATCTGTGACTCAGCTGAACAAAGAAGTCAGCGAACTAGAAAGTTTAATCGAAACCAAGGTGAGCCCGAATGATGCTGCTTTAAATAGTTGTCGCCAATAAGTTATATGTACAGATTTACCGGGAGGTGAGCTTACCTCTGCCCTTAACATGGTCAATAACGCTTAGACCAAAACAGGACGAGCTCGAACAAGAAATTGAACAGCTAAAGGAGAAAGTCGCACGCAGTGAGAAGAAAAGTTCAAAGCGCGCAAATCAGACGACGAGTCTACTTTCGACTAATTCTTTGGACTCGTTGTCAGACACGAATCAGGGCACCTTAAACGGAGACGTGTGTGAAATTTGTGAGCAGCCCGGTCACGATATTTTCACCTGCGAACTGCTACGGGGCAGCGCCGCGCCTGCGCCTGGAGGTAAGGACGTGCCGCCCTCCAAGTTATACTGCGAGGACTGCGAGAATTACGGGCACGTTGCGGCAGACTGCCCTCACTCTATGGATGTCTTCTGAGTCAATAGTGGATCGGATCACATATATACCTTACAGTGTTATTGGTTGTTAGATGACGATGACATGCTTAGCCTATGTAATTCACGTATACCCGATCTAGTAATCGTAATCGAGAAGTGCCAGAATGACGTCAGTGAAGCATCATGTGTGTGTACAGACGGATATTTAGGCGGTGTCGTACACAGACACGACAACACGACAAGCTACTGCACTGTTACGAGCATGGAATCCTATGCTAAAGTTGCTGCAAAAAACGTGCCACCTTATGAGCAGCAGGTACGCAGTTCAACCCTCTAATTGCCCACCCAGTCACGACGATGCTATATCATTAGGCCCAACCCGATGCTGCATTGCTTACCACGCCCTCCTTACTAGGTGGTGCACCCACTGACGACACAGCAAACGTCAAGGTCGTTCAACGCGGGAGTGAGCCTTCGACAAAGTCGATCTCTGATGCAAGCAGCAGTCTTTCGCATCCAAGTGGTGAAAATGAAGATAAACATTCCGAGGCTCAGACACCGCGTCGATGGGGACAGATAAAGGACGTTGTTCTTCACCCATCCATCGCTGGTGGACTCATTGGTGTCGGTAGGTCTTCGTGAGATTTACAAGTATATCGACTGACGGGCCACCGCAGCGAACATTGGTATTCTCGCTGGAGTGTCATATGCATTTTACGCGTACCCACGACTCCGCCGGGACACGAAGGTCATAATATCCACTGTAGCGGCCTCCTTCGCGTTGTTTGGTGCTGAGAGTTATGCTGTTGAAGCACGCCAAAGCAAATTGGAGGGCAAAGTGGCAAAAAGTAGTACGCGAGAAGAGGGCCCCATGTGCAGACGCATGGATGAGCGTATCATGAGATCGGGCGGGCTTGTCGGGCTCCGTAAGTCGATTCCATACACGAACAAGCCGTATGTCATCAACCTGATGAGGACAGTGAATGTCGGCGTCTTGGGCATTGTGGGTTATTTTGCATACGCCAATTGGAAACGTCCAAGTTGGGATGGGCGTGTCGTTTCCGCCACTTCTGCAGGTCTCATCGCACTGTGGGGGAGTGAAATGTGAGTACCTACTATTCTGTGATGCGCTATATTATTAGTAACGAGTCTCTGTAGCGCCCTATCTTCCGGTGATGACATCAGGCAATATTTCCGTCGAAGATCGTGAAGGCGTAGGCGTAGTACCTATGTTTATATGAATTTGTTTAGAATGCAGTGACTAGTGACTTCCAAGGTATAAAGTTCTCACGATCGAAGGTCGTGTTCGCGTTCGCGTGTTGACCCAGGCAGACGCGCTCCCACTACAAGAAAAACATGTCTTCCGACCTCTCCTCCCTTTTAGCTTCGTCGAAGGCTCTTACGTCCCATTTAAAACGTCAGGATCTGCCAAATGTTTCTCTCTCCTTGGACCAGATTGAGGCGCAATCACGACGACTGCTCCCAAGACAGCCTGGAGCACCAACAGACGCAGGTCGCGCGTAAGCCATGTACTGAACAACTACGGATAGTTGTTAATGTGCTTTTCAAAGAAATTACCTACTAGCACAGGCCCATATCGATGCACCAGCTCTTGCAAATTCTATAGCGCACCTCAATACTTCTGCCACATTCTTACCGCTGCAACCTCTCCAAGACACTGATATTTCAGGTTATTTGCGACATGCCCACGAGCAAAATGTTATATCGACGATTGAAGAAGCCCGAAGAGAGACTCAGGAAGAGTTCTATCGCGTTCTAGAGGATCGAGGAAGACGAGAGTGGGATGCCCGCAAGAAGCGGGTTTTCGAGGAATTGGGTGGCCGGCTAAGTGGGGACAGTGGGGCATTAGCGCCGACAGCCAAGCCAGCGCAAAGCAGAAGTGCACTCACGGTGCGTGGCGCGTGTACTGTATATTGATTTTTATGACCTCCTCGCAGCTCAGTACCGCTTCAAGCCCTAGCTTGCAAATGCAGGGCAAAATGATGGCGTATGACCGTGTTGTAGTTGAATTGAATGCAGCTCGGTTACGCGGCACATCATTTCCAGTTATCCACGCATTTATCCAGGCGGCTCTTTCTCTTAATCCCGATGTGCGTGCCTTCATGGTCTCAGCCAGTCTCTTCTATTCATCCATCATATCTCAGAGAACGCATCAGGTCATACAACTCTTTCATATTCTTGCTAAAATCGCCGGTGAACTCCCTGGAACTCCACCACTCGCCCATGCAGGTGCGCATATACTGAATACACCACTGATGGAACGTCGCCATGCTCGTGCATACTTCGGCGATCCTGAGTCAAGAGAAGCCATCGAATTGAGAAAGCAAATCGCCTCTGGTGCCCGCGCAGCTCTCGAAGAGCAGTATCTCGACGTACTTGAACGTACGCTCCAAGCGCGCCCACTTGAGGCGCGTCTTGGTGGCGATCCGACCATCGCTAATCGTGTACGCGCCTTCTTACTAGTGCGGTATTATCGTGGGGGAGAGTGGCAGGATCGCATTGAGGTATGCTCGGTACTAGTCTTTTTGAAGCCATCGTCAACGTCCCACGCAGTTGGTTGCAGCTCAACCCTTATGGGCTAAGCTATTCTATCTCGTACGCACGGGACATGCGAGGGAAGCTCTCGATGAGGCCCTTGCACACCGGCAGGCTATTGAGCACCGCGAGGATAGCTTTGTCGCGCACTTCCGTATCTGGGTGGAGTCTCCCGATCATCGGTTCGTTGTTATCCATCCCTTGCCAAGATCGTCCAAGTCCCAGCTAAATGCAAATCATTTAGTTTACCAAAACCTCATCGAGACCATATCCAAGCTATTTATAACGCCCATATGTTACATTCGACGAGTGTTGATCCGTTCAAGCTCGCCCTTTATAAGCTCATCGGCAAGTTGGACCCGACCAAACGCACTGTACCACTTGTCACAGCAACAACTGAGGATTGGCTCTGGTTCCAGCTCGCGATGGCATGTCCTTCCATTGTTGAACTTTATTCGGCTTATCGAGCTTGTACAGATCGACGAGGAGGAAAACGGTGGTTTGCGTGGACTTGCGGAGGTGCTACTTAACTATGGTGAACGTCATTTCGAGGGCGCACCTGGCTCGAAGGGAACTCGGACCGGGCTGTGGGCTGCTGTACTTCTCACTTGTGGCGAGTTCGAGAGAGTAAGTGACCCCGGTTGTGCATTTATTTTGTGTTAGTGACGAAGTAACTCAGGCTGTTGCTGCACTCTGGGAACATCCGGAGACGGATGTCGAAGCTCTTCATTTGGCTGTTGCTCTGGCTTACCACGGTCTATTGCGCGCTGCAGACCAGCCGCGCGGAATAGGCAGGGAACAGCTCGAACTTGCTTGGGAGCTCGTGAGACGTGTCATTGTACTTGCCAACGCCAGCCCAGCATGGGATGAACTCGTTGGCGGTTTCCGAGCCGACGGAATGCGCTTTGTATGTCCGTTCTATATGTCCAGTGCTTGCATTAGTTGTTCACCGAGTGCAGACAGGCGTTATCGAGCCAGCAGCACCATTACTCAAGCTGAATGATACCCGTGGACTCAATGCCGAAATTTTCGTGCCCGCCGCCCGACAAGCAGAGGAGAGTGACAGCGTCCTACAGGCGATTAAGCTGTACAATCTCGCAGGAGAATACACCACCGTCATTAGCAGCCTTGCAACCGCACTTGGCACAACCCTGTCTGCCCCTGGAGGTGGAGGAGAGCGTGCGCGCTCACTTGAAACAGCTGCAAGCGACATAATTCGTCACTACGAGCGGACCGGGCGTGCCCCTGGGCGGGGTAGGGATGCTGTTGTGAAGCTGTTGCGTGTAAGAGAGGCGCTTGATGCGAAGGCCGAAGGAAGACTTGATCGAGCATTGGAGGTGTGCAGTCACTTTGTAATCTTTCTGCGCGTGTTGACGATAGAGCAGATCGTTGAGTCGACAGACCTTGTCCCACTGGATGGCGACGTGGCGAAAATCAACCGGCGAGCTGAGGAATTCAAGGATTTGCACGATGCACTGCAACGCAACTTGCAAACATACCTTCCCCTCGTGATGGACGCCATCGCCGGCGTCTACCAGAAGGCTAAAGCGTCGAACGTACCTGATGCGAGCAGGCAAATGGTATGTGGACGGACATTTCTATGTCCTTGCGTTTATTTGACATCTTGGTATAGACACTCACAGCGTTGAGGAAGAAATCGCGTTCTTTGATGGTGTTTGCTGGCATGTTGCGCTATCGCTTATCGCCAGACGTGTATTCATATCTCGCACGGTTGGACGTAGAGGTCGCCTTATGAGGCTTGTTCCCATATTTGTCTTTTTGTACGGACCGTAATTTGAATCTCCGACGACGCGTCGCGTCACGTCAAAATGGCAAACAGGGGTCAGAGTGAGAGACTCTTTTCCTGTCTGTGTATTACCCTGTAATCTGAAATGTATATCAAGACACTAACAATCCAAGGTTTCAAGTCGTGTGAGCCCTGTCGTACTCCCAGCGCGCGAAAACCTGACCTCTAACAGACAGAGACCAGACACAAATAGAACCTTTCTCTCCAAGACATAACGTTGTTGTGGGGCGGAATGGGTCTGGGAAAAGCAACTTTTTTGCAGGTATGGGAACGACAGTTGTGGTATTTACCCGCTCACGCTTTGTCGTGAAAGCAATCCGGTTTGTGCTTTCTGACGCGTACACGTCGATGTCCCGTGAAGAGCGCCAGGCACTCCTCCACGAAGGAGTTTCGACCACAACAACACTCTCCGCCTATGGTTTGTTTCTGAGGGCTGTTGAGCCAAGCGTGCATCTCAACCCTAGTTGCAGTCGAAATTGTGTTCGACAACTCTGACAACCGCTTTCCAACTGGTCGCGATGAGGTTATTCTGCGTCGCACCATCGGACTTAAGAAAGACGAATACAGCCTCGATAAAAAGAGCGCCAGTAAAGCGGATGTCATGAACCTTCTTGAAAGCGCGGGGTTTAGCAAAGCCAATCCGTACTATATCGTTCCTCAGGGCCGGGTGAGTTATGATTCAACAGATGACTCCGCGTTGTTGACCCCTTATAGATTACCGCGCTTACCAACGCAAAAGATCACGAACGCCTTGCTCTGCTGAAAGAGGTCGCGGGGACAAAGGTTTATGAGCAAAGACGCGCCGAGTCTTTGCGGATCATGGCCGAGACTGAAGGGAAGAAATCGAAAATTGTCGAATTGCTTGATTTCATTGAGACTCGCTTGAATGAACTTGAAGAGGAGAAAGAAGAGCTGAAAGAGTTCCAGGAGAAGGACAAGGAGAAGCGCTGTCTCGAATATGCACTGTACCAACGGGAGATGGAGGAGGTTGCAGAAGCCTTGGAAGAGATCGAGGAGGAAAGGAAGAGGGAGCTTCATGGGGCGAACCAGCGTCGCGAGCAGTTTTCCGATCGCGAACAGCAAATCCAGGTATGATATCTTCGCCCATTTTCATTCCAATTGACAACATCAATTACTCAGAAATTGGAAAACCAAATATCTACAGCGAAACACGAACTCTCAACCCTTCAATTGACGAAGCGTGGTGTCCAGTCGGAACTGTCCGATCTCTCCCGCTCGCAAAAGGAACTTGAACTCTGCATTGTAGATCTGCGTGCCGCCGATGCGCGCGCCGGTGGCCAGCGTGATGCAATCGAGAGCGAACTGACTGACGTCGAGGCTCAGATAGGACATAAAGAGGCGGCACTGGCCACCTTACTTCCACGATGGGAAGCACACCGCGTGGCAGAGGCCGAGCAACGGCAGGCGCTCGACGAGGCGAACGGAAGACTAGCCGCCCTTTATGCGAAGAAAGGCAGACTAGAGCGCTTCCGCACACGTGCGGAGCGCGATCAGTTCTTACTCAGCGAACTCGCGGCCCTGGAATCCCACAGGGTACTTCAGGGCAATGCTTTGGAAGTGTCGAACGCGGAGCTGCAAGCCGCGCTTACATCACGCGAGCAACTGGATGGACGTGTGACAGAAGTTACACAACGTGGTGAAGATAGTCGTGGCCATGCAAGGGACATAGGCGAGGAGCTCGCGCAGCTTGTGGACCAGCGTAGCGAGTGGGTTGAACGGCGTAAGGACCTCTGGCGAGAGGACGCGAAGCTTGACTCGACAAGAAGTCGTGCGGCGGATGAGCTAAGATCAGCGGAAAGGACCTTGGCAAGCATGATGGACAAGGTAAACGGTAATGCACGTATTCTGCCTCAATACTGATTGCATAACAGGAGACCGGCTCTGGATTACGTGCTGTGGACTCTATCACCGAACGCTTGAATTTAGATGGAGTTTATGGCCCCCTTTACCGGCTCTTTGAGATCATCGACGCGAAGTTTAACACGGCTGTTGAACTGACGGCAGGGAACAGGTGAGACCTGGGGTGTAATGTCACTTCTGCACAACTCACACCTGCCCAGTTTGTTTCACGTTGTGGTCGATACAGACCAGACGGCCTCCAAAGTTCTTGAGGTGATGCTGCGCGAGAGGACGGGTCGCGTTACATTCATGCCACTCAACCGTCTGAAACCCAAGAACCCTACCCCGCCGAACGCGGATGATGCAATTCCTCTTTTAGAAAAGCTTCGCTATGACCCCGCACATGAAAAAGCTTTCCAGCAGGTGTTCGGTAAAACGTGTGTTTGCCGTGACCTTACGGTTGCTGCGGCATATGTGAAGAGTCACGGAATCAACACGATCACTCTTGATGGTGATAAAGTTGATCGCAAAGGTGCACTCACAGGCGGGTATCACGATATTAGGCGCTCGCGACTCGAAGCCGTTAAGAATGTGGCAACCTGGCGTTCCAGCGTCGCTACCGAAGAAGTTCGTTCGCGGGAGGTCAAAGCCGAAACTCTCAAACTCGACCAGGAGATCACGCGAGTAAGTGGTCGCATACAAGTTTTAAGCAGCCAACAGAAAGTGGCGCGGGAAACCCGCGAGGGTATTAGCGCTGAAATCACGGTTCTTCAAAGAGAGAAAGAACGTGTTGAGGTGAGGATTTCAAAGCTAGAGGAGGATGTGCAAGAACTTGGCGGTGAGCTGCGTGCCCTGGATGCACGCATCGAGGCCTACAGGACCGAGCTGTCAAGCCCAATGGTTCAGGAGTTAAGCACGGCGGAAAGCTCTTTCATCGATGAGCTCAGCAGGGACGTCGAAGCCCGGCAGAAATCGCTAGTTGAGATGGGAAAGACAAAGACTGAGGTGATGAACTACGTTCACAGATCGAAGGGCTAGGTGTGCCCGAGGTCAGCGATGCCAGCGCCGTCGACGATCTGAAAGTTCGAACACATGAGATGAGCTCCATTAACAATGTCATCAACACACTGACAAAAAAGGTTCAAGGTGCGCAATGGTTTCGATGCACCGATACTGTGATTATAGTCCAGCATCACAGAAATGGAGAGAAGAGTTGATAGGCTCATGCACGACCTCCAAGAGCACCGCAGTAATCTGGAAGCGACGCAGAATCAACAGGCAGAAGATAGCCGAAGCATGGCGAAACAGCAGAAGAGCACAGAGCGTTATCTTGCCAAAAAGAACCTTCTTGTAAGCAAGAAGGACGAGTCTAACCGCAACATTCGAGATCTTGGCGTGCTTCCAGAGGAAGCTTTTGAGAAGTACATCGATGAGAAGTCGGACAGGGTAAGCACCGTTGCGGGATTTTTGCGTAGCTGGTAATAAAATGTCCAAATAGTTGGTCAAGAAATTGCACGTAGTGAATGAAGGCCTTAAGAAATTCGCGCACGTTAACAAGAAAGCTTTCGAGCAATACAACAATTTTACCAAGCAGAGGGATCAACTCCTGAAGCGACGCGAAGACTTGGAAAAGTCTGGAGAATCGATCGAACAACTTGTCGAAGTCCTAGATCAGCGTAAGGATGAGGCGATCGAACGGACCTTCAAGCAGGTAGCCAAGAATTTTGAAGATGTTTTCGAGACCCTGGTCCCTGCCGGTAAAGGGAAGCTCATCATTCAGAGGCGGGTGGATCAGGTCAGTAAACCTCCCCTACGAATCGGTCATCTAATCGAGGCGGCGCGTCAGGATGACGACGAAGCTG
>WNFR01001364.1_pt1 | contig 25461 bp, 20 predicted proteins | sample 5400221 | NCBI WGS metagenome assembly WNFR01 (sample SAMN13153357, study PRJNA577476) | soil metagenome | isolation source: 40 cm soil under Madrone tree | place: USA:California | collected 2016-06-14 | reverse complement strand
CGGGCCAGCGTTTTGCCTGCGCCTTCCTTCAGATTCCACCTCGCGATGGACACCCTTGCCGTCCGGCTAACTATTCCCCCTGTCGGGCTAGTAGGGGACTTCCACCCCCAAGTGAGTGCGCCCTGCCGGGCGCACAAAACAAAAGAGCGGGAGGCGATGCTCCCGCTCTTTTTGGTGAGGTTATTCATGGGCAAGAGGTAATTGCGAATGATTACCCTCTGAAGCTACCTGTTTCCCACCGTGAGTCTTGGCTACGGGTTCGAGTTCTTGTTCTTATCTTTCGCTGCTCGTTTCTCCGCTTTAGTAGGATTAGGCTGCGCAGCGTTCGGCTGGGCCTTCGGCGCTTCGGGCTGAGCTTCGGCGCGACGCTGCTGCTTTTGCTGCTGCTTCTGTTGCTGAGCCTGCTGCTGTTGTTGCTGAGCAGCCTGTTGCTGAGCCTGCTTTTGAATACGCTTCTGTTCCTGCTGCGCTTGCTGCCGAGCCGCCTCTTGTTGCGCCTGTTTTTGGGCAGCCTGCTGATCCGCCTGTTGACCCTGCTGACGAGCGGCCTGCCTCTGAGCCTTCTGTGCGTTCACTTGCTGAGCCTGACGTTGCTGCTCGGCCTGTTGAGCACTTTGTTGAGCTTGCTGACGCGCAGCTTGCTTCTGGGCCTGACGTTGTTGTTCCCCTTGAGCGGCGGCAGCCTGATCAGCCTGCTGACGAGCGGCTCGCTTCTGAGCTTTTTGTTGTTCAGCTTGCTGGGCCGCTTGAGCCTGGCGTTGTTGCTGAGCTTGTTGTTTATTTTGCGCGGCAGCCTGATCAGCTTGCTGACGAGCGGCTCGCTTCTGAGCTTTTTGTTGTTCAGCTTGCTGAGCCGCTTGAGCCTGGCGTTGTTGCTGAGCCTGCTGTTTATTTTGCGCTGCAGCCTGATCAGCCTGTTGACGAGCGGCTCGCTTCTGAGCCTTTTGTTGTTCAGCCTGCTGGGCAGCTTGAGCCTGACGCTGCTGCGCGCCCTGTTGAGCCTGCTGTTGAGCCTGCTGTTGAGCCTGCTGTTGAGCCTGCTGACGCGCGGCTTGCCTCTGAGCCTTCTGCGAGCTCGCCTGCTGAGCAGACTGAGCCTGACGTTGCTGCTCGGCTTGCTGTTTATTTTGCTCGGCAGCCTGTTGAGCCTGCTGACGCGCGGCTCTCTTCTCAGCCTTAGTTTGTTCGGCCTGTTGCTGTTGTTGCGCGGCCGCCTGCTGCTCAGCAGCCTTACGTTGAGCCTTGGTGTCCTGCTGTTGTTGCTCCTGCTGCTGAGCCTGTAGCTGGCGCATTTCGCGCTTGGCCGCTTTGTTCCCCTGCGCTGCCTGCGCGGCGAGCGCGTTTATCCGGGCGTCTCTCTCTTGAGCCGTTTGTTGGCTTTCTCTTGCTGCAGAGGGAACGGCCGGAATTCCGTTCGCCTGTGTCGTGGTCACTGCACCGACGTTCTTCATTTTTAGCTTTTGTCTGACTGAGGCATCCGGCACGGCTTGCACCTTGAGCGTCTCGGCGACATTAGTCGTCGACGACGGCACAACCGGCTGGTGTCTCACCATCACCGGCCGATCGAAGCTTCGCTGGCTTTCGAGCGGAACCGCCACAACGGGTCTTGAAGACTCGAGCGTCCGCGCAATTTGTCTTACAGTCGGCACGGCGTATGGATCCGCAATCGGTCTCGCGTTTTCACGCCAGTCGCGATCGGGCCTCAGCACGGTTGCGGGGGTTATCACCCTCGTGAATTGATTTATCGAGACTACGGTTACCGCAGACTCATCGTGGTAGTTTACGACGTTGGTCACGTTCACGTATCTGTCGACGTCACTTCTCGACCCGGCGTAACGCGGCTGGTAGTTCTGATCGTAATATCGCGGCACATAAGCATCACCGGGTCCCAACGGAACCCATCCCACTACGTCAGCCCGCGGCGCAACGAAAGCTACAAGGGCGGGCGCGTAAGTAGTGTTACGCGTTATATCTGAGGGCACCCAGAACCACTGCTGATTAACATGAGCCCAACGGCCGTAGTGATAAGGAGCCCATCCCCATCGCTCGTTGGAAACCCATGTGAGCCCGAGCGTGTGATCATCAGACCAGTAACCGTCACGGTATGGAGCCCAATCCGCGGAAGTCGAGCGAGGGCGCCAGCAGTGACCATAGTTGGGCACGTCCTGCCAGTCGCCGTTATCATCAAGGTCTTCGACGCCGGCTATCTCGGCATCTTCGGGGATGTACTGATAGCTGGCCGACCGGCGATAGCTCTGTTGGTAGTAGTTGGGATCACTTTCGTAGGCATTGTAATCCGAGTAACGCCCGTCATAGTCGTCCTGATAGCGATACGAATAGTAGTCGTCCACGATTGGCGCGGCGACATCGGGAGAGAGATCAGAAACGATCGCTTCCGTAGCCTCGGCCGCGGCCAACGTAATCAGTTGACCTTTGCTGACCTCTCCGGAACCGGCGAGACCTGCAACCTGACATCCGCCGTTCAATACGGAGACAACCGTATCGCCTCCGTCATTGATGCCGACTTGATACAAACCGGGCTGCGTGAAGTCTACGGCGCCGTTGGGCGTGGCGATCTCGTAGGTTTCGCCTGAACCCAACTCGCCTACGTCAAATACGCAAGCGCCCTCGCGCAACGCCAGTTGGGTGTTTCCCTCGCTGAGAGAAACCACGTCGAGCGAGGTATTCGGATTCAGCCGAACATAGTTGTTCCGGTTGATTGCAATCGCCGCCTTCGAACCGGCGCTCGAGTAGATTCGATCACCGAGCGAAACAGGCGCGTTGACAGTTGCCTTTGTCCACCCCTGATAAGAGTCACCCTGCTGAGTGTCCGTCTGGCGAGCGATTCCTACGTCGCCATCCATCTTGTCGAGTCGCGCTGCAAATGGGATGACACTGGCCTGAACGGTGTTGTCGCTTTTGTTCAGTCCGGGTCGAACGATCAACAGAACTCCCGCGGCTGCGATGGCGAGGATGCCTATGATAAAGACCGCCAATGCGGCCCCTGATGATATTTTTCCTGACTCATGTTTTAACATCGCGATGTACCTCTTCTTGACCCATTTACGTTCTTCCGACGAAATCCGCTGGGTTGAAAGGCAAAGGCTGTTCCTGAATTCTCAGGAGAGATGCGTAGGCCGTGCGCCGCATTGAGCAGTTTCAAGCGGTTCTATTGCTAAGTCGCATTATCAGCACGACGCGGCGTACGGTTCTGGGTTGGATTGACCGGACTTGATTCACCCGGCACCGGAGCTTAATAACCGAACACTATAAAGTTTTGGGATTCAATCGCAGGCTGGACAGCCTACGGTACTACGAGGGTCTGCCCTTGATGAACCTCGATGAGCAGCCTTGCAAGCTTGGCAGGTTCGTGACGCACCAGGCCGTCTTCGTGCAGCACGTCGCGACAAATCAGTCGAAAGCAGTGAGTGCGGTTTGTCTTTTCTATCACAACCTGTTGCTGCTCGTTCCTCAGACCGTCACCGATTGCCAGACCGAGTTCTACCTGTGCGGCTCCATCTGCCAGATATTTGTCGCGGAGTTCGTCGTTAATCGGCGCGGTGTTCACCAACGCGTAATCGAGCTCCAGATCAGGACTGTAGTCGAACAACACTCGCAGATGATCTTCGGCGTCAAAGCCATCGGTCTCACCGGGCTGCGTCATAATGTTGCAGATGTAGATCTTGAGGGCAGGCGAGTCGCGCATCGCTTCGACGATTCCATCGACCAACAGGTTTGGAATGATGGAAGTGTACAACGAACCGGGACCGATGGTTATTATGTCCGCGTGTTTGATAGCTTCGAGCGTTTCCGGAAGCGGTTGACACTTAGCGCTCGACAATCGCAGTCGCTTTATGCGGGAGCGTGATTCAACTATGTTTGTCTCACCTCGAATCATTCGGCCGTCTTCGAGTTCGGCAACGAGAGCGATGTCTTCAACCGTAGAAGGGAAAATCCTGCCCTTAATCGCGAGCACTTCGCTGCTGACTTTGATGGCTTCGAGGAAATCACCGGTGACATCGGCTAGCGCGGCTAGAAACAGATTTCCGAAGCTATGACCTGACAAATCGCCTTCAGACTCAAACCTGTATTGAAAAAGCTTTGTGAGTAAGTGTTCGTCCTCCGCCAGCGCAACCATGCAGTTGCGTATGTCGCCCGGCGGCAGTATCTGAAATTCTTCGCGGAGTCTTCCCGAGCTGCCGCCGTCGTCCGTAACGGTTACAACCGCGGTAAGCGTCTCGATCCAACTATCATAAGCACTGGCGTACGAAACGGATTCCTTGCCAACGTAAGCTTTTAGCCCGGAGAGGAGAGTCGAGAGACCGGTGCCGCCGCCAACGGACACAATTTTCAACCCTGCTGTCTTTTCAGTCATGTTTTGTCTTTGTTACCGGAGTGCCCGACTGACAACCTTATTCGTGAATCCTATTCATGGACAAGGTCGAAACCGAACCCTGTTAATTGCTGGAAGCTTTCATCGCTTCGGAGGCCGGCAAAGTCGAGGTCGCGACGCGCGTGAGAGCGATGCGCCGGGCGAATCCCTATCGCGTGACGCAGCGCTTCAAGTGCATTTGTTACGTTGTTGAGGCGGGCATAAGCGGCGGCTAAGGAATAGAAAACATGATCGGCGCGAGGTTCAACCTTAAGCGCCTTTTCGAATGATTCAATTGCTTCAGCGGTGTTGCCCCGGTTGAACTCGAAGACTCCGCGATCATAGAGAGCATCCGAATTGCGCGGAGTGGACGGTGTTCGCGCAAGACGCTGGTCGCAAATCGCCAGATAAGTGCGAACCCGCGCTACGATGTCAGCCTGATCGGCAAACTTGTCGAGGAGACTGTGGAACGCCGATTTGGCCGAAACGAAGTCCTGTCGATTAAACACTCGAAGAGCTTGCTCGAAGGCTCGGACTGCCGCGAGCGTTCCTGGTGAAGGCGGCTTCTTTGGCGGCGCCGGCAGCGACTTGGGAGCAAATGCCCGTCGTCGGGCAAGGAGCGCTCTCCTCGATTTTGCCTTTGCACCGGATTGGACCGGTTTCCCGGAGGAGGCCTTCGCGACTTTTTTCTCGGGATGCGACGCAGCAACAGGTCGCTTACCCTTCGAGGCCGCGGGTTTCGCGGCCGTCTTTTTCGGCGTGAGCTTTTTTGCTACCGGGGCCATCCGGTTAGCGGGCTTCTTGAGAGAGACCGTCTGCTTGCTCTTCTTGGCCTGTGGACGCTTCTTCGCAACCGCAGCTTTCTTATTCTTTGAGTTCTTTGAGACCTTTTGAGCTTTTGGCGCCGCCGTGATTCTTCCCGGTCGCTCAGGCTTTCTGGAGGCAGCCTTCTTGCCCCTGATCGCGCGGACTTTCTTTGACGCGGATGAGCGGCTCTTGTTCGCTTTTGTAATAAGGCTACTCATCGGTCTCCTTGGGCTGAGAATGAACTAGCTCCACTTTTTACCCTTGCGCTTAAATCCTGCGCATCCGCCAGTTTATGGGGTCTTTTATATCAATAATTTATTGGCAAGTCAAGAAAATACCTACCCCTCCAGAGCCCTGGCGACGGCCAATTCGGAGCGCATTGCCCGCTTCCAACGCTGGCACCTTAGGTTTAAATGGGGTAACGCGTGGACTTAGTGCCGGCCTGATATTAGATCACCCCGCGTTTCTCGCCTGCGACCCATAAGATTTGCTATTTCTTCATTTAGGGAAGGGCTGCCCGGCTTTGCTTGCAAGGATCGAGCGGCTAACCGTAAAATCTGTCAGCGTTTAACGGGTTTGGACCGGAAACTGGCCGCGAGACTCAAAAAATGGAGAAAGAGGAAGACTTGAGGCGACTTCAGAACGGGCTTCCATTGCTCGGGAAGACTGTAATGGTCACAAGGGCGCGGGCACAGTCTTCGGAGATCACCTCCCGCCTGGAAGCCCTCGGAGCAATAGTAATCCATTGTCCCACTATCGAGGCCGCCCCACCGTCGAGCTGGAACGCACTCGATGAGGCGATCGAAAGACTGACCGATTACCACTGGCTCGTGTTCACCAGCGCAAACGGAGTTGAGTTCTTCTTTCGACGCTTGCGCGAGAGGCGTACTGCCGACGGCCCTCAGCCGTCCGCGCAAATCATCTGCGCGATCGGGCCTGCCACTGCACAAGCACTGAAGGCGGAGGGCGCGAATACGAATGTCGTCGCTTCAGAATCAAGAGCGGAAGGCGCGCTCGCCGCGATCATCAATTATGTTGGAGGTCCCGAGCGCATCCGCGGACTCAACTTCCTGATTCCTCGGGCGCGGGTAGCGAGGGAAGTACTGCCCGACGGCCTTCGCAAGCTTGGAGCGCGAGTGGATGCAGTCGAAGCGTATCAAACGATCAAGCCGGATGTTGAAGCGGAAAGCATCTTCGGATTGTTCAAGGAACAATCTATTGACGCAATTACGTTCACCAGCTCGTCCACCGTTTCAAATCTTGCTGCCCTTGTCGGATTGGAAGACCTTTCCGGGCTTCTTGCTAACACCGTCGCGGTATGCATAGGACCGGTAACCGCCGAGACCGCGGAGAAGCACGGCGTTGCTAAGATAGTTCATCCACACGAGTACAATACCGAAGCGCTTGTGGACTCGATAGTGCAGTCTATCGGACGCTGCTGAACGTTCCCGCGCGTGTCATATAGGTTTGGTCCGCAATACCGTTCGCTCAACGCGTTCAACAAACAGGGTGTTAGTTTCAACATGCTTAGCAGCCGGATAAAAGGCAACCGTCGAACAATAGTGCGCCTATTGCTTGTTTTGGGACTCTTATTGAGCCTGACACTGGCGCAACCTCCTGGAAGAGCGTCTGCCCAGGATCAGCAAAAGCCTAAAGGGGACGAGCCCATTCGACTCAACGCCAGTCTGGTACAGGTTCCCGCTATAGTGACGGACCGCAACGGCAAGTTTGTTACAGATCTCTCGCGCGGCGATTTCAGCATTTCCGAAGACGGCAAACGTCAGGAGATTTCAATCTTTGCCACCGTGAAGCAGCCCTTCAGCGCGGTGCTTGTTCTCGACACATCAAACAGCGCTGAAGACAGGCTAAAGGTTATTCAGAATGCCGCGGTTAGTTTTACTGCTCAACTGAGGCCCGGCGACCGCGTGATGGTGATCTCTTTCGATAACGATGTGCGGCAGCTTACTGATTTCACGGGTGACCGTGTTGAGCTCGAGCGTGCCATACGGGGAACAGAATCCGGCTTTGGCAAGCTATTGTACGAAGCTATGGCGCGAGCTTTGGAGACGCTTCGAGACGTTGAAGGCCGGCGCGCTGTCATTCTCTTTAGCGATGGTGTCGACATGCGCAGCATCGAGGCGTCGGCTGAAGGAACGACGAAACTGGCTGAGGAGATCGGTGCGGTGATCTACGTTGCGCGCTTCGACACTCGATGGTGGATCGAAGCGGAAGCTCGCCGCCAGGAGATCGAACACCCAAAGAGCAAGACGCCATTCGAAGTGGATGGCCGCATCCCACTTCCGCCGGACTACGGCGGCCCTGACCCGACTCCCACCGGGTTTCCAAAACCCAACTCTCCAAGAATAGAGATCGGCGAACGGCCCCGTCCGCCTGTGGTCTATGACCCGGATCGCTCGGGGTCGCCCACTCAACGACTGCCCGATACCGAGCCGGCGGACCAAATAACTGGCACGCTGAACAAACTATACGGCGAGGCTGATTCTTATTTGCAAACGATCACCGCGCGAACCGGAGGACGGGTTTATCTAACGGACCACTTCGACGATACGAGGGCGGCTTTTGCAGCAATCGCGGATGAACTACGAAACCAGTATCTTATCGGCTACTACTCAACCGGTAATCGAAGCGACGGAAAATATCACAAGATCAAGCTCGAGCTCGCGCGCAAAGGCCTGCAGGTGCGATCGAGACCCGGTTATCGAGTGACGCCCGAAGCAACACGATGAAGCTCTCGTCGCAAAAATGATTGCCGTTTATCAAACAGCTATTGCACTAATTCGTGTAAGAATCCTAAACGACCCTCTGCTTCCAGGTAAGCGTTTCCGCTGACCGACGCTCCGATCCTCCCTTAGTTCGAACATTTCGAACGTTCGACTTCAAATCTTCCTACTTTGCCGACTCAGGCACGTAGGTTGCCGAGGACTCTCTCTCCAGTGGCTTAGACGCACGCTTGAAAGGAGCAACCATGAAGCGCTCTCTCCCCAACCTCCTCGCATTCCTGCTGCTGGCTGCTACCCTGAGTGTTCTATCAACCAACGGCTTCAGCCAGAACATCGACTCCGACACAAATCAAGACGACGAAGTAGACGACGCGGCGCCAGTCGCGCGAGTAGCGCGATTGAGTTTCGTCCAGGGCGACGTTTCGTTCCTTCGCGCCGGAGTCACCGAATGGGCGCCGGTCGTTGAGAATCTGCCGCTGCTCGCTGGTGATCAGCTTTACGTGGGACGCGGAGGGCGCGCCGAAGTCCAACTGGCGCGCGGCAACTATATCAGGCTCTCTGAGAACACCGAGCTGACGATAGCCGAGTTCTCGGATTCGGTAGCTCAATTTGAAATCACCGAAGGAACCGTGATCATTCGCACTGAACGCCTGGCGTCCGTTTTCCCGCGCTTCGAAATAGATACTCCTAATTCGGCGGTAGTGCTAAAGCAGGACGGGCTATATCGAATCGATATTAGGGGCGAGAATTCCTCGGAGCTGATCGTTCGCAACGGCGAAGCCGAGGCCTCTACCGATGAAGGCACTTTCAGGGTACGCGAAGGACACCGGCTCGCCGTCGACACCTCGACCGATGGACGGGTGGAACTTGCTTCTGACACAACTCGCGATGACTGGGACCAGTGGAGCTACAGCCGAGACACGACAATAGTGGGCACAAATGTAGCTCTCGCTCCCGACTACGTTACGAACTATGAAACGGACAACAACGACTTCTACGGCGTGAGCGATCTTTCGAGCTACGGCACATGGACCAGCTACTCTTCGTACGGACAGTGTTGGATTCCTCGAGTAGGCTCGGATTGGGCCCCGTATCGAATGGGACAGTGGTTGTGGATACCGTCCGCCGGCTGGACCTGGCTATCAAGCGAGCCGTGGGGTTGGGCTCCTTATCACTACGGACGCTGGGCCTTCCTCCCCGGATTAGGATGGGCATGGGTGCCCGGCTTCGGCTCACCGTATCGGGGGCATAGAGACTATCGATGGCGGCCCGCTCTAGTTTTCTTTTTCAACAGCGCGACTCCTCACGGCAACTACGTCGGTTGGTACCCGCTTAACCCTGGTGAGCGCTGGCACAGACCGGATCGAGATTGGCGAGGCGGAGGACGCAATGGAGATCACCGCAACGAAGATCATGGGCGGCGTCGACCCGGAAATGGTGATGTAGCGAAGGAGCCTCCCAAGCACCACGGCATAACCATTCTGCCCTATGATGGATTCGCGCGAGGGGATCGCAATGTTCGACCAGGAGCGCCGGGTCGCGACATCACCGACGCGATCAACAAGGGTGCCCGAGCGGGCTTGCCTGAGATGAAGCCGAGTCCGGTGGCAACCGCACCTTCGCTTGGCGATCGAGCCTCGCGTCGCGTAGCGATTCCTTCAGGCGAAATAATCAAACGACCAGTGGTCACTCGTAATCCGAACGTTGGCTCGACTACAAGAGCCGATGCGCCGCGCGAACGGCGACTGATCTCACCGCGGACTCCTCCAGTGACCGAAGGAGATCGCGGCTCAGATCGCCGAGCTAATCGGGGAACACAGCCGAAGTCCAGTGACTCGCAATCCGGTAGCGACTCAACGGGTGAGCGCAAACCGAGAATTCGCCCGGCACTTCCACCTCAATCAGAGGGCGTGAACGATGGGGAATCCGGCCGCGATCGCAAACGATCTCGCGATGAGAGCGGGAACACGGCGACGCAGAAACCATCGGGTGGCGCGGACAGCACTGAAACGGAGAAGCGCCAACCCAGACACGAGCAGGTGCAAACTCCTGCGCCGGGAGGCGGTAGCGCATCCGGAAACAACAGCGACGGTCGAGTTCGAGTGAGAAAGCCGGCGGACGATTCGGGCTCTCGAGGCCGAGGTGATCAGCCCGGAAAATCACAGGAGCACGCCGGCTCGACGCAACAACCGCAGCCGAGACAGGAAAACCCGAAGTCTGAGAATCAAAGTCAGCCGCGCTCTGAACAGCATCAGGAAAAAGAACAGCGTCAGCAACAAAAGGAACAACCCCAGCAGCAGCCGGAACAGCGAAAGAAGCCATGAAGACGTGATGTGTGAAACGTGATGCGTGAACTGAGCAATACCATCTCACGCATCACGAATCACGAATCACACATCACGCATCACGCATCACGAATCACGCATCACTATTCCGGTGGCACGGACTGGGCGGACGAAAAAGCGAACCTCTGTAAAGGACACCCCATCTGCTTCATCCTCCTTCGCTCTTCCTCCGCCTGGTCGGTGCCATCGGAAAAAAGAAGCAACACAGCTTAGACAGCACTGCATTCGATAACGGCGCTCGCCCGTTATCTACACATCCAGCGTTTGAAGGAGACGACCGTGAACCCTCACAGAATAGTTCTACTTTCGTCGTCAATCGTCCTTGTCGTGGCCGCGTTGTTTACGGTTACCGCACAATCACCGAGCACTTCTTCTCACCGGGGAAAGAATGGAAGCCCCGCAGACGCGAAGCCGGGTGAGGTCAGGCAGATTACCGGACCGATTCGCCAGCACCCTCCCGCGGGCTCGCAAGAACCCATCGGCAGGTCCGAACAGGAACTCCCCGACACCCGAGAAGCAACCGACAACGTGAGATTGGCAGTGGATCTTGTAGTGCTCGATGCGCAAGTCTTACAGCAGAAGACCGGACGCATTGTCGGCACTTTGAAAAAGGAAGATTTTATGCTGGCTGAAGACGGCGTAAAGCAGCAGGTCACACACTTCAGCCAGGACACGCTTCCGCTTTCGGTGATTCTCCTGATCGATCGCGGAGGTTGTCTGGATCCGTTCAGCGACAAGGTTCGCCACGCTACGATCGAGGCAATGCAACGGCTCCGTCCGCAGGACGAAGTCGCTTTGATGGCTTTTGCGAGCACCGCCGAGCTTATTGCGGGCTTCGGGCGTGGCAAAGACAGGATTCTCAGCGCGCTCGACCGCGTGCCTCCTCACGATGAGGAAGCCGAACACTGCTTCAGCCGCGCTTTCTACGACGCTGCCGGCTATATGCGCGCTGCCGGGAATCCGGATGGGCGCCGCGTGATAATCGTAATAACGGGAATCACCGCCTCGCTTGATTGTCCGGCGCCATCCGCCCAGGAGGCGCGCAACGCTGTTTTTGAATCTGGAAGCGTTGTGTGCGGCATCATACCGAAGACTCCCGGCCAACGTATTGAAAACGGCGTGATGATAGCTGCAGCGGGCATCGGCGGTCTGTTCAAGGCTAAGACTTCGAGCCTAAAACAGCTGGCGGAAGAAACCGGCGGCGAAGTGTTGGGCGATAAGCCAGAGAATCTGGATCGAACATTCAACGATCTGATCGAGCATCTCCGGACGCGCTACACGCTCGGCTTTGTATCGACGAACCGAAAGCGCGATGGCTCCTTCCGCAAGCTCAAGCTGGAAGTGGCGCAACCAACTCGGAAGAGCGAGGATCGGCTCGTGGTCAAGACGAAACGCGGCTACATCGCAGCAAAGGAGCTCCAGCGCGAGAAGTGATACTTGTAGGGGCGGCCCTCCATGGCCGCCCTTCCGCCCCGGACAAAGCTCGCACGTCGAAGAGGGGCGGCCACGGAGGGCCGCCCCTACCGTTGACACCCCTTCTGCTCACGCTTACAGTCGCTCGACATGAGCGAACCACTCGACGTTGCCAGATACATCTTTATGAACGAAGAAGGCGAGCTGCGCTCGGGTTGGCGCATACTCGCTTTTTTTCTTTTCTTCATACTGGCAGCTTCCCTGCTGATGGCCCTGACAAAAGTCTTCACGACGCTGTTTCCATCTCTTAATGCCTTGCTCGCCCAACCCACCACGTCGGATTCCTTGAGTAGAAGCGGTCTGATATCTCTTTACGCCGGCAATCTCAGAAACCTCGCTGCTGCCGCCATCGCCTCGGCGATCTCCGCGCGAATGCTCGAGCGACGCAGTTTCGCTTCGATCGGCTTTAGGTTGCATCGCAACTGGCAGCGAGACTTCGCATTGGGTTGCGCGATGGGCGCGGCAGCGCTAGCGATCGCGGTGGGCATTGCGGCAGCTTTTGAAACCATCACGTTTAGCGTTCAAACGAGAGATCTCGCGAGCATCTCGAAAGGTCTCGTGATCGCATTTCTTTTTTTTCTGATCGCCGGCGCAACAGAAGAGTTGATCTTTCGCGGTTTTCCGTTTCAGGCATTAGTGCATAACCTGGGCGGCTTCGCGGCCGTCGCCATCACATCGGTTCTCTTCGGGCTCGCGCACCTTGCCAATCCAAGCGCATCAGCTTTCTCTACGATTAATACTATTCTTGCAGGCGTCTGGCTGGGGTTGGCCTATTTGCTGACACGAAGCTTATGGCTTGCGACCGCTCTTCACTGCTCGTGGAACTTTGCGATGGTGTTTATGTTTGGCTTGCCCGTCAGCGGGTTCACGGCCCTCGATCAACTCGGATGGCTGCGCGGCAGCATCGGTGGGCCGGCCTGGATATCCGGAGGGAGCTACGGACCCGAGGGAGGAGTGGCAGTGACAGCAGCATTGGTGTTGTCGACAATTGCGATCTGGAAAAGCGGGCTGTTTACTCCGTCTGACGAGATGCTCGCCGCCATCCAACACGGAAAACGCGAGCCGGCTTTCATAAGCATCGATCCGGCGAAGCACTGATGTATTTGGCTTGTCACCGAAGCCGGTCATGCTCTTCTGGCTCGACCTTCGGAACTTTTGACATCGCACGCTGGAACTTCTTCTGACTGCCGCGCTTTGCGCGCTGTTCGAGATAATCTTCCGTCATAAGTGCGGAAAGTTTCTCCGCCAGAGCCAGCGTTATCAATTGGTTGATAGAAACCTTTTCCTTCTCAGCCAACTTACGCACCTGCTTATGCAAGGAATCCGGCAAGCGAAGACTAATCGTGCTCATCGTAACTCTCCTATCTCTCGCAAGAACTCTAGTGCAGTCAGAACGCGGATGCCAAATTGTACGACGCCCCTAAAATCGTCTTTATTGTACGTCACTATTATTTCGCTTTCCGACGACACGGCGAGTTCGAGAACCATATCGTCTTTCGAGTCACTCAGAAATGGTCGCCACAGGAAATGAATCTTTCTGCGATTAGCAACCGAACAGATGTAGCTTTTAGGATGCACCGTGTTGTGATCGTAAAGCCGAAACGAAGACGTTGGTATCGATCACAATTTGGAGGGGACCCATCGCTGGTATCGTATTCAATACCGCCCTTCTCAGTCAATCGACGATCCGCACAGAAGTGGGCTTTGGCTTGCCGGTCAGCGGGTTCACCACTTTCGATCAACTCGCCTGGTTTCGCGGGCGCAAAGACGACGAGACCCGCCGGGCGGCCGTGAACAGCGAACCCGACGGGTCTCAAAACTCCAATGGCGACGAACGCTGAATGCGTCTTAGGCGTTCTTTTCGGCAATGTCACCGATGATCGGAAGCTTCCACATCTGCCCCTGATTCGCCTTGACCATTCCCATGATGTGGATTGCCAAGAACACAACGAGAACCACAAGCCTCACCATCACCATTAATAGGCCACCGCCTGCCCGCACCATGTCACCACCAGGTGTAAACGAGCTGCTGATACCCAATGCAATGCTGAGTACAGTAAATATTATCCAGACGATGACCCACACTCCTGCCAGCAGCATTCCCTGCATCGCGTGAAATCTCAGAAGCCGGTTCTCACGCGGTTCTGTGGCAAAAAACAAAATGCCCGCAATCAGGTTCACGAGACAGCAGCAGGTAGGGATGTAACACAATAGTGCTGCCGTGTTGTATTCCATGTTTAGTACTTTTGTCTTGTTCGGCGGCGGCGGTGGAGGCGGATATCCCCCGCCCTGACTGCCCGGATAACCGTACGGCGGCTGACTGCTCATTCGTTCATCCCCCTTTGACGGTGATTTCTAGGATTGGCGGTCCATCTCGACGCGGAATATTACTAAAGACAACCGTGAGTCACAAGCACAACCGACTGCCATCGATCACTTATCGGTCTTTTCCGGCTCGCGCACCTCGACATTTACCTTGGCTACCTCAATCATAGATCCGCCGGCTTGCTCGATGTAGTAAACGTTGCCTTGCCTTTGCGAGCGGCCTTCTGCTCGAATGATCCCGATGTAATATTTCGTGCCTTTATCGAAAGCGAGCTTCCCCGCCATCGGGCTTTTCGGCTCCTTCTTCTCAAAGTAGCGATCAAACATCGTGCCTCCGTACTGGAGGTACATGAACACATTCACTGCAGCTAGGCCCCCAATCACCATGATCACGGTTCCGAATATGAGATTCCTGATGCGACGCCCCGAAAACAAGCGCTCCTCATATGAGTCGCGCTCTTTCGGGCTGCCCTCCCGCGAGCTGCAATCATCTGTATGAAACATTCCGATCATCACTGGAGCTTGAAATGACTGAGCAACAACGTTGCAATACCCAGATAAAAGAAGAAGGTGATGACGTCAGTGAAAGTGACGACAAACATCGAAGACGCCAGCGCGGGATCGACTCTGAAGCGTTTCAGAAGCACTGGCACAAGCGTTCCGAGCGCCCCCGCGACAACCAGGCTTAGCACCATGGTAACGCCTAAGATTCCACCCAGCTTCAGACCGAACGACATCGATCCAAGTTTGGCGCCAAACCAGACCGCTACAATCAGAGAGACGCTGGCGCCGATTATCAAACCATTCATCAGCCCGACTAATGCTTCCTTGATAACCACTCTTCGAGTGGTCTCAGGCCCAACTTCTCCAAGTCCTATGCCTCGGACGACGACAGTCATCGTTTGCGTAGCGGCGTTGCTTCCCATCGTTGCAACAACCGGTATCAGAACGGCAAGCCAGATCGAGCTCTCGATAGTCGCGACGTAATACTGAACTATCGCAACCGCGATCAGCGCTGCCCCGAGCGAAAGCAAAAGCCACGGTAGTCTTCTACGAACAGAATTCCACGCCGATCCCAGGGCACGGTCGTCAGCCTCGACGCCCGCAAGCGCGTAGATGTCCTCGGTTGCTTCTTCGCGCATCACGTCGAGCACGTCATCGACCGTGACAATACCGGCGAGCTTGCTCTCTTCATCAACCACCGGCACAGCCAGCAGGTTATAGGTCGCAACAATCCGCGCGACTTCTTCCTGATCGGTGTCTGTGGTCACCTTGATCACATCCCCGATCATGATCTTGCGCAGGGGCGTCGATGACGAATTCAATAACAACTGCCGCAAGCTGACTACCCCAAGCAAGTGGTTGCGCGAATCGACCACGTAAAGGTAAAACGCCATCTCGAACTCTTCCGAGCGCCGCTGCAATTCACTGATTGCCTCCGATACCGTCACGTCTTCGTCGAGCGCAAAGTAGTCGGGCGTCATTATTCGCCCGGCCGTTTCGTCCGCGAATCCGAGCAGCTCGTTGACGACAGTCGAATGCTCCAGTTTCATTGCGTCGAGCAATTCGTCGCGCAACTCTTCGGGCAGCTCTGCGACTAACAGCGTCGCGTCGTCGGATGGCAGTTCCTGGAGCAGACGCGAAACATCCTGACGATTGAGCGTCGTCAACAGTGAAACCGAACGCGTGGTCTCCATCTCGGACAGAGCTTCGGCGGCCTTGTCGAGGTCGTGATGCACCAGCGCCTGAAAAACTATTTCGCTGTCGTGGTGAGGGAGTTGCCCGAGAATTTGAGCGATATCAACGGGACGAAGCTTGGTTAGCAGGTTGGCAGCGTTCGACATGGCGCCACGGCGAGCCAGACGGCTGACAGAGTCCAGCATTAGATTTAGCCGCTGCGCCTGCATCCGATTCGTCTCCGCTGCGTAACATAAAGTTTTTAGGGTAGCTGTCCATTACAACTGCTGATCGCCAAGTCTTTATAGCACACACAGCGAGTCTCGGTAAAAGAAAAAAGCCTGCCCGCAAAAGCCCAAGGGGTGTGATTAAAAGCGGACTTACAAGGGATAAACTCCCACGTAGTAACGGATTTATTCGTTGGGATTCTCAGAAACGAATAAATTCGTTACTACGTGGGAAGTCCGGCTCTTAATCACACCCTAAGCACAAATGGCGCGATTATGCCCGGGCTTTGTAGAATCATTTTCCCCGATCAGTTGCTCGGGCAAAACGAATAAGGTATCACCTATCACCAGTCCGAAAATGGCTTATCTCACCTCCGATTTCTTCTCACGCGACACGATTACGGTTGCTCGCGACCTGATCGGAACGATCCTGGTCGTCGGCGCCTGTGAAGGCCGAATCGTCGAGACCGAAGCCTATACCACCGACGCGGCATCGCATTCGGTGATGCGGCCAAGGCAATCGGTGGTAATGCGGACCACGTTCGGCCACGTCTACGTCTATTTCATCTATGGAATGTACTACTGCCTTAACTTCACCACCGACCGCGCCGGGGCGGGGGCGGTGCTGATACGCGCAGCAGAGCCAACCCGAGGAATCGAAGCTATGAAGGATAGACGAGGCACCGATGATATGAGAAGGCTCACCAGCGGACCCGGGCGATTGTGCGGCGCATTCGGAATCGATCTTAGCTTCAACGGCGATCGAATAGGCCAGCGCATCAAGGTCAAAGCGCGAACGACTACTCCCGACGTCGGCGCGAGCAAGCGAATAGGTATTTCGCGCGACACCGATCTCGAGTGGAGATTCTATGAGCGCGGTAACTCGTACGTGAGTCGAGCAAGGCTGAAAGTTTAGCCGGAGCGTCGTTTGCACGGTGCGATGCCTTGAGCGAGGGGCCTCAATTGTCGTATCTTCGTTGTAGAAACAATGGCGACTGAGAAGGAGATGGAATGAAGACGCAAGTGCAAAAGTGGGGTAACAGCCTGGCGCTTCGAATACCGAAGTCTTTTGCCGCTGAGTCCAACATTGCTGAAGGATCAGCGGTCAATCTGTCATTGGTTGAAGGCAGAATCATCGTCGAACCTGTGTCTGAACCGACTTATACTCTTGATGATCTCTTGGCACGCGTCACCAAGCGGAATGTCCACGCGGAGATTGATACCGGCGCACCCGTCGGCAAAGAGGTCTTGTGATGACCAGGTCGTACGTTCCGGATCGAGGCGACGTGGTCTGGATCGATTTCAATCCGCAAGCAGGCCACGAGCAAGCCGGTAGACGGCCCGCGGTTGTGCTGTCGCCGGCCCGTTACAACAGCAAGGTTGGTTTGCTGTTGCTTTGTCCTGTGACCACTCAGATCAAAGGCTATCCCTTTGAAGCAGATATTCCACAGGGACTGAAAGTGACCGGGACAATCCTTTCAGATCAAGTAAAAAGTCTCGATTGGAAAGCCAGGAAAGCCGAGTTCATCTGCAGACTTCCCGATTCTGCCCTGAATGAGGCTTTGAAGAAACTGCAAACTCTTTTGATATGAAAAACGACTTGCTAATTCGCGCCGCGCAAGGCGAACCGGTTGAACGGACCCCTGTGTGGATGATGCGACAGGCGGGACGCTATCTGCCCGAATACCGAGCCATTCGCGCCGACACCGATTTTTTGACTTTGTGCAAGACTCCGGAACTCGCCGTAGAGGTCTCGCTTCAACCTCATCGCATCATCGGTGTCGATGCGGTGATTATGTTTAGCGACATCCTGATTCCGGTGGAAGCGATGGGGCAGGAAGTAAAGCTGACCGAGCAGAAGGGGCCCGAGCTTCCCGATCCGATTCGTACGCGCGCCCAGGTCGATAAATTGATCGTGCCGGATCCGATCGAGAAAACCGGGTTTGTGATGGAAATCATACGCACTCTCCGGCGCGAGCTGGACGGCGCGGTACCGTTGATCGGATTTGCGGGTGCGCCCTGGACTCTGGCGGCTTACATGATCGAGGGCGGCGGCTCCAGAAACTACGCTCAGGTCAAGCGGATGATGTACGCCGAACCCGCCACGTTTCATGCATTGCTCGATAAGATTGCCGACGCGATCATCTTGTATCTGAACGCCCAGATTGAAGCGGGCGCGCAGGTCGTTCAGCTCTTCGATTCGTGGGCGGGCGAGCTCTCGCGAGAGGACTACGAGCGGTTCGCTCTTCCTTACGAGCAGAAAATATTCGCGTCCATTAATCGCGCCGCGCCGGCGGTTCTCTTCATAAACGGTTGCGGTAACTTCCTGGAGAGGATGGCGATGAGCGGCGCTGATGTGTTGAGCATCGACTGGCGCGTTGACTTGCAGGAGGCTCGCTCCAGAATCGGTGCCGGGTTGACGCTCCAGGGAAACCTCGATCCCTGCGTGTTGCTCTCAACACCGGAGATCATTACGCGGAAAGCGCGCGAGCTTGTCGCGGCCGGCGGCGGTCACCGGCATATTTTGAATCTCGGGCATGGGATATTGCCGATGACCCCGGTCGAAAACGCTCGGGCATTTGTTGAGGCGGCCAAAACCGGCGCCAGATCGCTAGTGAGCTCGTGAGCAATTCAGCACCAAACAAAGACCGGATCGGAGTCCTGCTCTTCAATCTCGGGGGGCCCGAAACCCTCGACGAAGTTCGGCCCTTTCTGTTCAATCTCTTTTCCGATCCCGACATCATCCGGTTGCCGTGGCGCGCGCTTCAAAAGCCGCTTGCCTGGCTGATCTCAACTCAACGTCATAAGCTTTCTCGCGGGTACTACGAGCAGATTGGGGGCGGATCGCCGCTTCGAAGAATAACGGACGAGCAAGCTCGAGCACTTGAACAAGCCCTGGTTTCTCGCGACATCATCGCGCGAGCCTATGTTGGCATGCGTTACTGGCACCCGCTTCTCGAAGATGCGATCGAAGAGATTCGTCGTGACCGCGTAACTCATCTCGTTGTTTTGCCGCTGTATCCTCAGTTTTCGATTTCGACCACCGGGTCGAGCCTTAATCGGATGAACGAACTCATCGGCGCAAATGGCACGGCCGCGTCGCACGTGACTGTTATTCAACAATGGCACGATGACGCGAACTACCTCGACGCGCTTGCTGCATCGATTGTGGAGGAACTCGCTCAGTTCCCCGATCAGGATCCTACGCGAATCCACATCGTATTCAGCGCGCACAGCGTGCCCGTGCGCTACATCGAAGAGGGCGATCCTTACCTCGATCAGACCAGGGAGACCGTCGACGATTTGATGCAGCGTCTCGGGAGCAATCGGCCGCATTCGCTTTCCTTTCAGAGCAAAGTCGGCCCGGTGAAATGGCTGGGTCCTTCCACGGATGAGACGATTCGGAGGCTGGCCGGCGACGGCGTGTCGCAACTTTTGCTGGTTCCGGTGAGCTTCGTCTCAGAACACATAGAGACTCTCTACGAGCTGGACATCCTCTATCGTCATGTAGCGGAGGAGGTCGGCATCTCCCAGTACCGTCGCGTGCCCGCGCTTAATTGCCGAAGTGATTTCATCGGCGCGCTCGCAAGCATTGTCGAGAAAGCGTTGATAGACCACTGACGAAACAGATTGGACGGATTTCCGCTGATCCGGAATGTAGGGGTGGCCCTCCGTGGCCACCACCGACTGAAACTCCGAACTGGGGTGGCCACGGAGGGCCACCCCTACAGATCGGTGACAATCCATCAGATTACTGAGCTATCTCCTATTCACATGCCACAAAACCACAGAGACGTAGTCGTCATTGGAGCGGGCATCTCGGGTTTGGTTTGTGCATATCGCCTTAAGGCACTCGGCGTGGATGTTGCTTTGCTCGAAAAGTCACCTCGCGTGGGAGGCGTCATTCAAACCGAGAATGTCGGCGGCTTCTTAATCGAACGCGGACCCAACAGCTCGCAGGGCACCGAAGAACTCATGGCTCTCGTGGAAGAGCTGGGAATCACCGGCGACCTTGCGGAAGGCGATCCCAAAGCGCCGGCTTACGTTTACTTCAACGGCAAATTACACCCGGTACCTTCGGGGGCAGGGCCATTCATCAGGAGCCGACTGCTGACGTTCGCCGGCAAACTGAGAATCTTCAAAGAACCGTTTGTGCCTGCTCGCCGGGCGGATTCTGAAGAGAGTGTCGCGTCGTTTGCCAGGCGCAGAATCGGTCGCGAGGCGGCCGAGCTGTTAGTCGCACCGTTTGTCTCTGGCATCTATGCCGGGGACGCGGAGCAGCTGAGCGTTCAGGCGGCGTTCCCCAAGCTGGCAAACCTCGAAACCGGCTATGGAGGCCTGTTTCGTGGCACCTTCGCCAAAGCTCGCGAAGCACGGCGCGCTCGCAAGTCCGCCAGCGCAGTGCTGGATAAGGCGGCTCGCCCTCGCCGCAGACTGTGTTCGTTCAAGAATGGTATGGCGTTTTTACCCAATACGATTGCCGCAAGGCTGGGAGAAGACCTGATTACAGGCTGCGAGGAATTGCGGATCGCGGATTGCGGATTGCGGATTGAAGCTCATCCGCAACCGAATGAGATCTCGCCGTCGAATAAACTTCCGCAATCCGCAATCCGCAATCCGCAACCGGCTCAGTTCTCAATTGACTTTGAACGCAAGGGCGATCAGCGTCAATTCCTGTGCGATGAACTGATCGTCGCCACTCCCGCACCTGGCGCTTCTTCGCTCCTGGCCTCAGTCTCGAAGGAACTGAGCAGTCTGCTTGGAGAGATCGAGTACCCGCCGCTCGCCATAGTCAGTCTTGCCTACGACGAGTCAGCACTTGCGACCCCGCTCGACGGCTTTGGCTTCCTCGTGGCGCCGAGCGAGCGAATGAACATCCTTGGGTGCGTTTGGAACTCGAGCCTGTTCGACGACCGCGCTCCAAACGGAAAGGCTCTTGTTACGTTGTTTATTGGCGGCGCTCGCAACCCGGCAGCCGTAAGCCTGGCGGATGATGATCTCATTTCGACCGCGCATCGCGAGCTTCAGCAAGTGCTCGGCATTTCCGGCGAACCTCAAGTCGTCGCGATCACGCGATACGAACGATCAATCCCACAATACAACCTCGGTCATTTCTCGCGCGTTCAGCGCATTGAGGGCCTGCTTGGCGACCTGCCGGGACTTCGTATCATTGGTAATTATTTGCACGGAGTGTCGACAGGCGATTGCATAAAAGAAGCCGATCGCGTTGCTCGAGAAGTAAGAGATTCACTCGGCTCGCGTTAAGTTCCATGGGTCGGGTGCTTTGGCTTCCCGATGACGCAGCGTAGGAATAGAATACTCGCTCGGCTCAATCGAAGGAGCAGCAACCTAATGCGGTCATCCGCGCTCATCAAAGTTCCCTCTGTCATCCTGATGTCGATCGTCCTCAGCTGCGCCCAGGCCGGTCGCAAGCCTCCCGCCGGCGACGCAACTAAGAAGACTATTCAACCCGCCGAGCCGGCAGAACAACAAAAGCCGGATCAGAAAGATGCTGATGCTGTAAAGCTTGGAACCACTCTCGTGACCGTGCCGGTTATCGCCAGCGACCGAAATGGGATCTACATTCCGGATTTGCGCAAAGACGAGCTCACCGTTTCCGAGGACGGAGTCAAGCAGGAACTGGTGTTCTTTGCTACAGTGAAGGAACCCTTTCATGTTGTCTTGATGATCGACACAAGCGCAAGCACGCAGGAGAAGCTGGGCCAGATTCAACGCGCAGCGGTTGCCTTTGTCGAGCAGTTGCAACCAGCCGATCGAGTGAAGGTGATTTCATTCGACGACGACATTCGTGATTTGAATGACTTCACTTCTGATAGGTCAGTGCTAAAGCGGGCGATCCAACAGACTCGCCCCGGCAAGGGAACGCGCCTGTACGACGCCTTTCGGGTGGCGCTTCAGAACCTGTCGAACGAAGACGGTCGAAAAGCAATCGTGCGGTTCACCGACGGAGTGGATTGGCACAGTCTTTCGACAACCGACGTTGATAACTTGAGGGCGCTCGAAGAGTCCGGCGTTATCGTCTACCCGATACGCTACGAAACTCGCGCGGAGACCGAGGCGTTGATACGCCAGCAGGAGCGGCAGGGACGTTTGCCTGATCTCGGCGTGATATTCGGTGATCCAACGCGCACAACACCAACAGTCCCGGGCAGCGATCCGAGACCCGATGGACGCACGGACAGAAAGGATCCTTACGGAATCCCCGTTCCGCCGATTGTCATCCCGCAGCCTCGCCGCACACCTTACCCCGGTGGGCGCTACCCGGACGATCGATATCCTGACCCGCGCAGCCCTGACCCGCGCAGCTCCGACCCGCGCAGCCCTGACCCGCGCTTTCCAGGCGATAATCGATTCCCGGATGATCGCTTCCCCGACAACCGCAACCCAACTTCCGGACGGTCGGGCACAAGAGTCGATTCCACAAGCGTGTTGCTGGATGCTTTGTACAGCCTTGCGGATAAGTACCTGAACGATCTCGCGACGGTGTCGGGTGGAAAACTCCATCGCGCGGATACGCTGGTTTCGCTGCCGGATGCCTTTGCGCGAATAGCTGCAGAGCTGCGAACTCAATATGCGCTAGGGTATTACCCTTCGAACTCGTCACGTGATGGACGGTACCGCAAGATTCAGGTGCGCACTACAAGGAAGGATGTTGTAATTCGCGCGCGACCAGGCTATAGGGCAGCCGCGAATGCGCAGTAGCGTCAACGCCGCGAACTCGATGCACATTAGATTTGAAACAAAAACGACTCGAAGGAAACCTCAATCAACCTCAAGCCCGACCTCACGGACTAGTTCGATCGTAAATCTTACCGTAAGCACAGAGTAGTACGTCTCATCAGAAATAATTCTTGACAGACCGATCCAGAAAGCTTATCCTGCCCATTCTGAAAATGACTTTCAACTTCAAAGCAATCATGGAAGGGCTCGGGAGGCCCGACAGATGTTCATATCAAGGTCCGCTCTCATCATCAGTACGCTGTCAGTTTTCCTGGTCGCGGTGCTGCTCACTTCCGGCGCGCAGGCGGAGGCGACTGCCGGCTCGTTGCGAGGCAAGGTAGTTGATCTCGCACGCGCGCCCATCGCCGGGGCTCGAATCACCGCGGTGCCCGACGGCTCCTCGTCAGCAACAACCGCGACTTCGGATGAAGCAGGTGAATTTACTCTGACGCTTCAGCCAGGCCGCTATATCGTCACCATCCTGGCTGACGGCTTCGCGGAAAGCGCTCAAACCGTGACGCTCGGCGCGAGCGGTGTGACATCCCTCTCGGTTACGTTAGACGTCGCCGGACAACACAACACCGTAACAGTTGTGGCCACGGATTACCTTGCCGCGACAGTCAGCACTGCTACGAAGACTCTGACCCCGCTCCACGACTTGCCTCAAGCCATTTCGGTGGTGACTCAAGAGCAGATAAAGGATCAACTCTTGACGAGCATCGGCGATGTGGTGCGTTACGTCCCTGGCGTCACCGCTCATCAAGGCGAGAACAATCGCGATCAGATCGTGATTCGAGGTGTGAACTCTTCAGCCGACTTCTTTCTGAATGGTGTACGCGACGATGTGCAGTATTATCGCGACCTATACAACCTCGACCGGATAGAGGTCCTCAGAGGACCGAACGCGATGATCTTTGGGCGCGGCGGCGGCGGCGGTATCGTCAACCGAGTCACCAAAGAAGCTGTATTCGCGCCGTTTCGAGAAATCACTCTGCAGGGCGGCTCCTTCAACAACAAACGCGTTGCCGTGGATCTCGATCAGCCACTTAACAGCAAGGCGGCGTTCCGTATCAATGGTGTCTACGAAAACTTCGGGAGCTTTCGCGACTTTGTCGGACTCGAACGCTATGGCATCAATCCTACTCTGACTATCGCGCCCGACCAACAGACTAAGATCACACTCGGCTACGAACACTTTCAGGACCATCGGACCGCGGATCGCGGCATTCCCTCGTTTCAGGGACTGCCGGCCAGCAGTGACATTTCAACTTACTTCGGCAATCCGAATGACAGCAATGTGAGGGCCGTAATCAACCTGGGTTCGGCTACGATCGAACACCAGTCGGGCGGATTGAACTTTCGCAACAGCACTCATTTTGGCGCTTATGACCGGGGCTATCAGAACTTTGTTCCCGGAGCGGTCTCTGCAGACAAGACCACCGTCGCATTGTCCGCATATAACAACGCTACTGAGCGCTTGAATATCTTCAACCAAACTGACGTTACCTACGGCGTATCGACCCGGCGAATCCGGCATACCTTGCTTGCCGGCGTCGAACTGGGACGCCAGGTGACCGATAACTTTCGCAACACTGGTTTTTTCAATAACACGTTGACGTCCATCAACGTGCCGTTCGCGAACCCCACCATCAGCACTCCGGCAATCTTTCGCCAGAGCGCCTCCGACGCAGACAATCACATTACGACAATGATCGGAGCGGCATACGTTCAAGATCAGGTCGACCTGTCCAGATATGTTCAGGTTGTAGCCGGTGTTCGTTATGATCATTTCGATCTGAAATTTCACAACAATCGAAACGGTCAGGATCTGGGCCGCATTGATAACCTGGTTTCACCAAGGGTTGGGATGGTGTTCAAGCCCGTGACTCGAATCTCGATCTATGGGAACTACAGTGTTGCCTATCTTCCGAGCTCTGGAGATCAGTTCTCATCGCTCACGACAATCACTCAGCAGGTCAAACCGGAAAAGTTCAACAACTACGAATTCGGCGTCAAATGGGACCTGAACCGCGCACTCGCGCTTACGACGGCGGTCTATCGTTTGGACCGGCTGAATACGAGAGCGACGGATCCAAACGATCCTACTAGAATCCTGCAGACCGGCAGCCAGCGGTCGAACGGGTACGAAGTTGGATTGAATGGGGCCTTAACGCGCGCCTGGCGACTGACGGGAGGATATGCCTATCAAGATGCATTCATCACCAGCGCTACGACTGCGGCGCGTGCCGGAGCACAAGTCGCCATGGTTCCTCATCACAACTTTTCGCTATGGAACAACTATCAGATAGTCTCGAGGTTGTCGGCCGGCTTGGGAGTCATTCATCGCTCCGACATGTTTGCGGCGATCGATGATACTGTCCGGCTACCCGGCTACACGCGCGCGGACGCCGCGGTTTACTTTTCGCTCACCGAAAGAATTCGCCTTCAAGCGAACGTGGAAAACCTGTTCGACAAGCGGTACTACATCAACGCAGACGGCAACAATAACATCTCTCCCGGCTCTCCAAGAGCAATCCGTGTTGGGTTGAGCGCCAGGTTCTGAGGTCTTTCCCATTCAATCAATCACGAAGAGGACCACCGACAAAGCCCGCGCAGCGGGCGATGTATAGACCGGGGAGATCGTAAACAGGTGTTCGGAGACATGGTAAACACATAAGCGGTATACCTAACGGCCTAAAAGGAGGTCGAAAGGATGCCCTGGAGAATTAGTTCCGCCATGTCTCAACGTCACG
>WNFR01003236.1_pt1 | contig 25475 bp, 20 predicted proteins | sample 5400221 | NCBI WGS metagenome assembly WNFR01 (sample SAMN13153357, study PRJNA577476) | soil metagenome | isolation source: 40 cm soil under Madrone tree | place: USA:California | collected 2016-06-14 | reverse complement strand
TGCCACATGTACTGCACGTTGAAGTCGGGGTAGAAATCCTTGCGCGCGAGGTCCACTTGGAGCGATTGCTTTTCGATCATCTTCCTTGCGCCCGCAATTTCCGGATTCTGAGTTTGCGTCGCGGCCAGAAGGTCGGCATAGGTCTGCACAAGAGGGGTTTCCGCGAGTTCGGCTGGCTCGATGTCTGGGGAATCCTGAGGACGGTTAAGAAGCTGCTTCAGTCGAGCTTCGAGCTTGCCGACTTCCAGATGATGCATGGCGATTTCGCGAAGCAGTTTCGTCTGCTGCAGTTGGGCTTGCAGCAAATCCTGCTGAGAGCCCATTCCGGAGCGATAGCGGGCGTCAGCCGCTTGCCCGACCTGCTTGAGCAGCTCACCGTCCTGTTCAAGGATCGTCAGTGTTCGGGACAGATAGGCCAACTGGAAATAGGCCGCCTTGAGTTCCGCAAGGACGGCGCGGCGCACGGACTCGATCTGTTGTTGCGAAACATCCGCTTCGCGCCTCGCGATCTCTCCCTTCAAGCGCAACTTGCCGGGATACGGAATTTCCTGCGAAACACCGAGGCCGAGGTAGGCGAAGTCGCTGTTCGTGTAACCGGCGAAGGGACGCGGGCTGCCGACGCTCAAATGCTGCAAAGTGAACTGCGGATCGGGCAAAGTGGAGACCTGGGTCGGCACCTGCTTGGCCGCTTGCCAGCCTTGCCGCGCCGCTTCGATCTGTGGATTGTTCTTCTCCGCTTCGTCGAGCAACTCCGAGAGTGCTGTGACCTCTCTCGTGTGTGGCGATGCCGCTTCCTGTGCGAAGGACGCCCTGCCCAAGACACCGGAAAGCAGAATCGCGCAAAGGCCGGGTGTAAGAACTGCAAACGAAAATTGCGCAAGGGGACTCTTTCTCGCTATCGAAAACATCTTTTTCTCCTGAGCGTGTGAATCGGGGCCGCGGACCGTCGGCGAGTTACCCCTCGGGGTCTCGGCCGAAAACACGTCGGCGGGTCAAAGGGACAGTGGAGATGGAAAAGGAGACAAGCCGGCGCGTTGCCGCACCGTCGAAGAGCCGATCAGATCAGGAGGGAAGCGTGAAGGGCATACAGCTCCGGAGGCGAATGCTGCGGAGCATCAAAATCCGAGCGAGAAGCTTCGGGGTACGGCGTTGCCTGTGGTGAAGCGAGTATGTCGGTGACGACCATCACGGGCGCATGGAGCGTCACGTGCGCGACCGGCAGCACGTTCGGTGACTGTGAGGAAACCATTCCTTTGCAGCAGTCGTGGCTCTGATTGGACGGATCACAGGGCATCGAACCGCAGCACTGCATACTCTGCTGGTCTTGGGTCATGGCGGACAAGCAGTCCGCGAATTGCAGGCCGAACAGGGCGACCGCGGCCAAAAGCACCAATAGTTTCTTACCCATCATGTTAATTCGACTCTATGTGGATTAGACGCGTGAGTCAACGAAAGGATACAGCCGTTGGAGTTGGATGGGTAACGCAGGCCGTGATTCTGACGTTACTGAGAGCCAGACACGCTAAATCCGATTTCGTTGCCTCGTCAGGAGGGTGGCTGAGGAGGCTCGTTTGCCTTATACTGAGGGAGTGCGGGAACGAAAAGTCAAATACGCCGCGCGGTTTCTGCTGATCATGCTGCTTCTGGACCTGTCCACGGCGGGGATCTGCAGCGCGGGCACGTTTCCCGGGGCGGACACACGTTCCAATTTCACTCTGACTGTGGGCACGCGGGCTGAGGCACCGCCCATTCCCAACTTGGACGACGACGGGTGTTTCTGCTGCTGCATGCACATCTTGCCGAGCGCGGTCTTTGTTCTAGATTCTCTGGTCCCAGCGACTGCCGCTGAATCTCTCCTTGTACTTACAAATCTTCCCGTACTGCCGCAAGTTCCATTTCACCCTCCCAAACAGTAGTTCCGCAGTTCGTCTCTAGCGAACCTAATCCCTTCTCTTTGTGTCAGGCACAGCCTGACGGCGTGAGCTCATTCCATTTGCTGGCTCACGAGCGGTGTTTCCTATGCGCATGGAACGACAAATTGAGAAGTTCTACGCGAAGTGGAGTCCGGCCGTGCTGGCTTTCTGCTGTCTCTTGCTGGGCGAGGGTGCAGACGCCGAACGGAGCGCAGTCGAAGGGTTCCAAGCTTATTTGAGCCGTGGTTTGGACCTGGATCTGGTGCAACTGCCAACGCTGCTCTTCCTGTTCGCGCTGGACGCGGCGAAGAGAATGGCGGTTGCAACGCCAGCGGTTACGACCGGAGTGCGCCGGTTGCAGGATGCCGTGGTTGTCCTCGCGTGGAGGGAGCGCGCTGTCTTTGGTCTTCGCAGCGCCATGGGCCTGGACGACATGACCATCAGCGAGATCGTAGAGATTCCCATACAAGAAGTGCGGAGGGTTTGGATGAACGCGTTGTTCGGGTTGCGCGAATTGCTGAACAAGGATTTTTTCTCAAGGAGAACGAAATGAACCTTCGAATTGCGCGATCGGTTTGCCGAGTTGGGAGCGCAGCGTGTGTGTTTCTCCTGCTTCCGACATGGAGCTCCGGGCAAGAAACAACCCTTACGCTGGAGCAGGCTCTTGCATTGGCGAGAACACGGGCGCCCGTCGTCCTCTCTGCGCGGGCGCGTATTGAAGAGGCACGCGGGCGGCTGAAGGGCGCCTCGGTTCTGTTTCAACAGAACCCGACGATCGAGACGGAAGCCGGTCCGCGATTTTCCAAACCCAATAACTTCACGGATGTCGACGTGGCGGTGACGCAAGAAACGGAATTGGGCGGACGCCGAAAGGCTCGCATGGCGGGCGCGCAAGCGGGCATCGACAAGGAGGTCGCCAGCAGCGACGAAGCGACGCGAAGACTGCTGCGGGAGGTTGCTTCCTCCTTTTCCCGCGCTCTCGCCGCTCAAGAGCGCGTTCGGTCGCTTACCACGGCGGAAAAGCTGGCCCAGGAATTTCTGCAGATCGCCGAACGCAGGTACCGGGCCGGCGACGCAGCGATTCTCGAGGTAAATCTCTCACGCACCAGCAAGGCGCGTGCGCGGGCCGAACTGCGGGTCGCCGCCGCGGACCTCAGCACGGAACTGGGAGAGTTGCGTGTCCTGCTCGGCATGAAGACCGGTGAGTCTCTTGCGGTCAGCGGAGACCTGCACGACCGAGGAACGTATGAACAGGCCGTACTGCTGACTCAGGCCCTCGACGCACGTCCGGACTACCGCGCGTTGCAGGCGGAACTGCGCGGGGCCGAGGCGGATGTGCGGTTGGGGGAAGGATTCAAGTGGCCGGACGTTGGGTTCGGCGCGAGGTACAAGCGGGACACGGGCGACAACGTCTACCAGGGCGGATTGAAGATCACGCTCCCCGTTTTTTCTCGAGGCCAGGAACTGCGAGCTACGGGCTCGGCGCGCGCCTCGCGGATTCGGCTGGAGATGGACGCCCTGCGCAACGCGGTACAGCACGAGGTGTCCAGCTCCTTCGAGACCTACCAAAGCAGGATGGAGGCATCCACGGAACTCGAACGAGAAGCGCTGCCGAGCCTGGCCGAGAACGAGAGTCTCGCCAAGCGCAGCTACGAAGAAGGAGAAATCGGCGTTGCGGAGCTGCTCTTGATTCGCAAGGAGACGCTCGACACGCGATTGGCGTACGTGAACAGCTTGCTCGAAACGAAGCTGGCCGAGATTGAATTGCAATTCCGAGCGGGAGTGCTCCGATGAAAAACCGAGCGGTTACGATCCTGTTGCTCGCCTTGTGCCTGGGAGGCTGCAAGAAATCCAGCGAGCAAGCGAACGTTGCCAAGCCTGTCGAGTCCTCGGCTGCGGGCAGCACCGAGCCATCCTCCGAACATTCCTTGCGGATCAAGGCCGAAATGCTCCGGGACATCCGCGTCACGACTGCGCCCGTGGAAGTTCGTCCGGGTGGCGAGGGAGTCCAGCTTCTCGGCGAGTTGAAAGTGAATGAAGGCGCTTACGCCGAGGTGGGCACACCCATCGCGTGCCGCGTGGTTTCCGTTGTTGCTTCTCCGGGTCAAGTGGTGCGGAAGGGGCAGGAACTCGCCGTCTTGCAGAGTGTGGATATCGGAAAAGCGCGGGGGGGATTCATCACGGCCCAGACGCGGCTCGATCTTGCCCGGAAGACACTCGAACGCAAGCGGAGCCTTGCAACGGAAAACATTGTGCCGGTGCGGGAAGTGCAGGAAGCCGAAGCCAACTTGGCGACGGCAGATGCCGAAGTTCGCGCGGCCCGCTCCGGGCTGCGTGCGCTTGGGGCAAGCGATGAACCTTCAGACATCTCCGAACTCGTCTTGCGGTCTCCAGTTGCGGGAACGGTGATTGAGCGCGCGGCGATTCAGGGACAGATGGCGGACCCGGCGCAGCCACTCTTTCGCATCGGCGACATGTCCAGGTTGTGGCTCGTCGTCCATGCCTTCGAGCGCGACGCCGTGCGGTTGGCACGCGGCAGCGCGGCGCGGGTAAGCTTCGCGGCGCTGCCGGGGCGCACGTTCACCGGAAACGTGACTCTGATTGGGAAACAGGTGGATGCCAGCTCGCGGACGATTCCCGTGCGGATCGAGCTCGCGAATTCCGAGCAACTGTTACGGCCGGGCATGTCCGCGACGGCCTGGGTTCCCGTCGGAAAAAGTTCGGAGAAAGTGATTGCGGTTCCCGTTGCTGCCCTGCAGCGGATGGAAAACGAATGGCTGGTCTTCATTCCCACCGGGCAGGACACCTTCGAGATGCGCCCCGTGGGACGGGGGCGCGATTTGGGAACAGAGATCGAGATTGTGTCCGGACTGAAGGCGGGAGAACGAGTGGTTGTGGAAGGCGCGTTCCTGCTCAAAGCCGAGGCGGAAAAAGCGCGAAGCGAAGGATCGGAACATGAGCACTGAGTCGAGGGCACTGTGATTGAAAAAATCTTGAAGAATTCATTTGCCCGGCCCGGGCTCGCGTTGACCCTGGTGCTGGCCGGAACCGCGCTAGGCGCGGTGTGGCTGCAGGAGCTGCGGAGAGACGTGTTTCCGGATTTGGCCGCGCCGGTGTTCAACATCATCGTGCAGAACCCGTCCATGGGACCGGAAGAGCTGGAGACCAGCATTGCGATTCCGATGGAAGCGGCGCTTGCGGGTTTGCCGGATGTGAAACGCATTCGCTCGAACTCGCAGCTCGGGGTCACACAAGTGACGGTCGAGTTCCAACCCGATGCCGACTATTACCGCTCGCGTCAATTCGTTGCAGAACGTGTCGGGCAGGCGGGAAATCAACTGCCTCCGGGAACGGACGCTCCCTTGATCTCGAGCGTTACGGGACGCTTGAATGAAATTTTCGAATTCACTCTCGAAGCCGAACCGGGAACCGCTGATTTAATGACCCTTCGCGATCTGGCCGAGTTTGATGTGCGGAATCGGCTCCTTGCGGTTCCCGGCGTGGCCGCGGTCGAACGCCTGGGTGGATACCTGCGGCAGTTCCAAGTGCAGCTCGATCCGGATCGCATGTCGGCGCGGCGCGTGTCCCTGACGGAAGTGATGCACGCCGTCGAAGGAGCCAACCTGAATGCGGCGGGTGGGTTCCTCGTACAGGGTTCGATGGAGTGGACCTTGCGTGCCGTAGGCCGGGTGCGGAACGTGGACGATCTCCGGAACACGGTTGTCGCGGTTCACGGAACCACACCGGTCATGCTCGGCGATGTAGCGGAGATCCGCGAAGCGCCGGCGGTTCGCCGCGGAATCGCTCATCGTCTGCGCGGCGAAGTGGTCAGTTGCCGCATCATCAAGCAGTTCGGCTCGGACACCGTCCAGGTGTCCGAAGGCATACGCAAGGCGGTCGATGAGATTCAGAAGAGCTTGCCGAAAGGCGTGCAGTTGCGGGTCGTGTACGACCAGTCGGTTCTCGTGGGCAGCGCTCTCGGAGGAGTCGGCCGCGCGATCTTTATCGGTGCGTTCTTGGTCGTCGGCGTTCTTTTCGTTCTCCTGGGCGACGTCCGCGCCGCGCTCGTGGTCACGATCACACTTCCGCTGTCTGTATTCCTAGCCGGCCTGATCCTGAAACCGCTCGGCGTCGGTATCAACACGATGACGCTCGGAGGTTTGGCCATCGCGGTCGGGCTGCTCGTCGATGCCTCCATCATCATGGCGGAAAACATCGTTCACCGCATGACCGTCCATCGCGGGGAGGGCACGCGGAGGGAGCAGGCGATGTACGCGGCCGTCGAGGTGGGACGGCCGATCGCGTTTGCCACGCTGATCGTGATCGCGGTATTCGTCCCGCTTTTTGCCATGTCCGGTATCGAAGGCCGTATCTACATGCCGCTCGCGGCGGCGGTCATCGCCGCTATTGGAGCTTCGCTCGTGCTGGCCTTGACGCTGGTCCCGGTGGGGTCCGCACTCGTTTTACGTCCCAGGCCGGAAGGAAAATCCGAAGACGTGTGGCTGATTCGGCGATTGAAGCAAGTCTATGCGCCCGTTCTCGATGCATGCATGCGCCGCCCGAAAACGATCCTGCTGATTTCGGTTCTCGTCACCGCACCCACGATCGCGGCGGGATTCTATATAGGTTCCGACTTTATGCCGAAACTGGACGAAGGCGCTTTCATGATCAACACGATTCTTCCCCCGGAAGCATCGCTGGACCAGGTGGATCGGATCAACCACAGCGTCGAGGACGCACTGCGCGGGATACCTGAGGTCGAGGACGTGGTGCGGAGAACGGGGCGCGCGGAGCGGACGGAAGATCCCATGGTGCACACGCAGTCGGACATTCTTGTGGTGCTGAAACCAGATCGGCGGCGCTCAACCGCGGAGCTGGAACCGGTGATGCGCGAGAAAGTGGAATCGGTGCCGGGTGCTTCCGCTCTGATCACGACACCGCTGCTCATGCGCATTGACGAAGGTCTGGGAGGCACGCCGGCAGACCTTTATGTACGTGTTTTCGGCCCGGACCTCGATCAGCTCGCGCAAATCGGAGAACGCGCGCGCACCATCATGGCGCAAGTGAAAGGCGTGACGGATCTGCGCGTGGAGAAACTGACTGGGATGCCGCAACTGCGCATCACCGTCAATCGCGCCGCTGTCGCGCGCGTGGGGCTTACGCCCGGTGATGTCATCCAAGCGATTCGCATTGGGCTGGCCGGTGAAGACGTGTCCGAAGTATGGGTAGGCCAAAGAAGATTTGATCTTGTGGTTCGTTTGCAGGACGAATCGCGGAACGATCCGAACGCGATTCGCCGGTTGCTCATTGATGGCCACGATGGGACGCGCATCCCACTCAGCCAGCTTGCGGACATCCACGAGACGTTTGGCCCCGGCGCCATTCGCCGGGAGGCGGGGACGCGGCGGATTGCGCTCGAAGCCGGCGTGGATGGGCGCGATTTAGGCAGCACGGCGGCGGACATTCGTGCTCGTTTCGCGAAACAACTGCAACTTCCGCCCGGCTACTTCTTCGACGTGGGCGGAAAAGTGGAAGGGCAAGAGCGTGCCGCCCGGTCTTTGACTGTGGCCATCGGCCTGGCGCTGTTCGCCGTCTTCCTCCTGCTATACCTGGCGCTCGATTCGACGGCCGAGGCCGCATTGATTCTGGTGACCATTCCCGTCGCTTTTGTGGGCAGCATCATCGCCCTGCTTCTGTCGGGGGAGACCTGGAACGTCTCGTCGCTTGTGGGATTGATCGGGCTCTTCGGCATCGCGGTGCAAAACGGTCTGGTGCTGGTGACGCAGACACGGGCACTCGTGGCCGAAGGCAAGCCGCTGCGCGAAGCGATCCGCGAAGCCAGCATCGGCCGCGTGCGGCCAAAGCTGATGACGGCAGCAACCGCCATTTGCGGGCTGTTGCCGATTCTCGTTCTACGCATGCACGGCACGGAAATCGAGCGCCCGTTGGCTATCGTCATGACCGGCGGCTTGGTGACTTCGACCGTTTTCATTCTGCTGGTCCTGCCCACCATCTATCCATGGTTTACACGAACCGAAATGCGTAAAGGAGGCCAATATGTCCAGTGATTCTAAGCGGGGCGCACTTCCAACGACACGGCGCGGGCCGTGGCGTCCCCGTTTTCTTTTTTTCGTGGTTTTGTTTGTAGTTTTCGAGACAGCAACGTGTGCCGTACTGTTTGGGCAAGGTACGACGCAAGCGGAGACGAGGCCGCGAGTTTCACTCGGAGTTCTGATCGATACCAGCGCGCACCAGAAAAAGGTGATGAATTTTCAGCGAGAAGTTATCAATTCCATTGCGGATGGGTTTTCCGGAGTGGCGACGGAGAGTTTTGTCGTCAGGTATGCTGACGAAGTCGAGACACTACGAGACTGGTCTCCACTCGACACCGGGCTTAAGAAAATGTCCACTCGAATCGAGTTGGATGTGGAGAGCGGCGAGAACCGGCGAACCCTCCTTTACGATGCTCTGAACGTCGGACTTCTCAAGTTTTCCACCGCAAACAGCGCGAATTCGAAGGTTCTAATTATCATCGGTGAAGGAAACAATGCCGGCGGCACAACCAAATATTCCCATGTCGCAAAGCTGGCAAAGACCGCGCATGTTCAGTGTTTTACATTACTCGTCGCCGATCATAACCTCATGGGAGGCCGAGTCAGACACTTCGGTTTTTATCTATACGACCTCGCCTCGGCCACAGGAGGGAAAGCATATAATATCGAACGCAGCCGGAAGAATTTGGACAAGGCGATCAGAGACGTGCTGAAGAGAGTTCGTTAGCGCAGAGAGCGAAACATTGGGCAAGTCCAAGCAAGTAATCGGAGCTGCCCGAGCGGGGGGAACTCTTTTCCGGGCGAGCAAGCCGGCAAGACCTTATTCCTTTGGCAGCTTTCGGTAGGGATGTTCAAAGCTGAGGTAAACGAAAACGCCTTTTTCTCCGCTGCTCGGCCCGACTCCGAACGGTACGGCGACACCGGGAACAATTTGAAGCCCATTTTTGAAGTTGTAGGCCCATCGAATGCCGGGGCTGAGCAAAAGATCGCTTGTCCACTCGGCGGACTTCGGCGCGGTCACTTGCTGACTGCGGTTGAAAACTGTCTCAAGCAGCACATTGAAGCGGGGGTGAGCGAGCCAGACAAAGCTTTGGCCGAAGTTGTAACCGAAACTTGTCCCTGTTTCGCCCGCAGGATTTCTCGCCCTCGGAATAATTGTGACTCCGACATTCCAGTGAGTCACCAGTTTTCCAGTCAGCACTACGCTAAGAGGAAGCAAACCCTGAATGCCCGCGCCTCCAGCCCCCCGCCCCAGGCGGTAGTTGCCAGTGGGCAGCAACACACTGAACCTGGGCGCAAACGCTACTTTGGCCTGGCCGTTTCCCAACGCTTGGTATCGATAATTCAGAATGACATCGCCGAACCCCGCACCTGATCCAGGCTGGTCGCCTGAATGGAGCGCCAAGAGCGTATAACTGAGTTGGTTGCGGGGACTTGCATCGACAGGCCATTCCTGGGTGAATGCGTAAATCCAATCCTTACTATTCCAGTACCGTTGAAAGCTCTGAATGTGCTGTACGACTCCGAATTCCTGATTGTAGGCTTCCTCGACTAAGAAGCTATTGTCTTGAATCTTAGGAGAGTCGTTGCCCGAAGCTTTGGACGCTTTCGGGGTATCCGGAGATTTATTTTCCTGAGTATCTTTTCGGCTCGTGCTTTGCCTCACTTCGTCGGCGTGCGTGGATGAAGCTGTTTGTGTCAGCGCTCCGGAAACAAGTAGTGCGGCCAGGATTGGGGACAAAAGAAGGGGCACGCGAAAACTTCGGCTGGAATTCCGGCGTGACATGAAGTGTGATTCCCTCTGATACAACCATTCAGCAGAGCTGGAAGAATTCCAACTCTTATTTTTATTTGATTTCCAAATCTATACGACGGCATTGCCGTTCTATCGTGCTCCGAGCCTGAGGTCCACGGCCGTTCGTATGCTCTGCAAGGAGCGTCACCAGATTGGTTTTTTTTGTTAGCCGGCGTGGTCGTTTGTTGGTTCGACTGAACTCATTTGATGTTCCATGTCGCCCAAGTCAAGAAGGCCCAGATAGCTCCTACTACGCCAACCACGGCGACGCCTACAATCAGAAGTATTTTCCGCGTCTTGCTCATCTCACGCCTTGCTGGAACTACAGCCGTCGCACAATAAGCTAACACACTGTCTGCAGCTCCACGGGCGCTAGCTGCTTCGTCAATGCAAACTGCCCGTGGATGCCGAAAGAGTTCCCTCTCTGGGCCGGAAACAAGAATGAGAAGGGAAGATTATGTGCTACTGCTGCGGCTGGCTCTTGGTGGCTTTCAGTCGAATCTGACGGCTCAGCGAGGCGGCGGGAACGCGGTTCTGCAGTTCCAACCGCTCTTCCTGCTTGAGTTTCTGAAAGAGTTCGGGATCAACATGAAAGATTGGTGGTCCTGCTTTGATCTTGTAGAATTGCAAGGAAAGTTTTGCGATCTCTGGGCTGGACAGGCGCATTGCTGGAACGGCGACCTGAATCAGAGCTGTCTTTGCCTGTTCGATATGATGGCCCTGCCCCTCGAGAGGCGAGCCTTCTGGAGGAGCGAAGCTGCGCATTTCGAAGGGATCGGGAATTCCCTGGGTCGCGACCGCCTTGTCTCCACTGAAAACCGCATACAGCCATTGACCCGCGAAACCATTTGTATTCGGAGCGGGTCCGGGAACTTCTTTCGCGCTGACAACTTCGGCGCCGCCTCCGGCGGTCAGTCGCACCAACAATTGAAGATGTGTTCCGGCAGGAGGAGCTTCCGTCTTTTTCTTTTCCTGTGGGCCTTTGCCTTTCGCGGGGTCCTCGGCCTTTGCGAGGTCCAGCTTTGGCTGCCGTTTGCCTTCGAGCATGCGCGGAGGGGTTTTCAACGCGTCCTCCATCCGCACGGCTTTTCCGTTCACGAGCGTCGGCGCGGGTTTGCGCTCGGGATTCATTGCGGGAGCCCGACTGGGAGCGGTCTTTTTGGGATCAGGCTGTACTTCGTCGGGCTTCGAGACACGTTCCTGCCCATCCTGACCGGCGCGTGTCGGAATTGGCAGAGAACAGGCCAGCAGGAAAAGGAGGGCTATGAAACTGCCAGTGCGAGCCATCTTTCTCGACCCTAAACCAAAAGTTACTAAGAACATGTTACGCCTCCTCGGTTGTTGCAGCCATGCCTGACACCTTCCGCAATGACTACGGCATCGAGTCAGACCAGGGTTTGGAGTCATAGAGAGCCGTATAAATCCAGTGGTAGTAAATTCTGTCCATCACGAAAGAGGATGGGGTGCGACGCAATAGACCGAACCAATTGTCATTGCGAATGAAGATATCCGCTTTGCCCGGTCCGCCTTCGTAGTTCACCGCCAAAATCTTGTCGACGATCCCTAGGTTCCAGCCACCGACCCAATCGGCGGACCAGCTGCCCGACAGTGAATTCCCGGAGGACATCAGCGTTCCGAGATACTCGGTGGACCAATTGATGGCCGGGTTGTACACGAAAAGATCCGCTTTGCCGTCCTTATTCGCGTCGGCGATCCAAAAACGATCCCCTTTCGTCATAAACCAGCCCGGAATGTTGGCCGCGACCGAACTGCTGTCGTACCGCCTGAGAAAGGAGAGACCCGAACCGGTGGACTTCGCCACCAATAAATAGGCGTAAGCCCAGTTCGAACCGTTGAAGACGTAGAGGTCGGACTTTCCATCACCATCGACATCACCAACGAAGAAACGGTCTTGCGCCGTCATCGACCAGTTGGGGAGATTGCTCGTGAAAAGCTTTATGTCGGAGAGTGCGGAGCCGGAAGACTTCAGCATTCCGAGATATCGGTAACTCCAGTTGTTGCCATTGAAGACATAGAGATCGGTTCGGCCATCGCCGTCAAAATCCCCGGCGAAGAACTGGTCATTCGGTTTCATGAACCAGCCTGGAATCGACCCATCGTAGCGAGCGAGACCGGACAGAGACGTGCCGTTGGCGCGCAGCATTCCCAAGTAAGGAATGGCCCAGTTGGAGCCATTGAAAATGTAGAGGTCGGCTTTGTGATCTCCATTGAAGTCTCCGACAAAGAACTTGTCACCGGCGGTCATCTGCCAGAATCCGGGAATGGAACCGTCGTAGCGGGCAACGCCTTGCAACCCTGTCCCGCCCGAGCGGAGCAATCCTAGGTACGGAATGATCCAATCCACGCCGTTGAAGACGTACACGTCGTCCTTGCCGTCGCCATCGAAGTCGCCGACGAAATACTGATCGTGAGTGGCTGGCTGCCAAGTAATGCCACCGGGCGCAGCGGGTACGATGTTGTTGGCATTCCAGACGAGGTCGAGGGAGTGAGTGGTCGGATTTGTGCGATAAATCGCGAGGTCTTGCCCGTTGTGGATGAGCACGTCGGCTTTTCCGTCGCCGTCAAAGTCGCCCGAGATGGCATCGGAGAAATTGTGTCCTACTGAGGTGTATAAGGACTTCTTCATGGTGGTGTAGCAGACCGGGCAATAGTTCGGGGAGTTCGAACGCATTCGGCAATTGAAAACGGGCCGGTAGATACCTGTGTCTTTCGTTCCGCATCCTTCAAACGCGCCCACGGTCCGATTGCTGTCCATGCCCGCGCCAAAGGTCGTGGGGAGCGGGGTATTCGGACTAATGAAGCGCCTCCAGAAGATGGTGTTGCGGTCGAACACTGTGGAGCAATTTCCGGAAGTGATTGGTCCTCCGGTATAGGCACCGGCGCCCGAATATTCATCGCCGAGGCCACCAATGCCATGCCCGTATTCATGGGCGAGAACGGGCCAGGTGACGCCGCGTGGAACGATTTGGAAGCCACCTCCGCCGCATCCTCCATAGCTGTCTTGATTCAAAAGAACCACAACGTAGTCGTAACGCGCGAGATTGCCACTTAAGGCGTTTTGCACAAGAGTGCCGGTATTGGCGGAGCCTTCCAGCCAGCAATGCGCCCAAGAGCCTGACCAGATGTAGCCGAGTGCCGTGTTCTTCATTGTGGTGCTGACGATGGTGTCGTCACTTCCATTCGTCGGAGTGCCGTGCTCATCGTAAACACGCTGGCTGACGCCGGAATCCACGGAGACAAGATTCAAGCGGTACACGTTGAAAGCGTTGTTGTCTTCACGAAAGAAATCGTGACCAAGAACTCCGTCCGTAACCAGCGTCTGTACGTCGCCGTTGTATTTGGTCTGATCGGCGGCGGCATAACCGTCACCCATCACCGCGATGATTTTCTTGTTCGAATCGGGGCCGTTATTGACAACTTCCGTGCAAGCGGAACCCGTGCACTGAGCTCGGGCCGTCGATGCGAAAAGAAATGGAAGCAGAAAAAGGAAAAACACGAGGCGGGTGTATTTCATGGGGACCTCGGAACGGACAATTTGCTGGACCTTACTGCGTGATTCTGAGTATGTCAAGTACTTTGTCATTAAACACAAATGACTGCACTGATGCATGAGGTGCGCGGGAAGGGAAGAACTCCGTCGGACTGGCAACGACGGGATGCACAGGTCCTTTGATGGCAAAGGCTCTGTGCTGCGTCGGAGCATCACTCGCGAACAAGACAAGGATTTCCTCCGTATCCGCGAAGCGACATTTCGACTTGGTTCGCGGAACGAAATCAAAAGACTTCTTGTCATATCGTGACGTCAGAGAACGAATCGTTTCACGCAAAGAGAAAAGAGTCTCCCCGTCTGAATCGCGCTCAGCGGTCTCGCCGTGGTATAGAATGTGGGCATTCTTCGCATTGCGCAATAACGCCAGTCTTCGTGGAGATGTAGCGAGTGCAGCTTGATCGCCATCGCGCGCGCCGTTATCCCTTCCAAGCCAGCATCGAACTGACCGACGTGCAGTCCGATACTCAGATTCGAGAACGAACGAGCGACGTGAGCCTGTTTGGATGCTATGTGGACACACCCGAACCCTGGGTGCCGGGAACAAAGGTCAACATAAAGATTGTTCACAGAAGTACGAATTTCCATGCTTTGGGCACGGTGGCCCATGCCCAATCAAGGGCGGGGATGGGAATCGTCTTCACCAATATTCCGCCGAACGACCAGTTGGTTTTGGAGAAGTGGATCGCTGAACTAAGAGGCGCATAAGACTGGTGTTCCAACCTCATCCAGAGTGTTTTGGCCTGAACAACACGGACATGCCGCCCAACGCGTGATGGAACTGACAGAGGGTGCCGGCGTCGACGTGGCCATTGAAGCGGTGGGGTTCCAACTACTTTCGATATCTGGCAAGCTATTGTCGCGGCTGGCGGACGCATCGCGAACGTGGGCGTCCACGGCAAACCGGTGGAACTGCATATGGAGAAACTCTGGGACCGCGACATTTCGCTCACCACACGGCTGGTGGACACGGTGACAACACCGATGTTGCTGAAGGTGGTGCGCTCGGGCAAGCTGCAGCCGAGCAAGCTCGTGACTCATCGCTTCGCGATGAACGACATCATGAATGCATACGACACGTTTGAGCGCGTCAAGCGCTGAGAGTTGCGCCTGGACCGTTGTTCAATCTCGTGTAATGAAATTCCCTCTCCGCCCTACTGTGGATCGTCACTGGGCTCGTGAAAAAAAGAACTGTCATTCTGGATGATCGGCCTTTCAAAATGGACCACATGACACACACAGATCACGAACAGGGGTCCGACCCACACGCCGGTCACAAGATGTCAGACACTCACGGGAGCCACGACCGTCACGCCGGGCACTCCGTGGCGATGTTTCGCGACAAGTTTTGGTTGAGCTTCGCTCTCACAATTCCGGTAGTTTTTTGGTCGACCGACGTCCAACACTGGCTTGGCTACACAGCGCCTTCCTTCCCCGGCTCGAAGTTTGTCCCCGCCATCCTCGGAACCGTCGTCTTCGTTTACGGCGGCTTAGTCTTTATCCGCGGAGCATGGGGCGAACTTGCCGATCGCAAACCTGGCATGATGACGCTCATCAGCTTGGCGATCATCGTCGCTTTTGGAACTTCGCTCGTTGCGACATTCGGTTTCTTCGAGATTGACGTTTGGTGGGAACTCGCGTCACTGATTACGATCATGGTCCTCGGCCACTGGCTGGAAATGCGGGCCATTTCCCAGGCTCGTGGCGCGCTCAAGGCACTCGCCGCCCTGCTCCCGGACACCGCTGAACGCGTAAACGGCGCAGAAACTCAGTCTATTGCACTCTCTGAGTTGCGCGTTGGTGACATCGTCCTTGTCCGGCCCGGAGCCCGCGTTCCGGCAGATGGCACGGTCGTTGACGGCGCCGCCGATGTTGACGAGTCCATGATCACCGGCGAGTCCAAAACTGTCTCGAAGGCGGCAGGTGCCAAAGTTGTTGCGGGGACAGTTGCCAGTGGTGGAAGCCTTCGCGTAAGCATTACGGCAATCGGGGACCAGACCGCTCTCTCCGGAATCATGCGCCTCGTCGCCACGGCACAAGCTTCCGGCTCTCGCACGCAAGCTCTTGCCGACCGTGCAGCTGCGATCCTTTTTTATGTGGCAGTCGCGTCTGGCGCGATTACTTTGACCTACTGGTGGTTTTCAGGCGATAGAGAACACGCCCTGATCAGAACGGCAACGGTCCTCATCATTGCTTGCCCGCATGCCCTTGGACTGGCGATTCCGCTGGTAATCGCAATCTCGACATCACTAGGCGCTCAGAACGGTCTGCTTGTTAAGGATAGGCTAGCACTCGAACGCGCACGCAATTTGGATATGGTCATTTTCGATAAGACCGGAACCCTGACGCGCGGTACTCCTGCCCTGTCTGGAGTCGCGGCCGCACCTGGCATCACCGAAGATGATTTGATGGCGCGTGCTGCCGCTGTCGAATCCAATTCCGAACACCCGCTCGCTAAAGCAGTCGTCGCCGAAGCCAAGCGCCGAAACGTTACCCAATTGTCAGCCACGAATTTTGAGGCGCTGCCTGGTCGAGGAGCGAAGGCGCTTGTGAAAGGCACAAGTGTCGAAATCGGAGGACCTCGCCTGTTGACCGAGGCCAAGGTAACGGTGCCGCCAGAAGTTGAAAAACTGACAACTGCATGGGCATCAGATGGAAAGACGGTGCTCTATGCCGTCGCTCAAGGCCGGCTGCTCGGCGCTTTCGCAGTTGAAGATGAGATTCGGCCCGAATCGAGTGAAGCCGTCACCGAACTTCACGGGCTTGGTATCCGGGTTGCGATGATTACTGGAGATTCGAAGACGGTTGCCGATTCGGTTGCCCGGCGTATCGGAATCGATGAGGTCGCAGCCGAGGTTCTCCCCGCTGACAAGGCAGCGGCAGTGAAGAACTTTCAGACAGGCGGCAAGAAGGTAGCGATGGTTGGTGACGGCGTGAACGATGCACCCGCTCTGGCAACCGCAAATGTGGGAATAGCCATCGGGGCCGGAACCGATGTGGCGATTGAGTCCGCCGGAATCGTACTCGTGCGTAGTGATCCGCGCGACGTCGTGGGCGCGATCGAACTATCCCGCGCTACCTATCGAAAAATGATCCAGAACCTAGTTTGGGCGACGGCCTATAACCTAATCGCTATTCCGGTCGCCGGTGGCCTTTTCGTCCATTGGGGATTCGATCTCCCCATGAGCGTGGGCGCAGTCGCGATGAGCGTTTCTACCATCATCGTGGCTGCAAACGCGCAACTGCTTCGCCGACTGAAGCTGCAACGCGAGACCCTCTAGCCGTGCGAGGCCGACGAGCGATTTCCGATTTGCCCGTAATCCGTCCAGGATTGATGCCAAGAGGGACTAATCCCGCCGTAGAACCCGAATAGCTTTCGCTTTGCCGACCATCCAACCACGAGCGGATGAGTGCCCGTCTGCGTTGGCATTCCGATGGCGCCACTCGTGCGCGCCATCCTTTCCCCTTGCCAAACTAGGAGAGCATCGGTTAGATTCCTAGTTAGACTAGGAGGCCATTTCACTTTGAGCAAAACCGCGGAACTACTCCCGGGCACACTCGACATGCTCATTCTCAAAGCAGTGTCCTTGAAGCCGCTGCATGGATACGGTGTGTTGGTGCGCATCCGGCAGATCTCAGGGGACGCGCTGGAGATTCCACAGGGGTCCTTATATCCGGCGCTCTACCGATTGGAGCATCACGGCCTGATCGCCGCCGAATGGGGCCAGAGCGAGAACAACCGCCGGGCGAAGTAGCCGCCGCCTGCGTGACGAAACGGCGGGCTGGAACCGGCTAGCGACGGCGATTGCCGCGGCTCTGAACACGACGTCGGAGGAGGTGTGACATGTTCAAGCGATTGCGTTCCCTGTTTCGTGTGCTCACTCGACGGCGTGAATTTGAAGATGGGATGTCCGAGGAGCTGCGTTTCCACATTGAGCAATGGACCGACGACCTAGTGCGCTCCGGCATGTCACGAGGAAAAGCGGCCCGCCTGATACGGATGGAGCTCGGCAGCCCCACCAATGTCAAAGCGGATTGCCGCGAGGCATTTGGCGTTCACCTGTTCGATGAGCTTCGCAGGGAGCTGACTTACGCAGCCCGGTTGCTGCGAAAGACGCCCGGATTCACAGCAACGGCTCTTTTGACCCTCGCCGTTTGTTTCGGCGCCAATCTGACGATTTTTGCCGTGATCGACTCGGTGCTGCTCCGTCCGCTGCCATTTCCCGAGCCCGGCCGCCTTGTGACCATATTTAATACCTACCCGAAAGCCGGCGTTGACCGCGACGGCTCGTCGCTGACGAACTACTACGAACGACGTGGCCATATTTCGGCCATCACTTCAATCGCGATCTATGGATATGGCACGGAGATTATTGGTGAGCCAGGCTCTACGGAACGCGAGCCTACCATGCGCGTATCTCCGGATTTTTTCTCTACTCTCCGGCTCGGCCCCGTGATCGGACGTACTTTCGCAGAAGAGGAAACCACTTCTGAAACCAACCATGTTGCCATTCTTTCCGACACATTTTGGCGGCAACGATACAACGCCGATCCCAACGTGATCGGAAGGCAGATTCGTGTAAACAGTGTTCCCAGAACCGTGATCGGCGTCTTGCCTCCCGCCTTCCGCTTTCTCTCTTCCGATGCAAGGTTGTTCCTCCCCCTTGCATCGCGCCCTGAAGATCGATTGCCATCGCGGCGGCATGCCGGGGGAAATGTTATCCAAATGATTGGCCGGCTTAGATCGGACGCCACGCTCGCGCAAGCTCAGTCTCAGGTCGACGCGCAGAACGCCACCTTGGAAGTCGACGACCCGCAGGCCAAGATGATTGCCGATGCAGGTTTTCGTTCCCTGGTGGTGCCCTTGCATGCCGACCACGTCGCAGCAATCCGCCCCACTCTGTTGCTCCTGGAAGCAGGCGTACTTGTTCTTCTCTTGATTGGCGCCGTCAACCTTGTGAACTTGCTTCTTATCCGTGCCAGCGGTCGAGTCAAAGAACTCGCCGTGCGGCAGGCGCTGGGAGCGAGCCACGGATACCTCGTAAGTGAAACGCTAGTCGAGACCACCCTGCTGACGCTTGTCGGAGGATTACTCGGGCTCGCGGTCGGGGCAGGCGGAATCCGCCTCCTGGAAGCGCTGGGCTACGACCGTCTCCCGTTGGGAGGTCGCATCGCCTTCGATATACGGTTGGCGCTCGTCGCCCTAGCCGGAGCCATTGTCATGGGCATCGTGCTCGCTGCGCCAATCGCCTGGTTCAATCTTCGACGCCATCTCGGCAACGCGCTTCAATCAGAGAGTAGGGGTGGAACGAGTGGGCGCACTGCTCAAATCCTGCGTCACGGTTTCATCGTTGCTCAAATCGCCTTGGCGTTCATTCTGTTGGCCGGAGCCGGTCTGCTCGGGCTGAGTCTCCAACGAGTGACGGCCGTTTCTCCGGGCTTCCAGTCCGACCACATCCTCACGGGGCAAATCTTGCTCCCATGGGCAACCTACCCGGACGCAGCACGTCTGACATTTGTTGAAAACTTGATGGACAAAGTCGGACACATGCCTGGAGTGTTGGCCGCGGGCGTGGTCGATAATGTGCCCTTCAGTGGCAAGAGCGGCAAGAGCGCCGCCACCGTAAACGGGCACATTCTCCGTCCGGGCGAATCAGCGCGAGGGCACTACTCTTATGGCGTCGGGGGCGACTACTTTCGCGCCATGGGCTTCTCGCTGCGGGCAGGACGATTTCTCACGGCCGACGATTCACGCCGCTCCGAGCGGGTCTGCGTCGTGGATGAAGACTTCGCGCGATACTACTGGCCAAACGCCAGCGCTATTGGCCAACGATTGTGGGACGAGTCCACAGCGGGGAAGGATGCCGAAGCGTTCACGGTCGTCGGCGTTGTTGGCGGCGTGAAACAGGCGGGGCTCACCGAAGACGAAGCCCAGGGCGCGATTTATTATCCCTATGCCTTCCGTATCGGTGACAGCGTCTTCGTCGCCGTCCGCACGAGCCTTCCTCCGGAATCGCTCGGGTTGGCGCTCCAAAAGGTAGTTCGGCAAATCGACTCCGACATACCGGTGAATGACCTGCGGTCGATGGAAACGCGCATTGCCGATAGTCTTGTGGCCCGTCGTTCGCCGACACTGCTGGCCGGCCTCTTCTCAGGGATCGCTCTGCTGCTCACCGCTATTGGAACCTATGGCGTGTTGAGTTACGCCGTGGCACAGCGCCGCCGAGAGATCGGCGTACGCATGGCCTTGGGGGCGCAACCGGCGCGGATCCGCCGCCAGTTTTTATCTCTCTCCTTAAGGCTGCTCGCGGGTGGAACGCTACTGGGCTTGATCGGTGCCTGGCAGGCCGGCCGAGCCTTGGGCACGGTGCTTTTCCACGTACAGCCGCTTAACCTGCCAATCCTCGCCGGTGCTGCGTGCGTGATGGGGATATTGTGCTTCGCCGCTTGCCTGCTGCCATCTCAACGCGCCGCGCGGGTATCCCCGATGGAAGCGCTCACCGAGGGGTAGAGAATGTGCTCAGTCCTATGCGCCAACTCTGCCGCGATCTCGCCCGGGGCCTGCTCTCGTGGCAAATTCATTGCGTCCAGCACAGGAGAAGCGTACGATTCACACGGCACAAGTCCAAACCGAAAATTCCTTCTTTTACGCTGCCGACTTGGAAGACCGGAAGCATAATTCCAGGGCGTCGGCCCCTCGAAAGCACGACACCAGGAGCCAAACCATGTTGCGCATCAACGACGAAGCTCCCAATTTCACCGCCGAGACTTCGCAAGGAACAATCAATTTTCACGAATGGATCGGCACCGGCTGGGCCATCTTGTTCTCGCACCCCAAAGACTTTACCCCGGTGTGCACCACCGAACTCGGCTACATGGCCGGGCTGCAGCCGGAATTCGAGAAACGCAATTGCAAGATCATTGGGCTGAGCGTGGACCCGGTGAGCAGCCACAGCAAGTGGGCCGTGGACATCGAGGAGACGCAGGGCCACAAGGTGAACTACCCGATGATCGGGGATCCGCAACTGAAAGTGGCGAAACTTTATGACATGCTGCCCGCGGAAGCTGGCGAAACGTGCGAAGGACGCACCGCGGTGAATAATGCGACGGTGCGCACGGTATTCGTGGTGGGTCCGGACAAGAAGATCAAACTCATGCTCAGCTATCCCATGAGCACCGGCCGCAACTTCGATGAAGTGCTGCGCGTCGTTGATTCGATGCAACTCACTGCCAAGCATAAGGTGGCCACGCCGGTGAATTGGAAACAGGGCGACGATGTGATTATCCTGCCGGCGGTTTCCGACGAAGAGGCCAAACAGATTTTTCCTGGCGGCTGGAAAGCACCTCGGCCTTATCTACGGATCGTTCCCCAGCCGACGCAGGAGTCCGCAAAGAAGGCTAGCGGAACGTGATCTTCAAGCAGTTCTACCTGCCGTGTCTGGCGCACGCTTCCTACATTATTGGAGACGAGGAGACGGGCACGGCGGCTGTCGTTGATCCGCAGCGCGACACGAACCAATACACCGCGTTTGCCGCCGAGCATTCGCTTGCGATCAAGCACGTATTTCTGACGCATTTCCACGCCGATTTCGTCGCAGGGCATTTGGAGCTGCGCGATCGGGTGGGCGCGAGAATTTATCTTGGCGCAGCGGCCAAAGCCGGGTACGCGTTCACTCCTGTGCGCCATGGCGACATTCTCGAATTCGGGCGCGTGCGCCTGAAAATTCTGGAAACGCCGGGCCACACACCGGAGTCAATCTCCATCCTCGTTTTCGATCTGAACAAAAGCGCCACGCAGCCGCAGGCCGTACTTACCGGGGACACTTTGTTCATCGGCGACGTGGGTCGGCCCGATTTGCGCGCCGCGCTTGGCTGGTCCGCTTCCGATCTCGGCGGGATGCTTTTCGATTCCCTGCACACGAAGCTGCTCGGGCTGCCGGACGAAAGCCTGGTGTATCCAGCGCACGGCGCGGGCTCGCTCTGCGGCAAATCGCTCAGCAAGGAAACGGTCTCGACGCTCGGCGAACAGCGCCGCACGAACTACGCGCTGCAGCCGATGAGCAAGGAAGCATTCATTTCCGTGGTGACCGCTGATCAGCCGGACGCTCCGGCCTACTTCACCTATGACGCAGTTTTGAACAGCGAAGAACGGCCCACGCTGGACGAAACGCTGGCGCGCGTGAACGCGATGACGCTCGACGACGTGCTTGCATTGCAAGGCGTCGGTGCGCAAATTCTCGATACCCGTGATGCATCCGAATTCGCGTCGGCACATCTGGCGGGCAGCATCAACATTGGCCTCGGCGGCCAGTACGCAACCTGGGCTGGAACCGTGCTGGATCGCGAGCATCCGATCGTAATCATCGCGGATCCAGGCCGGGAGAACGAAGCTGCAACCCGGCTCGGGCGCATTGGGTTCGATCACGTGGTCGGATACTTGCAGGATGGATTGCTCAGCCTGAACTCGCGTCCGGATTTGACGGCCACAACCGAGAGCCTCAGCGCGCCGTTCGCCGCCGAGCTTTTGTCATCGCCTCAGCCGCCGCTGGCCGTCGATGTTCGCACGCCGCGCGAGCGCGATCAGAAGTACATCGTCGGAAGTTTGGGCTTGCCGCTCAATCACCTGACGGAAAATCTGGAAAAGCTGCCGAAAGATCGTCCATTGCTGGTTTATTGCGCAGGTGGATACCGGTCGTCCATCGCCGCGAGTTTATTGCAAGCCAGCGGATTTGATCCTGTCAGTGAAATTGCCGGCGGCATCGCAGCGTGGGAGGCGGCGAAATTGCCCATTCGCAGTGCCCAAGTTTAGAGAGCTGCTGCGCGCAAGAGCGCTAGTATCATGCTTGCCACAGAATTGGAATCGACCTGCGGTTTCTGAACATGCAGAAAGTACGACACTTCATTCGAGCCTGCAGTAGCAGTAAAGGAATTGCTGCGCGGTCCCAATTGGTGTTTGGTGCAGTTCCTTGGAGCTCTGCACCAAGCGGAAGCGCCCACCAACTCGCCATGAAGCGATTCGGCGTCGTAGCGCATCACTTTGAGCCCGCTGCATTTCGTAGGGCCTTCTGGTCCAAATGTGCTGACAATCACGTGGCCACCGGGTTTAACAGCGCGGGTAACCTGCCGAACGATCTTCGTCGAGGTCGGGATTGAAGTGCGGGAGGTCGCCGAGCCCGTCGTAGAGAATGAACATGACATCCTCTGGCACCAAGGCGGCAGCGGCTTTGAGAAGAGTTGTATTGGTGGAAGCAGCGCGAAGGCTTCCGGAAATGGCAAGAATTTGCATTATTCCTCCTCAACAAGTCTCCTGCCGAGCCTGAGCTGGAAAGCCTTCCAATACAGGGTCCCGTGGACATGTGTCTGGCGCCTCAAGAAAAGCCAGTAAAGGGCTTGGCCGCCAATCCAAGTCCCGTACAGAAATGATTCGATCATGATCGTTCCTTCCTGCTACTGCACTGTCACATTGACGGTTGTCATGTGAGAAATATTCCCAGACTGGGCGGTGACGCTGATTGAAGCGGTGCCCCGGTTTGCCTGCGTACTGCTGCCGTATCCGCCGCAACCGCCGATTGCGAGTCCCAGGGCGACAATCGCCAGCACTGCTGTGGCGGTCAGCAGCGAAGCGCGAGCCGTTCGGATTCTCCAGCCACGCCAGATTACGAGGCTGAACAAGGATAAAGCGACGATCAGCTTCCAGCCGCCGATTCCGCCCAGCATCAAAAGCCCGTAACGCGACACGCGGGCCGACGTGGTTACCTTCAAGGTGGTGCTCGCGACTCCGTTGGCGGGAGTCACGGTGGCAGGATTAAAGGTGCAGGTAATGCCGGTAACGGGAGAGCAGGAGAAAGTCACGTTATTCGCGAAGCCCCCCGCTGGAGTAACCGTCAACATGAATTGAGTCGACTGGCCAGCAATTACCATGGCAGTCGCAGGAGCTGCACCAAGGGAGAAATCGGCGTTGGCAATGTTGATGGTTACCGCCGCTGACGTGCTGCCGGAAAACTTGCCATCTCCGGCATAAGAGGCCGTAAGAGAATGAGCACCGGCGGCCAGAGTGTTGATCCTCAGGATGGCAACACCGGCGCCGTCCAGGGGAGCACTTCCCAGGCTCGTATTTCCATCGTGAAATACAATCTCCCCCGTGGGTATTCCTCCCGTCGAGTTAATGGTCGCCGTCAAGACCACGGCTGAGCCCGGAACGGCGTTTGCGGGTGCCACGAGATTCAGCGTTGTAGGTAGAGCCGTTACTTGCACCGTGATTTTGTCGCTGCCCGCCAAGAAAACCGCATCACCGCTGTACAGAGCAGTGATGTTATGCGTGCGCACGCCGCTGAGAACGGCGTCGAGGGCAGCTGATCCGTTGACCAATGGGACCATCCCTAGCCGATTCGTGTCATCCAGAAAAGTGACCGTGCCGGTCGGGGCTCCCGGGTTATCGAGTGCAGCTGCAACGGTGGCCGAGATCGTGGTACTTGTGTTGGTGGGAGTGTCTGGAGCAGATACTCGAGTTAGGCTGACCAAGCCCGTGATAATCGTTCCGAATAGCCCATCCTGTTCGTTGCTGAATTCCGAGGTGAAGTACAGCGTGTTCGGGTCGCCAAGTCCGTCGGACCGAAAAGTCAGGCCGTGAAGACCAATTTTAGCTATAGTGCGGCCGTCGCCGTCTTTCAGTTTGCCCACGAAGTTCCCGGTCTCTAGGTCAAACGCGTTGATGTTTCCATCGCCAGCGTTGCCAACGAGAATGTTGTTGCTGAAAGGGCCGAAGTTGGCGCTGGCTTGGGTGACTCCCCAAGGGGCGTTCAAAGCTCCGGCAGTCGCGAATCGCCGCACGAAATTCCCATCCATATCGAAAATACTTACGAGGCCGTTTCCCGCCCCGACGACCGGGTCGTGCTTAGCAGCGTCTTGCACCGCATAAGTAACGAAGACCTGTCGCCCGATCACTTGAACTCCAAACGGCGCGTAACCTGCGGGCAGGTTCGGATCAGTAAATGAACCCGGAAGCGCCACTGGAGAGAATCCAGGAAGGAAAGTCTCGATGAATCCACCGTGGAAATCGGTCACCGCCAGCGCCGGTGCGGTTAACGAAGAGTTTAGGATCGCTACACCTTTGTAAACTGCGCCTGCCGAAGTGTGATTGACCACCAGTGTTGCCGCTGGCGGGATATTGCCTTGAGCGTCTGGGCCCCAGGTGAAAACTGTCCCCTCATCGGTGACCAGAATGAAAGGTTTGAGAAGCAATAGGCCGCCAAAGAATGAATTTTGGTCGGCAACAATTCCGGTAGGAGTGTCGAATCCAGTCCTGGTCGCATTCGGGACTATGAAACCACCGGGCCCGACGCCTAAGCCACTGGCGTCGTGAACGGTGACACGGCCAACCTTGTTATCCGCAATGAAGAACGGCTGGTCTGAAAGGAAGGCAATCCCCCATGGGTTGACCAAACCTGGTGTCACATTGTTGGCCACGTTCGGAAGGTTCGATGCGAGATTGGTCTGCCGGTAGCCAATCGTTTGCGCGGTGGCGTTAGCCGTGGCAAACAGAAGTCCGAAAAGAATGAACGAGGAAAAATATAAAGCAATCTTGTGTTTCATTGTACTGACTCCTTAAAGCGCACTCTTGCTTGCAATCAAGGCGGATGAACCGTGAACACGGTCCCCAAAAACTCGCGCCAGTGAGAGATTCACGGGGAGCTTCCACTGTGTACTGGCGAACCGCGACATGTGGTTCCCAAAAGTCGTTGAGCCTGGACCACCGGGCGGGCACGCGAAGAGCGCCAACTGGTGCGACTTCGCGCGCCCAACCCAAGTGATCGTCGCGCAGGGAAAATGCTTAGTTGTCCGCGCGGAAGAAGAAGTAGTCGGCGCTGTACGGCACGAGTACCTGGTGTCCGACATCGGTGGACGCTAAGCAACCGGTAGCGGGATTGGCGGGAGCAGATCCACCCTTGGTGTTCAAGCGTTGGATGAAAGTGGTCTTGGTTAGCGACCTGCCGCCGGCGGGTCCCTTATCGGCGCCGATCACCTGCAGCAAGAGGCAGTCAATCGCGCCGCCATTCGGGCAGCTCGCTTCAGTTCCGGCAGTAATGAAATTCTTCTTTTGTGCCCAGACCCGGCTGCTGTCGAAGGAACTCTGCCACGTCACGTCG
>WNFR01005529.1_pt1 | contig 25482 bp, 17 predicted proteins | sample 5400221 | NCBI WGS metagenome assembly WNFR01 (sample SAMN13153357, study PRJNA577476) | soil metagenome | isolation source: 40 cm soil under Madrone tree | place: USA:California | collected 2016-06-14 | reverse complement strand
CGCGCGCCATGCCCTGCACGCCCACGGCGATACCGTTCTCATAGATGAGGCGGGTGCTGACCTCGACCGGAACATTTCGCCCGTCCTTTGCCCGCAGTTCGACTTCGTAGGCAGTCAGCCCCTGGCCTTCAAGTTTCTTTTTCAGATTCGCGCGAATCCGCTCTACATATTCCGGAGCCATGAAATCGGCAAAGTTCTTGCCGAGAATCTCATCGCGCATGTAGCCGCCGATCTCTTCTGCGGCCCGGTTGACTGAAGTGTATCTTCCCTCGAGATCGTGGACATAAATTGCGTCCTGGGCATTATCAAACAAGTCCCGATAGCGCTCTTCGCTCTTACGGAGCGCTGCTTCCATTAGCTTCCGCTCCTGGATTTCCAGCTCAAGATGTTTGTTCGCCGTGGCCAGCGCTGCGGTCCGCAGTTGGACGCGCGCTTCAAGTTCTTCACGGGTGGTCAGCAATGCTTCGCCAGCGACGAATGATGTTTTTGATGTTCTTGATTTCACGTTTTTGCGGCACGCGAACGACTGGGCAAGATGGGGAAAAAGGAGGCGCGCGAAAAGGATTCGTGGCCGTTACATGGAAAAAGTTCTGTGTCAGAAGCGAACAGCTGATGCCTAACACCGAGGCATTCCGCCCGGACTATCGATCACGGCGCTCGACTCGCACGCGCACAGATGCTAGAGCACCTGGTGTGCCACCAGTTTCCGGATAGGGCCTCTTTAGATGATAGGGAGCCAGATGACGCCCAACGATGAGTGGGTCGATTTCAACCGTGAAGCTCATATCTTCACCGAAGATTCAGTAGGGTTCAGGGCCGGTGCGCCGAGTTCAGTGGCTTGTCCTCAGAACTCTTTCGTCGCGGTGCCGGGCATCGAGGCTAATACGCTGAGCTTCACCGTTGATTTTCTGAGCTCCTCGCGTCGTGTTCCAGGGTGGAAAGTTGGATCTTTGGGAACCATCGTTGATGCTCGGAGTACCATCCGTTGATGCTCGGAGTACCATCGTTGATGCTCGGAGTACCATCCGTTGATGCTCCGAGTACCATCGTTGATACTCGGAGTACCATCGTTGATGCTGGGAGGACCATCGTTGATGCTGGGAGGACCATCGTTGATGCTCGGAGTACGATCGTTGATGTTCTGAGCTTCAAAGTTGATGCTCGGAGCACCACCATTGATATTCCGAGCATCAAGTTCTGTTCGCACAACCTCAACACATGCAATAGTGTACTGCCAGATCATCCGGTCTCCCGAGAATCTGGCTGCGCCTGCCTAAGGAGTGGGTGGGGTTGGTGGTTTTGGCTTATTGGCCTTTTGGAATTGCTCGCCCAACTGATCCGCTAAAGGCTTCAGGCCCGGCGTGGTCTTGGAGGCTTCTCTAACGTAATTGTAGACCTGAACTGCTCCTTTCATTGCCTCCCCGCCGACAGCCAACCGGGTGTCGTCTATCTGGGAAGCGACTGAGTCAGCCAGTGTGCCGAGTTGGGTTAGCTGATCAAACAGTTGCACATCTCTAAGGAACCCTGACAGATTGAAAGTCCCCGGGAAAATGTCAGGGTTAACCGACCCTGCCGTGGATGCGTTTTGTACAAACGACACTCGGTCTGGACCGGTTTTGAATATAGCTTTCCGATCACCTGTCGTTAGGCTTACCAGGAAGGGAAGCTTGCTGAGCACATCTGCAAAGGCCTGCTGAGCTGCCTGAAAGTCAACGCTCGTGAGTGTGGCATCAATGTTTTGGTAAGGCATGGTTCATATATCCTTTTGTGAGTAACTACGTTGGGTTTGGGATATCGTGCAAGCGAACTTGCAACGCGCGGGACTGTAAACGAAGTTAACCCTACGGTCAAGGAGTTTTTGATAGATCTACTGCGGATCTTAGTACTATGAGACCGCGACCGGGACTACCTTGGTCTTTTCCTCTGAACGCTTCCTAATCTCCTCGTATTCCCAGTGCTCTGTCTTTCTTTTCATGACCACTCACTCGGATTTTCCATTTACACCAGAACTTCCAAAGAAAAACGGGTGGGCCCCTCCCACAAGGCCCACCCTCAGGCTACGTGTCCTCACCCCACGCAGCCAACTTCGCCCACCAGGGCGGCGGGCGCACCGGCATATTATTCAAGGCCCCACCTAAAATCAACCTTGATTTGCTTTTCCCGATTGTCATTGCACGACACGTCCAACCTATTATGTTGCCCATAGGTGCCAGGTAGTGGCGTCGAAGCGCAAGAAAAAACAACGTACCACTTGAACATGCTGCGAAATTGATCGAGGAAATCGCAAAACGCGTCGAAACTTAGAACTACGCTTTCGACAATTAAGTTACCATCTCGGTAGTCGAACGAGCTGCTCACCTATAAACCTCGCCGTGCGATAGGTTGCGCGGCATGACCTTCAGCATTAGAATCCACGGCAAGACTTGAGGCCCGGTGTTCAAGCGTTCTCGCACACCATCGCCCCGATTGTTAGTGCTCCAGACGCCACCGATCGAACCTCTCGCCTTGGCTCAATTGTTCTTGCGGACCCGGTCCGGGAAGTAAACCTTGCTTCATTGCTTTTCTCGTGGCGCCGGTCGCCTGTTAGCCGCTTCCACGCTGTTACGTTAGGCATACACTTATCGATTTATGAAAAGACGAAAAGGAATGGGTGCCTCTGCCGGTGATGCGCCTCCGCCAGAGACGTGCCGTGACGATGATATCGACGGCCGCAGGCGTGCCGAAGAAAGGCTGCGAGAATACGAAAAGGTTGTCGAAGGATTGGAAGACATGATCGTGGTGGTAGACCGCGATTACCGCTACCTGCTGGCGAATCGCTCGTTTCTGAATTATCACGGCTTGAAGAGGGAAGAGGTCGTGGGTCATCTAGTCTCAGAAATCCTGAATAAAGATGTCTTTGAAGGGATAGTCAAGAAAAGATTGGATGAATGCTTCCAGGGAAAAGTAATTAAGTACGAATTGACCTACAACTATATCGAGCGTGGCGAACGCCAGCTTTCAATATCTTATTTTCCTATCGAAGGCCCTCACGGGATCGATCGCGTCGCTTGCGTTCTGAAGGACGTCACCGAATTACGGCGTGCGGAAGATCTGGTAATCAAACGTGAGTGCCAATTAGCTGAGGCGCAGCACCTCGCCCACGTGGGCAGTTGGAACTGGGATCTGGTAAGCGATGAGCGGATCTGGTCGGACGAGCTGTATCGCATATTTGGGCTGACGCGCAGCGGACCGGCGCCAGATCTGGACACGACGGTGATGGAATGTGTTCATCCCGACGACAGGGAATTCCTCAAGACTTCGGTTGAGCGTGCAATGGAAAATAAGGAATCATGGAACTTTTTGTTCCGCGTTATCCGCCCTGACGGCGCTGAAAGAACTGTTCACTCGCAGGGAAATGTAGTCACCGACAAGAATGGAAATCTGATCAGGATGTTTGGAACTGCTCAGGACGTGACTGAGCGTAAGCGCGCCGAACAGGCGATCAGCGAAGCCGAGCGAAAGTACCGCGAGATCTTTGACAATGCCAATGAGGGAATTTTTCAATCCACACCAGAGGGCCAGTACATCGCGGCCAATCCCGCGCTGGCTCGTATGTATGGCTTTGCTTCTCCCGAGGAGTTAATCCGCAACCGAAAGAACATTACACAGACATATGTTACTCCGCAGCGCCGCGAAGAATTCAAGAGCTTGCTTTCTAAACACGGTATCATCAGCGGATTCGAGCATCAGGTCTTCCGTTATGATGGAAGCAGAATTTGGGTCTCCGTCAACGCTCGCGCAGTACGCGACGGGAGAGAACAGATTGTCTACTACGAAGGTACTGTCCAGGATATTACCGAACGCAAACGTACCGAGGCGGCACTTAGGGAGAGCGAGGAACTTTTCTCGAGCGCCTTCCACTCGAGTCCAGCGCCCCTGATCATTACTCGTTTAGCCGACGGGCTTTTTCTGAATGCGAACGATGCGTTCCTGCGCGCTTTTGAATACAAGCGCGCGGAGGTCATAGGACAAACCGTGGCGACCCTCAATATTTACGTTGGCCCCGGAGACCGAGGACAGCTCGTAAGCACGCTGCAGGATCTGGGAACGTTGCAAGAATATGAAAGTCAGGCCCGCACCAAATCGGGTCGAATTCTGGATCTGCTGGTTTTCGTCGAACCCATTACACTGAACGGTGAGCAATGCCTGCTCTCGACCGCGTATGACATCACTGAGCGTAAACGCGTCGAACATGCTCTGCGCGAAAGCGAAGAGCGTTATCGCGATCTGGTCGAGAATAGCCGCGAGCTTATCTGCACCCACGACCTGGACGGCTTAGTGCTATCAGCAAATCGGGCGGCCGCGGAAGCGCTGGGATACGATCTCGTCGATTTCGTGGGAAAGAAGAGCGTCCGCGATATTTTGGCGCCCGAAGTCCGTCACCAGTTTGAAGAGTATATGGTGAGAGTCCGCCGAGACGGCGAGACCAGCGGCATTATGGTCGTGCAGACGAGTTCCGGTGAACGGCGCCTGTGGGAATTCTACAACTCGTTGCGCACTGAAGGGGTTTCGGCACCCATCGTGCGCGGAATCGCGCGCGACATCACAGAGCGCAAGCGGGCCGAAGAGTCGTTGAAATTGTTTCGCAACCTGCTCGATCAATCCGGCGACGCTATCGAGGTGATCGATCCGGTTACGCTTACCTTCATCGATTGTAACGAGAGTGCCTATCGATCGCTCGGCTACAGTCGTGAAGAATTTCTCTCGCTAACGGTCTTCGACATTGATCCTTTAGCCGATCAATCGATGATCGCGCGAAGTAATAAGGAAATAGAAGAAGCAGGCTTCACGACTTTCGAAAGTATTCATCGTCGCAAGGACGGCGTCACCTTCCCGGTAGAAGTTAATGTAAAGTTGGTAAGTCTTGCGAGGGTTTATCGCCTCGCCGTTGTCCGCGACATCACTGGCCGCAAGCGCGCGGAAAAAGCCCTACGCGAAAGCGAAGAGCGGTATCGCGAATTATTTGAAAACGCGAAAGACGCCATTTATGTACATGATCTGAGCGGCAGATACACCTCAGTGAACCACGCCGCTGAAAAACTCTCCGGCTACTCGCGCGCCGAGATCATCGGAAAACACTACTCGAATTTCATGGCCCCGAGCCACTTGAAGCACGCCCGGACAAACTTGGTGAAGAAATTGGACGAAGTGCCCGAAACGAACTATGAAATCGACCTGATTACGAAAGACCGCCGCCGCGTGCCGGTAGAAGTGAGCAGTCGATTGATTTACGAAAACGGCATGCCAGTGGGTGTGCAGGGTACCGCGCGTGACATCACTGAACGTCAGCTAGCCGAAGAGGCGCGCGCGCAACTCGCCTTGATCGTGGAATCTTCCCATGATGCCATTATCGGCAAAACATTGGATGGAACCATTGTGAGCTGGAATTCCGGCGCCGCAAAGATTTACGGCTATCTGGCTGAAGAGGTCATTGGCCGCTCCGTGAACCTTCTCATTCCGCCTGAGCGCCGAGATGAGCTGCCACGGATTATGGAAATACTGAGGAGAGGAGAAAGCATAAAAAATTATGAAACCACGCGCCGCACAAAGGGCGGCAACGTGATTGATGTTTCGCTGACCATCTCTCCGATCAGAGACTCCTTGCAGAACCTGGTAGGGGCCGCGACAATTGCTCGCGATATCACGTCGAGTAAACAGGCCGAAAAAGGGTTGAAGACATTTTCGCGCCGCCTGATTGAAGCACAGGAAGCCGAACGCCAGAGCATAGCTCGCGAGCTGCATGACGAAATCGGCCAGGTCCTGACGGCCGTGCGAATTAACCTTCAGTCAATCCAGCGTTCCGGCGCGGCTGATCAAAGTAATCCTCGTTTTGACGAAAGCATCGCCGTTGTCGATGAGGCGTTAGGACGCGTGCGCGATCTTTCGATTGAGTTACGTCCATCACTGCTCGATGATCTCGGCCTCTCCGCAGCCCTGCGATGGTACGTGGATCGTTATGCTCAGCGCACGGGAATCATTGCTGAAGTGCTCAACGATTTTGAGGAGGACAGCCGACTGCCACGGGAGCTCGAGACAGCGTGTTTCAGAATTGCTCAGGAAGCATTGACCAATGTGGCCCGGCACGCCCAAGCGGGCAGCGTGTCCGTGCAGCTCGAGCGTTCGTGGGACAGAATGTTGTTGACCGTCATGGATGACGGAGTCGGTTTCGACCTCGACAGCATGAGAAAGAATGCGTTGGCGGCTTCAGCCCTGGGATTGCGCGGCATGGAAGAGCGCGCGCTTGCAGTTGGTGGGCACATCGAAATTGACTCCGGATCGGGCCGCGGGACGCGCGTCCGTGCAAGTTTCCCTCTCCGTCCAGACTAAATCCCCTCCGTCGAGATTAGAAGGAGAAAGTCGATCTAATATAATATGCCGGAATCCTGCCTGCCGCAGCCGAGTTGCTTTTGATTGATCTTCCTCGCCTTACAGAATCACTTACCGTCTTTGGCCGGCTTTAGCCCGGCATTTCCGAAAAAGTGTCAGGGTTTTCCTGATTGTGGATTCAGTGAAAGTCGGTTAGTGTCACGTTTTCCTAAAACAAACGTCAGAGATCCGGGATGGAGGATTTGGGCTTTACACTGAGCGGGAGCGGAACTTAACCGGATGACGTGATGGCAATTCTGATCGCCAGAAAGGCGATTTCGCTAAAGCTCCCGCCCTGCTGATTAATCTTCGCGCCGTCCGTCCGCGCTTCAGATTAATCTCGCCCGATTCCAAATTGGCTGAAACGACTACAGTAGTTCGCCTCCTGCTGGCCGACGATCACGCTCTGGTGCGTGCGGGAATCCGCGCTCTCTTGAATACGATTGAGGGAGTCGAGGTCGTCGCCGAAGCAGGCGATGGTCAGGAAGCTCTGCGATTGATCGAAGAGCTAAAACCCGACATTGCGCTAATGGATATTACGATGCCAGGCCTGAACGGCTTTGAGGTTTTAGAAGAATGTAAGAGGCGGTTCCCGGATTTGCGCGTAATTATGTTGACGGTGCATGACGCGGTTGAGTATGCCATGCAGGTCCTGCGTTCCGGTGCTGCCGGTTTTCTTCCCAAGAGCGCGGCGGCGAGCGAACTTCAGTTGGCGATTGAAGTCGTCAGCCGTGGCGAAACCTACGTCTCCGGCGAAGTCTCAAGGAAAACCCTGCTGGAATACGGCAAGAGACCGGCCGAACAAACTCCTCCCATTGCCATTCTCACTCCCCGGCAGCGCGAGATACTGACTCTCATCGCCGAGGGCTTCAACACCAAAGATATCGGTCGCCGCTTGAACATCAGTGGGAAGACTGTCGAATCGCACCGCGCGCAATTGATGGAGCGGCTCGATATTCGTGACGTGGCCAGCCTGGTTCGCTATGCGATCAAAATGGGACTTATAAAAGTTGAATAGCGTCAGAGCCGAAAGTCTTTCAGCCTCGAGTCGAAGCGCAGGTCGTTCTCTCTCTCTCTCTCTCTATCATAAGTCTTATGAAGGTTAACGGTTGCGCTTCTTAGCAGACGGCCAACCCTAGGGATTTCCTCACTAATGTCTGAGGTTTTGCCTCATTGTGCAAATCTTTACTTCGGCATACCCTCCGTTCACGGAACCGGATCTAGCCCTTATCGCGAGAGTGCGGCCGCGTCTTAAGAAGTCCGACCTTCCGAGCCCCAATTTAGAAAGAATTTGAAATTGCCGGCCCAGGGACGGTTGATCATAAAACCTTCAATTTCAGATCACCCCGAACGAGTATGGCAACTCTGCTCTGAGTTTTAGCGGCCCCGAAGTACCGAGAGGCATGAGTGCTGCACGATAGATCGCGACCGAACAGGTCACCTCTTCTTGAGCGCCTCGCTAGACCCAAGAGCAAACAGAATTACTGATTCGAAAAGAGGGGCTTCAAACGTGGCCCCAGGACTCCAGGGACAGTCAATGAGTGAGACCCTCGATCCCGGACTCTCGAGCCCCGATAACTCGCCAGTCCTTCAAGCTCCGGGTGATCTGGTAACCCTCCTATCGCAAAAGGGGTGGGCCAGTCACCTGCGACTAAGGCGATCGTGCCTCATGTTTACATGCATCAGTCGGTCTCGCTCCCCGCCGACAGGATTACGAAATGCTGATTACGGAAAGCGGGCCGAACATTCGAGCTGACTCGGCCTGAGGAACGCGGTAATAGCCGTCGGGACGGTAACCGCGGACGAAGGAGGACGCCGTTTCGGGGGCGAGCGCGGCGTCCTCCTTTCAATTTCAGTTGGACGAGATGTATGCGAATAGCTTTTCGACGCCGACCAAAAGGCTGGGTGTCCCTATCAGATTATCGCAAGCTACGCGAGAGGGAAATGAAGCGAGATCCCGATTGCGTGGCGCGAGAACTTGAGCAGGCGAGTCAATGGTCCCTGCGGGTGGCAGAAAGGAAACGAAAGGAAAGCTCGCATCGGGAGAATGAAAAGGGAAGCTTAGGATGAAGCGGCGGCGTTTTCGCGTTGAGACGCGTTCGGAGGGAGATCGCCGTATCGCGGGATGAACGCGGCATCTTTTTATCTCTATTGACCAGGCCGGAAATGACAACCAAAGGATCATTTTAGTCAATCACGTTTTCAGATCTTTGTGACCAGACCAATGACTATGAATACACGCGGCTCACCAGAAACCAATGTACGATACGCTACGACCAGGCAGCGCTCTCGTTTCTCTCTAACTAGCTTACCAATCAAGCACCGTCTGCCGTTGGTCATTGGCGGCATCTTATTCGGGATCATCCTGATCTCGATCTGGACCTCCTATCGCAGCGTCAAAGAGTCTGCTCTCGCAGTTGGCCGCGAGCGTTTGCTGAGTTTGACTCAACAGTTATCAAATCAATCACAACAATCGCTTCCGATAGTTCTGGGCCGGACTTTCACTGCGGCAAACGAACCCGCCATACGTGCTTTTCTTAAATCTCCTTCGCCGGCTACAAGAGCGGGCGCGATTGCGGTTCTGCAACAGTTTAGCCCCACGCAGGATATCGCGAGCCTGCAGGTTGAATTATGGAGTGCAAATCCGGCAATGGTTCTTACAGAGCCGGAAAGCGCGGCACCAGAAGCTGCTGATTTGGACGCCGAGTTCAAGCAGTGCGCGGTTGATCCATTCAGGGCGGCGGGCCCAATCCGCATAGTGAAGGATTTGGTCGTCTATACGGCCGTGGCTGCCGTTAAGGATGATGCCGGAAAGGCCATAGGCTTTCTCGTCAGGTGGCGCCGCGTATCGCCTTCTCCGAATGCCCGGAAACAACTTTCTGATCTGCTGGGCAGCCAGGCGACCCTGTATTACGGTAACGCCCGTGGAGATGTCTTTACTGATCTTGAGAAGATTGTGCCCAGGCCCCCGGTGAGCGTTGGTCCGACGCTTGATGTTACACACTACATCCGGGACGGCACCTCGGTGATGGCGTCAGGGCGGCCGATCATCGGCACACCCTGGCTCCTGATGCTCGAGTTCCCTGATCAAGCTTTCCTGAGTCAAGCCAACCAATTCCTCCGGCGCATGCTGTTAATTGGCTCCGTGTTGCTCGTATTAGGCGTCGCGGGTGCCTTTGCGTTTACTCGCAGCATAACGGGCCCACTCCGTTCCCTTACCGACGCGGCATCGGCAATCGGTGGCGGGGATTATTCCTCCATCGTGGCAGTTCGCCGGAACGATGAACTTGGAGATCTGGCCAATGCATTTAATTTGATGTTGGTTAAGGTGCGTGACACCCAACGGGAACTGGAGCGGGACCTTACGGAAAGAACTGAGCGACTAGATGCCGCTCCCAACGCCATGTTGATGGTGGACGAGCGAGGCCGCATGACTTTGGTAAACGCCAAGCTTGAACACCTGTTCGGCTATCAGCGAGCGGAACTGTTGGATCAACCGATCGAGATGTTGGTGCCGGAGCGCTATCGCACTGCCCATCCGGAACATCGCGCGAGCTTCTACTCCTCTCCCTCGGCGCGCGTGATGGGTGCGGGCCGCGATCTCTATGGCCGTCGTAAGGATGGGACTGAAGTACCGATCGAGATCGGACTCAATCCGATCCGTAATGACAAAGGCGCGTTTGTGCTGGCCAGCATTATTGACATTACTGAGCGCAAACGTACCGAGCGTGTCTTACGAGAGAGCGAGGAGCGTCTCCAGACCATAATCGAAAACCTGAGTGAAGGCCTGGTTATCGCAGATCTCAGTGGCCAAATACTTCACTGGAACCAGACCGGTGTGCGGATGCATGGTTTTTCCAGTATCGAAGAGTGCCTGCTGACGCTACCTGATTTTGAGAATATCTTCGAGCTGGCCACGCTTGAGGGCGTAGTTCTGAGATTAGAACAATGGCCATTGGCGCGTGTCATCGCAGGTGAACAGCTGGCTGACTTCGATGTCTGCATACGACGGATCGATTCGGACTGGAAGCGTGTATTCAGTTATGGCGGAGCCGTTGTCAACGAACCGAATGGCCAGCCCCTGGCTTTCGTGACTATCACCGACATCACCGAGCGCAAGCGGGCCGTGGAAGGACTGCGGCGCAGCCAGGAGCAACTCGCCGGCGTGATTGGGTCGGCAATGGATGCGATCATTACCGTCGACGGCGAGCAACGCATCATCCTCTTCAATGCCGCCGCCGAAAGAATGTTCCTCTTTCCAGCGGAAGAGGCGATCGGACAATCACTCGACCGCTTTATTCCCGAGCGATTTCGGGCTGCTCACAAAGGACACATAAAGGACTTTTGCGAAACGCGTGTGACCCGGCGTTCGATGGGAGCACTGGGCCCTCTCTACGGACTTCGCGCGGATGGCGAGGAATTTCCCATCGAAGCCTCCATTTCCCAGATCGAGTCGGACGGGAAAAGCCTCTTTACCGTCATCCTGCGCGATATCGCTGAGCGCAAGCACGCCGAGGAAGCACTCAATGAGCATGCACGGATCGTCGATCTTGCGCCCGTTATGATCCGCGACCTAAATGGACGAATTAGTTTTTGGAATACCGGTGTGGAACGGATGTTTGGATGGACCAGGGAGGAAGCCATTGGAGAAATCAGTCACAGCCTTCTGCATACGGAGTTTCCGCGACCCCTAGAAGAAATCAAAGCGAGGCTGTTTGCTCACAACCATTGGGAAGGCGAACTACTTCAGACTACAAAGGATGGCGAGCACCTTTGCATTGCCAGCCAATGGGCGCTGCACCGCGACGAGCAGGGCAAGCCAAAAGCCATTCTTGTGATGAACAATGACATCACTGAGCGCAAGCAAGCGGAACGAGAGATTCGCCGACTCAACGAGGAACTTGAAGAGCGCGTCTCAGATCGAACCGCGCAACTGCAAGCCGCTAACAAGGAGCTCGAGGCTTTTTCGTACTCCGTTTCTCACGACCTGCGCGCGCCGCTGCGTCACATCGATGGCTTTAGCCAGGCCCTGCTGGAAGATTATGCCAACAAGCTGGATCAAGACGGAAAGAATTATCTCCACGAAGTGCGCAATGCAAGTCAGGAGATGGCGAAATTAATTGACGACCTGCTGCAACTTGCGCGCGTGACGCGCGGCGAGATGCATAGCGAAGAGGTAAACCTGACTGAACTCGCTCGGGCTGTGATTGCTGATCTACAAAAGAGAGAGGCAGGGCGAAAGTCGTTCGTCAATATTGACGACGCGCTTTCAACTCGTGGCGATAAGCGACTGTTGCGAATCGTGCTCACTAACCTGTTGGGCAATGCATGGAAGTTTACTTCGAAGCAGGAAAGGCCTGAAATAACCTTCGGCAGTGAACAGAAGAACGGCGAGGTGTTGTATTTCGTGCGCGACAACGGCGCGGGATTCGAAATGGCGTATGTCAACAAACTATTCGGGGCCTTTCAACGTCTTCATACAGCCAATGAATTCGAAGGAACCGGGATTGGACTGGCGACGGTCCAGCGCATTATCAATCGACACGGCGGACGCGTGTGGGCGGAAGGGACAATAAATAAAGGCGCAACGTTCTACTTTGCTCTACCCAATTCTAAGGAGAGAAATGGAAAAGAAAGTGATTCTACTAGTTGAAGACAATCCTCGCGATGAAGCTCTGACATTGCGGGCGCTGAAGAAGAGCAACATCGTCAACGAGGTGGTTGTGACGCGCGATGGCGTAGAGGCGCTGGACTACTTCTTTGGCGCTCATGCTGACGATGAAATGCCCGTCATGCCCCAACTCGTACTGTTGGATTTGAAACTACCCAAGGTTGACGGCCTTGAAGTCCTGCGCCGGCTGCGCTCCGTTGAACAGACTAAATGTTTGCCTGTAGTCGTCTTCACTTCCTCGAGTGAAGAAGAAGACATGGTCAAAAGTTATGAATTGGGCGCGAACAGCTACGTACGCAAGCCGGTTGAGTTCGAGCAGTTCCTCGAAGCAACCAAACAGTTGGGGTTGTACTGGCTGGTGCTGAATGAACTTGCACCCAATGAGTGAAGGATGAGCCGCTTGAGAATTCTACATGTAGAAGATTCAGAGCGTGACTTCGCGCTCGTGAAGCGTCACTTATCACGCGCGGATCTCTGCGATTACTCAATGCCCGAATTTACTGCCCTGGCAGCACTGAATCACGTGAAAGAAATGAAAATCGATGTTCCCTTCATCGTCATCTCCGGAACAATCGGCGAAGCTCTGGCGGTCGAAGCGATGCGAGCCGGAGCGCATGACTATCTCATCAAAACCAACTTGGCTCGTCTTGTTCCGGTAATCGAAAGGGAGATTAATGAGGCCTTCAACCGTCGCGCGCGCCGGGAGGCAGAGGAAGATGTGCGCCTGCAAAGCGCGGCCCTGGAAGTGGCGGCGAATGCCATAGTCATTATCAACCTGGAGGGAGAAATTCTTTGGGCTAACCCGGCCTTTACCGAGACCGGTGATTATCCTTTTGACGCTATGGGCGCGGCGGCCCCAGGCATCGCCAAATCCGGAGAACCAGACAGATCTTTCTGTGAGGACATGTGGGCCACCATACTTTCCGGAAAGGTTTGGCGAAATACCATCACAAATCGCCGTAAAGATGGAACGTTCAATCACGAGATTTTGACGATCACTCCTATTCGAGATCGGGCCGATGTTATTACTCATTTCGTGGGAATCAAGCAAGACATCACAGAGGTAAAACTGGCGGAAGAAGCTCTGCGATTTACGAATGTCCGGTTAGCTGCGGCTCTCGAGGACGTGCAAAACAAGTCGGCGGAGCTGACAGCAATGACTGCACAACTCTGGCAGGCGTCGAAGCTAGCCACGATGGGCGAGCTTGCAGCCAGCGTGGCGCACGAACTAAATAATCCGCTGGCCACCATCCTGCTCAGACTCGAAGCGCTGACTGGCCAACTTACTGATGATCAGCAAAAGTCCGAGGCAGTTGAAATTGTAATCGGCGAAGTCGAACGTATGGGGACGCTGGTAGCCGGTTTGCTTCAGTTCAGTCGCGGCGGTCATCAGCAAATCTCCACTTTTGATGTCCGGGAGGAAATCGACAACACATTAAAGTTAATGGAGTATCATCTGCGCAGTCAGAACATTGATGTCGCTCGCGAGTTTGAGGCCAAAGTGCCCATGATGGCGGCTGATCGGCAGCAGTTGCGGCAGGTCTTTCTGAATCTTTTGACCAACGCCAGTGATGCTATGCCTTGTGGTGGGAAGTTAACAGCTCAGGTCAGCTCAGTCGAGATCGAAGAGGGCTTAAGCGGGATAAATATCGAGTTCATTGACACCGGAGCCGGTATAGGGCCGGCTGACCTGGCGAAAATATGGGAACCATTCTTTACCACCAAGCCCGCAGGCAAAGGTACCGGTCTGGGTCTAGCTATTTGCCGGCGTCTGATTGAAGAGCATCAGGGAACGATCTCGATCGATAGTCGACCAAACGAAGGTACAAAGGTAAGAATGTTTTTGCCGGCTTCCAACGACGGAGAATCAGAGCTTGAGCAAATGACTATTATGTAGTGAGCCACTAGTTGGGTTACGAGTATGACCGTTTAGAAAATAGGCTCGGCAATGCCTTAAGCCCAGGCAGGTGCTAAAAGCCCCAGAGGCTGGTTTTGGTGAGGCAGAAAAGAACACCCAGCCTACTCATTTTGTTTGCCGACATGAGGTGGGGTTCGACATAATCACGTGTAACGAGCTCTCTTGGCGCCGTTTTCGCACGGCTGAGGTCTATCCAGAGTACTGGCATTGGACTTGCTGCGGTTTAGCCGAGCATTCCCGCATAGAGTTCGGGTATGCGCCGCACGAGTAGCAAAGCTACATCTCATTTCACGCCCAGAATTCCCACGCCCCCAAGGGAATACCTATGGACAACCAACTGATCTTGTTAGCGGAAAACAACGCCAGGGGCGAAGCTCTGACATTGCCGGCCCTTAAAAACGTCAACATCGTGAACTCCGTTCAGCAGCAGGATCGATTGCGAAGGCGAGTGGACATCAAGGCATGAATAGGACCTTAAGAGTATTGAACGTAGAAGACTCCGAGCAGGATGTGGCATTGCTCACACGCTTTCTGTCCCGCTCGGGATCGGAAATCATATCCGATCGGGTCGATACAGCGGAGGCAATGAGCCTTGCGCTCGAGTCGCATGAGTGGGACGTAGTTCTCTGTGACTATTCGATGCCGAATTTCAACGCGCTCGCGGCACTCGCTCTCCTGAAGGAGATGAACAAGGACATTCCCTTCATAATTATCTCCGGCTCTGTTGGTGAAGCATCGGCAGTCGAGGCCATGCGCGCCGGGGCGCACGATTACCTGATGAAGGATAATCTGGTGCGGCTTTTGCCCACGATTGAGCGTGAGCTGCAGGAGGCGGAAAACCGTCGCGCGCGGCGTCAGGCGGAAGAACAGTTGCGTGGCTCACAGCTTTACACGCGCCTGTTGATGGAATCGAACATAGATGCGCTGATGACCACCGATCCCCTGGGCATAATCACGGATGTGAACCAGCAGATGGAAATCCTCGCCGGCCATTCCCGCGACGAACTCATCGGCACGCCTTTCAAGCAGTACTTCACGGTCCCCGAACGAGCCGAAGACGGCATCCGTTCGGTCTTGCGGGAGGGGCGAGTGACCAACTACGAATTAACCGCACGTTCCAAGAACGGAGTCGAAACGGTGGTCAGCTATAACGCGACGACTTTCCACGATCAATCGGGCAACCTTCAGGGTGTATTCGGAGGTGCGCGCGATGTGACTGAGCGCAAACGCTTCGAACAGACACTGCAAGAGAAAAACCTTGAACTGGAAAAAGCGAATCTGGCCAAAGACCGCTTCCTCGCGACCATGAGTCATGAACTGCGCACGCCTTTGAATGCGATTCTTGGCTTTACTGGCACGCTCTTGATGAAACTGCCCGGACCGTTGACCTCAGATCAGGAGCATCAACTCAAGATAGTGCAGAGCAGCGGGAAGCATCTGCTCTCGCTCATCAACGATCTGCTCGACCTCGCCAAGATCGAATCGGGCAAGGTCGAAATAAAATACGAAGCGATTGTCTGTCAGACCGTGCTCGAAGAAGTCGCGGCGGCGCTACGGCCTTTGGCCGAAAAGAAGGGCCTCGACTTCAGCGTGAAGGCGCCCAGGGGAAGCGTGTGGGTTGAGTCTGATCGGCGCATTCTGAGTCAGATTCTAATTAACCTCACAAACAACGCGATCAAGTTTACTGACCGGGGGAAAATACAGATCGAGCTGGGCACCCAACCATCGAACGGAAATACGCTCGCGACGATCAATGTGACTGATACCGGAAGCGGTATCCGCCCGGACGACAGAGAAAAGTTATTCCAGGCATTTCAGCAGGTAGACGCCGGTCATCAAGCCGAAGGCACGGGGCTTGGTCTATATCTCAGCCAAAAGTTGGCAGTGCTAATCAATGGACGCATAGAGCTGGAGAGCGAGTATGGCAAGGGCAGCGTATTTCGATTGCTAATACCGAAGGACTAGGAGGACGAAATGGCGAATGTGCTGGTCGTTGAAGACAACCCTGCAAACCTCGATTTAATGGTTTATCTGCTGAAGGCGTTTGGCCACGCGCCGCTTACTGCGCGTGATGGCCTCGAGGGAATTGAAGCGGCGAGGTCTGAGCACCCGGATCTCATCCTCTGCGATATTCAGTTGCCCGGGGCTGACGGCGTCGAAGTTTGTCGCCAACTTAAAGGGGATCAGGCGTTGCGAGATGTTCCGCTAATCGCAGTCACTGCCTTCGCCATGGTCGGCGATCGCGAAAACCTGCTGGGCGAAGGCTTTAATGGATACCTCAGCAAGCCGATCAATCCCCAAACCTTCATCGACCAGATAACCCCTTATCTGATTGACGAGGTTGAATCCTGCGGGTCCGAAACGAAAGCTGCATAATCCATGTCGTGCATACTGGCCATCGACGATCTACCTATCAACCGCCAATTCCTGGCGTCGCTGCTGGGCTATGGTGGGCACATGGTGTTGGAAGCATCGAACGGTGAAGAGGCTCTCGACATTGTGCGGCAATCGCATCCCGATTTGGTGATCACCGATATCAAGATGCCCAGGATGGATGGTTATGAATTCGTTGATCGATTGCGGCGCGAAGCCGGGACTGCAGCGCCGCCGGTGATTTTCTATACCGCTTTATATCATGAGCGCGAAGCTCGGGCCATCGCTGACTCGCACGGGGTGACGGACATAATCACCAAACCGTCTGAGCCCGAGGAGATTCTCAAGAAAGTAAATGCGGCACTTGGGCTTGACGGATCAATCGCCAGGGATCGATCCACCGGAGTCAAAGCCGGGGAACATCGCGAATTGGATGCGCTGCGGACGACCGGACTGAAACTTACAGCTCTGGTCGAACTGGGAATGGAACTTGGCTCTGAACACGATGCCAAGGGACTTCTCAGTCGTTTTTGCTCGACGGCCCGACACATTATCGGCGCGCGTAAATCTATGCTGGGAATACTTTCGGAAGACGGCAATGAGCTGAAGCACTTCTTGATTAACGGACTCAGGGACGCTAAGCCAGTTGTGCATGATCCGCCACCCATTCACCATTCAGTGCTTGAAACTATCATTAACGATAGGAAGCCCGTCCGAATCAATCATGGGGAGGCTAACCTGCTTCTTGGGCAACTCTCTCCCGATACCTCGTCCGTTCATTCATTTCTGGGGGCGCCGTTGATGTCCGCCACCGAGGTGTACGGCTGGCTGGTGCTATTGGAAAAGCAGAACAACGATGAGTTCACCGAAGAGGACGAACGACTGGCGACGACGCTCGCGGCCCAGGCGGCTATTGCGTACGAGAATGCAGTGTTCTCTGAGCGGTTGCAGCGCAATGCGGAAGAGTTGGATAGAACTCGGCTCGAGCAGCTTGAAATGAAGGATGAGTTCATCTCGCACGTATCGCACGAACTGCGATCCCCGCTGGCCGCGCTCCACCAGTTCACCACTATTATGCTGGACGGCCTGGCTGGAGAGCTTAACGGCGAACAGCGGGAATACCTCGAGATCGTTCTGAAGAACTCGCTGCAATTACGCGACATGATAGGAGATCTGTTAGAGGTAACACGCGCTCAAGGAGGGAAACTGACGATTGAGCCCCAGCCAACCCCACTCGGCGATGTCTTCCGGCCCATGATCCAAACATACAAACGGCGCGCGGCCGAGAAGGGGATCGATTTTGACACTATTTGTGAGTGCGACCTACCGCTGGTCCAAGCTGATCCAACTCGTATCGGACAAGTCCTTTCAAATCTGTTGGACAACGCCCTGAAATTCACCAGCCATGGCGCGATTTCCGTCAGCGCCTTTCTGGACGAACGCGACACCGCTGTGCGCATCACAGTAGCCGATACGGGGTTTGGAATTAGCGCCCATTGTTTGCCGAAGATCTTTGATCGACTCTATCAATCACCAAACACTTTGGAATCGAGCCGGAAAGGCCTAGGCCTTGGACTTCACATCTGTAAGCATTTGGTTGAGCTCCATGGCGGCAGGATTTGGGTCGAAAGCAAAGAAGGCGAAGGCACCACTGTGTGCTTCACAGTGCCAGTCACAACTATCCACGAAAGGAACAACCAAACTTGAAGGGAAACAAAATCTTGATTATTGAAGACGATCACGACATACGTAGTGGTCTTAATGTGCGCCTAAGGGCAAACGATTATGAAACAGCCTTTGCCTCAGATGCTGTCATGGCCTTGAGCATCGCGAAGAAGGAGGAGCCGGATCTGATTCTGCTCGATCTTGGCTTGCCTGGTGGTGACGGATTTCTTGTGCTCGAACGCATGAAGAACATCGCTTCGCTGGCTTTAACTCCGGTCATCGTCGTCAGCGCCCGAGATCCGAAGACCAACGAAAAACGAGCTTTGGACGCGGGCGCCGAAGCCTTTTTCCAAAAGCCGGTCGATAACAAGGACCTGATGATCGCCATTCAACGCGCCTTGATGAAGTAATGGCCAAGATCCTCGTTATCCCAATTCCTGGCGATTTGCGGCGTGTCATGCCCAATCGGCCACGGTTGTGGGTAGCATTTGTCTTTCCATTTGACCATCACATGGAGACAGAACAGAGAGGGGATTATTGATAGTGAGGCCTCAGTCAGTAAAAGGCATAACACTGCGGGTCATTTTACCGGCGATCGAAGATCGAGTAGGAAAGCGTGACTGATAACGTCCAGCAACTTGGAACGAAGACAGAAGTGCAAGGGAGCGTGTTCTCGAATCCGCCCGTCGGAAGAATAATTATAGTCGACGACGAGCCGGCGTTGAGGCGTATTCTGCTGGAGGCTCTCTCGGCGCATCATTTTGATGTCACGGGCTGTAGCAGTGGACAGCAAGCAGTGGCACAGTTGCGAGAAAAGGAGTTCGATTTACTTCTTACCGATCTAATGATGCCCGAGATGGATGGGATCGCGTTGATGGAGGCTGCGAGTAAGATCGATCCACATCTCGTAGCCATCATGATGACCGGCCAGGGCACGATTCAGACGGCGGTTGAGGCCATGAAGCTGGGTGCCTTTGACTATGTACTTAAGCCTTTCCGGCTACAAACCGTAATGCCTGTCTTGACGCGGGCGATGAACATGCGTCACCTGCGTTTGGAAAATGTGCAGCTCCGCGAAGCCGTGGCGATTCACGAGCTTAGTCAAACGATTGCCTTCACGCTGGATCCGCAAACTATTCTGAGCAAACTTGCTGAGGGGGCTTTGGCGCAGAGCGACGCTAATGAGGTGTCCATACTCTTGCCTACCACTGACGGGAAGGAGCTCTATGTGGCCGCGGTACGAGGTGAAAAACGCGAACGGCTGTTGGGCGAGCGCGTACCGCTGCAGGAGAGTATTTCGAGTTGGGTCGCCCGCGAGCGCAAGCCGTTGATTCTTAACGGAGAGGTTTCTGACGAGCGCTTCGTGGCCCTTTGGCCCAGATCTGATATTCGCTCGGCCGTCTCCGTGCCCATGCAAGTCGCAAATAAGTTGATCGGCATCATTAACCTGAACGTGACCGATCGCTTGCGTCCTTTCAGCCTGGGACAGATGAAGGCTTTGACCATTCTGGCCGGCACGGCAGCCGCGGCCCTGGAAAGCGCCTCGCTCTACACTCAGGTGCGAAAGGCCGAACAGAACTATCGCTCGATCTTTGAGCACGCCGTCGAAGGGATTTTTCAGGCTACACCAGAAGGACGATTTCTTACGGTTAATCCAGCGATGGCTCGCATTCTGGGATACGACTCGCCTGAAGAGTTCATTGAAAAGATTACGGATGTTGGGCATCAACTCTACGTCAACCCCTCTGACCGGACCGCAGCGGCCCGGTTACAAGAGGAGATCGGGACTCTGGTCGGCTTTGAGTTCAAAGCTTATCGCAAAGATGGCCAGACGATTTGGTTGTCGCTTAACCGGCGTTCTGCTTACGACGACAATGGTCGCGAGCTTTATCGCGAAGGCAGCATAGAAGACATAACTGAGCGCAAACGGGCGGAAGCGGCGTTACGCGAAAGCGAGGAACGCTATCGCGATCTGGTAGAGAACGCTCACGACATCATTTACTCACACGATCTTCAGGGCAACTATACCTCGATGAATAAAGCCGGAACGATGATCACCGGCTACTCCCTTGAAGAGGCGCTTGATCTCAATCTCTCGCAAACAGTAGCGGCGGAATACCTGCCGGGCGCGCATGAAATGCTGAGGCGCAAACTTACCGGCGAGCGGGTGACCGCCTATGAGATGGAAATTATTGCCAAGGATGGACATCGCGTAACGGTCGAGGCCAATACCAAGCTCGTCTATGAGGAAGGTATGCCCGTCGGCGTGCAGGGGATCGCTCGTGATGTCACCGAACGAAAACACCTTGAGGAGCAGCTTCGTCAATCGCAGAAAATGGAAGCGATCGGGCAATTGGCGGGAGGCGTAGCCCACGACTTTAACAATTTGCTGACGGCGATTAACGGGTATAGCGGCCTGGCGTTACAGCGCATTGACGATGACCATCCACTCAGAGGCTATCTCGAAGAGATTAAGAAAGCTGGAGATCGCGCCGCCAATCTTACCCGGCAACTGCTGGCTTTTGGGCGCAAGCAGATCTTGCAACCGCTTCCGATCAATCTCAACGACATCGTCACGGACATGAACAAGATGCTGCGGCGATTGATTGGCGAAGACGTACAACTCAGCGCCAAGCTCGATCAAGCGCTGAAGAAAATCAAAGCCGATCCCGGACAGATCGAGCAGGTCCTAATGAACTTGGTGGTCAATGCCAGAGATGCGATGCCCCAGGGCGGTAAGCTGACGATTGAAACAGCGACGATCGAGCTTGATCAGGAATATGCCGAAAGGCATACGGGCGGGTTGCCGGGCCAGTATGTAATGCTCGCTGTCAGCGATACAGGCACCGGCATGGATCAAACGATCCAGGCCCGCATCTTCGATCCATTTTTCACGACCAAACAGAAGGGCAAGGGAACCGGTCTGGGACTATCGACTGTCTATGGCATAGTGAAACAGAGCGGCGGCAACATCTGGGTCTATAGTGAGCCCGGTCATGGGACAACCTTCAAGATCTATCTGCCGCAGTGGGCAATAGCGCCGGAAAAGGACGAGGTCAGGATGGCGGAGCCCGCGCTGCCCGCCGGCACCGAGACTATTCTGCTCGTCGAAGACGAAGACGTTGTGCGCGGCCTGGCCCAGAAAATCCTGGAACAGTCGGGATACAAAGTACTGGCCGCCTCGCGCGGTGCCGAAGCGATTCGTTTCTGCCTGCAGCGCACCGAGCCGATTCATCTACTGCTGACCGATGTAGTCATGCCCGAGACCAGCGGCAAAGAAGTGGCCGATCGGGCGACCGAATTGCTTCCCGACTTAAGGGTGCTCTTCATGTCGGGCTACACCGACGAAGCAATTGTTCACCATGGCGTGTTGGATTCGAATGTGGAGTTCATTCAAAAACCATTTACCCCGGCGGCCCTGGTAAGAAAGGTGCGGGAGGTTCTGGACTCTGAATTGGTGACGAGTCGCTAAGTTTCTTCTTTCTCCCAAAAGGGAGAGTGAGAGTGGCGTATGAAGTCAGTGCCACCTGCGTAAGCAACTGGACTCAACACCCAACCTGGCGGTTGAGTCTTTGGCCAAACCGCTGACGCGGGTATTAGCGGCCGCGCTTTAAGAGCAGGAGGGCGAAATTCAGGTTGAACGAAAACATCATGGCGCTTGCGAACATTGAAAAACCAGCGATTCTGATCATCGACGATGACGAGCAGATTCGCGCCTTGCTCAGGGACCTTTTAAGCCCGAACCACCATTGCACCACCGTCGGCTCGGCGGAAGAGGCTTTGGCGATCCTGAACAGCATCAATTTCAATTTGGTGATCAGCGACATAAACATGGGCGGAATTAGCGGTCTTGATCTGGTGCCCCGGGTCCTGGAACGAACTCCCGACACCGTCGTGGTGATGATTAGCGGCCAACAAACGATCGACTTCGCGATCGAAGCCATGCGCGCGGGTGCGTTCGATTACATCACCAAGCCTCTGGATCTGCGTCATGTCGAGACGGCGGTGAACCGGGCTCTGGCTCATCACCATTTGCTGACTCAGAAGCGGCTTTACGAAAACCACCTGGAAGAGATGATTAAAGAGCGCACTGCCGAAATCGAACACCTGGCTTATCACGACGGGCTGACGGATCTTCCCAATCGAGTTCTGTTTGAGGATCGCTGTGCCCAGGCATTGGCGATTGCACAGCGAAACCAGAATCTGGTCGCGGTGATGCTGGTGTCCATTGACCGATTCAAGAAGGTAACCGAAAGCCTCGGGCATGCGGCCGGCGACGTCGTGTTGACTGAGGCGGCGGCCCGGCTGCAACGCTGCGTCACAAATGGCGATACCGCAGCGCGGTTTGAGGGCGACGAGTTCGCGTTGCTTCTAACTAACGTTACCGAAACTGCGGATCTGACTGAGGTCGCCCGTGCTATTCGGGAGGTGTTCAACGCGCCTTTCCGTCTGGGCGGCCAGGAGGTGTACGTCAGCATCAGCATGGGAATCAGTCTGTTTCCTTCCAACGGAGATGACAGCTGCACGATTTTGCGAAATGCAGTGGCCGCCCTGTATCGAGCGAAAAAACAAGGCGGCAACAACTATCAATTCTATGCCGCTGACATGAATGCGCTGGCCGTGAAACGTCTGGAGTTGGAGACCAGCATGCGTCGGGGGATCGAAAACAAAGAGTTCATTACTTACTATCAGCCAGTCGTGAATCTCGCTTCCGGCGCAGTCGTGGGGTCCGAGGCGCTGGTTCGTTGGCAGCACCCGGAACTTGGTTTGCTCTCGCCGGGCAGATTCATCGGGTTGGCCGAAGACACGGGGTTGATTCTGGATATTGGTGACTTCGTCTTGCGCGACGCTTGCGCTCGCACCCGGGCCTGGCAGGACCGCGGTTTTGGTAGGCTGCGCATTGCGGCGAATATTTCAGCCAGACATTTTCAACGGAAGAATTTTTCCGAGCGGGTGGTGGAAATCCTGGGCGAAACCAGGCTTGATCCGACCTGTCTCGAACTCGAGCTGACCGAGACTTCGATCATGGAGAACACGGACGTGGTGGTGAAAGTTCTGGCACAGATTAGAAAGCTTGGAGTAAGAGTGGCCATTGACGATTTTGGCACCGGCTATTCATCCCTCAGTTATCTGAAAAACCTTCCAATCGATACGGTGAAATTGGATCGTTCGTTCGTAAAGGGCGCCACCACCGATCCGGACGACGCGGCCCTGGTAATGGCCATTGTGACTTTGGCGCACAACTTGAGACTCAGGGTGATTGCGGAAGGCGTAGAGACAAAAGATCAAGTTGCTTTCCTGCGTTTGCTGAGATGCGACGAAGCCCAGGGTTTCCTGTTCGGTAAGCCCATGCCGCCCGAAATGTTCGAGTCGGCCATGACCATCAATCCGCGGCGGAAGGCCCATGTACTCTCAAATTCCGCACAGCAAGGTTTCGACAGTCTGCCGGCTGCGGTAAACGAATAGAAAGTGGCATAGACTTCAGCCTCTGTCGGGAATCTAATCACAGACGAAAGGCTGGATCGCTAAAACTATGAATCGAACCCTACACGCCCTGGTAATTGATGACGAGCAGCCGGTGCGAGACTTTGTCTGCATGGTGCTGGAGAATGATGGCTGGAAGGTGAGTCGCGCTGCTTCGGCCGAGGAGGCCTTCGCCATGCTAACGCAGGAGAACTGGCCGATTGTCTTCTGCGACGTCATGCTCGGCGGAACGGATGGCTTTGCCGTGCTGCGGCGCTTTAAAGAAGAGCTTCCCGAAACGAAAGTGGTTTTGATGACCGGCCATGGCGATGCCGAGGGCGCTTTGGATGCTACAGCCTTTGGAGCTTATGACTATCTTCTGAAGCCATTCGGCGTGGAAGAACTGCAATCGCTCTCCGCGGCCCTGCGTGATCAGCTAGCCAGCCGTCCCCATCGGGTGTCGGTCGGAACGCGGAGCACTGCCCGTCAACCAGACATTGATCTGGTGGGCCGCAGCCACGCATTCATCGAAATCATGAAACAGGTGGGCCGGGTGGCCGCGACAAATTTGCCGGTATTCCTCACCGGCGAGTCCGGCACCGGGAAAGAGTTGGTGGCCTCGACGTTGCACCGTCGCAGCGGCCGGGCGGACAAGACGTTCGTGGCAGTAAACTGCGGGGCAATACCCGCGGAGTTGATCGAGTCCGAACTGTTTGGTCACGTGAAGGGATCGTTTACCGGGGCCGACCGCGATCGCCGTGGATTGTGGGAAGAGGCCAACGGAGGCACTGTGTTTCTTGATGAGATCACCGAAACCAGCCTGTCCTTCCAGGTCAAACTCTTGCGCGTGTTGCAGGAGGGAGAAGTACGCCGGGTTGGTTCAAACCAGATGCAGCGAGTCGATGTCCGAGTAATCGCCGCCAGCAATCGTGATGTCGAAGCTGAGGTGAAAGCTGGAAGATTCCGCGAAGATGTGTACTACCGGCTGAACGCCGTATCGATCACGTTGCCGCCCTTGCGCGATCGCCGCGATGACATTCCACCGCTGGCGCAAACGTTTGCGGATCGCGTCTACACGCTCGGACCCAATGTTCGTTTCTCGTCGGCCGCGCTCGAACAGCTGCAAAATTATCCGTGGCCGGGAAACATTCGAGAGCTCGAGAATGCGGTGGTCCGGGCGGCGGCGATGTGCGACGGATTGATCCGGATTCAGGACCTTCCGGAACGCGTCCGCAATTTCCATGACCGGGGCGACGACAAGGTTCAGGCAGGCTCGACAGAACCGGCGGAAAAAGAGGCGTGGCCTTCGCTGGCTGAGATTGAGGGGCGCCATGTGGCGCGCGTGTTGGCGCACACCGGGGGCAATAAGCAGGCGGCCTCGCGCGTGCTTCGAGTCGATCGTAAGACGCTGGATCGCATGATCAAGCGACATAATATCCGCCTTGAAAAAGAATTCCTTCAGAAACCAAACGGCTTTGCCTCGCACCCTCGCCGCAATTAATAGCGTCGTGTTTAGCCATTGACTGTTCCGAGGACTTCTTACCATGACGTTTCGTGTGACTTCGTGGATCGAGTCTGTGCCCGCTTAGGACGATCCACGAAACGCATGACACAACAGAAGTCATCCTCTCTACCATTTATGAACGAGTGAAATCCGCTATCTCGGCTCGGTCCCATGAGGCGAAGCAGTAGGCCCGGTTGGTTTCGCCGCGGTCAAACGCCACAATCAAAATCACCGGTGTCATTAGCTGCCTGGCCGGCAGCACAGACTTCCACCTGTGATTTGTCCGGGCCCACAGGAACACTCGGACCATCCGGTCGATATTTGTTCAGCAATATGCTGCTCAAGGAAGTGCGAACGACGGGCAGGCCTCAAATACGGTGGTCGGCCCACGCTCGATCTCGATACGCATGCTTCACGTAAGGCCGGCGGCACAACGCTTGCCAATCAATTCCGCGACAGGGCCGCGGCTGATAGCAATCGCGG
>WNFR01002968.1_pt1 | contig 25491 bp, 19 predicted proteins | sample 5400221 | NCBI WGS metagenome assembly WNFR01 (sample SAMN13153357, study PRJNA577476) | soil metagenome | isolation source: 40 cm soil under Madrone tree | place: USA:California | collected 2016-06-14 | reverse complement strand
TAAAAGAGCGGGCTTTAAGTTTCCCAGGGAAACTGCCCGCTCCTTACAACTCTCTCGATTTTACTTTGAGATTTGGGAGCGGGAATCCGCTCCCGCTAGACTAAATTCTGATATGACGGCTATCTATTGACAGGACCTGTTCCGGCCTTTGTCCGCCGCCAAATGTATTGATGGGTGACAAGCTCGAGCCGGCCCATAAACACATCCCGAGCATACCGGCGACCTGCGTCGGTTTGGCGGTGTGTTGTTTGTATGTCCAGCTCGTCATCATTTAAGGTTCTTCCTTACGGCGCGCAAATCATGCAGTTGCGCAACGCTACTTGTATAATCCAGGACCACAGATTCTGTCAAGCACTTTTTGCTAAAAAGTAATCTGCGTACAATTATTCGCCTACCTTTTAGCTACTCTATTGAACTCAAACGCTAATATTTTTGCACAGCCTCGCTCGTCTCTCGCGAGTTAAACATAAGAAACGGGCGACCAGACAAAGTATCTGGTCGCCCTCTAAACGCGTTTACCATGTACCGTAAAGCTACGGGGCGATTGGGATCGCGACGATCCTTCCAGTGATTAGCTCGGTCACGTAAAGCGTGCCGCTCTTCTCATCGAGAGTCATTGCGGTCGGGCGAGACAGGCAGTTGGCTATTACGGTCGGGGGACCAGCCGGCGTATCGAAGCGCAGCAGCAACCCTGGCTGACTCGCAGGCGAGGGAGGCGGGCCCGGTAGGGAGGCGTGCTGGAGCACCAGATTGTCAGTATCGCCGACTCCCTTGACGGGGAGTACGCCAATGGGCGCCTTAAGCCCAGTGATAAATGGGGCGTGGCTGCCCGTTAGCGGATCAACCTGCTCGACAACTGACGCACCGACCGGGAACGGGAACCCTCGGAAGAGAGTCACCAGTAGTTGGCTGCCCGAGTAAGCGATGCCAGTGGGAACTGCCTCGATGACGGGGGGGCCGATGGGCAGCGGATTCGGGATTCTTGGGAATGTCGTGAGCACCGCGAACGCGCCCGTAGGGATGTCTACCTGCCAAACCAAATTCTGCCCGCCGTCTGTGACATAGAGTTGATCGCCGATGGCGATCAGGGCAAAGGGATTCGTGTTGCGAAATCCAGAGGGCGAGGTCAGATCGGGCGTAAAGTCTGGAAAGTTAGCTACCAGCTCGACTGTGACCTGCTCGTTTCCGCCGTTCGACAGTGTCACCTTCTGACCGTTGGCGAGCGCTTGCCTGGCTTCGGGCGTGAGTGTGAAGCCCTGCGTGGGTTCCTTTTCGGTGCTGGAACTGAAGTGGATAGCCAGAACCGAGCTGAAGAGGGGCGAAGACAGGTTCGGGTTCGGAACTGAGCCGGCTAGTACGGCGTCGCCCACACCAATTGCGACGTAAAGTGTGCGCCCGCGCAGGTAGAGTCCGGCTGGCCCTGATGGATCGCCAACATCGCTAATGCCTGAAGGCAGTCCGTCCAGAAGCGTCCTTCGGTTGCCGGCGAGATCAACTATGGAGATGCGCCCCGTGTTCGGTACGCGCGTGCCACTCTCCGACACGAGCAAGTTATCTTGATTGGACTGGGTAATCCCGAGCGGTAACTGGAGGCCCGAGGTCAACTGCGTGACAGGGCATTGTGCACTGGCTTGAGTGCCTGCAAGAAACACGGTCGAGATTGCGACCGCAAGAGAGAAAGTAACTGAGGTGAGATGGTGAAGCTTGTGTTTGTTCATATAAATTGATCCTTCTCCGAGGGAAATAAGATCCCACTTACCGGATGGGTGGGATGACATCCATTGTTCAAACCCTGCTCGTTGCAGGTTTTTCAAAATGTGTAAACAGAAAGACTCCGAAGGCCGAGACAATGGCAACAGGTGTTTACCTGGCTACATCAAGGTGACTGTCCGTTTGCGTGAAACTCTGGCGACCGACCCTGGTGGGAGGTCCGGAACATTCCTGGGGCGTACACGCGCTCGGCACACTCATTACACCAGCCATGGGCCAATCACCCGGTTCTCTTGACGATGATCAACTCATTCGTCTCAATAGTTAGCTGGTTTTTTCGTTTCATCCCAAATCAGCGTTTCGGAGTATTCCGACCCGAACGTTGCTCTTGTCTGCCAGCAGGGATTAGAATGAGCCGCAGCAAACTTTTCGATAACCGACTCTCTCAATGCCTATTTCTCTGTGCGAATGAAATTAGCCGCTGATCAGCGAAAAAGTCCTTGAAAAGTCCTCCAAAAGTTCTCCAAGAGTTCTCCAAGTGGCTATGAGCAAGCTGGAAAACCACTTATATGAATTCGGACCCTTCCGCTTAGACCTCTCCGAGCGCCAACTGTTCCGCGATGGCGAACCCGTGTCCCTGACTCCGAAGGCCCTTGAGACCCTCGTGAAGCTGGTCACGAATAGTGGGCACATAGTGGAAAAGAACGATCTGCTGAAGGACGTCTGGAAGGATACATTTGTGGAAGAAGCCAATATCTCGCGCCACATCTGGATGCTGAGAAAGGCGCTTGGCGAAAACGAGAACGGTCAGAGCTACATCGAGACTGTACCTAAACGGGGATACCGTTTTATCGGCAAAGTGAAAGAGATTGGCCACAGCGGCGACCAGTTTATGGCGGAACGCCGCTCTATCACGCGCATTATTGCTGAGGAAGATGATGAACTAGCCTTCGATAAATCTGAGATCGTACAAGATCCCGAGCAGGATCGGCTTGCGCTAAGCAGCGAAAAGCGGAAATGGGTGAGATCGAGATGGGGTCTCAGCGTCGGAGTTTTTTGCTTATTAGTGGTCGGTCTGGGACCGGCGCTTTACCGTAACTGGGCCGAGACAAGGAAGCGTCAATCTGATGTGGCTGCTACGGAAATGCCGAGATCGATTGCGGTACTGCCCTTTGTGAACGCGAGCAACGACCCCGATGTCGAGTATTTGTCAGACGGCATCACCGAATCCCTCATCAATAGTTTGTCGCAACTTCCGAATCTGTCAGTCAAGGCGCAGAGTTCCGTGTTTCGCTACAAGAGCAGAGAGGTCGAGCCGCAAACGATTGCTGCAGAGTTATCTGTACAAGCAGTCTTGTATGGGCGTCTGGTGCAACACGGCGATGACTTAGGGCTGTCCTTATCGTTGGTTGACGCGCGAAGTGGTAATCAGATGTGGGGCGAGCAATACAATCGAAAGCTAATCGACATTGTTTCCTTGCAAAAGGAGATTGCGCGTGACGTTTCACAGAAGTTGCGCGCGCGACTTTCGGGCGCAGACGAGCAGAAGCTAGCGAAGGACTACACGGAGAACACCGAAGCCTATAAATCTTATCTGAAAGGAGAATTTTATCAAAGGAAAAGTACACCAGCAGATTTGCGGAAAGCCATTGAATATTTTCAACAGTCAGTCGCCCTGGACCCGAACTTCGCAATAGCTTACGTCGGTCTCGCTTACTCTTACGGCCCTCTCTCGGACTTTAATGGTGTTTCGTCGCGTGACTTGATGCTGAAAGCGAAAGAAGCCGCGCTTCATGCCTTATCGCTGGATAACCAATTGCTTGAAGCGCACACCGCGCTCGGAATGATCCTTTATGGATATGATTACGATTTCGCAGGCGGGGAACGCGAATACAAACGCGCCATTGAACTGAACCCGAAAGATTCTGACTCGCATCAGGATTACGGTGAATTGCTTATGTATCTTGGAAGGCCCGAAGAATCACTGGCAGAATTGCGGCGGGCGCTGGAGATAGACCCGGTATCGAGCGGTGCTAACTGGAAGTATGGTCAAAGCCTGTTCTTTGCCCGGCGATATGATGAAGCCATCGCGCAATTAAAAAACACACTGGAATTGGATACCAATTATTGGCCGACGCATTACGCCCTCGCCATCACCTACGAGATGAAAGGAGACTATGCCGAGAGTGTCGCGGAAAGGGTTAAAATTAACGAGTTAGTTGGCAAACAGCAGACTGCGGCGATTATGCGAGCTGGATTTGCCAAAGGCGGGTGGCAAGGTTTTTTGCGAGCGATGACAGGTAGTCAAAGACCTGATATACCGTCGTATATCGTTGCTACATTTCATGTACACCTGGGCGAGAAAGACAAGGCACTTGCCATACTAAACAAGATGTACGAGGACCGGGCCCGCGATCTTGTCATGCTCAAAGTTGATCCGCGCCTCGACCCATTGCGCTCCGATCCACGCTTTCAAGACCTCGTGCACAAAGTTGGCCTCACTCCATAAATGTTCGAAGTGGAAGTATGATAATGAGCCGGAGTTCGGTCACGATACCAATACCTTCAAGGCACCAACTCAGAAGTCAGCACGGCGCCACCCATACTCGGCAATGTTGCGTTGATCTTCACCACTTTGCGAGAGTCTTTCGCAATCCAAATGGTCTGCTTATCGGCATCGTCGTTCAACGAAACAATCTCGACCTTGTAAGTGTCAAACTTTCCACCCGGCACCGAAACGTTTTCGATTCCCAATACTTTTAGCTGTTTGATTTGCGGCTTCAACTTCTGCGTGTCGAAGTTGATAAAACTCGTGCTGTATCCTTCTGCAAGCGGCAACGTCCCGATAATATCGAAGGCGCCCGCCCCATCAGCGAAAATCGGACCGCCCAAATCGACGTCAATTGGCGTCGCCTGACCGTTCATGCTTGATGAGCCAGTCACCTTGTTTCCCTTCACGTCAAATTCAATTGTAAGTGGGCCTTGCTTGATCGTTCGATGTTTCAGCAGATGCGTCTTTTTTTCGATGACTACGGAATCCACAATATCACCTTGAGGCGTCGTGACCGTCTCAACCGCGGACCAGTTCCCATTCTCATCCTTTGTCTCGCTCTTAACCGACAGCGGCATCGACTGTCCGTTCAGAGTGATAGAAGCTTTATAATTCGATAAGCCTGTCTGCAAATCCGACGCGGGTTTTGGAGCCACTTTCGTTGCGTTCTCAATCGCCTTCGGCAATGTTACGGTCTTTACATCTACCGAGATTTCTTTCAATCGCTGGGCCACCTCGGGTGTCATGCTCTCCTGGTAACGGCCCCCGAGGAATTTCGACAGAAACTTCTCAGACGTAGCAAACATCGCCATGTTGTTTACCGGGCGGGCAAACCCGTGGCCCTCGTCAGGCGCGACCAAATACTCCACAGGGAAGCCCCGATCGCGCAGTGCAACCACAATCTGATCCGACTCGCGCGTGTTCACACGCGGATCGTTGGCGCCCTGAACCACAAGCAGTGGAGTCTTTATCTTGTTCGCGGAATTGAGCGGAGACTGCCGAATTAGTTGTGCCTTCCCCTCAGGAGTGTTCGGATCTCCCATCCGTTTGTAGAACAGTTTCCGGACCGGCTCCCAGTAAGGTGGAATCGAGTCAAGCAAGGTAATAAGGTTCGATGGCCCCACTATCGAGACTGCGGCGGCATATACATCCGGTGTAAAAGCAACGCCCGCAAGCGTTGCGTAACCTCCGTACGAACCTCCCAGGATTCCAATGTGTTTCGGATCAGCAATATGTTCCGCAATAAGATACTTCACGCCCCACGTAATGTCGTCCTGCATCTTATCGCCCCACTGAAGGTTTCCCGCATCGAGAAACTTCTTCCCGTAGCCGGTCGAGGCGCGGAAGTTGGGTTGCAACACCGCATAACCACGGTTGGCAAAGAACTGCGCGAGCGAGTTGTAGCCCCAACTGTCCCGTCCCCACGGACCTCCATGCGGAACTATTATCGCGGGCAGGTTTCTTCCTGCGGCGCCGGTTGGCAAAGTCAAATAAGCAGGAATGTCGAGGCCGTCCGACGACTTGTAGCGCACAGGTTTCATCGGTGCGAGCGCTTCGCGCGGCAGCTTTTCGCGCACTTTGTACTGCAGATTCAGTTTCTTCGAATTGCGATCGAATAGATAAGTTTCACCGGGCTCCATATCGCTGCTCGCGCTGATAATCCAGAGACGTTCGTCTTTGGTGGAGGATCCGAACCCCAGTTCCTTTCCCGGCAACCGCTTCTGCATCAGCTTGTAATCAGCCTCAAAATCCTTGTCTTTAAAATAGATTCTTTCTTTTTCATCGTCGTAGCTGGTTGAAATCAACTCGTTGCTGACTTCAGAAAAACTGGCATTACCGAAATCAACGCGGCCCAGGGGATCAGCCTCAACCATTTCTTCCTTGCCAGTCGAGGGATCAAGCAACTCCAGACGGAGCAGGTCTACGTTCACGCCCTTGTTGGTAATGAAGTAAACACGCTGGCCGTCTTTGTGGTACCTGACAGGACCGCACGATTCGAACACTCCGCAGGAGTAGATCTTCATGAATCCCTTGTCATCGACGCGCAAAACTTCAGTGTCACCGTTGTCCGCGGAGCGAGTTGCCATCCTTAATTGATCCTTCAGGTCAAAAACCCACGAGGTAATGCGCTCGGTGTTTTGACGAATCAAGGCCCGTTCGCCCGTCGAGATTTTAACCTTGTAAAGATCGTGCCATGCCTTATCACGGTCGTTTAGCCCGACGTAGATCGTGTCCGGATCGCTTCGCGGAACGGCAAAGATCTCTGCACGAACGCTCTTCACGTCAGTCAAGTTGCGAGCTGCCGGCACATCCCGTCCGTCGGCCGGGCTTTCAGAAGGTTTGACTGCATAGACATTGAAATTTTCGTCGCCACCTTTGTCTTGCGCGAAGAGTATGTACTGGCCATCGCGACTCCAAAAATACTGGCGAATGGGACGACTGGTGTCCGCCGTAATCGGCTTCGCTCTGTCGAATGGTTCAGCGGTTCGTTTGACCCAAACATTCCGCGTGCCCTTATATGGCTTTATGAAGGCAATGAATTGACCGTCGGGCGAGATTTGCGCTCCAGAGATCTCTGGATCACCGAAGAATAACTCGCGATCTATCAATGGAGCAGCGCCGGACGACTGGGCCGTAATTGGACGCGACAATGTGAATACCAACAGCGTCAGGCAGGCCAGCATCGTCAAGAGTGTCGCTTTAGAAGAAGGGTCGACCGGCCGAATCCTCGGCCTGAGAGTTGCGCTCATAAAACCTCCAAATTAGGGCGTTGAGTAACCTGGTTTTCAGGACTTGGAACTGGTTCGTACGTTTTCTTGCGCTGGTTTGTTTCAGGACTAGTTTAGCACACAGCCTGGCAGCCACCCGCTTCTTTATCCGACACGAGCAATGGCGTGCGACAGGATCTTTATGCTTCGAGTTAGAGGATCGAATGACAAATTCACACTAACGGCATGCCCGATCATCATAGGACGCTATCGATTGAACGTGCGAATCCAAATCCGCGGAGATACAGTCCGATCCGGAAGCTCCCGAAACGAAAAGTTTGCCTTCAATCGCGCTCTCCGCCCTGTAACGATCCAGCGGACGCAAAATGACTCGGGCATGGAGGATTGTTGACTTCGAATGAGCGAAATGGCGGCCCGACGGCAAGACTCGCGACTTCTCGCGCTGTTCGGAGCCACTGGACCACCACTTCGAGACGTGACCATACTGACGACTGGCTCAGCCGTCGTCATCATCATCTTGGTCGGGAATTGGCGTAATCGTGCCGAATAAACCGTGCGCCTCGTCCTCAATGCCGGCGGTGAAGAACAGGGTGTTGACAGGTCCTGCAGCAGCGCCGTTTCCAAAGACCAGCGCCCATAAGCCGTCGATCTGTAGCGGCCGTCCCAGTGTGCCACGCAGCAATCCATGAAAGTTTCCATGTTCCAGGTCGTATGTGGCAATCTGGCCGCTGCCGAACTGGCCTACCAGCAGTCTGCCGCTGTCCTTGCCGAACCCGGAAGGCGCCAAAGCAACTCCCCAGGGTGCGTTCAACCAGCGACCCGATTTCAGCCGAAGCTCCAGGTCCCCATTGGGATTGTAAATATCGACAAAACCAAGTCCGGGACCATCCACTTCATCTCTCTTGGTGTCAGCCTGTTTCGCGTAGGTAACGAAGATTTTCCCACCTATATTCCGCACGTTGAACGGAGCAAATCCACTCGGGATCGAAGAATCCGTGAAAGCCCCGGCCGGAAGCGTAACCGGCAAATAGTTGGTATCAAAGACATCAACGCTTGCGTTAAAGAAATTGGCGACGAAGAGAAACTTCGCGCCGCCGTTCTGTCCGATGGTTGCGCCTTTGCAGACCGCCTCAACGGGACTCGTGAATTTGAGAACCGCGCTGGTCCCACCGGACCAACCGGAGATCGTTCCGTCTTCGGTCACAAAGATGAACCGTGCCGCTCCGAAGTCAGAACTTCCGTTAAAGACAATTCCGGTCGGCGTCGACGGCGGAACGCCGCCTGGGGGCGGTGGAATCGTGACCACCAACGGAATGATCTGGCCCGCGCCGTTGTAAAGCGTCGCAACGCCAGTCCCATTGTCTGATACCCAGAATGGGCTGGTCGCGCTGGCCACGAGCCCCCATGGGTTGACAAGATTCGGATCGGTCACCGGCGCGAGCCCGGGTATATCTGAGACAAGATTCGTTTGTTGGTAATGCTGTGCGAAGACACCCGTGAAACAACCGAGCATCAACACAGCGGAGAGCGCAAGCGTTTTGATTGTGAACGTTTCCGTCGAAGGAATGGATTTACCCAAGATAGTTCTGCGTTGAAGTACCGTACTGAACGAGACTGCGTTTGCCGACATAGCCATACTCCCTTTCGAATAGTTGACAGAGGTTAAGAATATGCGGGAGGCCGCTAAAAGGGGGATACGGAAAATCATCTGAGGAGGGTCAAAATCTAAAACACCAACATGGGGAAAACGTTTTTACCCCAGGACCGGTTAAGAGTCAAGCCTCCTGAACGTTAATTCTTCATCTCTGAACTTCAAGTGAATTACAAGTTTATGGGGTCTATCCCTTTCAATTAACAACTTGCCGCATGCGTCCACTTTTCACCAGCTTGGTCAGCGGAACTCTTTCGTTGTCAGGCTTTCACCTCACTGTAAGTCCACTACGATGGGTCGTATAATTTTCTTTTCATTTAACAATCCCGTTCTCTCTGGGCTGTCTACTGGTCTAATTCCACCAGAGCCGGACTATTCAGAACGGTAAACAGACTGACTGATCGACTGCGAGCTACGGAGGTCAGACAGCTAAGAGCTTTGAGGTAGCGAGCATGGCTTACCGATTGAAAAAAGGTGAACAATTTTCCGATGGCGTCAAGCGGATTCTGCTGGAGCAAATCGACAAGGCGCTGGACCATCTAAAACCAACAGCGAGAAATAAGGACGAAGCCATACATGACGCGCGCGTCTGTGTTAAGAAGATCCGCGCTCTGCTGCGACTCATCAGAGACTCCGTGGGGGACGAGACTTTCCGCGCGGAAGATACCGCCTATCGTGATGCGGGCCGGATGTTGTCGAAAGTGCGGGACAGCGCCGCGATGCTTGAGATCGTCGACATGTTGATCGATCATTTCTCGGATCAGCTCTCTAAAAATGCGTTCGCCAGTGTGCGAGCGCCACTACTTCGCTCCAGGAAAGTACAGCAACAGGACCGAAACAGCGCAATGGTAAAGGCGGCGAACGAATTGCGCCAGGCGCGTGCGCGAGTAAAGGAGTGGCCCGAGAGTGGCCATCATCAGGCGCTCGCGAGAGGACTAAAACAAATCTTCAAAAAGGGCCGCACTAATTTCGTTACTGCCTACGACCAGCCCAGCGTTGAAAATTTTCACGAATGGCGTAAACAGGTCAAATACCTGCTATATCAAACGCGGGTCCTGAGACCGCTCTGGCAGACGATGATGGAAGCATTGGCTACGGAGCTGGATACATTAGGCAAGCACCTGAGCGAAGATCACGATCTTGCCATATTGCGCGAGGAGTTGTCGGAGCAACTGCAGAAATCTGAAAACCGTACCGACATAGAAGCCCTGGTGGCCCTGGTTGACCAGCGCCGGAATGAACTGGAAATATGCGCCAGAATCCTGGGAGCAAGGATTTATGCCGATAAGCCTCGATCATTCGCTGCCCGGAGCGAAGCCTATTGGAATGCGTGGCGATCGGAAGTGAAGAATGACCCAATAGTTTTGGGTTAGTATCGAAACTCATCGAGTAGTTAAATCAGACACAATAGGTACATGATGGCGATCTTACCGTTCGAATTTGATGTCCTGGCATTCAGGACAATACGACCTCTTTTCGTTTTGATCCGCGTTAATCCGTGGCTGATTTCTCTTTCTGTATCAGTCTTCCGAGGCGTAATTTAGTGTTGAATTAGCTGACAAGCCGGAGGTGATGAATGGCTCGACGTCCGATCGAGATAGAACGCAAATGGTTGGTTGAGTATCCACCAGTTCTATCCGGGCGTAAGGGAGCGAAAATCATTCAAGGCTACATCGCCGTATCCCCGGACGAAACCGAAGTACGATTGCGGCGTGAAGACGAAAAGTTTTTCTTGACGGTTAAAACCGGCACAGGCTTGCTGCGCGGTGAAATCGAGATTGAGCTTTCAAGAAAGCAATTCAGGTCACTTTGGCCTGCCACGCAGGGACGACGTTTGGAGAAGGTACGCTACACCCTGAAATGGCATCGCAAGAATATCGAGCTGGATATATACAGGAAAAAGTTGGCGGGCCTGAAGGTCGCCGAAGTTGAGTTCACGTCGCGGAAACAGGCTGCAAACTTTTCACCGCCGGAATGGTTTGGCAAAGAGATAACTGGCGACGACGAGTACAAGAATGTCAATTTGGCCATGCGAAAAGAATAAGGGGCTGCTCAAGCCAGCGAACTGCGACATGTCCGTCCATGGCAGCACCCATCAACAGTGTTCGTCAAAAAATGAGCTTCCTGAGTTCCGTTCAACGACCCGGAATACCCACTCGATCTGCAAGCTTATCGGAGCAAAACGGGCCGGCCGTCTATCCGCACCCGGAAGAGCGCATAAGGCTTACGGCGCAGGTCCTTTCCCCCGTTAAAGCGCGCCAGGCGGTGCAACTGGTTCGCAGTGACGTAGAGATACCCGTTCATGGCGACTGAGAGCGTATCCGGCCACAAGAGGCGCGGATCGTGCGCCACCGTCTCCCACTCACCGCCTGTCCGGCGGCGCAGGATTGCGTTGTGCTCATAATTCGTTGAGTAGATACGGCCTTCCGCGTCAGATTCGAGCCCGTCCGCTGCGCCGCCCTTGTCTCCCTCGTCAACCACTGTCGCGGCGACCGCGTCGTCGTCAAGCGATCGGTCGATAAGCGCGTCCACGGCTACGCTGTAGAGCCGCCGGCTCATAAGTGGGCAGTAGTAGAGCCGTGCACCGTCTGCGCTGATGGCGATCCCATCCGATCCCATCGTCATCTGTTTGGTCGTACCATTCGGATGGCGCTCCATTAGCGGCCGCCCCTCGACGATTGGCAGAAAGGTCCGCAAACCCTCGGCCTTTGTTGAGAGGTGGTCGTGGAGACGGCGCCAACTGTCGCCGGTGCCTAGTTCCACCACAATAATCCCATTTGGACCTTTGTCAGACGAGTCGGTGATGAAGGCATGGCCCTCGGTACCCCGCCGCAGGTCAAAGCGCACATCGTTTAGGTAGGTAGTCGGCAGGGCAACATGTTGTGGAAAGAGAATCTTCTTGACGACCTGATCGCTCGATAGGTCCACGCAAACCAGCTTTGGCCCGCCGAATCGTGTTGGCCGGAACATCGGGCTTCCGGTGTCCAATATCCACAGGCGGTCGGCGGGGTCGACGACGACGCTCTGCACTGACACGAGCGCCGCCGCCGGGTCATTGGGATCTGTTCGGTTGGTTGCCTCGTCAGGGAAGGCCACAGACTGGCCTTCCCTGATTTCAGCTACGGTGAATTCGACCTCATCGCCCCACTTCGGAAAATTGACGAAGACGCGTCCCTGATGCGACACCGTCACGCCGGTCGGCATCGCGCCGTCAAACAGGGCTACCGTTTCCAGCGTGCCCACCGGCTCGTCGGCTTGTAACTTCTGCGCTTGAAAGGCCATGGCAATGTTTCCTCACCCTGATGTACCGAATTAGGGCAAAAGGCACTTAACGGTGCTTCATGCTTCAGTGTTCCTGTGGCTTGAGAACAACCTTGATGCAGTTGTCTTCCTTATTCATGAAGGTGTTATACATCTCCGGTGCATCTTCGAGCCGCACTCGATGAGTGATGACGAAACTCGGATCAATGTCGCCGTTCTGCACCCTTTCCAGTAGCGGCTGCATGTAATGCTGTACGTGGGTCTGCCCTGTCTTGATCTTCAGAGACCGGTTCATCATAGAGCCCACTGGAATCTTGTCATCGAATCCGGCATAGACGCCGGCGATCGAGACGGTGCCGCCGTTGCGGCATGCCATGATCGCCTCGCGCAGCACGAACGGCCTGTCGGTCTCCAACATCAGGGCCTGCTTCATGCGGTCATATGCATACATGAGCCCTGGCGTGTGCGCCTCCATGCCGACCGCATCGATACAATGGTCGGGTCCGCGACCCCCTGTCATGTCCATGAGAGTGTCATAGACATCAGCCTGCTGATAGTCAATCGTCTCCGCCCCGCCGGCTTTGGCCATTCGCAGGCGCTCTGGGAAGCGGTCAATGGCTATCACGCGCTCCGCCCCAAGAAGGTAGGCGCTCCTTATCGCGAACTGCCCGACCGGGCCGCAACCCCATACTGCGATCGTGTCGCCAGGCTTTATCTCGCATTGCTCTGCCGCCATGTAGCCCGTCGGGAAGATGTCAGAGAGGAACAACACTTGTTCGTCTGCCAGCCCGTTCGGAATCTTGATCGTGCCGACATCGGCGAACGGCACACGTACATATTCGGCCTGCCCACCGGCAAAGCCGCCTAGCATGTGCGAATAGCCATAGATCCCACAAGGGGAATGTCCCATCATATTTTCCGCTATCCAGGCGTTTGGATTTGAGTTCTCGCAGAGCGAGAAAAGTTCTTGTTGACAGAAAAAGCAGTTGCCGCACGAGATCGGGAAGGAGGCCACTACACGATCACCCACCTTCAATTTCTTTACGTCTGGTCCTATTTCTACCACCTCGCCCATGAACTCATGGCCGAGAACGTCACCCTTTTCCATTGTCGGGACAAAGCCGTTGTATAGATGCAAATCGGAGCCGCAGATCGCAGACGAGGTAATCTCCAGGATTGCATCTTTACGGTTTACAATTTTCGGGTCGGGCACGTCTTCCACCCGCACATCATTCTTGCCGAACCAACAGTTAGCTTTCATCACATTCCCCTTTTTCAGTAGTCGCAAGAGACCGAACCGCGGCCCGGCTTGGGACGCGCGGCTCCAGTTCACTTTTCACAGTCCGGATTTACCTGCCGGCGGCTGCTCCGCGGACGCGAGCCGGAGGTTGCGCAGGCTGGGGTGCCCAATGAATGCTGGCATCCGATTGAACGACCTCGCCTGTCTCGATTAATTGCTTGAAGCGGCGCAAGTCGTCGTGCACCTGTTGCCCGGGCTCTTCACCGAACAGCTTAGCGATAGTTGCGCCGATGATGCCGCCCGGAGGGTTGTACTCAATTTCCACCCTCACGATCGTGCCGCGATCACCCGGTGCGCGCTCGAATCGGACCACCCCCTGGTTGTCGACGTCTGAGCCTTCGAGCGAGCGCCACGCGATCAACTCGTTCGGGCGGTCCTCGGTGATTTCGGCATCCCATTCAACGGTCGTCCCAGCTGGACCCCTTGCCACCCAGTGAGATCGCCGGTCACCTGATTGTTGGACCGATTCGAGGTGATACATAAAGCGCGGCAGGTTCTCGAAGTTGTGCCAGAACCGGTAGAGTTCTTCAGGCGAGTGGTTGATCACCATGCTTTTCCACACGTGAATCGCCCCACTTGCCGTTCTTCCGTCGTGACGGATATTGAGTTGTTGAGCAGTAATCACGTCTAATGCGGTTACTCCAAGAACGGCCGCGGTTGCCGCAGCGACCTTGGCTCGGTTTGCATTGGGCGAGGCAAACGCTCCCCGTAGAACGGCCAGATCTATGGCGTCTCCAGCGACCCGCGACCAGACGCTCTCGGTCGGCCAGCGTTGCGTGAATATGCCAATACCGTGCCCTATCTCGCGTAATCCCAGTAAACGTATTAAGCCACTTCGATCCTCGCGGACACCGACAAGTTTTGCGATTCGTCGTGGTGCTATAACCTCTGCAAGTCCGAAGCCGATACTTAACACGCCGAGGCCGCGCGCCAGTGACTGTGGGTTCGAAGTCAACCCGCCCCGGCGCATTTGAACTCGATAACTGCCTGGTTCTCGGCTCCGCGTCTGTCGACTGTCACGTTCACCGCGAGGGTCGAATCCTTCGGGAGGCCGTTCACCGGATTGTCGCTCCCTCCATGTTCGTTGTTGCGTATCTTGACCTTTCCTATTTCTTGACATGTTTCTTTCCCCTGGTATACAGATTTCTTTTGTCCTCTATCTGGTCAGTGCAAAAATTGCTATCAAGTGTTCTTAAAGTATGAACTTCCCGGTGCAGGTTTAAGCCATATTGGCAACCAACGCCTGCGGGACAGACGAGAGCAAAACTAAAAAGGATAAAGACTTCGTCAGAAGTCTTTATCCTTCACGAATGAACGCACCAGTCCATACTGGAGGTCAAACAAATTTCGCTTTCCGGCCTGGAAGCAGGCAGCCGCACGCGAGCCCCCCTTGCTTTCATCATTCAAACTCCCCGAGCCCGCGCCTTACAGCTCACTGCGAGCAACAAGTTCCTGACGTGATCCTGATCAAACTACACGTCATTCTAAAAGGGCGGAATCTGCCCTCGCGTGAAGATTAAATGGCCGACAATGCGACTATAGAACCTTCAAAATGTCCTGCCGTATAGGATTTGACTATTCTAACGAGCCAGGGACATAAGGTCGGTACGGTTGCGTACGCCGACGGCTTGTCGGCGAAATTAAATGCCGCTCGACGGTTCGGCTCTGGAAAGAATGACTACCATTTAGACGTGCGGGTGACAACGCCGTGGTTCTATTGCACTCGGAACTCACGAGTTGATTCGGGCCCGAATATTGATGGTTTCAGAAGCGAGCCAGCGCTACTGTTGCTTCGGGTAGCAAGGCGTCCTGAAATAGAAGCAAAATACAAGGAATTCTGCGCATGCAAAATCTGTCATAAATCTCGCCAAAGGCTGGCGACTCGCCGTCGAGCTTCAGGGCCAAAATACCTCTCTCCAGGAGGGACGCAACAACGCCGAATCATTGAATTTCGTGTTTCCCGGACGGCGCGAGCTTGTATGCGAGCGTGCCGCCGCCCGCGCCGGTGCCGAAGATGATTACGTCGTAGTGGTTAGTCGTTGTCATTATGTGCTCCGTCGATCACTTGCCACGATGTTGTTGACGAATGACTATGCAGAAAAGGACTAAATCAAACAGACATGATTGATACACGATGGCGAACTTAACCTATGAATATGAATTCCAGACCTTCAGGAAAATACGGCCCCTATTGGCTTTAATCCGTGTTCTATTGCCTGTGATCGCGACAATAACTGGCAGCGCGAGTCACCCTGTCTGCTAAGAATATTCGCGCGCCAGCGCGCAGCCATCACTAGCCTCTAACCTCTGACCTCTAACCTCTGCATTTCTCAATCGTTCATCAAAGGCGCAGTACCAAAGTTGACCGCAAAGCGCTTGCACCATATGGTGACGGCGCGATACTTGTCTAAATCGGTGTTCGCCGGAACGTCGTAATTTTGGTTGCCAATGTTTCCTTTTAAGTAACCCAACTCGATAAAGCCGGCGCTCTTCACCGTATCGCTATCCTTTGCATCGGCAGCCGCTACGAGGTAAACATGAACGTCGGGACCATTCGAGGTTTCAAAGTCGGTCAACCGCAGCGTTCGCTTACCATCGGCAAGCTGAAAAATAGTTGCGGTACCCTTCGTATCGTGGGCGCCATTGTGAAATTGTCCTGACGCGAGTTTTGTCGTCGCGTTATTCGCCGCGGTCGCCGTTGGGAACTGCTCGTTGACTCTCTGGTTAGTGAAAAGCCGCTCCGGCCGGAATGCAAACCAGGCCGCGCCCGTGGCGATTAGAACTACTAATACAATTACAAGCTTCCTCATTACTCGAATCTCCTATCTATTCAATTCCCACTTGAAACAAGTGTGACTTCCGATCTAATAGTCGTCACTGAGATCGTTTCCTTACAGAGAGTTGATCTGTTTTTGATTTCGGATCGTTGGTGGGCCGTTCGAGCTGTCGGTTCGATCTGTCCGCGGAATTCACGCGGCGGAATCGGCAAGGAACGGATCCGCCTGCGTTTCTTCTTCTCAAGGCAGCGAGAATCCAGCGCGGTGTCGCGATACGCTGCCACCGTCCTCCAAATCGTCGCCCTACGTCCGCACACCCGGAATGTTTAGCGTCATCCGATGCAGTCAATTGCGAGCACATATATAGTGACAGGTGACAAGAAGCGGCGTGCTAACGGCTGTTTTGTTGCTAAATCCGCACATTGGGTAAGCGAACCGAAGCGGAAAACAAACTCACCGCAGCTCCCGGGATTTCGTACGAGAATCGACCTGGAACTCGCTTTTCCTGTCACCTGTCACCGTTTACCTGTCACCTTTGTGTCAGTTCGTTGTCGGATGAGCGTAGGTGAACCGCACAAAGCCGGTTCTAATTCTGCCTGGTTAGGTTGCGCCGGATTCGATTGCGTGCCTCGTCCGAGAGAATGGCGCCCGTTATCAGATCAGGCGTTCTTTCGGCTTTGGCCCGAGTTGTCTCGCGAATCAGTTGCAGTTGTTCGAGGTACCATTGGCACCAGGCACAGACCCATAAGTGAAGTTTAACTAAGAAACGCTCGCGAAGGGAAAGCGATCGCTCCATCGATTGTGAAATCGTCTGCACGATCTGTTCGCAAGCCGGCAAGTGGCGCAAAAGCCAATAACGAACTGCGTGCTTCAGTTTGTCGTAAGCTCTCGCTTCCATATTAGCCATCGCGTTTGAACCAGCTCATCTCGAGACAATTTCGCAAGTGCAGGCGAGCGCGATGCAGCATTATCCACAGATTATTAACGCTGATGTTCAGGATCGAGCAAATCTCTTCGCTCTTCAGACCGTCCACCTCACGCAAAGTGAAAGCGCTGGCTGTGCGCTTTGGTAAGGGTGAAAGACAATCGCTGAAGACCCTCCAGAAATCGCTGCGCTCAATCAACTCTGCCGGCGTCGAATGCCAATCACTCGGTGCATAATCGGCGTTCCAATGGCCGGTCCATTCGTCAGTTCGTTCGAAAAACTCGCGGTGCTCCGGACCTTCGTCAGATTCTTCGCCGATTGGAGCCTCACGACCTGCACGCCGAAAATGATCAACAATTTTGTGTTTCAGAATTCCGACCAACCAGGTTCGTTCCGAGCCGCGGCCTTCAAATCTTTTGTAAGCTTTTAGCGCCGCGAGAAGAGTCTCTTGTACGGCGTCTTCGGACGCAGTATCGTCACGCAACCGAAAGACTGCGTACTTGAAGAGATAGTCGCCGTGATCGTCCAGCCATTTGCTGGGATCGGGTGACTGTGCGTCGGGACTGGGTTGTGCCTCGCTCATACGATATCGGAGCGCGTCGGGACTGGGTTGTGCCTCGCTCATACGATATCGGAGCGTATCAGGTAAGTTAGTGACGCTTCCGACTTGCTCTCATGGCCTGTCGCGGACTGCAATCGAGTTTTGCGAGAGCAAGCTGAATTACCAAAATTTGGACTTCCGCATGTAGATTAGTTCAAGTCGTAGTCGACAGTAAATCAAAAGCACTGGTCTTTAGTCGGGCCTCTGGGACCATTGCCGCCGTCCAAGGCTTTTCACCCTGGGGTCCTACCTCCTAAGATTCCGCACCTCATCGCCGAATCATGAAGCTTCGGCCCTTTAAGTGCTCCCTTTAAGTAAATAAGCATAGAATTGAGCAAAAAGCAGAAAAATGACATCAGGCACCACCTCTATCATTACTTCCTTCCTTCTTCTCAAACCGCCATTCTGCGAGCCGTTTCTCAGCGGCGGCATGAAATGTTTTTCCGAAGGCATCTTATAAAGGTGAAAAGCGAGCACCGGCCGATTAAAACGCATGGGTGATGGCTTGTAAGCAGGCTCGTAGCGCCTTGACGGAAAAAACAAACTTCGAGGAGCAGGTCATAATTGCTTTGAAGGCTACGAAAAAGAGATCGATCAGTGCTTGCCTTCCCGCCGTGGGCTTGCTGCCAATGGCAAACACCGGTTCCGGTCAAATCCAAATCGGAGACATCATTATCAGCAGTTCCGAGATAAAAACCTTCTATAAACTTCGTCAGACATTCGCTCGGATAAATTTTGCCTCTATAAAGGGTCAACAATGGAAAAACAAACAAGAAAGATTTCACGCTCCTGGGGCGCGACCTTCGGATATTTGCTTGGCGCCATTGTCGCACTTGGCATTTCTATTATTCTCTTCATGTCAATCGTCGAGGGGCCGCTCACGCTGGGCATTGCGCTGATCCCGGCAATTGTCGCGCTCATCCTTGTGTTCATGTCTTTCGGCGGCGCTGGCCAAACCACTTGCCCTGTCTGCGATGCGCAGTTGAGCGGTCTGAGTACCAAATCCAACGATGGTATCCTTTGCGCCAATTGCCATCGCTACTCAGAAGGCAAAGACGGCTTGCTCTGGCCCACGGACGAAAATCGAATCGCCGACGAAGCCATCTTTAGTTCACCACTCCCGGCGCAGTTCGCTTTCCCGAGCGTATGCTGCATCTGCGGCAGGCCGGGGGAAAGTCCTGAGAAGATTAGCCTCCGAACTCAAAATAACTCCTCAGTCATCACGGCTTCGACCGTAGGGATAACTACCAGCACGATAGTCTCAGTCGAGGTACCGCATTGTGCAGAGCATAAGGGAGGGGCACAATTAAGCGGCACGCCACAGGCGACACATATAAAGTTTCGCTCTTATCCTTACCTGAAGGTATTTTGCCAGATGAACGGCACGACTCCCGGATGATCGACCTTTACCGCGAAATCACGTTGCGGTTCATACTAATGGTGTCAGTGCCGAACTTTTCCTCTCCTGTTTTAAGGAAAGAAACAAACTCTGCCTCGTTCCTTGTCAGGCCAGGAAAAATTGTAAGCGGCTTACCATTGCTGTCCAAAACAACATACAGAGGCAAGGCTACCGTTCCGAACTTATCCTGCTGCATCTGTTGAAACCCCTCATAAGGTTCACCCTCGCCATCGGTGTAAAGTCGCAAGCGCAGGTACTTCGCCAACTCCTCTTTGACCGGGGATTTGGTGAACATATTTACTTCCATCCAACGGCAGTTGGTGCAGGTGTAGCCTGTGAAGTCGATAAACAAAGGTCTATGCTCTGCCTTGGCTTGCCTTAACGCCAGGTCATAGTCGTTCGTGATCCAGGTCAGTTCACCGTTTGTGGCAAGCATCGTAGTGCCGTTGTCGGGAGCCAGGATTGTGGATGACGAATTTTCAATCGCAGGCGGTAAGAAAGACTCCAATTCTCCAAGTCTGCGCCCAAATAATCCTGTTAGCAAAAAGAGCCCCAGGGCCAGCGATATTAAGGCTATCAACAACCGCGCCGCACCGATGCGCTCGATGTGCGAATCGTGTACGAGTTGAAATTTACCGAGCAAGTACAGGGTGATGAGCAACGTCACTGCCACCCAGCTCGCCAGCACTACCTCTCGTGTGAAGACGCCCCAGTGCCAGTCTAGATCAACGTTCGAAAGAAACTTCATTGCTGCCGCGATCTCAAGCAAGCCCATCACGACTTTCACCGAGTTGAGCCAACCGCCAGACTTTGGGAGTTGAGAGACAAGTTGGGGCGCGAGTGCGAGAACGAAAAACGGAAGTGCGAAGATGCTCGAGAACGACAACATCCCAAGTACGGGATAAATCCACTTGCCTTGCGATGCCATTACCAACAGCGTCCCGACAAATGGAGCTGTACAGGTAAATGATGTTAACGAGAACGTCAGACCCATTAACAGCAATCCGATGACCTTGCTGGATTCTTTGCTACGAGAGATGGCGTCGAGGCTCGTTAAAATCCTGGACGGCACGCCCAGGTTGTAAGCGCCAAACAAGCTCAATGCGAAACCGATGAAAATGCCCGTAATTGCGAGATTGACCCATGGGCTTGCGGCGAATTTGTTGATTCCAGCCGCCCCGAACAGGATTGCCAGGGCAATGCCGAGCGCAGTGAAAGTGAGAATGATGCCCAGCGCGTAAATACTCGCGTCGCGAATAGCACCCGTTCGATTATGCGCTGTGTGATTCGTAAAATACGAAACTGTGATCGGCACCATAGGGAATACGCAAGGCGTCAAAAGCGAGAGCGCCCCGAACGACATCGCCAACCAAATAAATGACCAAAGCGAGCCCGTGCCGACCCCGTTTCTCGAGTCAATTCGAAGAGGGACGTTGGTTTGATTTGCGTCTGCGGTATTTGCCGCATTAAGAGAAGGCGAGTTTGCAGTTTCAGGCAGCTCTTCCTTTTTGGTCGGAGAAGGTTCGACAGTTAATTTCGACGGAGCAGGAGACGGGTGCTCCAAACTCATGGCCTTGTTGCCGGAAGGAGTAGGAGATGGTGACGACCTGGAAACGCTTCCTTCTGCCGGCGAAGCGGAGGCTGTCAATGCGCTTGCGGCCAGCACTCTAATTGAGGTGTTCAGCTTAACTGTTCGCGGCGGCAAACAATTCTTGTCGTTGCATGCTTGATATCGAACATTGACGTTTAGTGTTTGAACGCCTTGCGGAGCTTCGGTGATCACCACAACGGGAACCGTAAAAGTGACGCTGCCTTCATGCGTTTCGGTGTTGATTTCAAAGTTCGGGTCCATCGCTACATGTGGACGCGGCCCGCTTACAGTGCCGGCGAGCTTGAAGTTTTGACCGTCGGGTACGGTGATGCGCGTCGGGATTGGACCGCCTGCACCTTGCGTGAGAGAGTAGAGGTGCCATCCATCTTGAATCTGCACCGTCACTTGCGCGGTGAATTTATCACCGGGTTTTAGCGCACTGGCCGAGTTTGCCTTGATAGAAAACGTGACCGGATTCTGCGCCTCCGCCCTGCCCGCAAAGAACAGCGCACAGGCGATGACTAAATATAAACCTGGTCTATCAAAGGCTCTCATTTTTTCAGCTTTATCGACAAAACAAGAACTCACTTAAATCTGCTCATTGCTTTACGTCCAAATATTTGGCTAGTACCTGGTCCAACTCTTTGCCTTCTTCAACCCAAGCAACGATCTTGCCTTGCGAGTCGATCAAAATATTCGTCGGGAGTGCCTTAACCGAAAATATCTTCACGGCTACCGGCACTGCCGTATCGGCAGTAGCATGGATCCAAATTGCGCCTCTCGTTGAAACAATCTGCCTGGCGCGCTCCTCCCTATCCTTCGCAAACTGAGGGTCGGCGTCCGCCTCATCTTGCCCAAGCGTTTCGCTATCCATGCCGATGATCTCAAAACCCTTGTCCCGATATTTCGCGTAGAGTTCCTTCAGGTGTGGAATGTCTGCCAAACACGGTTTGCACCACGTCGCCCAAAAGTCGATCAGCACATAATGACCGTGGAACTCTGAGAGCTTGTGGGTCCTACCGCTGAAATCCATGAACGAAAACTCCGGCACTTGGTCTCCCACGGCCAGGGGGCCCCGTACTTCGGCGCTCGTCTGCGATTTGGCGATTGCCGTGCTTCCTGCTTTCGGGTCGCCCGCGATTTCTTTGTTTCCCTGGCGCGCGCCCGCTCCAACTGTTGCGACTATATTTACGTCGGTAGTTACCTTCACTAGTTTCGGCGGCAAACACGTAGTCTTATTGCAGGACTGAAACATCGCACTGACTGACAGCATTTGCCTGCCTGCCATCGCATCACTTGCCATAACTATAGGGATTGTGAAAGTGACTTCGCCCTCGAAGATCTGTGTCTCCATACTGAACACAGGGTCGAATGCTGATTGCGGCCCAGGGAAATCAATGTCTCCGTCCAGCTTGAATGGTTGTCCCGCCGGCAGGCTAATACGGGTCGGTAAGGCACCGCCCGGCGGTTGTTCCGGCGAGTATAGATGCCAGCCTTCGCCAATTGTAGCCGTCAGAAGCGCGTTGAACCTGCCGCCTGCGTTCAGTGGAACAGCTTGCGGCTCCGCCTTCAATGTCCACCGGATCGGTTCAGATTTGTCTTGCGACTCTTGCGCGCAAGTAACCATTGCCCCCGTCATCACCAACATAAGGGCGACAGCTGCTATGTAACTCGCGTGCTTCCGACCTGTGTAAATCAACTTCCCTCGTGACATTGTTACTCACTCGATGCTACTTCCCGCCTTTGCCCGACTGAGGGACGCGAAGGTACACGGATTGAAGAATTTCTTTCGACTTATCGTCCTGGAGAAATGCCACAACCGAGAGGTTGTCGGGATTGATAACGTTCTTCTCTTCTTTGAAAGAGAAGTCGATGCCGGTGTCATTAGCTACTTCCGCACCAACGCGCGCGACAAACTCTATGATTTGAGAAGCAAAACTGAAGCGGGCAGCACCGCTGAGCGGGTCCACGCGGCCCTCAATTACACTGGCTTCAATGTTTACACCGACTTGTTTCGCGTCAAGTTTGATTTTACCCTGAGGTGGAGTTTTCAGGTCAGCATTGATTTTGGAATTGAGGGCCGCGTGGACCCGCTCAGCGGTGCTGCCCGCTTCAGTTTTGCTTCTCAAATCATCGTCCTGCGTTACGAATTTCTTCCCGTCCAGGAAGACGTTTGGTGCGCTGTTTATGCCGTAGTATTTCACGCGGGCATCCGTCGAGCAGTTACCCAGGGGATCCATCGTCGGCGCATGCCAATGATAGACCAGCACTGCAAGCTCGCGGCGTGTGTAATCCTCCAGATCTGTCTCAAACGAATAGTCAAACGGTATACAGGGAACGCAACCAGCACCTGTGAAGAACTCCGCCAGCACGACGCGGTCAGTCTGACTCGGCGCGCGCTCGTTTTTTTCTGCTTTTACGGGATTGCGGTAACTCTCTCGATAGTGCGCGTCAAGATACTCTTCCGTACCGTCAAGGCTGCCGCCATGCGTTTTACGGTACAAATCATGAAACTGCACGATGTCGTTCTTACGCATCTTCCCCGTCAGCACTCCGCGGACCATATACTCAAGTGCTTCCTTATCTTTGCCGCGCTTTTGCAGAATCGTCGCGATTCCGATAGCCGCCGGCGCGTTCGGTTCGACCTCAAAAGCTTGTTTGTACGCCTGTTCAGCTTCTTCTATCTTATCCAGCTTGAGAAGGGCGCGTCCGAGCTGAGCATAAGCCGTGGCTTTCGTGCCAAGGAACAATTCGATGGAATCAGTCTCATTGAAAGGCCTCGGCTTATAGTTCGGATTCGCCTTAGACGCCCTCTCGATATCACGCTCATATCCCTTGCGGCGGAATTCAAAGAAGTCTTTCTCATTCAGGAGCGGAATGGTCTGGCGCGCCAGTTCGAAAGCCTGTGGCGCAAGATCATTGTCGAGCATAGCCCCTATCGCTGAATTGTTGGCCCTCACACGCAACTGCGGCGGCGCCGACGCCATTCCTTCGATGAAGCGATCAGCTAAAGATCGAAGCTTGCCCGGATCGTTATCCAGCTTAGCTTGCTTCTTGATCGCCGAGGCAAAGCTATAACCCGCCGACTCAGCCGCCATGGAATCGGGAAATTCTTTGACGAGCTTGACGATCAATTCTACGTATTGCGGCGGATCGTTTCTGGCTGTCCGCATTTTATTAGAGATTTCATCTTCGGGTCGTGGCGGCGGCTTTGGTATCGCCGTGCTCGCCGGCTGCGTCTGTGTCTGCGCGAGCATCGTTACCGAAAGGATCGCGAGCGCGGCGACCAGCGTCATCAGTCGCCAGGTGGAATAGCCATGAATCTCGGCGTAGTCTTTTTTCATATCTGTTCCTGCTCTGGATCAAAAATGTAATCTCAAAGCAAACTGCATCGACCGCGGTCCACCGATCTGGAACAGCGGATTAAATCCGCCCGTATTACTGCCGCCGTTAAAGCTTCTCGCAGCGCTTTGATTGATAATGCCGAAAGTTGGGCTAACGGTGACAACTCCATTTCTGAACGTCGCGGCCCGGTTTGTCGGATAAAGAAAGTTCGGGTGATTGAGAACATTAAATGCTTCGACCCGCAATTCCACCTTCAAACTTTCCAACAAATCGAATGTCCGATGCAAGCTAAGGTCAATCTGCCATGATCCGGGCCCGCGCAGAGCGTTTCGCCCGAGATTTCCCATTTGTCCGGCAGGCACCGCAAAGTTAAATGCTGCCGGATTAAGGCTTCTGCCGGTTGCCACGTTTGGATTATCAATATACAGTGGCGCCCCTGTCAGATTCGGGCGGCGAAACGAAGGACTGCTGAAAGGCGTAGATTCGTTGATGGTAACGGTATAGGGCAAGCCTGTCCGCGCCGAGAAGATGCTGTTTAACGACCAGTGACCCAGGGTGTCTTTAAAGAATTTGTTCCATTCCGGTGCAGGAATGTTGTAGGTTATCGCGCCGCTCAAATTATGTCGCACGTCGAAATCCGAATCGCCTTGATAAACACTTTGCGGAAATACATAACCCGGAGCCGTCAGACCATTATCGTTAGAACCGTTATCAATGGAGTGCGACCAGGTATAACTGACCAGCGCTTGGAGTCCGCGCGACAGACGGCGTGTAAACTGCGCTTGCAGGGAGTGATAATCTGATTTGTCGGCGTTATCGATATAGGTCGCGCCTGAAAAGTTGGGGCTGAAAAAAGCGCCTGCCGTCGCGCTTGAAGTGGCGAAATTAACGGTCTGCACACGCACCAATTTACGTCCCAACGCGCCCACGTAAGCGACCGAAAGAGTTTGGTCTTTGCCGAGCGATTGTTCCACTGTCAGATTCGCCTGATACGTGCGCGGTAAGGTGTAATCGGGGGCTGCCACTGTCAACGAGCCACGATTAGTCGGACCTGGCGTAAAACTTACCGGGGTGAAAACCGTCGCGGATACCGGCACAGGAAGCGGAATATTGGTGGTTATTACAGTTCGAGTATATGGGAAACCAATAGCTCCGAAACCTGTTTGCCCCAAATCATAGAAAACTCCGACGCCCCCGCGTAGTACAAGCTCGCGCCCCGGCTTTTGCGATGCGATATAGGACACTCCGATCCGCGGCGCGAAATTAGTATATTTGGTCTTATAGTAAGGTGTGCCGATCGGAGCGATTTGGAGCGATGATTGGTCCAATTTGCTCAAATCCGGCGGGGCAACAAACGTGAGAGGCTTTTTGCCGCCCAGTCCGGTTTCCGAAGGATTAATCTCCCAACGTAAACCGTAGCTAAAAGTCAGGCGTTTATTCGCTTTCCACGTATCCTGTCCGTAAAAGGAGTATGTCCTGAATAACGCAGAAAACTGCGCCGAGCGAAGAGCAAGATAGGTCGGAAGAATATTGTTGTAAACCGATTGAAGAGTATTCCCGACATTGGATACGACCAAATCATTCCCTGCAATTATCGGGGACAGCCAACGGTGGTCGCCGCCAAATTTCAATTGATGCGAGCCCAGGCTGT
>WNFR01003953.1_pt1 | contig 25494 bp, 26 predicted proteins | sample 5400221 | NCBI WGS metagenome assembly WNFR01 (sample SAMN13153357, study PRJNA577476) | soil metagenome | isolation source: 40 cm soil under Madrone tree | place: USA:California | collected 2016-06-14 | reverse complement strand
GTCGCCCCGGCCTTGATTTCGCCGCCTGTCCCCGCCATCGTTGCCAGCCTCGGGCGGCGTAGCTCAGTTGGCTAGAGCGAGGGTCTCATAATCCCTAGGGCCCCGGTTCGATTCCGGGCGCCGCCATCTTCGAAACAGCCATCTTCGAAACAGATTGAGCCGCTGGACGGCGTCGAGCTGGTGCCCGGGCGAGAGGTGCGGAGCGTCATCGCCAGCGTCTTGTGGCCCATCAGCTCCGGCACCGTCCGCAGGTCAACGCTCGCTGAGCGAGCGTGCCGGCTCCGCGTCGCAGCACGGGTCCGAAGCCTCGGCGGCCACGTACCGCCCCGTCGGCTCGACAGAGCCGCCGGCACCGTACCGGTCGTGGTGGCGCACCCAGTCGCTCAAGTCGTGGCGCGGACCCGTCTCGTCGCGGCCCTTCGGCGTCATGTCGAGATACCGATAGATGCCGAGAAATTCCTCGCCGCCCCGACCGTAGGTCGAATACGTGTGGAAGACGTCGCCCGCGGCGTCCCTGTAGAAGACGCTGTCGCCGGAGAGTTCCTCGATCATGAAGTCGCGCGCCTCGAAGTTGTAGTCCACCTTCCCGTGCCTCACGTCCTCCGGACGGAAGGACACATGGAAGTCGTAGTTGAAGTCGCTCGCGAAGGACGACACCCACTTGAAGCGCCAGCCCATCCGCTTCCTGAAGGCCTCGATCTCCGCGAGCGGGGCGTGTGAGACGGCGACGTAGGTGACGTCGCGCTGTTCGAGGTGCACGAGAAGGCCTTCGACGTGGTCCACCTCGAGCGAGCAACCGACGCAGCCTTCCTTCCACCCCGGTCCGAACATGAAGTGCTTGACGAAGAGCTGGCTCCGCCGGGCGAAGAGGTCGGCGAGCGTCTCCTTGCCGTTCGGCCCGTCGAAGACGTACTCCTTCTCGACCTTGACCCAGGGGAGTGCGCGGCGCTCGGCGGCGAGCCGGTCGCGGAGCCGCGTCAGCTCCTTCTCCTTCGCGAGCAGCGCCCTCCGCGCGGTCAGCCAGTCCTCTCGCGAGACGATTTCGTTCGGTCGCATGTTCATTCTCCTCTCGGGGTCTCGGATGCGCGGGCGTCGATCGCGCGGTCTTTGGGTGCTGGCATCCGCTTCGGGCGCTTCCTCGCGCCGAGCCGTCTCGCGAGGATCGCGGCGAGCCCGCCGGTCGAGGTCGCGCCCGCGACCGCCAGCGCCGCGGTGGAGATGCAGAGGGGACACATGGTGGGAACCCGCGCTACCGCGGCCCCTCGCAGTTCACCATCCACGGGATGCCGAACCGATCGACGAGCATGCCGAAGCGCACGGCCCAGAACGTCTGCTGTAGCGGCATCGTCACCGTGCCGTTCTCGGAGAGCGCCTTGAAGATGCGCTCCGCCTCGGCCGGCTCGGTGACGCCGATCGTCACGGAGAAGCCCTTCGGCGCTTCATACCGCTCGGGCGGCATGTCACCGCCCATCAGCACCGCGTCGCCGACGACGAGGCGGGCATGAAGAATTTTCTTCCGCCATTCGGCGGGGACCTGGTTCTCCATCGGCGTGCCCTCGTGACTCAGCATCGCCTCGATCTTCCCGCGCAGGCACCGTTCGTAGAACTTGAACGCCGCCTCGCACTGACCGTTGAAGCCGAGATAGGGATTCAATTGCATTGGTCTGCTCCTTTCTGAAGGAATCGTCGTCACCGGACGATCCGCTGCTTGACGTCGGGAGCGAGCGGCCGGACCTCGACGGCGCCGGCACGTTGGAGCTCTGGACAGCGCGCGGCCCACTCGAGCGCCGCGTCGAGGGAGGGAAGCTCGAGGATCGCGAAGCCCGCGAGCTGCTCCTTCGTATTGGCGTAGGGTCCGTCCTGGATGTGGCGCCGGCCGTCCTTCAGCCGGACGGTCGTCGCCGTCTCGGGCACGTGCAGCGGGTCGCCGCCGACGTAGGCACCGGAATCGACGAGCGCCTTGTAGTAGGCCCGCCAGGCGCCGACCGACGGATCGTCGTCGCCGTTCTTCCGGGCCTCGAAGGCCTCCGGCGTTTGGTAGATGAGCATGGCGTATTTCATCGCCGTTCTCCTCGGGGCGATTTCCGCCCTCACTCCGATGACGAGCGGCGGGCCCGCATTTCGACACCGCCGTGAAAAAAGATCTCTCAGCCGCGGCGCTCGACGAGAAAGCGCCTGACCGCGTCGTCCTCGGCCAAGCCGATCGCGCGGTCGAAGGCTTCCGCGGCCTCGCGGCTGCGGCCCAGCGTCTGCAAGAGATGGCCGCGGACGGCCCAGTACGGCTGGTAGCCGCCGATGGACCGGTCCTCGATCTCGTCGAGGAGCGCGAGGCCCGCCGCGGCCCCCTGCACCTCGGCGACCGCCGCGGCCCGGCCGACCCGGGCGCCGACCGTGGGGGCGAGCTCCACCAGACGCTCGTAGAACCAGGCGATCGCGCTCCAGTCGGTCCGCCCGGAGCGCGCGCGCTCGGCGTGGACCGACTGGATCGCGGCCTCGATCTGGAACCTGCCGAGACGCGCCTTCGCCGTCGCCGCCGCGAGCTCGCCCTCCGCTCCCTCGATCATCGACGCGATCCAGAGACGCGGCTCCTGCTCGGAGAGCGGCACGAACCGGCCGTCGGCGCCGCGCCGGGCGGGCCGGCGCGCCTCGCAATGGAGCATCAGCGCGAGGAGCCCTCGCACCTCGGGCTCTTCCGGCAAGCGCTCCTTCAGTACGCGCGCGAGCCAGATCGCTTCCTCGGCGAGGCTGCGCGCTCGCGGGTCGGTGCCGGCCGCGTCCTCCCAGCCGCTGGCATAGGCGGCGTAGATGGCGTTCAGCACCGCCTCGAGGCGCTCCGGCAGCTCGCGCGCCTCCGGGAGCTCGAAGGCGATGCCGGCGTCGCGGATCTTCGCCTTGGCGCGGACGAGGCGCTGCGCCATGGCGGCCGGCGAGACGAGGAACGCGCGGGCGATCGCCGCGGCGTCGAGGCCGAGGATGGCCTGGAGCATGAGCGGCGTGTGCACGTCCGGGTCGATCGCCGGGTGCGCGCAGACGAAGAGGAGCTGGAGGCACTCGTCCGGAATCGGGCCCGCCGCGACCACTTCGCCGGACGCGCCGGCGATGAGCTCGAGGGTCGGCACGCTCTCGGCCCGCACACGATCGTGCCTCGCGCGGTCGACCAGGCGCCGGCGCGCGGCGGTGAGCAACCAGGCTTCCGGGGAGTCGGGGATGCCGTCTCGCGGCCAGGCGGTCAGCGCCGCGACGAGCGCCTCGCCGAACGCGTCCTCGGCCGCGGCGACGTCGCGCGTGCGGGCCGAGAGGAACGCAACGAGACGCCCATAGGACGCGCGGGCGACCGACTCGATCGTGCGGCGGGCGTCTTCCGGATCGAGCTGATTCACCTGCTGCGCGAGCTTCACGCGGCGAGGATACTCGGGACGGTCGCCGAGGGAAGCCCCTGGGAAAGGGCGGCGATGTCGCTCGGTTCTCCTTCGGCGAAGACTGCGCGACCAACACGACCGACGAGTCGTGCCACGTCGTGACGATCGCGATCAGCCCCTCCACGCCGCCCGGCACGGTCTCGGCGCGACTCTTCAACCACTACTCGCTCCTGAAGACGACCCTGAGGCTGCTCGGGATCCGCGGGCGTCTCGGCAAGACGGGGTCGGCGCACAACATGCGACGGCGGTTCAAGCTCTAGGCTGTACTGAGCGCGAGCGGGCCTCGCCGGCGACCCCCCAAAGGCGGACGCCGGGCCATCGCTTGACCTGGGCCGGCCCCCTGGCGACACTCCCCCCGATGCTCTTGTCGCAGGAGGGTCGGCCCATGAGCCAGGACATGCTCGACATCGAGCGCAAGATCGCTCGGTGCCGGATCCTGCTGTCGTTGTTCGCCCTGACGGCCATCTACATGGATCCGATCAACCCGATCCTGATCCACGACATCGGCTTCGCGGGCGGGCCGCTCGGTTCCGACGCGCACGCGCTCGGCGTGCTCGGCGCGCATCTGGGCTACAGCCTCGCGGTCCTGGTCTCGCTCAGCGTCGGCCTCGTGCCCCGAGGGATCGTCGCCCTCACCACCTGGGTCGACGTCCTCTTCGGCGCGGTGATCGCGCTCTTCACCCAGGGGGCGTCGAGCCCGTTCTACGTCTTCCTGGCCTTCGCGGTGATCGCGGCCGGGGTGCGGGGCGGGTTCCGCTTCGGCATGGTGGTGACCTCGGTGAGCATCTGGCTCTATCTGAGCTTGGTCCTCGTCGCCGCCACGGGCCGCGCCCAGCTCCACACCTACATCATGGGCCCGGCCTACCTGGCGATCGTGGGCTACCTGGTGGCGTACCTCGGGCGGCTCCGCCTGAACCTCGAGGCGAAGCTGGCTGCGCTCGAGCGCACCAAGGAGCGGGGCGAGATCGCGCGGGCCCTCCATGACGGGTGCGTCCAGACGCTGGCCGGGACCAACCTGACCCTCGGCAGCTGCCAGGAGCTCGTGCGGCGCGGACGCGGCGAGGAGGCGCTCGCGGCCCTGGCGGAGCTCCAGGCGAGCATCACCCGCGAGTACGACGGGCTCCGCACCTACATCCGCGAGCTCGCCGATCACGGGACGGCGCCCCCGTCCTTCGATTTCGACACGCGCTTCACCGTGCACGCGCAGTTCGACGGCACCGGAGCGCTGGTCGAGCACGTGCTGCAGATCCTCCTCGAGGGTGTACGCAACGTGCGGCGGCATGCGTTCGCGCGCACGGCCTCGATCGAGGCGCAGGTCGCGGGCGCGGACATCCAGATTCGCCTCGACGACGACGGCCTCGGCTTCGCCGACGGCGCGGGCGCGCCGTGGTCGATCTCGTCGCGCGTGGAACAGCTCGGCGGGCAGCTCCAGGTGGCGCACGACACGCGGGCGGGCGCGCACCTGGCCATCGCGCTGCGCGCGGGGTGAAGGAGGACGCCGTGGAGACGCCGCTACGCATCGCCATCGCCGACGACCACGCGCTCTTCCGCCAGGGCCTCAAGTCGCAGCTCCGGCTCCAGCCCGGGCTCGTGGTGGTGGGCGAGGTGGACCGGGCCGATCAACTCGAGGCCATGATCGCCGCCACGCCGTGCGACATCGTCCTGCTCGACCTGCAGATGGAGCGCAGCTCGCTGGCCGACGTCAAAGCGCTCGCCGAGCGCGTCACGGTGGTCGTGGTCACGGCCAGCGAGCACCCCGACGACGCGCTCGCCGCCATTCGCTCGGGCGCGCGCGCCGTCGTCTTCAAGCGCTTCGCCATCGAGACCTTGATGGACGCCATCGCCGCGGTGGCCGAGGGCAACGTGTGGATGCCGCCCGCGCTCCAGAAGCACCTGGCGGCGCGCCTGAACGAGCCGCCCGAGGAGCCACTCACCCCGCGCGAGATCGAGATCGTGCGCCACGTCGCCATGGGGCTGCGCAACGCGGAGGTGGCCGAGCGCCTCTCGATCAGCGAGGTGACGGTGAAGACGCACCTGAACAACATCTTCCAGAAGCTCGGCGTCCGCGGCCGCACGGCGCTCGCGGTGTACGCGATCCGCATGGGCCTCGTCGGCGTGCAGGACCGGAGCTCGTAGGCGCGAGGCCGGGCGCGTGCGCACCCGCGCCGAGACGCCCGTGCTCGTCCGCCGGCTGGCGGCGGCGCTGGCCGCGCCCGGCGGCCCGGCAGCCGGCGAGCACCTCCTGGTCGCGGTCTCGGGAGGGCCCGACTCGACGGCGCTGCTGGCGGCGCTCGCCGAGCTGGCGCCCCGGCGCGGCCTCCGCCTGACGGCCGCCCACGTCGATCACGGTCTCCGGGCGGAGGGTGCGGCCGAGGCCGAGCGGGTGGCGGCGCTGGCGACCCGCCTGGGCGTCCCCTTCGTCCGGTGCGCGGTGCCGGTGTCGGCCGGCCCCGACCTCGAGGCGCGGGCCCGGCGGGCGCGCTACCAGGCGCTCGCCCGGCTGGCAGGTGAGGTCGGCGCGCGCCGCATCGTCACCGGCCACACCGAGGACGACCAGGTGGAGACCGTGCTGCTGCGGCTGCTGCGCGGCGCGGGACGGCGCGGCCTCGGCGCCATGCGCCCGGCGCGCGGCCGGCTCCTGCGCCCGCTGCTCGCCGCGACCCGCGCCGACGTGCGCCGCTTCCTCGCCGAGCGCGGCCACGGCTTCGCGGTCGATCGCACGAACGCCGACCTGCGTCACGCGCGCAATCGCGTGCGTCGGCTCCTCGTCCCCCTGCTGCGCGCCGAGTTCAACCCGCGCCTCGGGCCGGCGCTGGCCGCGCTCGCGGAGCGCCTGCGCGACGAGGACGACTTCCTCGCCGCGGCGGCGGCAGGGCGCGCGCGGGAGCTGGTGGTGGGCGACCATCTCCGTGCGGCGGTTGCCGAGGAGCCGCCGGCGCTCGCCCGCCGCATCGTGCGGAGCTGGCTCGAGCGCGGGGCGCGCCGGGGCGTGGGCGCGGTGCACGTGGCGCGGGTGCTCGGGCTCGCCGCCGGTCACGAGCGCGGCGCGGTCGCCATCCCGGGGCCCGCACGCGTGGTGCGCGAGGGCGAGGTGCTCGTGCGCCGGCCGGGGCGCGCGGCCGCGCCGTCCTCCTTCGCGTTCGAGATCGGTCCCGGACGGACGGTTGCCCATCCCGCCGGCGGCTGGCGCGTCGCCTTCTCGGCACCGCGCGCCCGCGGCGCGGGCGAGGCGTGGCCCACGGGGGCGGCGCAGGCTCTCTTCGACGCCGATGCGCTGCCGGGCGGCCTCGTCCTCCGCTCGCCCGTGCGCGGCGACCGCGTCCGGCTGCTCGCGGGCGGGACGCGCAAGCTCCAGGACGTCCTCGTCGATGCCAAGGTGCCGCGCGAGACCCGGGAGCTCCTGCCCGTGCTCGCCGCCGGCCCGGAGATCCTCTGGGTGCCAGGCCTGGCGCGCGGCGCCTCCGCCCCCGTCGGACCCGCCACCACACGCGTCGTGGAAGCCGTCTTCGAGCGCGCCCCGCACCCGCCCGCGCGGGAATAGGGACGTCTGACGCGTTGGGGCAAAGCCGAGGGAGGCCGTGCCGACCGAGGGCGGGGGGTCCGGCGCGCGCGGCGGATGCGCGCGGGCGTTGTCGGAACGCGCGCGAGCGCGTGCGGGAATAGCCCGCCGACGGTGGCCAGTGGGCGAAGCCGAGGGAGGCCGTGCCGACCGAGGCGCGGGGTCCGGGGGCATCGGAAGCGCGCAGCTCGCGCGCAGCGCGAGCGAGCACTGGACGGGCCCCCGGATACGTTAGATTGCCGCTCCGGGGACGCTGTGTTATTTTCGTCGCGAGTCGTCGCTCCGGTGCCCAGTTGAATCCAGTCTCCCGCAATCTCGGCCTCTGGCTGCTCCTCCTGCTCCTCGGGTTGCTCCTCTGGTCCGTGGTGACCAAGCAGCAGCCGCGCGAGCCGGAGGTGCCCTTCAGCCGCTTCCTGCAAGCGGTGGACGATAACAAGGTCTACGACGTCAGCATGCAGGGCCAGGCCATCCACGGCCACTACAAGGCCGAGCGCGGCGGGCCCGGCGAGGGCTTCAAGACCTACGCGCCCAAGGACGCGGACCTGGTGAAGACGCTGCACGACAAGCAGGTCGAGATCGACGTCAAGCCGGAGGACAACGAGCCCTGGTACCTGGTCGCGATGGTGAACTGGGCGCCCATGCTCCTCCTGGTCGGCGTGTGGGTCTTCTTCATGCGCCAGATGCAAGTGGGCGGCGGCAAGGCGATGTCCTTCGGGAAGAGCCGCGCCAAGCTGCTCTCCGAGAACACGCACAAGGTCACCTTCAACGACGTGGCGGGCATCGACGAGGCCAAGGAGGAGCTCGAGGAGATCATCGCCTTCCTGAAGGACCCGAAGAAGTTCACCAAGCTGGGCGGGCGCATCCCAAAGGGCGTGCTGCTGGTCGGCGCCCCGGGCACCGGGAAGACGCTCCTCGCCCGGGCCATCGCCGGCGAGGCGGGCGTGCCCTTCTTCTCCATCTCGGGCTCGGACTTCGTCGAGATGTTCGTCGGCGTCGGCGCCTCGCGCGTGCGCGACCTCTTCGTGCAGGGGAAGAAGAACGCCCCCTGCATCATCTTCATCGACGAGATCGACGCCGTCGGGCGCCACCGCGGCGCGGGCCTCGGCGGCGGGCACGACGAGCGCGAGCAGACGCTCAACCAGCTCCTGGTCGAGATGGACGGCTTCGAGACCAACGAGGGCGTCATCCTGATCGCCGCCACCAATCGACCGGACGTCCTGGACCCGGCGCTGCTGCGACCCGGCCGATTCGATCGCCGCGTCGTCGTGTCGCGCCCCGACGTGAAGGGGCGCGAGGGCATCCTGAAGGTCCACACCCGCCGGGTGCCGATCGGTGAGGACGTGAACATCGACCTCCTCGCGCGCCAGACCCCGGGCTTCGCGGGCGCCGACCTCGAGAACCTGGTCAACGAGGCGGCCCTGCTCGCCGCGCGCAAGAACAAGGACCGGGTCTCGATGAGCGACTTCGAGATCGCCAAGGACAAGGTGATGATGGGCGCCGAGCGGCGCTCGATGATCATCAGCGTCGAGGAACGGCGGGTCATCGCCTACCACGAGTCGGGCCACGCCCTGGTGGCGAAGCTCGTCCCGAACGCCGATCCGGTCCACAAGGTGACCATCATCCCGCGCGGCATGGCGCTCGGGCTGACGCAGCAGGTGCCGCTCGACGACCGGCACACCCACTCGAAGGACCACCTCCTCGGCGAGCTGGCCGTCTTCTTCGGCGGGCGGGCGGCGGAGGAGCTCGCGCTCGGCAGCATGACGACCGGGGCGGGCAACGACATCGAGCGCGCCACCGAGCTGGCGCGCAAGATGGTGTGCGAGTGGGGCATGAGCGAGAAGCTCGGGCCCATGACCTTCGGCAAGAAGGAAGAGGAGATCTTCCTCGGCCGCGACTTCACGCAGAAGGTCGACTACTCCGAGCAGACCGCCATCCAGATCGACGCCGAGGTGCGCCGCATCCTGCTCGAGGCCTACGAGCGCGCCAAGCTCTTCCTGCGCCGCAACCTCGAGGTGCTCCACAAGATGGCCGAGACGCTCCTCGAGCGCGAGTCGATCGACGGCGCCGAGATCGACGAGATCCTCCGCCAGTTCGGGACTGAGAACGGTGGCCTCCGGGGCGCGGCGGCCGCCACCGCCTGAGAGCCCGTGACCGAATCCCCTCCCGTCGCCTGGCGACCGATGCATCCCGCCGCGCGGCGTTACTCCTCCTCGCCATAGCCTCCGGCTATGACTCGTCGTCGCGCCTTGCGCGCCGGGCGCCTCGGCCGCCGGGCTCGGTCCGGGGATTCGATCACGGGCTCTGAGAGTCCCGCCCGTTCGAGCGGCCCGCCCGTCCTGCGCACGCGCTCGGGACCGCTGGTCCTCGACCGCGTCGCGCTGGTCGGCATCCTGAACGCCACCCCGGACTCCTTCTCCGACGGGGGCCGTCACCTGGATCCCGGGCGGGCGGCCGCGGCGGCGGCGGAGATGGTGGCCGAGGGGGCGGCGATGCTGGACGTGGGGGCGGAGTCGACCCGGCCGGGGGCCCGGCCCGTCCCGGCGGACGAGGAGCGGCGCCGCCTCCTCCCCGTGCTGCGCGCCGTGCGGGCCGCGGTCCGGGTCCCGATCTCCGTCGACACCTCCAAGGCCACGATCGTCCGCCTGGCGCTGGAGGAGGGCGCGGACGTGGTGAACGACGTCTCCGCCGGCCGTTTCGACCCGGCGCTGCTGCCCCTCTGCGCCGAGCAGGGGGTCCCGGTGGTGCTCATGCACATGCAGGGCACCCCCGTCACCATGCAGCTCGACCCGCGTTACGCCGACGTCGTGGCGGAGGTGGCTGCCTTCCTGGCCGAGCGCGCCGGCGCCGCCCGGGCCGCCGGGGTGGCGGCCGACGCGATCGTGGTCGATCCGGGCATCGGCTTCGGGAAGACGGTCGCCCACAACTGTGCACTCCTCGCGCGGCTCGACCTCGTCGCGTCCCTCGGCTATCCCGTACTGGTGGGCGTGTCACGCAAGGGCTTCATCGGCCAGCTCCTGGGTGAGCGCCCGACGAGCGAGCGGCTCCTCGGCACGGCGGCCGCGGTCGCGCTCGCGGTGGCGAAGGGGGCGCGGCTCGTGCGCGTGCACGAGGTGGGGGCCATGCGCGACGTGGCGCGCGTCGCCGAGGCGGTGGTGGGCGCCTGATGGATGTCCTCCTCGGCTTTCGCTGGCAGGACGCGGTCGACATCGAGATCTACACCATCAACGTGCTCCTCCAGAACCTGCTCGGCTGGTCGCTCATCCTCGTCTTCATCGTCTTCCAGAACGACATCCGGCGCGCCCTCACGCAGGTGGGCACGGGCCCGCTCTTCTCCTCCGCCGACCGCATCGCGCAGAGCCAGGCGGTGGAGGAGCTGGTGAAGGGCGTCACCGCCATGGCCTCCCGCCGGGTGGGGGCGCTCATCGTGCTGCAGAACGAGGTCGGGCTCAACGAGTACATCGAGGTCGGCACGCGCCTCGACGCGCAGGTCTCGAAGGAGCTGGTGGCCAGCATCTTCATACCCGGCTCGCCGATCCACGACGGCGCGCTCATCATCCAGCACGGGCGCATCACGGCGGCGGGCTGCTTCCTGCCGCTCACCACCAACCCCACCGTCTCGAAGACGCTCGGCACCCGCCACCGCGCCGCCATCGGGCTCACCGAGGAGACCGACGCGGTCGCGATCGTCGTCTCCGAGGAGGACGGCATGGTGTCGCTCGTGCGCGAGGGCAAGATCACGCGCGACGTCGACGCGGGCACGCTGCGCACCACGCTGCAGCGTCTGCTGGTGGGCTGATGCGGTTGCGCGTGCTGCGCCCCGAGCCCGCGGGCGGGTCGGCCGGCTCGACCCCGGGGCCGGAGCGCCCGACGCGGCCCTGGCAGCGCTGGCTGCGCGTCCCGCGCCGGCGCGACCTGCGCGCCGCACTCCGCCGCAACGCGGGGCTCAAGCTGGTCTCGCTGCTGCTCGCCTTCTTCCTCTGGTTCTCGATCAACGTGAGCGAGCGCGACGCCGAGGGCACGCTCGAGATACCGGTCCACCAGGTGCGCCCGCCGGCAGGCTACATCGTGACCAACGCGCCCACCAAGCCGATCGCCGTGGGCGTGCGCGGTCCGCGCACCATCCTCGACGGCGTGGACGAGCGGCGCGTCCGCTTCGCGCTCGACCTCGCCAGTGCCGCGCCCGGCGAGGTGCGCATCGAGCTGAACGCCGACATGATCCGGCCGCCGCTCCCGCGGCGCCTGAAGGTCGTCCGCATCGAGCCGGGGCGCGTGAAGGTGCGCCTCGAGCGCCTCGTGCGCCGGACCCTCCCCGTCCGCCCCGAGCTGGCGGGCCTGCCGCCGCTCGGCTATACGCCGGAGGCGGGCGTCACGCCGGGCGAGGTCGAGGTGAGCGGCCCGGCGAGCAAGGTGGAAGAGCTGAAGGAGATCAAGACGGAGCCCCTCGAGCTGCGCAGCGCTCCGGAGGCCTTCTCGCGCACCGTCCTCCTCTCCTGGGCGGGCGACTTCGTGAGCTTCGCCCCCGACCACGTCACGGTCTCGGTCACCTTCCAGCCCACCTTGATGTCGCGCAAGTTCGACCACGTCGAGGTCGCGGTGCGCAACGCGGGCGGCGGCCTGCGCGCGAAGCTCGTCCCGCCGCGCCTCGACTTGACCGTGCAGGGGCCGCAGCGCGTGCTCAGCAACTACGCGCTCGAGGCCGGCAGCGTGTACGTCGACGCGGCCGGGCTCGAGCCCGGCACCTACCGCGTGACGCCGAAGATCGAGCTGCCGCAGTCGATCGAGGTGACGCGACGCGAGCCCGAGGTGCAGACGCTCGAGCTCACGGCGAAGGGGGGACGCTGATGCCCGGCGAGGGACGGCGGCTCTTCGGGACCGACGGCGTGCGCGGCACGGCGAACGTCGAGCCGATGACCTCGGAGACCGCGCTCCGCCTGGGCCGCGCGCTCGCCCACGTGAGCAAGCGCTCGCACCGCCGCCACAAGATCCTGATCGGCAAGGACACGCGCCTCTCCGGCTACATGCTCGAGACCGCCATGTCCTCGGGCATCTGCTCGATGGGCGTCGACGTGCTGCTGGTGGGCCCCCTGCCGACGCCGGGGATCGCGTTCCTCACCCGCACGCTGCGCGCCGACGCGGGCGTCGTCATCTCCGCCTCGCACAACCCGTTCCCGGACAACGGCATCAAGTTCTTCAGCGAGGCCGGCTTCAAGCTGCCCGACGAGCTGGAGGAGGAGATCGAGCACCTGGTGCTGGGCGACGCGATCGACGCGCTCCGCCCGACCGCGACCGAGATCGGCAAGGCCTTCCGCATCGACGACGCCGTCGGCCGCTACAACGTGTTCGTGAAGAACACCTTCCCGCGCCACCTGACGCTCGACGGCATGCGCATCGTGATCGACTGCGGGCACGGCGCGGCCTACCGGGTCGGCCCCGAGGTGCTGGAGGAGCTGGGCGCGGAGGTGGTGAGCCTGGGCGTCGATCCCGACGGCTCGAACATCAATCAGGGGTGCGGCGCGCTCCACCCCGAGGGCCTCCAGGCGGCCGTCCGCCGCCACGGCGCCCAGGTGGGCGTCGCGCTCGACGGCGACGCGGACCGCGCCATCTTCGTGGACGAGCAGGGCCAGGTGGTGGACGGCGACGCCGTGATGGCGATCCTCGCCGACGACCTCCGCGCCCGGGGCGAGCTCCGGCAGTCGATCCTGGTCGCCACCGTGATGAGCAACCTCGGGCTCCACCTGGCGATGCAGGAGCGCGGCATCCAGGTGGTCACCACGCCCGTCGGCGACCGCTACGTGGTCGAGGAGATGGTGCGCGGCGGCTACAATCTGGGCGGCGAGCAGTCCGGGCACATCGTCTTCCTCGATCACAACACGACCGGCGACGGGCTGATCACGGCGCTCGCGCTCTTCGCCCTCCTGGTCGAGAAGGGGCGGCCGCTCTCCGAGCTGCGCCGCATCATGCGCCGGCTGCCGCAGATCCTCCTGAACGTGCGGGTGGCGGCCCGGCGCGACGTCCCGAGCGTGCCGCCGCTGGCCGCGGCGATCGCGAAGGCCGAGCGCGCCCTCGGGGCGCGCGGCCGGGTGCTGGTGCGCTACTCGGGGACGGAGCCCCTGCTGCGCGTCATGGTCGAGGGCGAGCGGGAGGGGGAGATCCGGGACCTCGCCGAGTCGATCGCGGCGGCGGCGCGCGGCGCGCTCGGCGAGTCGGCGGCCGCCGCGGGCAAGTAGTTGCGGCTCGGCGTCAACGTCGATCACGTCGCGACCCTGCGGCAGGTGCGCGGCGTCGACTACCCCGACCCGGTCGAGGCGGCGCTGGTCGCCGAGGCGGCGGGCGCCGACGGTATCACCGTTCACCTGCGCGAGGACCGCCGCCACATCCAGGAGCGCGACGTGGAGGAGCTGCGGCGCCGCCTGCGCATCAAGCTGAACCTCGAGATGGCCGTCACCGACGCGATGGTCAACTTCGCACTCGGCGTGCGGCCGGACGACGCCTGCTTCGTGCCCGAGCGCCGCGAGGAGCTCACCACCGAGGGCGGACTGGACGTAGTGGCGCACGCGGCGCGCGTCACGGCGGCGGCGAGGCGCCTCGCCGCGGCCCGCATCCGCGTGAGCCTGTTCATCGACCCGGAGCCGGCCGCGATCGCAGCCAGCCGGCAGGCCGGCGCGCACGCCGTCGAGCTGCACACGGGCGACTACGCCAATGCGAGCGGCGATGCGGAGCGCGCGCGCCAGCTCGCCCGGCTGCGGGCGGCGGCCGTCGAGGCCGCGCGGCTGGGCCTCGAGGTGCACGCCGGGCACGGCCTCACCGTCGGCAACGTGCGCCCGGTCGCCGCCATCCCGGGGATCGTCGAGCTGAACATCGGCCATGCGATCGTAGCGCGCGCGGTGGTGGTCGGCATGGCGGCGGCGGTGCGTGAGATGAGGGCCGCCCTCTGATCGCCGTCACCGCCGCGGAGATGCGTGCCCTCGACCGCTGGACGATCGAGCACGGCACGCCCGGCCACGTCCTCATGGAGCGCGCGGGTGCGGGCGCGGCACGCGTGCTGCGCGAGCGCCTGCGGCGCCCGCGCGGCCCGGTGGTCGTGGTGTGCGGGCGGGGCAACAACGGCGGCGACGGCTTCGTCGTCGCGCGCCACCTCCGGCGGGCGCGCGTGCCGGTCGAGGTCTGGCTCGCGGTGCGTCCCGAGGAGGTGCGGGGCGACGCGGCGCGTATGCTGGCCGCATGGCGGCGCGCGCGGGGCGCGGTGCGGGCGCTCGCCGCGCCCGCCGACGTCGAGGCTCTGGCGCGCCGGCTCGCGCGGGCGGCGGCCGTCGTCGACGCGCTCTTCGGGACGGGGCTCAACGCGCCGGTCGCCGGCGTGGCGGCGGCGGTGATCGCGGCCATCAACGCCTGCGGCGCCCCCGTCCTGGCCGTCGACATCGCGTCGGGCCTGTCGGCCGACACGGGCGCGCCGCTCGGTGCGGCCGTGCGCGCCACGGTGACCGCCACCTTCGGCTACCCGAAGGTCGGCCAGCTCATGTACCCGGGGGTGGAGCACACCGGGCTGCTCGCGGTGGTCGACATCGGCATCCCGCGCGAGGCGCTGGCCGCCGTCGCCCCGGGCACCGTGCTGCTCGAGAGCGAGGAGGTGGGGGCGCACCTGCCGCCCCGCCGGCGCGACGGCCACAAGGGCGACTTCGGCCACGTGCTGGTGATCGCCGGCTCGCGCGGCAAGACCGGCGCGGCGCTGCTCGCGGCCCAGGCCGCGGCCCGGAGCGGTGCGGGGCTCACCACGCTCGCCGTCCCGGCTACGCTCCAGGCGATCCTCGAGGCGCAGGTGCGCGAGGCGATGACCGCCGCCCTCGCGGACACCGGCGACGGCGCCGCGGCCCTCGCCGACGGCGCGGCGGCGAGTGCGCTGATCGCGGCTCGCGGGGCGGTGGTGTGCGGCCCGGGTCTGGGTCAGGCGTCGGCGACGCGCGAGCTGATCCGGCACGTCGTTCGGCAGTGCACGGCGCCGCTCGTGCTCGACGCCGACGGCCTCAACGCCGTGGCCGGCACGAGCGTGCTGCGCGACCGCCCGGGACCGACCGTGGTCACGCCCCACCCGGGCGAGATGGCCCGTCTCTCGGGCGGCGACACGGCGCGCGTGCAGGCCGATCGCCTGGGCGCCGCCCGCGCCTTCGCGCGCGCCGAGCGCGTGGTCGTCGTGCTGAAGGGCGCGCGCACGGTCATCGCGAGCCCCGCCGGCGCGACCGCCATCTGCCCGACCGGTAACCCCGGCATGGCGAGCGGCGGGACGGGCGACGTCCTCGCCGGCGTGATCGGGGCGCTCCTCGCGCAGGGGCTCGCGGCGTACGACGCGGCGACGCTCGGCGTCTTCGCGCACGGCGCGGCCGGCGACGCGGTCGCCGCGCGGCAGGGCGAGGTTGGCCTCCTCGCGAGCGACCTCCTCACCGAGCTGCCCGCGACCCTCGAGCGCCTGCAGGCGGCAGCCCGGCCCGAGGCGCCGCGCCGGCGAGGCTACCGTGCGGGCACGTGAGACGACGACACGTGCCCCGGAGGAGACCGAGGCGCTCGGCGAGGCGCTCGGCCGTGCCGCCCGCGGCGGCGAGCTGATCGGCCTGGTCGGCGAGCTGGGCGCCGGCAAGACCTGCCTGGTGCGCGGGCTCGCCCGCGGCCTCGGCATCGACCCCGAGCGCGTCCACAGCCCCTCGTTCACGATCGTGACCGAATACCCGGGCGGACGGCTCCCGCTCGCGCACGTCGACCTCTATCGCCTCGAGGCGCCGGGCGAGCAGGCGCCGTTCCTGCGCGACGTGCTCTACGGCGAGGGCGTCGCGGTGGTCGAGTGGTTCGACCGGCTCGGCCCCGCGGCCGGCGACGAGGCCCTGCTCGTCACGCTGCGCTTCGCGCCGGGCGGGGGCAGGGCGATCCGGCTCGAGGCGCGCGGGGCGCGCCACGAGCTACTGCTGGCGGCGCCGCCGGTCTAAGGTCCGCCGCCGGCCAGCGGTGCCACAAGAGGCCCCGCGAATCAGAGCGAGTAACCGGCCTTCACCGCATCCTCGCGGAACATGCGCACCGTCTCGAGCGAGAAGGCCTCGAGGTCCCTCCCTACGAGCGTGAGCTTCTTCAGGATGTCGTTGGTGGCGGTGATGATGTGGCAGCCGATGGCGTCGGCCTGGAAGACGTTGAGGAGCTCGCGTGGGCTCGCCCAGATGAGCTCGACGTTCGAGACCCGCGCGAGGAACTGTACCGCCTCGCGCATCAGCGGGACGGGGTCCTGCCCGGTGTCCGCGATGCGGCCCGCGAAGACCGACACGCACGCGGGCGGTCCTCCCGCGAGCGCCTCGCTCACCATGCGCACCTGCTTGAACGTCATCATGGCGGTCACGTTCACCTTGATGCCCGCGCGCGCGAGTCGGCCGATCAGCGGCACGGAGCTGTCGCCACGGGTGTTGGTGACGGGGATCTTGACGTAGACGTACGTTCCCAGCGCGGCGAGCTTCCGTGCCTGGCGCTCCATCTCGTCGAAGTCGTCCGAGAAGACCTCGAGGGAGATGGGCCGGTCCGGGATCGCCACCACGATGTCGCGCGCAAAAGCCTCGTAGTCCTCCACGCCCGCCTTCCGCATCAACGTCGGGTTCGTGGTGAACCCCTTGATGAGTGGGTTGGCGTACATCTCGAGCATCCCCGCCTTGTCCGCCCCGTCGGCGAACAGCTTCACCCTGAGGTCAGTCAGCGGTTTCATCGGCGTTCGCTCCCAGCCGGCACCGCTCCAGGATGTAGTGCGCGGCCTCCGCGAACGACGAAGCGCTGAAGTCGGGGGGCCCGACGGGCCACGCCTCGTCGTAGCGGTGGTCAATGAGGACGGTGGTGCAGCCCGCGCGCCGTCCGGCCTCGATGTCTTTCCATCGGTCGCCCACCATGAAGCTCGTCCCGAGGTCCACACCGTGGCGGGCGGCGGCCTCGGTCAGCATACCGGGGTTCGGCTTGCGGCGCGGGCCCTCCTCGGCGTCGTCGTAGCTGACCAGCAGGTCGGCGAGCGGAAGCCGCGCCCGGAGCTCGGCGTTGATCTCCTCGACCACCTCGCGCCGCATGGTGCCCCGCGCCACGTCGGGCTGGTTGGTCACCCCGATCAACAGGAGACCCGCGGCGGCGAGCGCCGCCGCGGCGCCCGGCACGTCGGGCGGAATCTCGAGTTCCGCGAGCGATGCCGGCGGATAGGGGCGGCCGCCGCGCACGACGGCACGATTCAAGACGCCGTCGCGATCGAGGAACACGGCGCGGGCCCCGCTCATCGCACCGATTCCCACTTGGTCTGCTGCCGCTTGAGGGCCGGGTGCGACACGAGCAGGTGCCAGATGACCGCCTGGAAGGCTTCCGCGTGGGGCGTGACGTGCTCGGGGTTCACCACCGGGACGATCACGCACGCATCGGCCACTTCGGCGGTGTAGCCTCCGTCGCGGCTGACGACGCCCGCCACCCGCGCCCCGGTCTGCTTGGCGTAGCCGAGGGCGGTCACGAGGTTCGGGCTCACGTTCTTCTCCAAGCTCCCGCCCCCGACCGAGAAGACGAGGACACAGTCACGCGGCCCGAGCCGGCTCGTCCGGAGCCACTCCACGAAGGTCGTCTCCCAGCCCTCGTCGTTGGTGCGCGCGGTCAGCTCGGCGACGTTGTCCGTCGGTGTGTAGGCCTCGAGGCCCACGATCTTGCGGAAATCGTTCACCGCGTGCGACGCGTTGGCCGCGCTGCCTCCCACGCCGAGCACGAAGAGTCGTCCGCCCCCGGCCCGCGTGTCCGCGAGCAGGGTCGCCACGCGCTCGATCGCGGGCGCGTCGAGGCCATCGATGATCTGCTTCGCCTCCGCGAGGTATCGGCGAACGAACTCCATCAAGACCTTCGGGCCTCCCGAAGCGCTGCGAGGTGCCGGCGCGTCTCCTCGAGCCCCTCGAGCGAGCCGATCTCGTAGAAGCGGGCGACGACCTCGAACGCCGCAAGCTCGTCGAGCGCGAGCAGGCGCTGGTAGAGCCGGGCGAGGTCGTAGGGCGCGGACTCACGCACGAGCGCGAAAGCCCGCCGGTGAAGGACCCCGAGGCCGTAGTCGATGTGCCGCATGCGTGGCGACGGCGCCGCCTTGTCGTGGGCCAGGATGCGGCCCTCGGTGAATTCGACGTTGCTCCCGTCCCATCGCCCGTCGTTGCCGAAGACGGTCATGAGCCCGGCCTTCGCCGCCGCTCGGAACGCCGCCTGCACCGCCCGGAAGTCGCACTCGAGGTACGAGTCGCCGTAGAGCACGAAGAACGCGTCGGGCAGCTTCGGCAGCGCGCGCTCGAGCGCGCCTCCGGTGCCGAGGAGAGTCGGGCCGTCGAGGGCGTACTCCACCCGGAGCCGGAAGGCCGCCCCGTCGCCCACCGCTTCCATGATCTGCTCGCCCAGGTGGCCGACGCAGAAGAGGACCTCGCGGACGCCCCGCGCGGCCAGACCGCGCAGCTGATGGAAGGCGAACGGCTCGCCGTTCACGTCGAGCAGCGCCTTCGGGATCGTCCGCGTCACGGGCTCGAGGCGCGTCGCCTTCCCGCCCGCGAGCACGACCACCGGTAGGAGGGCCTCGCTCACAACTGGGTCACCACCTTCGTGCCCTCGAAGTCGAAGCGGAAGCGGACCTCCGGCAGGCCCGCCTCGCGCAGCGCGTGCCGGAGCCGGACCTTGTCCTCGGCGTAGAAGAGGAGGAAGCCTCCTCCGCCCGCGCCGATGAGCTTGCCGCCGAGAGCGCCGTTCTCGCGCGCGAGCCGGTACCAGCCATCGATCGCGTCGGTCGTCATCCCAGCCGAGCGCCGCCGCTTGTGGTCCCAGTGGACGTTCATCAGCTCGGCGAAACGCCCGAGGTCGCCGCGCTCGAGCGCCACCCGGGTCTCCCGGGCGATCTCCTTGATGGTGTGGAGGTTCGCGATCATCTCGCCGTCGTGCGCGCGGCTGCGCTCGTCCTGATCGCGCAGAATGGTCGAGGCCGCACGCGTGGAGCCGGTGAAGAAGAGGAGGAGGTTGTCCTCGAGGCTGTAGAGGGTCTCCTCGGCGATCGCCAGGGGCCAGACCTCGACCTGGTCGTTCGGGAGGAAGCGGAAACAGGTGAGGCCGCCGTAGGCGGCGATGTACTGATCCTGCTTCCCGATCGACTCGCCGAGCCGCCCGATCTCGACGTCGCACGCCTCCTCGGCGAGCTCCCGTGGGTGCACGAGGTCCTTCCGGAGCGCGTGGAGCGCACGCAGGAGCGCGGTGGTGAAGCTGCCCGACGAACCGAGGCCGGTCCCGGCCGGGATGTCGGCCAGGCTCGTGATCTCGAGGTAGGACGCATCGAGGTCGAGCTTCTTGATCGCTTCGCGCACCAGCGGATGCTGGATCTGGTCGACGCCGTCGACCTCCTCGAGCTTCGAGTACTTGAGGAGGATCTGGGGCACGAAGCGGCGATGGATGGTGATGTAGACGTATTTGTCGATCGCCGCGGCGATGACGAAGCCACTGTGTTCGCCATAGTAGGAGGCGAGGTCCGTGCCCCCGCCGGCGATCGAGATGCGGAGCGGGCCGCGGGTGATAATCATGTCGTGGCGCCTCGGTGGCGCGCGACGCCCACGATCTGCCAGCCATGCCGCGAGCGGTAGCGATTCAGTCGGAAGAGCAGGCCGAAGAGCCGCATGGCGAGGTCGGCGACCGGGCCCGGCGCGCCCGCCGCCTCCCTGACGAGGCGCGGCCCGCGCGCGATGATGACCAGCCGATAGAGGTTGAAGAACGGGGTCCCTGCGCCCCAGACGTCTTCGACCAGGAAGCCGGCGTTCTCGAGCACCGCGCGCAGGCTGGCGCGCGAGAAGTGGCGGCGGTGACCCAGGTGGCGGTCGTAGTCGGACATCGGCCCGCCGGGTACGGTGACGATCAGGCGGGCGCCCGGCGCGAGGTACGGCTTCACGTTCTCGAGGAGGCGCGGGGGCTCGTCGACGTGCTCGAGCACCTCGGTGCAGACGACGACCGTTGCCCAGCCCCGGAAGGGCGCGTTCGGGCTTTGCGGCTCGAGCAGGTCGGCAACGAGGAAGGCCGCGTCGGGCACCTTCCTGCGCGCGATCTCGACCCCGGTAGCGCTCTTCTCCAGGCCGAGGAACTCGCCCGCCGGGAAGCGGCGGCGCAAGGCCTCCGCGAAGTCGCCGGTCCCGGCGCCGACGTCGAGCAAGCGCAGCGGCGCCGCCGCGCGAGCGCAGCGGCGCAGGTGGAAGAGCACGAGTCGACGCCGGAAGTCCTGCGCGGGGTTGCGGCGTGCCGACTCCTGATACTCTTGCCAGTGGTCGTCCCACTGGTCGGCCACGGGGGGAACGTCCGCCGTCTCGGTGGGCGCTCCGACCGTCACGTGCGCGCCACCGCGAAGAGGTTGAGGCCGAACTTGTGGTAGCGGAGCCGGATGCGGCTCGGCCGGAACCCCGCGCGCACGAGCAGCGGCCAGAGGTCCCGCTTGTCGTAGTACATCTTGTGGTCGTCCATCTCCTCGGCCGGGCTCGTACCCAGGCGGAACGCGGAGAGCTCGAGGAACGCCTTGCCCCACCAGGTGGGCACGTTCGCGAGCAGCAACCCGTCGGCCCGGAGGATCCGCCGGCAGTGCGCGAGCGCCGGCTCCGGTGCCGCGAGATGCTCGAGGACGGAGAGGAGGAGCACCACGTCGAAGCCCGCGTCCGGCAGCGTGGGCAGGACGTCCTCGAGCCTGCCCTCGACGAAGCGAAGCCCCGGCACGGCGCGCGCCTCCTTGCCGATCGTGACGTCGACCCCGAGCCCCTCGCGCAGGCGAGGCCGGAGCGCGGTCAGCAGCCGCGCGTCGTGACCACAGCCCAGGTCGGCGAGCACGAGGTCTCCGGCACTGCGCAGGTGACGCCGGACGGCGTGCTGCGAGAGCCATACGCCAAGGCGGTCGACCAGGGTGAGCCCGTGCGCGCCGTATGCGTGCTCCCGCACCACCCCTGTGCCGCCCGCCGGCATCACGCCGCCGGCTCTCCCTGCCGCTGCAGGATCATGTGGAGCAACAGCGTGAAGGTGAAGGTCTGGAAGCCGAGGATGATCAGCAGCAGGCCGAACACCCCGCTGTACTGGATCTCGGCGAGCTTGAGGCCGCCATAGATCCAACGCGCGAGCGAGACGGCGTTGATCCCCACGCCGACCGCGCCGAGTGCGAGGCCGGCCAGCACGCCGCGATCGTAGGTGATGCGCCGGCGGATGCGGGCGGTGAAGAGCGGATCGAAGTCGTAGAAGACGCGCGCCAGAGTGGCGAGCTGAATCGCGCCGTAGCCGAGCGCCGCGAGCGTGATGCCGAGGAGCATCCAGTGCAGGTTCATACCGACTCCAGAGAGCGTGTAGGGCCCGCGCGCCAGGCTCACCGCGAGCGCGAGGCCGAGCAGGAACATGACCCAACCCGGCCTGCGGAGGAAGAACTCGGGCGCAAAGAGGAACATCGCTTTCAGGTTGGTCCAGCCGGCAAGCCAGGGCGAGAGCCAGCCGCTGCGCTTGTGGTGGCTCACCCGTCCCGCCCGATCCTTGTAGAAGCGGACCGGCACCTCGCACACCCGCAGGCGGAGCTTGGCGGCCTTCACGACCATCTCCGAGGCGTACTCCCACGACTGCGATTGGAGCCGGATGCGCTCGAGCGCCTCGCGGGTGATCCCGCGCATGCCGCAGTGGATGTCGCCGTAGTAGGTGCCGTAGATGCGGTTCAGGATCCAGGTCGTGACCGGGGTGCCGAAGTAGCGGTGGAGCGCCGGCATCGCCCCCGCCTCGATGTAGCCGCCGAAGCGGTCCCCCATCACGAACTCGAAGCCCTCCTCGAAGCGCGCGACGAAGCGCTCGATCTCGCGGAAGTCGTACGTGAGGTCGCAGTCTCCCATGATCACATAGCGGCCCCGGATGTCGGGAAGCGAGTCGATGTAGGCGCGGCCGAGGCCGCGACGCGGGACGCGCAGCACGCGTGCCCCGTGAGCCTCGGCGATCTCCGCGGAGCGGTCGCTCGAGCTGTCGACGATGATCACCTCGCCGCTCACGCCCGCCCGCCGGAGACCCTCGAAGCACCAGTCGACGAATTCGCCGACGCAGAGCTCCTCGTCGAGGCACGGGACGACGATCGAGACGATCGGCTGCTCTTCCGCCGCCGTGACCTCCGGATCGCGCCGCGCCCGCGCTTCGTAGTCCGGCCTCAGGTTCACCCCCATCCGACGCGCCTGACCCGCCGCGCCGCCCGGCCCGCCGGGTGCGGCCCCTGGCCCCGGCATGCCAGTGTTAGGCGGCGAGCCCGCATTGTCAAACCTGGGCCTCATGTAAGCTTTCCGTCGCGTGCGCTCGCGATCATCGCGTCGATCGAATCGCGGAGAGCCTCGCGCGAGGTCCGTCGGTGGGTCCAGCCGAGGGCGCGCAGCTTGCGGGTGTCGAAGCGGACGACCGGGGTTGGAAGGGGGACGTGCCGGTCGCCCCCCGAGAACTCGTAGACGACATCGCGGAGCCCCAGGCGCACAACCACCAGGTCGGCGATCTCGCCCACGGTGACGTAGTCCTCGGTCGCGACGTTGAAGCAGTCGTAGCCGCGGCCGCCGCCACCGTGGACGAAGAGCATCGCGTCCACCACGTCGTCGACGTGAATGTAGGACTTGCTCTGCCGCCCGTCACCAAGGATCTTCAGTCGGCGGGGATCGGCCAGCAGGCGGCGGATGAAGTCGTAGGCGACGCCGTGGGTCTGGTTCGGCCCGACGACGTTCGCGAAGCGGAAGGCCCGCCCCGTCAAGTCGAACATGTGGCAGTAGGAGCAAATGAGCGCCTCGCCCGCGAGCTTGCTCGCGCCGTAGGTCGAGACCGGTTGCATGGGGGCGTAGTCCTCGGCCACCTCGGTCTCGCCAGCGTCCCCATAGACACCGCTCCCCGAGGCGTAGAGTATCTCCCGGGCGCCGCTCGCGCGCATCGCCTCGACCACGTTATGGGTGAGGTACGTGCCCTCCCAGAAGTCCACGTCGGGCTGGGTCATCGCTCGGGCGATGTCGGGATTGGAGGCGAAGTGGATGACCGCGTCGATGCCCTGCAGCGCGGACGAGAGCCGGGAGGAGTCTCGCAGGTCGCCGGTGACGATCTCGAGGCGCGGATCGCGCCGGCAGTCCTCGACGTGCCGGGCCCGGCCCGACGACCAGTTGTCGTAGACGACGACGCGCGCCGCACCGGCGCCGAGCAGTCGGCGCACCATGTGGCTGCCGACGAACCCGCCGCCGCCGGCGACGAGGACGTGGCGGCCGACCATGCCCGTTGCGAGGGGCTCTGTTCCGGAGCCCATTTGCGATCACCCCCGCCGCGTCCGGTGGACCGAGCGTCGAGTCACCTGGTCCCCGAGGTGGGACGCGCTGAGGACCTTCAGGGCGAGCGGCGCGGGCAACATGAGAAGTGTAGACAACATGGAACCTGCCATCTGTCGCATTTCCCCCCTCCACCTCATTCATGGCCGAATACGACGCGCACAACCGCACCGTCAAGGTGGGATATCGGCACGAGTAGGTAGGAGCGCGACCCCTCAAGTTCGTGCGACGTCGCGCTTCTTGTTGATCGAGGTGGCGACCCAGTCTATATCGCCTCCTTGGTCCATTCGGCACTCTGCAGCCTCGGCCACGGCGCGACCCTTGGCCCGAGGGACGACGGCCTCGGGCGGTGAATGTTCGCCCCCTGTGAGCTGCCCGCCTTCTGGTGGTTGATTCCGCTCGCGCTCGGCACCTTGGCCGCTCTACTCGGTCGGCTTGCTAGGCCGATACCGCTCCCGGCGATCGAGCGTGCGCTGGACTCACGCTGGGCGCCCGTGGGCGCCGGGCTCCTGACGGCGCTACTCGGGTTCTTGGTCTGGGGCTCGCTGGACCAGCCGGGCATCTACCACGACGAGATCGCCTACCGCCTGCAAGCGGAGATCTTCGCCTCGGGCCGACTGGCGGGCGAGCCGGCGCCGCTGCCGGAGTTCTTCGAGCAGTATCACGTCCTCGTCTCACCGCGGCTCGCGCCCAAGTACTCCCCGGGTCATGCCCTGGCCCTGGTGCCGAGCGTCTGGCTGGGACATCTCGGACTCGGTCCGCTGGCGCTGGCAGGGATGGCCGGCGGGCTCGTCTTCGTCCTGGCCCGGCGCCTGGCCGGCCGCTGGGTTGCCGCACTCACGTGGATCCTCTGGTCGACCGCCCCGGCTCTCCTTAGCTGGCGGTGCAGCTACTTCTCGCAGACGACCTCGACGGTGGTCTGGCTCGCCGCCTGTTGCGGGTTGCTCGACTGGCTCGCAACGTCGCGCCGGCGGTCGCTCGTGGCTGTCGCCATCTTCCTCGGCTTTTGCGCGATCACGCGTCCCTTGACGGCGATCGCGCTGGGTTTGCCGATCGCGCTGGTCGTGATCAAGCGATTGGTGGACCGCCGCGCGCCGAGGGAGCTCGTCTGGCCCGTCGTCGCCGCAGCCGCCACCGTGGCGATCATCCTTCCCTTCAACGCGGCGGCCACGGGGAGTCCCTGGCGGCTCCCGTACACGGTGTACAGCAGCCGCTACATGCCCTGGGACCATGCCGGATTCGGCATTGATGCCGTCCCTCCGGAGGGGTTGCCCCCCGACATGGTCCAGTTCACGGACTTCTTTCGGCCCATCCTCCGCGAGCACACCGTCGACCGGCTGCCGTCGGTGTTCCTCGACCGAACCTGGTACTGGGCGCAGGAGCTGTGCGCGACCGAAGGGTGGAACTGGCGTGCGTCTCTCGCCTTGCTCTCGCTCTTCGCCCTCCCCGTTCTCGGCTGGGCCGGCATCTTCGCGCTTGCATCGGCGCTCTCCCTCATGCTGGCGCACCTCATCATGCCGGCGGCGGACTACTGGACCATCTATTTCCAGGAGGCTCATCCCGTCCTCGCGTACGTCAACGCCCTGGGCGTCGCGCACTTCGTGACGCTGGCCGCGGGGGGCCCACACAGAGAATGGGGGGAGGCGTACCGGACGCCGCCCCGCAACGGCCTGGTGATGGCTCTGGTGACAGGCTCCGCCCTCATCGCCGGGACCGTGGGTGCGAGCAGCGTCACCCCCGTGCTCCAAGCCCGCGCCGCCTACCAGCAACAAGCGGCGAGGCTGTTTGCTCTCATTCCCGAGCCTCGCGCCGTGGTCTTCGTCCGCTACGCGCCCGGCCACCTCGTTCACTACACGCTCATCCAGAATCCGCCGGACTATCGGACCGCTCGCATCTGGACTGTCTACGATCGCGGGCTGGACAACGGCCGGCTCATGCAGCTCGCGCCGGCCAGGACTCCCTATCTCTTCGATGAGAGAACGTGGTCGCTCACGCGCCTCTCGGAGGGGAACCCGGGCCAGTGACGGCGCCGGCGGCGGCGCCGTCCTACCCGTCCACCGCCGGCACCAGCCGGAGGCCGCCGTAGAGCACGGCGACGCACAGGGCCGCCCACGCGACGATGGCCCCGACCAGCGGCGGGTCGCGCGTCACGAGGTCGTCGGGATCCTGACCGCGCGGCGGC
>WNFR01001360.1_pt1 | contig 25494 bp, 21 predicted proteins | sample 5400221 | NCBI WGS metagenome assembly WNFR01 (sample SAMN13153357, study PRJNA577476) | soil metagenome | isolation source: 40 cm soil under Madrone tree | place: USA:California | collected 2016-06-14 | reverse complement strand
GGCGTCTTGAGCTCGCCCAGCGAGCGCACTGAGAACTCGCGCCGGGTCGATTCGATGCGCCCGGCGGGAATCTCGACATTGCGTGAGGCGATCGCGCCCTCTACGTCCTGCACGGTCAGCCCGCGCGCCGATAGCGCCTGCGGCTGCACCCAGACCCGCATCGCGTAGCGCCGCTCCCCGAAAATGCCGGCGCTGCCGACGCCCGGCAGGCTCTGGAGCCGGGCCTTCACGACTCGGTCGGCGACGTCGGAGAGCTGCATCAGGTCGTAGTTGTCGCTGCTCAAGGCCAGCCAAAAGAACGGCTGCGCATCGGCCGACTGCTTCGCGATCACCGGCTCGAGCACGTCCACCGGCAGGCGACCCCGCACGCGCGACACTTTGTCGCGTACGTCCTGCGCCGCGACGTCGATCGGGCGGTCGAGGGTGAACTCGAGGGTGATCTGGCTGTTCTGCTCCGACGAGGAGCTCGAGAGCGTCCGCAGTCCCTGGATCGTGGACAGCTCCTCTTCGAGCACGTCGGTCACGGCCGTTTCCACGACCTGCGCATTGGCGCCGGGCAGGGTGGTCGAGACCGAGATGATCGGCGGATCGATGTCCGGGAGCTCGCGCACCGACAGCCGGGTGTACCCGATGACGCCGAAGAGCACGAGGGCGGCCGAGATCATGCTGGCCAGCACCGGTCGCTGGATGGACGTTTCGGAGAGTTTCATATGGCCCGAAAATTAACCGAATGGGGTCGCGCCGGGAGGAGGGGCCCGGCTGTCAGGAATTCGTGAACCATTTCCGGCACCTCCCTACTGCTACGACGATCTGGCACCCGTGATTGCGACATTACGGCGTTGGCGCCGTTTTGCTTCGGCGCCGGTTAGCGCTGGCATTTGGGGCAAAAGGTCGTCGCCCGCAGGTCGATCGTGTGCGTAGTGACGAGCCTCTTGCCGCACGTCACGCACGGCTCGCCGCCGCGGCCGTACACCTTGAGCTCGAACTGGAACCGGCCTTCCTTGCCGGTGCCGGTGCGGTAGTCACGCACCGTCGTCCCCGAGGATGCTACGGCGCGCTCGAGCACACCGGTCACCGCGGCGTGCAGGCGGGCGAACTCGTCGAGCGACAGCTTGTTGGTGGGCTTCGACGGATCGATGCCCGCCTCGAACAGCGCCTCGTTGGCGTAGATGTTGCCCACCCCCGCCACCCGGCGCTGGTCCATGATCGCCTTCTTCACCGCGGCGCGCGTGCCTTTCAACCGGTCGGCGAACACGAAAGGCGTGAACGTCTCCTCGAGCGGCTCCGGGCCGATGCGGCTGGTGTAGGCGTCCCATCCCTTTTCGTCGAGCAGCCACACGGTGCCCAGCCGGCGCACGTCGCGGTACACCAGCAGCCGACCGTCATCGATGGTGCACGTGAGCACCGCGTATTTCACCTCGTCGCGGGTAAGCGCGCGGTCGTACACCACCAACGAGCCCGTCATCCGCGGTTGCACGACCAGGCGGTGGCCGCTCGACAAGCGGAACACCGCGTGTTTCGCGCGGCGGATCACTTCCTCGATGGTGTTGCCTCGGAGGGTGCGGAGCAGCCGCGGCTTCGACACGCGGCGCAACACGTCCGTCTTGGCCAGGCGGGCGCGCGCGATCCGGTAGCCCTCGAGCCGCGGGGCGAGCTCCCGGACGATCGTCTCAACCTCGGGCAGCTCCGGCACGGGCCTCCCTGGTTTCCCGCCACCCGATGTCGCGCCGGTACGTCTTCCCCGAGAACGTGATCAGCTCGCACGCGTCGGTGCTGCGTCTCGCGGCCTCGCCCACCGTCTCCCCCAGCCCGGTGACCGTGAGCACCCGCCCGCCGTGCACCCGGAGCCCGCCATCCGGGTCGCGCTCGGTGCCCGCGTGGAACACGAGCGTCCCGGGCTCGAGATCGCGCGGCACGATGATCGCGCCGCCCAGCTCCGGCCTCTGGGGATACCCGGGCGCCGCCAGCACCGTCGCCACGGCGGCGCGCGTTGCCGCGAGGGTCGTGTCTCGAGGCCGCCAGCGTCCGCCGGCGATGTCCGCCAGGTGATGGGTGACGCCGGGCAGCACCGGGAGCAATGCCTGCGCTTCGGGGTCGCCGAAGCGGGCATTGAACTCGAGCACGGCGAGCGTACCGTCGGCCGCCAGCATCAGTCCGGCGTACAGAACACCCTGGAAGGGGGCGCCCTGCGCCGCCAGCTCGCGGAGCGCCGGCTCGAGCACCTCGCGCCGCACCCGCTCGAGCATCCCTGCGGTGGCGACGCTCACAGGGCAATAGGCGCCCATTCCACCGGTGTTGGGGCCGGTGTCGCCCTCGCCCAGTCGCTTGTGGTCCTGGGCCGCGGGGAGGAGAAGCAGGTACTCTCCGTCGGTGAGTGCCAATACCGACAGCTCCTCGCCCTTCAGAAAGTCCTCGATCACGATCTCGTGGCCCGCGTCGCCGAATGCCGCTTCGACGAGCATCGCGCGCGCCGCGCGCGCCGCCTCGGTGCGCCGGGCGCACACCACCGCACCCTTTCCCGCCGCGAGGCCCGAGGCCTTCACGACCAGCGGCTCGGCGTGGCGCTTGATGTACGCGAGCGCCGGGTCGATCGCGGTGAACGTCTGGCTCGCCGCGGTGGCAATCCGGGCCCGGCGCATCACTTCTTTAGCGAACGCCTTGGACGACTCGATGCGTGCGGCGGCCGCGTTGGGTCCGAAGACCGCATGACCCACCGCCCGAAGGGCGTCAGCCAGCCCGGCGGCGAGCGGCGCTTCCGGGCCCACGATGGTGAAATCGATCTTGTGCTCGCGGATCGCCGCGACGAGCTCGCTGGTGGCGCTGGCGGGAATCGGGAGGTTGGTGCCGAGCTGGGCGGTGCCGGGGTTACCGGGAGCCGCGAACAGCTCCGCGTCGGGCGTGTCGCGCTTCAGCGCCCAGCAGAGCGCGTGCTCGCGGCCGCCTCCCCCGACGACCAGGACTCTCACTTCTTCTTATTGAACGCGTCCGTGAACGCCTGGGCGGCCCGCTTGGCGGTATCCACCACGTCGTTCACGACGGCCTTCGCTTCCTTCATGTAGTGGTCGCGGGCGTCGTCGATGTCCTGGTCGATGGGACGCTGCTCCGCCTCGGGCCCGCGGCGGGTGTATTCGCCGCGCAACACGCGATCGTAGTGCCCCCCTTCAATCCAGCGCTGCAGCTCGGCGGCTCGCACCGTGTTGAACGGATGCGACCGGCCCAGTACGCCGAGGATCTTGAAGATGCGGTCGAGCGCGCCGCCCGCATCCTCGTACTCCTTCGCCTGCACGAGGAACGCGTTCAAGTCCATCTGCGACATGTCGCCGCCCCCCGCGAACTTGAGGTTCACGCGCAGCGACGCGGTCGGATCCTGGCACGCCAGCAGCCCGGCGCGGTCGGACGAGAGCTCGCTCTTGCGGAACCACTCGAGCAGGGCGAGCTGGATCGGCAGGATGGCGATGCCGGCGAGGAAGGGGAGCGCGCCCAGGCCAACGTGGAGGATGAGCACCAGGATCGTGTGGTACAGGGCATGCCCGCTCATCACGTGCCCGAGCTCGTGGCCCAGCACGTTCCGCACCTCATCGTCGTCGAGCAGCTTCAGGGTGCCGGAGTTGATCACGATGAAGGGCCGATCCATGCCGAACGCCCCGGCGTTGGCGAACGGCGTCTGCGATACGAACAGCTCGGGTCGCTCGGGCCAATCCATGGAGGTGAGTATGTCGGTGTAGAGCTGGTTCAAGCGCGGGAACTGGGTCGGCCCGACGCGCACCGCATCCGCCTGGAAGATCAGCCGCACACCCCGCTCCCCGATGAAGCCGTAGATCTTCTTCACGACCTCATCGAATCCGGGCACCGAGCGCAGCGACTGCAGCGCGGCGCGGTCGGCGGGGTGCTCCCACGTCACCGGCGCGATCTGGGTGAGGATCTTGCGCGGGCGCGCGGCCGGAAGGGCGGTGGACTCAGTCATAGGATGCTCCAGCTAGAAAGGTAAATCATCACTACGCCTGATCGGGGCTTGTGTTTCGCATCATCCCGCCGTCGCGAGCGCCTGCTCGAGATCCCCGATCAGGTCCTCCACCTCTTCGATCCCCACGGACAACCGCACCAGGCTGTCGGTGAGCCCCATCGCGCGCCGCATCTCGGGTGGGACGCTCGCGTGGGTCATCGACGCGGGGTGCCCGATCAGACTCTCGACGCCGCCGAGCGATTCGGCGAGCGCGAAAATCCGGGTGGCTTCCGCGAACCGCTTGGCCCGCTCGAGCGAGCCGAGCTCGATCGAAATCATGCCGCCGAACCCCTTCATCTGGCGGCAGGCAAGCTCGTGCTGCGGGTGGGACGGGAGCCCGGGATAGTAGACCCGCTCGACCTTGGGATGTTTGGTGAGCCACTCGGCGATGCGGCGGCCGGTGGCGTCGTGCTGCCGCATCCGCAGGGCGAGCGTCTTGGTCCCCCGCAGCGCGAGCCAGCAGTCGAACGGTCCCGGGACCGCGCCGACTGCGTTCTGCACGAAGCCGATCCGCTCGGCGAGGTCGTCGCGATTCACCACCAGCATCCCGCCCACCATGTCGCTGTGCCCGTTCAGATACTTGGTGGTCGAGTGCAGCACGACGTCCGCGCCCAGCTCGAGCGGCCGCTGGAAGTACGGGGTGGCGAACGTGTTGTCCACGACGAACCAGGCGCCGGCGCGGCGGGCGATCTCCCCGGCGGCCGCGAGGTCGCACAACCGCATCATCGGGTTGGTGGGCGTTTCGGCGTAGACCATCTTGGTGCGCGGGGTGACCGCGGCGGCGATGTTCGCCGTTTCGGCAGCATCCACGAACGTGAATTCGAGTCCCAGGCGCGTCCAGACCAGCGTCATCTGCCGGTGGGAACCGCCGTACACGTTCTCGCCGCTCACCACATGGTCGCCCGCCGAGAGCAACTTCAGCACGGCGTCCAGGGCAGCGAGCCCCGAGGCGAAGGCGAACCCGTGGCGCCCGCCTTCGAGCGCCGCGACGTTCCGCTCGAGGACTTCACGCGTCGGGTTGCGCGTGCGCGCGTACTCGTAGCCCTTGTGCCGGCCCAACCCCTCCTGGATGTAGGTCGACGTCTGATAAATAGGCGTCATCACCGCGCCCGCGAGCGGGTCGGGGATGTGCCCGGCGTGCACGGCGCGAGTGCCGAAGCGCCGTTTCAGGTCTTCACCCGATACCTGGGTCATGGCGGGAACGTAAGGGCGCCTTCCCAGCCGAGCAAGCGACCTTTACGTTAAGCGCACGATGCCTCAGCCGAACGCCCTCAAGTGCTTGGTCGTGGACGATGAGCCGCGCCTCCGCCGGGTCCTGGTGCGGTTGCTCGAGGGCGAGGGGTTCAGCTGCGCGGAAGCGGGATCCGGCACCGAGGCGCTGGAAATGCTGCAGCACGACCCCGTGCCGCTCGTCATCTCGGACTTACGAATGCCCCAGATGGACGGGGTTACCCTGCTGCGCGAGATCATCGCGCGTTGGCCTACGACCGCGGTCATCGTCGTGACCGCCGTCGCGGAGGTGGAGAGCGCCGTCGCCTGCCTGCAGCTGGGCGCGCTCGACTACGTCGCCAAGCCGTTTCACCTGGACGAGGTGCGCGCCCGGGTGATGCAGGCGCTGGACAAGCGGAGCCTCAAAATGGAGGTGGAGGACTACCGCCGCACTCTGGAGCAGCGCGTCCAGGAGCAGGCGCACCGGATCGAGGAGCTGTCGCTCGAACGGCTTCAAGCCCTGGTGCACTTCCTCGAAGAGAAGGACCCCTACACCAGCGGCCACTCGGTGCGGGTCGCCGATTACTCAGCGCGCATCGGGCGCCAGATGGGCCTGTCGCCGGCGATGATGGACGTGCTCGCCCTCGGCGCGGAGCTGCACGACATCGGCAAGATCGGCGTATCCGAAGCCGTGCTGCACAAGGCGGGCAAGCTCACCGAAGCCGAGTACCGGCACATCATGGAGCACCCGGTGATCGGGGCGCGGATCCTGGCGCCCCTGATGCGCGACGTCCCCACGGCGCTGGCCATCGTGCGCTCGCACCACGAGCGCCTCGACGGCAAGGGGTTCCCCGACGGCCTGAAGGGCGACCAGATCCCGGTCGAAGTGCGGGTGGTGGGAGTGGCGGACTCGTTCGACGCCATGACGAGCGTGCGCCCGTACCGGCCCGCCCTGTCGGTGCAGAAGGCACTCCAGGAGCTGGAGGACGGGAAGGGGACCCAGTTCCATCCCCCCGCCGTCGATGCGTTCCTCGCCGCCTTCCCCGACCCATCGGCCCTCCCCGTCACCACGCCCGAAGTCCGGCCGCTCCACCTCCCTCCGCTGCTGGACGCGCACCGGCGCTCATCCCCGCCGGATTAGATATACGGCATGACCGACACCTTGATGGTCGGCGTCTCGGGCGTCCGAGGCATCGTAGGGAAAGACCTGACCGCCGACGTCGTCACCCAATGGGCTCGGGGCTTCGGGCTCTGGCTTCGTGAGGGGACGAGCGCAGGAGGGCCGGGGCCGGGTACGGCCGCCGTCATCGGAAGGGACGCGCGCACCTCCGGCCCGATGTTCGCCGCCGCCGTCACCGCCGGGCTCACGTCCGTCGGCTGCGACGTGATCGACATCGGCCTCGTGCCCACCCCAACCGTGCAGCTCGCGGTCGAGCACCACCGGGCGGGCGGCGGGATCGCGATCACCGCGAGCCATAACCCGATCGAATGGAACGCCCTCAAGTTCATCGGGCCGGATGGGATCTTCCTGGACGGGACGGATGGAGCTCGGATGGCGCAGCTGGCCGCCGGACCTGCGGAAAGCGGGAAACGGGAAACCCTAAAGGACACCCCGAGGGTCGCGGGACATGTGACGGCCGATTCGGACGCCGTCGAGCGGCACCTCGCGAGCGTGCTGAGGCTTCCGGCCGTGGATGTCTCCGCCATCCGAGCCCGCCAATTCACGGTCGCGCTCGACGCGGTGCGGGGCGCGGGAGGGCCGGTTATGCGCGCGCTGCTCGAGCGGCTGGGCTGCGAGGTCGCCGGCATCAACCTCGAGACGGACGGGCAGTTCCCTCGCCCCCCGGAGCCGGTCCCCGAGAACCTCGGCGGGCTTTCGACCCTCGTCACGCGTGCCGGCGCCGCGCTCGGAATCGCGGTGGATCCCGACGTCGATCGGCTGGCGATCGTCGATGAAACCGGTACGCCGATCGGGGAGGACTATACGCTCGCGTTTGCGGTGCGAGCGGTGCTCGGGGGACAGGTGGACGGGCGGACGGGCGGACCGAAGGCGGCACCGTCCGTCGTGTGCAACCTCTCGACGAGCTTGGTGGTGGAAGATGCGGCGCGGGAGTGTGGTGCCGAGGTGGTCCGAACGCCGGTGGGCGAGGTGCACGTCGCGCGCACCATCGTGCGGCTCGGGGCTGTGATCGGGGGGGAAGGGAACGGAGGGGTGATGTACCCCGCCCTGCACGCGGGTCGCGACGCGCCGGTGGCCGCCGCGCTGCTGCTCACCCTGCTCGCCCGGGACGGCAGGCGGGTGAGTGAGCTGGTGGCCGCGGCGCCGCGGTACGCGATCGTCAAGGCTAAGGCGGAACGCGGAACGCGGAACGCGGAACGGGGGCTGGAAGACGTCTATGCCGCGTTGCGCAAGCGTTTTCCGGATGCGAGCGCCGACACGCAGGACGGCCTGCGTCTGGCGTGGCGGGATCGCTGGCTGCACGTGCGGCCGTCGAACACCGAGCCGATCATCCGGCTGATCGCCGAGGCGCCGTCCGGCGCCGGAGGGGGGGCCCAGGAACTCGTGGACGAGGCACGGCGCATATGTGCGGCATCGTAGGCTACACGGGGCCGCGGCAGGCGGCGCCGCTCCTGATCGAGGGACTGCGGCGCCTCGAGTACCGCGGGTACGACTCGGCCGGCCTCGCGCTGATCGAGGACGGCCGTATCGAGGTGCACAAGGCGGCGGGGAAGATCAGCGTGCTCGAGAAGGCACTCGGAGCGAACCTTCCGGCCGGGCACACGGGGATCGCCCACACGCGCTGGGCTACGCACGGCGCGCCCAACACCGTCAACGCGCACCCGCACACCGACTGCGGCGGTACCCTGGCCCTGGTCCACAACGGCATCATCGAGAACGCCGGCGCGCTGCGCACCGCGCTCGGGAAGCGCGGTCACGTATTCCGCTCCGAGACCGACACGGAGGTGCTCGCGCACGTGATCGAGGAGCTGCTTGCCGGCGCCGGCTCGCTGGTCGAGGCGGTGGCGGGGGCGCTGCAGCAGGTCGAGGGCACGTACGGCATCGCGGTGGTGTCGACGCGCGAGCCCGACACGATTGTCGCGGCGCGGCGGGGCTCGCCGCTGCTCGTGGCCATCGGCGCGGGAGAGAATTTCGTCGCCTCCGACGCTTCGGCCGTGCTGGCTCACACGCGCTCGGTGGTCTACCTGGACGATGGAGAGATCGCGGTCGTGCGACCCCAGGACTACCGCATCCTCGACCTCGACACGGTCGAGAGGGAGAAGACGGTCACCCGCGTGGACTGGGACCTTGCCACCATCGAACGGGGCGGCTACGCACACTTCATGCTCAAGGAGATCATGGAGCAGCCCGAGAGCCTGCGCAACACGCTGCGCGGGCGGCTGCTCGAGGAAGACGGCACGGCGCGGTTCGGCGGGCTGAACATCGACGACGAGCAGCTGCTGCAGGTGAACCGCATCGTGTTCACCGCGTGCGGCACCTCCTGGCACTCGGCGCTGATCGGCGAATACATGATGGAGGAGCTGGCGCGCATCCCGTCCGAGGTCGAGTACGCATCCGAGTTCCGCTACCGCAACCCGATCGTGGACGAGCGGACGCTCGTCGTGGGGATCTCGCAGTCGGGCGAAACGGCGGACACGCTCGCCGCGCTGCGGGAGGCGAAGCGACGGGGCGCCCGGACGCTCGGTCTGGTGAACGTCGTGGGCTCCACTATCGCGCGTGAGGTGGACGGCGGGATCTACCTGCATGCCGGCCCCGAGATCGGCGTCGCCTCGACCAAGGCGTTCACGAGCCAGATCGCGGCCCTGGCGCTACTCACCCTCAAGATGGGCCGGCTCCGCTCGCTTTCCATCCTCCAGGGGCGCGAGGTCGTGCGCGGGCTCGCCCGGCTTCCGGAGCTGGTGGAGCGGGTCTTGGCGAGGGCGCCGGAGGTGGAGCGGATCGCCGAGCGAATGATGCGGGCGAGCAACGTCCTCTACCTCGGCCGGGGCTACAACTTCCCGGTGGCGCTCGAGGGCGCGCTCAAGCTGAAGGAGATCTCCTACATCCACGCGGAGGGCTACCCCGCGGCCGAGATGAAGCACGGCCCGATCGCGCTGATCGACGATCTGATGCCCGTGGTCTTCCTCGCGCCGAAGGACGCCGTCTACCAGAAGGTGGTGTCCAACGTGGAGGAGGTGAAGGCCCGCGGCGGCCGGGTGATCGCGGTCGTGACCGAGGGGGATTCGGGGCTCGCGAAACTCGCCGACCAGAAGATCGAGGTTCCGGAGACGCTCGATCTATTGACGCCGGTGCTGACGGTGCTCCCGCTGCAGCTGCTCGCGTACTACATCGCCGTGCGGCGAGGCTGCAACGTGGACCAGCCGCGGAACCTCGCCAAATCGGTGACGGTGGAGTGAAGCCAATGCGGAATGCGGAGTACGGAATGCGGAATGGCAAGCGGTGCGGGTAGTGGTCCAGCGCGTTTCGCGCGCCCAGGTGCGTGTGAGTGGGCGGGTGACCGGGAAGATCGGAGTGGGGTTCCTGGTGCTCGCGGGGTTCGCGCCTCCCGACAGCGACGAGACCCTCGCGTGGATGGCGGACAAGGTGCTCGGCCTGCGGGTGTTCGGGGATGCCGAGGGCAAGATGAACCTCGCCCTGAGCGACGTGGGCGGGGGTGTGCTGGTGGTGTCGCAGTTCACGCTGTACGGCGATGTGAAGAAGGGCCGGCGGCCGAGCTTCGTGGACGCCGCACCGCCGGAGCTCGCGGTTCCGCTGTACGAGCGGTTTGTCGCGCTGCTTCGGGAGCGGGGAGCAGGGAGCGGGGTGCGGGTCGAGACCGGAGAGTTCGGCGCCATGATGGAGGTGGACCTAGTGAATGATGGGCCGGTCACCCTGATCCTCGAGCGATGATCGTCCTCGCCAGCGGATCGCCGCGCCGACGGCAGCTGCTCGACATGATCGGGCTCGAGTTCCGCGTGGTACCGCCCGATGTGGACGAGAGCCTCGGGCCTTCCGAGCAACCCGAGGGCTATGTGACGCGTCTGGCGCGTGAGAAGGCGACGACGGTGGCGGCGCGCGAGCGGGGGACCGTCGTGCTCGGGGCCGACACGACGGTGGTGCTGCGGGGCGCGATCTTCGGAAAGCCGGCGACCCCGGAGGAAGCGGTGGAGATGCTGCGGCAGCTCGAGGGGCGCAAACATCAGGTGATGACGGCGGTCGCGGTGGCGCGGGACGGGCGAGTGGAGCACGCGCTCGACGTGACCGACGTGACGTTTCGACCGCTCAGCGACGTCCAGATTGCCGCCTACGTGGCGACCGGGGAGCCGCTCGACAAGGCCGGCGCGTACGCGATCCAGGGCAAGGGCGCCGCGCTGGTCGAGGGGATTCGCGGCGACTTTTTCGGTGTGATGGGACTGCCGCTGCGGCTCGCGCTCGACCTGCTCGAGCGCTTCGGTGTGCCCTACCGCTTCACCCGGTAGACGGGGACCTTTTTCGACTTTCCCTTGACCTGAATCGGATCGAGCGTCTCGACGCTCGGGGGCCGCTTCAGCTGCTCGAAGAACGGCTCTGAGATCAGGATCTGGTTCGGCCCGGCGCTCGAGCACAGGCGGGATGCGGTGTTCACCGCGTCCCCGATCACCGTGTACTCCAGCCGCCGGTCCGAGCCGATGTTGCCGGCGAACACCTCCCCGAAGTTGATGCCGATCCCGATGCCGAGCTCGGGGCGACCCTGGTCCTTCCATTTCGTGTTGAGCCGCTCCAGGGCCGCGAGCTGGTCGAGCGCGCAGCTCATGGCGCGATCGGCGTCGTCCTCGTGGGCCATGGGCGCGCCCCATAACGCCATGATCGCGTCACCCATGAACTTGTCGAGCGTGCCGCCGTGCTCGAACACGACCTCCACCATCTCGGTGAAGTACTCCGTGAGGAGCGTGGCGATGTTGTCCGGGCTCATCGTCTCCGACATCGGCGTGAAGCCGCGGATGTCCGAGAAGAAAATCACGACCGATCGCTTTTCACTCGGGAGCCGGCCCGCATCCTGCTGCTGCGCGATCACCTGCGCGATGTTGGGCGAGAAGTAGCGCTGGAAGTTTGAGAGCACCAGTGCTTCGCGCCGCATCTGCTCCGAGCGCTGCGAGTTCTCGATCGCCACCGCGGCGAGCGAGCCGAACGCGATCAAGAACTTGAGGTCGTCGTCCGAGAAGGAGTGCGTCGCGGTAAGGTTGTCCACGTAGAGGATGCCGAGCACCTTCTGGTCCGTTCCGATGAGCGGCGTGCACATGGCGCTCCGCACGCTCTGAATCAGGATCGACTTCCCCTTGAACCGCTCGTCGGCCGCGGTGTTGTCCGACAGGATGGCGACGCGGTCCTCGACCACTTTGCGCGCGATCGACTGGGGGACGCGCGTCGAGGCCGACCCCCCCTTGGAGATGCGCGGGACCAGCTCACCCGTCCCCTCCTCAAGCAGCAGGATGGAGACCCGGTCTACGTTCATCACATCCCTGGTGAGCTTTTCGATCTTGTCGAGCAGCCGGTCCAGCTCCTGCTGCTTGGACAGGTCCTTGGAGATCTCGAGCAACAGCTCGAGCTTCTTCTCGCGCAGCTCCTCCAGCGACTTGGCGGTGACCTTCAAGTGCGACGCCCCCGACGGCGCGGCGGTCACGATCGCCGGGACGCCGCCCGACACGCTCACCGGCAGCTGGCGCACGATCGTGCCGCCCGCCGGTTTTGCACCGGTGAACTCGGCCGACACCGACGGCACCACCTGCGGGCGCAGCACCGGGGCGCTCACTTCCTTCACGCGGAAGGCGACTTTCCCGAAGGTGATGACGTCGTTCTCGACGGCGATCGCCTCGGTGATGCGGGCGCCGTTCAGGAAGGTGCCGTTGGAGGAACCGACGTCCTTGACCTTCACGCCGCCGTCGGCGAGCGATACCTCCGCGTGCCGGCGGGAGATGGTGGGGTCGTAGATCGGGACGTCGCTGGTGACGGCGCGCCCGACGACGATGATGCGGCCAGGCTGCAGGTCGATGGACTGCTCGCCCGTCGTGCTCAGCAGCTTAAACACAGGCGCCAAATATAGTTCACCCTCCGGCCTTGGCGAGCGCCAAGGCCTTGAGCACGGCCTGCGCCTTGTCTTCGGTCTCCCGGAACTCGCGCGCCGGATCCGAATCCGCCACGATGCCCGCGCCGGCCTGCACCACGACGCGGTCCTGGCGGACCAGGGCGCAGCGGATCGCGATGGCCGTGTCGAGGTTCGCGGCGCCCCAGCCGACGTAGCCGACCGCCCCGGCGTAGGGCCCGCGCCGCTCGGGCTCGAGCTCGTCGATGATTTCCATGGCACGCACCTTCGGGGCGCCCGTCACGGTGCCCGCGGGAAAGCAGGCCTTGAATACGTCGAGCGCGTCGTAGCCGTCGCGCAACTGCCCGCGCACCTCGCTCACGAGGTGTTGCACGTGGGAGTAGCGCTCGATCGTGAGCAGGTCCGTGACGCGCACGCTGCCGAACCGCGCCACCCGACCCACGTCGTTCCGGCCCAGGTCGACGAGCATCATGTGCTCGGCGCGCTCCTTCTCGTCGCCGAGCAGCTGCGTGGCGAGCGCCTCGTCCTCCTCGCGCGTGCCGCCGCGCGGGCGGGTGCCGGCGATGGGTCGTACGGTCACCTCGCTCCCCTCCACCCGGACCAGTACTTCGGGCGAGCTGCCGACCAGCGTGAAGTCGTCGAGCGCGAGGTGGAAGAGATACGGAGCCGGATTGAGGGCGCGGAGGTAGCGGTACAGGAGCAGGGGGTCGACGGCGCCGCGGACCTCCTGGCGGCGCGACAGCACCGTTTGGAAGACGTCGCCCGCGGCCACGTACTCGAGCACGCGCGCGACGTCGCGCTCGAACGCGTCGCGCGGGTAGCGCGACTCGGTGGCGACGGGAGGCAGGCCGTCGCGCAGGGCGAGCGGCGCGAGGTCGTGCCGCTGGCCCAGGCGCTCGACCATATCGTCGAGCCGCGCCTCCGCCGTGTCATACAGTCGCAGCCGCTCCGCCGGTCCCGCGCGCGGCGGCACCTCGACGTTCGCCACGACGATCGCCCGCCCGAACAGGTTGTCCAGGATGACGAGCGTGTCGGCGATCATCATGACGGCGTCCGGCACGTCGAGCGTGTCGGCGGGGGGGCGCGGCAGACGCTCGACGGTGCGCACCAGGTCGTAGCCCAGGTAGCCCACCGCTCCGCCCGTGAAGCGCGGCAGGCCCGGTACCGGCGCGGCGGGCAGCGCCCGCATGCGCTGCGCCAGGTGGCCGATCGGATCCTCGGTCTCGCCGGCGGCCCGCCAGCCCGTCGGCTCGGTCCAGCGCTCCACCGCGCGGCCGCGATAGCGCCACACCTCGCGCGGCTCGGTGCCGAGGAAGGTGTAGCGCGCCCAGCGCTCTCCGCCCACGACTGATTCGAGGAGGAACGCGAACGGCGGCCGGGCGACCTTCACGAACGCCCCGAGCGGTGTGTCGCCGTCCAGCACCACCTCGCGCAGCACGGGAACCATCCCGCCCCGCTCGGCGCGGGCGAGGAAATCGGCGCGGGCGTCGCTCATCCAGAGCGAAGCGGGGTACACCGGGCATGGACCGTTGCCCGGGGCTTGCCACGCCGCGAGATTGGGGCCGGATGCGCGTCGCGCTCGCCGCCGCCCTCGCCTTCGGCGTGCTCGTCCGCCCTGTGCCCGCCGCCGCGCAGGCGTGGAACTCGGATGCGGCGCTCGCGCTGGCGCGCCGCGCCGTCCTGCGCCGCGGCGGTGCGGTGGCCGACTCCTCCCTCCACGACTACAAGGCCCAGGCTCACGGCTTCCTCTTCTTCCTCGGGGCGTTCGGCCAGGGGCTCGCCGATCCCCCGCGGCTCGTCAAGGCCGACCAGCTGGAGCTCGAAGTGTACTGGAAGGCCCCGGCGAGCAGCAAGCAGCGCGTCATCGGGTGGCGCGACCAGGCCCAGCTTCCTACCGACATCAACTACCACCGCGACCACCTCGGCATCATCCAGAACAATTTCGGCGCCGCGATGCGCCTGGGCGAAGGGGACGAGGTGCGGGACGTGCCTCATCCGCTTTCGCCGACAGGCCCCGACATCTACGACTTCGCGCTGGGCGACACGACCACCATCATGCTGCCGGAGCGCGAGGTGCGGGTCGTGACGCTGCGCGTGCGTCCCAAGGATTTCGGCCTTCCCCGCATCGTCGGAACGCTGTACCTGGACGCCGAGACCGCGGATCTGGTACGCATGGCGTTCAACTTCACGCCGCACTCTTATCTGGATGCCGAGCTCGAAGACGTGAGCATCGTGCTCGACAATGCGTTGTGGGAGCGGCGCTACTGGCTGCCCTACCGGCAGGAGATCGAGATCCGGCGGCGCGCGACGTGGCTCGACGTGCCGGTACGCGGCATCATCCGCGCCCGCTGGGAGATCGACGGCTATGTGCTCAACCTCGGGCTCGCGAACAGCTGGTTCGCGGGCGACGAGATCACGTTCCTGCCGAAGGCCGAGCGCGACTCCTTCCCCTGGAAGGAGCCGCTCGGCGCCGCGCTCCAGGACGTCGCCGAGCCGGTGCGCCAGAACGACCTGGAGCGCGTGCGCGCGGAAGTGGAGCAGATCGCCGGCCGGCGCGTCCTCACGGGTCTCAAGGGCCGCCGGCTCGGCGTGCGGGGCGTGTCGGATCTGTTGCACGCGAACCGGGTCGAGGGGCTCGCGGCGGGCGCCGGGGTCGTGGTGCGCGGCGGCGGCGAGCGGCGCGAGTTGCGCGGCCGCGCGAGCTACGGGTTCGCCGATCACCGCGCCAAGGGCGCCCTCAGCGCCGTGGACCGGCGGGGTCGGAGTGCGCTCGAGGTCAGCGTGTATCGCGAGGTGCGCGACGTCGGCGACGCCGCCGTCATCGCGCCGCTCTTCAACTCGTTCGCGTCCCAGGAATTCGGCCGCGACTACGGCGACTACTACCTGGCGGACGGCGGGCACATCACGTACCGGCACGGCGTCGGCGTGCGCAGCGAGTGGCGGGCCACCGCGGGGCGGGAGTCGATCGCCTCGCTCGCGGTGGAGGCGGCGCCCGCGAACGGCACCTTCCGTCCCAACCCGCCGCTCGGCGGCCCCGGGGTCGACCTCGTGCAGCTCGCGCTCGAGCGCAAGAGCGAGGGCTTCGCGGTACGGCGCGACCTGCACGTCGAAACGATGATCGAGGGCGGCCGGAAGGACGGGGGCGCCACCTATCTGCGGCTCTCCGGCGCGGGTCACGTGCTGTTCCCGGCAGGCGCCACGCGACTGCTGCTGCGGGCACAGGGCGGTGTAGCGAGCGCGGACCTCCCGGCGCACCGCGCGTTTGTGCTCGGCGGGCGCGGGACGCTGCTCGGCGACGAATTCCGCCGCTGGGGCGGCCGGCGCATGGCCTTGCTGCATCTCGAGTGGCGCGTTCCCGTCCCGTTCCTGTCGCTCGGCGTCGGGCCCTACGCGCGCACGCCTCGTGTCCTCACCGTCGCGCCCTACGTTGCCTTGGGCTGGGCAGCCGGGCCGATGGCGGGCGGGCCGTGGACGGCGACTCCGGGGACGCGGGTCACCGTGGGACTCGCGTTCGAGTGGCTGGGTGTATTTCGCTGGGATATGGGATTCGGCACCGCGACGCACCGGGTGGGGCTCGCCTTCGACGTGACGCGGGACTTTTGGGGGATACTCTGACAATGGAGGTTGGTGGAGGTTAGAGGAGGTTAGAGGAGGTTAAGAGGAGGTTGATCCTCCGTTCAGCCACCTCCTGTAACCTCCCGAACCTCCCAAACCTCCCGAACCTTCACTACCTTGTGTAGTCAACCGAATGGCCGACACACACTTCCCGGATGAATGGCTGGCGCACTCTCTCGAGAGTGTGGTCACCCCGGAGCTCTTGGCGGAGCTACGGGAGAAAGCCCCGCCACCGGCGCGGTTGTGGGACACGCTCGTCGCCCAGAAGATCGCGAGCGACGAGCAGATCCTCACGGCTCTGTCCACCCGCTTCCGCCTGAAGCTCGCCGACCTGGCGCAGCTCGACCCGGCCGCCAAAGAGCGGGTCCCCGAGCAGGTGGCGCGCCGCTACCATATCCTGCCGCTTCGCGCCACCGACTCCTATCTCGAGGTAGCGACGGCGAACCCGTTCGACCTCGACGCGGAGAAGGCGCTGGCGTTCGCCACCGCCCGTGAGATCCGGATGTTTTTGCTGGCGCCGTCCAAGATCGCGGAACGGCTGGACGAGCTGTACCGTCCCGAGAAGGCGGTCGACAAGCTGCTCGAAGGGATGGAGAACTCGACCTCGCTGGAGCACCTGCAGGACACGGCGCCCGACGAGCTCGTCGCTTCTGAGGCCGAGGCGAGCCAGCGTCCCGTGGTGCGGCTCGTGGACCTGATCATCTCCGAGGGAATCCTGGCGCGCTCGAGCGACATCCACATCGAGCCGGAGGAAGGCGGCGTGGCGGTGCGCTACCGTATCGACGGCGTGCTGCGCCAGGTCATGAAGATCCCGCGCCAGGCCGGCCTGCCGCTGATCTCGCGCATCAAGATTATGTCGCAGCTCGACATCGCCGACCGGCTGCGGCCTCAGGACGGCCGCGCCCGGGTGGCAGTGAACGGCCAGCCGATCGATCTCCGTGTCTCGACGCTCCCCGCGGCGCTGGGCGAGAAGGTCGTGATCCGTATCCTCGACTCGCGCGCCACGGTGAAGTCGCTCGAGTCGCTGGGGTTCAACGCCAACGAGACGGACGGCATCAAGCGGTTGCTCGAGAACCACGAGGGCATCATCCTCGTCACCGGCCCGACGGGCTCGGGCAAGACGACCACCCTCTACTCCTGCATCAACCAGATCAAGAGCGAGGGCGTGAACATCGTCACGGTCGAGGACCCGGTGGAGTACCGGATGCAGGGGATCGTGCAGGTGCAGGTGCAGGAGAAGGCCGGGCTGACGTTCGCCTCGGCGCTGCGCTCGATCCTGCGCCAGGACCCGAACGTGGTGCTGATCGGCGAGATTCGGGATCGCGAAACAGCCCAGATCGCCGTGCAGGCCTCGCTCACCGGGCACCTGGTGCTCTCCACGCTGCACACGAACGACGCCGCGAACGCCGTCACCCGTCTCGTCGACATCGGGGTCGAGGCCTACAAGATCGCCGCGGCGCTGCGCGGCGTGTTGGCGCAGCGACTGATGCGCAAGCTGTGCCCGACGTGCAAGGAAGTGTGGATGGAGACGCCCGCCGACCGCCTCAGGCCGTGGGTCCCGAAGGGGACGCCGCTGTACCGCGCGGCCGGCTGTCCCGATTGTGCCATGACGGGGTACCGCGGCCGCTTTTCGATCGTCGAGGTGCTGACCGTGTCGGCCGAGGTGGAGCGGCGTATCGCGGCGGGCGAGACGGCGGAGCACATCGCGGGGGCCGCGCGCCGCTCCGGGATGAAGGGCCTGTGGGATTCAGGGCTGGCGCACGTGCTGCGCGGCGAATCCACGCTCGACGAATTGACGCGCGTGGTCGACATCCCGGAGGTGGACGAGCGTCCGCCCGAAACGCCGGCCGCGGCGCGCCGCTCGACCGGCGGGGGCAAGGCGCAGCCCGGGTCGTCCCACGGCGCCGCCGTGGCCTTCACGGAGCCGGCGCACAGCGCCTCCTCTGAGGAGCTGACGGCGCACTTCGAGCTGCTGGAGGAGCCGGAGCCGCCGCGTGTCTCCGGGCCGCACGGGTTGCCGGCGCGCAAGGTGCTGCTCGTGGACGACGAGGACAGCCTGCGCAAGGTCGTGAAGGATCTGCTCGAGCGCGACGGCTACATCGTCTCCGAGGCGCGCGACGGCGTGCAGGCACTCGATCAGGTCGATCGGGTGGGCCCAGACATCATCGTGCTCGATCTCAACATGCCCGGGCTCGACGGCTACGGCGTGCTGTCCCATCTGCGCTCGCGCCCCGCGACCGCGGACATCCCAGTCATCGTCCTCACGGCGAAGAGCGACGAGGACAACGAAGTGCGGGTATTCGAACTGGGCGCCGACGACTTCCTCACGAAGCCGTTCCGGGCGCGGGCCCTGTCGGCGCGGTTGGAGGCAGTGCTGGGCCGCCGTCGCTGAAGCGATTCGTGACTTCCGCACAAGTCTCCTTCATTGATGCGTACCTGCTTCGATCCGGCGCCGCGGGGTTCGAGGTGCTGGTGCTGCGACGCGCGCCGGGCGGACGCTCCCCGGGGTCGTGGGAGACGGTGCACGGGCACATCGAGCCCGGAGAAACGCCAGTGCAGGCCGCGCTGCGCGAGCTGCGCGAAGAAACCGGAGTCGAGCCCGCGCGCCTCTACAATGTGTCGCGCGTGGAGGCGTTCTACCGGCATCAGACCAACGAAATCGTGCTGATTCCCGTGTTCGCCGGCGTGGTGGACGCGCGGGCGGCGGTGCGACACTCGGCGGAGCACGATCGCGCCGAGTGGCTGGAGCCCCGGAAGGCAGCGGCGCGGTTCTCCTGGCCTCGGGAGCGCAGAGCACTGGACGACGTTTTGTCAATCCTCGGGTCCGGGGACGCGGGCTTGCTGGAAGACGTGTTGCGGGTATCCTAGAGGCGCAGCGACGGCAGCCTGGAAGCGACCTCGAGGGGCGTCGAGGGCATGTGAACCCGTTCTATCACCGCATCTACAAAGTCGTGCGCCACATTCCCAAGGGTCGGGTCGCGACCTACGGCCTCGTGGCGCGACTCGCCGGTCGTCCCGGTGCCGCGCGCACGGTCGGCTGGGCCCTCTCGGCACTCCCCGATGATTCCGACGTCCCCTGGTGGCGCGTGCTCAACGCGGCGGGCCGCATCTCGCTGTCGGGCGCGGACCACAACAGTGTGTTGCAGCGCGCGCTGCTGTTGCGGGAGGGCGTGAAATTCGCGCCCGGTGGAGCCGTGAATCTCGCGACGTTCGGCTGGCCGGCGGAGGCTTACGACAGCGCGCCCGCGGCCCAGACCCGCGCCGCTTCGTCCCGCAGATCGCGCAGGTTGAAAGGCTTGCGGACGTAACGCAGGCCGAGCCGCGCCACCGCTTCCTCGGCCGCCGGCGGCAGGTCCCCGGTCGCGACCAGCACGCGATCTTTGAGTCCCGGGTGCGATTCCACCAGCTGCTCCACGAACAAGTGATCGTGCGTCCGCGCCTGGGCATCCGCGAGGATCAGGTCGTACGGGCGCGTGCGCGCGAGGTCGAGCGCGTGTTGTGGATTGCGCGCCACTTCCACCGAGTGCCCGTCGCGCCCGAACAGCGCTTTCACCATGCGGCGTACCGCGGGATCGTCGTCCACCAGGAGGATGGAGCGCTTCACCGCGGGCGGCGCGAGCACCTGGGACTCGGCCGTATCGCGCCGCGCGGGGCCGCTGGAAGGGGGCGCCGGCGGCAAGTCCACCAGGAACGCGGCGCCCCCGTCAGCCGGCCGCTCGACGGTGATCCGCCCGCCGTGCGCCTCGACGATCGAGTAGGTGATCGAGAGGCCGAGCCCCGTCCCCTGGCCCGGCTCCTTGGTGGTGAAGAACGGTGTGAAGAGATGCGGCAGCACGGCGTCCGCGATCCCCGACCCTGAGTCCGTGACCCGCATCCGCACCCGATCGTCCACCCACGTGGTGAGCAGGATCGCGCGCGGCCGCTCCGGCGGGTTCTCGGCGACGGCCTGCGCCGCGTTGTTGAGCAGGTTGATCACCACCTGCTGGAGCGCATGGCGATCCCCCAGCACCGGGGGGAGGGGCGCAAGATTCTTCTCGATCGTGACGTCCTTGAGCTTGAGGTCGTAGCTCATGAGGAGCAAGGTGCGCTGGATCACGTCGTTCAGATCCACCGCGACCTGCTCCCCGGGTCCCTTGCGCGCGAAGGTGAGCAGGTTCCGCACGATCCGGCCCGCGCGATCCGCCTGCTCGTGAATCACGCGCAGGTGTCCGCGGTCCTTCGTCCCGAGCTCCTGCTGCTCGAGCAGGAACTCGGACAGCCCCGCGATGGACGTGAGCGGGTTGTTGAGCTCGTGCGCCACGCCCGAAACGAGCTGCCCCACCGCGGCGAGCTTCTCGCTTTGGATCAGCTGCGCCTCCAGCGCCTGCTGATCGGTCACGTCCTCCACCAACACCACGACGCTCTGGTCGTGCGCGGGGGCGGGGGCGGGGATGCGGGCGGCGTTGACGCGGATCGTGCGGCCGAGCATCGGCGACCGAAGCACCACCGGCTGCACCCGATCGCCCTGGCGCGCCGCGACGAGCAGCTCCAGCAGGGCCGTGGAGGGACCGAGCAGCGCCTCGCCCAGGTCGCAGCCGATCACCGCCGGGATCGGCGCGCCGAGCATGGCCGCCAGCGCGCGGTTGGCCCGGCTGATGCGTCCGTGGTCGTCGACCACGGCGATCCCTTCCGACAGCGCGTCGAACGCCGTCTCCCACTGCTCTTTGGCGTGCTGTACCATCTGGAAGAAGCGCGCGTTGGCGATCACGATCGCGGCGTGCGTGGCCACGGTCGAGAGCAGCCGCATGTCCTCGGGCGCGAACGTACGGTTCCGCGGGTTCGCGACCACCAGCGTGCCCACCACCACCCCGTGCGCGCGCAACGACACCGCGGCGGCGGAGTCCACCACCACGTCCGCCAGGAGCGGCGTCGGCTCACCGCTCGAGCTGCGGACCAGCTCCAGCCGCTCGCGGCTCAGCGAGCGGGCGACCAGGCCGGGATCGTCGGGTGCGATGGCGCGACCGGCGAGTCCCGCCAGCGTCCCCTCGGCCGCCGTCACGCGCACGGGACGGTCGCCGGCCCCTTCCCCCTCTGCCGCCAACGCGACCAGCGCGCCCTGCGCGTCGAGGAACCGCATCGCATAGCGCACCACCTGCTCCACGATGCGGTCGAGCTGTAAGGAGCCGGCGAGGATATAGGACAGCTCCTGCAACGAGAAGAGCTCGGAGAGGCGGCGATTCAGCTCGTCCGCGGCCCGCCGCCGGTCGCGCTCGCTCCGCTCGAGGCGCCGCTTGAGATGGAGCGCTCCCCAGCTGAGCCCGCCCGCGAGGAGCAGGCCGAGGGCGACGAGAATGAGGGACATGGTTGGCACAACAATAATGGCTGCTTGACCCTCCGAATCCCGACTTTTAGATTCGGCTATCTCCGTTTGAGACCCATTCTCAACTAATATTGCCCACGGAGTTGTGATGCGGACGCCGCTCGGGTGGGGCCTTGTTGTCGTCCTGGCGCCCTGTCCCCTCCAGATCCTCGCCGCGCAGGAGCGCACCACGGTGGGCGGTTATGGCGAGGTGCATTACACCAACCCCACCGGCCCCAAGACCCCCCCCGTCGTCAACCTCGCCCGCTTCGTCGTCTACCTCGCGCACAGCTTCGACGATCGCCTGGCGTTCCGCTCCGAGCTCGAAGTCGAGGATGCGAAGATCGAGGGGGGACAGGCGGGCGGGGAGGTCGCGCTCGAGCAGGCCTACGTCGATTATCGCCTGGCGGATTGGATCACGCTGCGCACGGGGCTCGTGCTCCCGCCGGTCGGGATCATCAACGAGACGCACGAGCCGCCGACCTTCAACGGCGTAGAGCGCCCCGGCTTCGACCACGACGTGATTCCCACCACCTGGCGCGAGATCGGCATCGGCGCGGTCGGCATCATTTCCGGTGTCGGCGGGCTCGCGTATCGGGTGTACGTCGTGAACGGGCTTCGCGCCGACGGCCTTTCGGCCGCCGAGGGGATCCGGGAGGGACGCCAGGAGGGGCGCCAGGCGAGCTTCGCGAACCCGTCGGTCACCGGCCGGCTCGAGTGGGCACGCCCGGGCGTGAAGATCGGCGGGTCTTTCTGGTATGGGGGCACGGCGGATACGAATGTAGCCGTCGGAACCGGGAGTTTCGGGGCTCCGGTGGCCTTCCTCTCCGCGGACGCGCGCTACGAGACTGGGGCGCTCGCGTTGCGGGCCGTGGTCGCGAACATCAGCGTGAGCGACGCCCAGGCGATCAACGCCGCGTACGGGCGGTCCGTCGGCAGCCGCATCGCCGGGGGCTATCTCGAGGGGGCCTATAACCTGCTGCGGCTGTTCGCTCCGGCGTCCTCCCAGAAGCTCAGCGCCTTCCTCCGCCACGAGCGTTACGACACCCAGGCGAGCGTCCCCGCGGGCGTGACGCGGGACCGGTCGCTGGCGCGCCGCATCACGACGTTGGGCTTCACTTACAAACCCACCTGGAATACCGCGTTCAAGGGCGACTATCAGCTGCTCCGCAACGCGGCCGGTGCGGGCGAGTCCGAGGTGCTGAGCCTCGGCGTTGGTTACCAGTTCTGACGTGACGCTGGCGCTCGCGGCTCTCCTGCTCACGGCGCAAACCCCTGCCGCGCCGCCGGCGAAGGTCACCGCCTCGATCGCGCGGCTGTTCGGGCCCGACACCCGGGCGGACACGCTGCGGGTGGACACGGTCAGCGTGCTGCGGGTGTCCCGCGCCGACTCGCTAGTCGGCTTCGCCGCGATCGGGAACGTGCTCGGCAAGGACCAGCCGATCACCTTCCTCGTGGCCATCGATCCGGCGGACCGTCTAAAGGACGTGGACATCCTCGTGTACCGCGAGCCGTACGGCGGCGAGGTGGCCTACGAGCCGTGGCGGCGGCAGTTCCGGGGCAAGAGCGCGGGCGATTCGCTGCGCGTGGGGAAAGAGATCCGCAGCATCTCGGGCGCCACGATCAGCGTGCATGCGGTCACGCTCGGCGTGCGGCGGATGCTCGCGCAGCTCAGCGCGTGGCATCAGAGCGGAGTGATCCGATGAACGTCACGTGGCGCAGCGTGCCGGCGCCGCTCCGTACGCTCGCGCGCTGGGTGACGATCGTCCAGCTCGTGGGCTACACCACCTCGCTCGTGTTCGTGTGGCACACCACACGGCTGGTCCCGCCGGGGGTGGCGGCGCGCTACCGCGGTGCCGATACCCTCGTGTCGCAAGGAGCGATGCAGTTCCCCAAATCGTTCGCGGAGATGCTGACGATCACCCACACGCATCTCCTCTCCATGGCGGTGATCTTTCTGCTCACCGGGCTCGGGGTGGCGCTGTGCGAGCGGCCGTCGGAGCGCTGGAAGCGCTGGCTCATCGCCGAGCCGTTCGTGGCCCTGCTGGTGTCGTTCTCGGCGATGTGGCTGATGCGGTACGTCGATGCGCGCTTCAGCTGGCTGCTCGAGGCTTCGAGCGCGGTGCTTGCGGTGACGTTCTACGTGCAGTCGTATCTGATCCTGCGGGAGCTGGGGCGGGAGAAGCTGGAAACCACGTGAGTCCTGGCGCCACTTGCTTCAGCCTGGGAACAGCGGCAACGTGAAACGACGTGCGTTCATCGGAACCCTCGGCGCCGGCCTGGGGATGGTGTTCCTCCCCCGGTTGCCGCGGTGGCGCACGGACGACGTGTTCGTCGAGCGCTGGTCGTGGGCGATGGGGCAGCCGGTTCACGTGATGGTGTTCGCGGGCTCAGAGCAGGAAGGGCTGGATGCGTGCGGGGCGGCGCTCGCCGAGCTGCGGCGGGTGGAGAGCCGGCTCAGCTTGTTCGACGCGGCGAGCGACCTGTGCGAGCTGAACCGCCGGGCGGGCCGGAAGCGCATGCGCGTGGACCTGGACCTGCGAGCGGTCCTCGCGCAGGCCGGTGAATTCAAGCGCGCTACCCGGGGCGCCTTCGACGTTGCGGTCGAGCCGCTGATGCGGGTGTGGGGATTTCATCGGCATCGGGCGACCGCACCCACGGCCTCGGAGCTCGTCGAGGCGCGCGAAGCCGTCCGGGCCGCGGTGGTGGAGCTCGACGGCAGCGTGGCGCGCCTTCCGAACGCCCACACCCAGCTCGACTTCGGCGCGATCGGCGTGGGCTATGGGATCGACCGGGCGTTGGCGGTGCTCCGCGCGCGCGGGCTCAGACGCGCATTCATCGACGTGAGCGGCGACATGGCCACCGTCGGTGCGCCGCCGGGAGAGGCCGGCTGGCCAGTCGAGATCGCCGATCCCGATCGACGGAGAGTGGGGGAAGGGCGCAGCGTCGCGGGGACGCGGCTCCGGGACGCCGCGCTGGCGACCGCCGCGAACACCGAGTCGATCGTGCGGTACGGGTCGCTCGTCGCGGGCCACGTGATGGATCCAGCGACGGGGTGGCCGGCCCACGCGTTGCGGCAGGCCTCGGTGGTCACGCGGACGGCGGTGGCGGCGGACGCGCTGTCGACGGCGATGCTGGTGTCGGGACGGACGCCGGCAGAAGTGACGTGGAGCTACGTCGTCCCCGGCTGAATCAGGCCGGTGATCGCCTCGCGCAGCTCCCCAATCCCCTCGTTTTTCCGCGCGCTCGTCACGATCACCTGGTCCTCGCCGAGCTCGAGCGCGCTTCGCAGCTCGCGTTCCCGTTTGGTCCGCACCGTCCGGGGCACCGCGTCGCTCTTGGTGAGCGCCGCGAGCACCGGGGTCTCGCGCTCGGCGAAGAACGCCTGCATCGCGCGGTCGTCGTCCGAGGGCTCGCGGCGGATGTCGAGCAGCCAGAGGACGCCCATGAGGCGGGCGCGATCGAGCACGTGGGTGATGAGGAGCCGGAATGCCCGGAGGTCGGCCTGGGAGGCTCGGGCGTAGCCGTAGCCGGGCAGATCCAGGAGGTAGTAGCCCCCTACGGGTGCCGCGCCCCGCATTTCAAACACGTTCAGCATCCGCGTCTTGCCCGGCGTCCTGGATACCCTCGCAATCCGCCGGCCTGCCAGGGCGTTCAAGAGGGTGGATTTGCCGACGTTGGATCGACCGATCAGGGCGACTTCGGGACGGGCGGGATCGAGTGGGACGTCGGCCTGGGGGAATGAGCCGATGAAGCGGGGGTCGGGGGAGGGGGCGGTCAGGCTTCTTTCTTCTGGCGCACGCGCTCCGTGACGAGCAGTGGCTGCCGGCCTTCGGAGACGCACTCGGCCGTGATGGCGACCTCGCGTACGTCGTCGCGGCTCGGCAGGTCGAACATGATGTCGGTCATCATTTCTTCGAGGATGGCGCGGAGACCGCGGGCACCCGTGCCCCGCTTGATCGCCTTCTGGGCGATCGCCTTGAGCGCGTCCTTCTCGATCGTGAGCCGCACGTCCTCGAGCTCGAACAGTTTCTGGTATTGCTTGGAGAGCGCGTTCTTGGGCTCGATGAGGATGCGGATCAGCGCTTCCTCGTCCAGCGAGTCGAGCGGCACCGCCACCGGGAGCCGGCCCACCAGCTCGGGGATGAGCCCGTAGCGCAGCAGGTCGTCGGGCTCCACGTCGATGAAGGGGTTCTTCTTGAGCTTCGCGGGCTCCCCTCGCGCGAGCTCCTCCTTGGTGAAGCCGATTT
>WNFR01003748.1_pt1 | contig 25496 bp, 28 predicted proteins | sample 5400221 | NCBI WGS metagenome assembly WNFR01 (sample SAMN13153357, study PRJNA577476) | soil metagenome | isolation source: 40 cm soil under Madrone tree | place: USA:California | collected 2016-06-14 | reverse complement strand
AATGTGCACCTCCTTGGTGACCCGCCAAAGATCGCACACTGCCGCAAAAAGTTATGGGCAGGAAAACAGCGCGCAGACTACTACAGATCGAAGTTTACGGCTCTTCCTTCACATAATTCCTACCTACTGATTAGCCGGCTAATGGTCAGCTGACCATTAGCCGGCGATACCGCCCAAGGCAATGCTCTCGGCACCTTGTCGTCCTGCACAGATCGAATCGTGGGCCTTACGGGAACTCTTCTTGGTGGATATGCGGACGACCTGTTCAATACCTTGTTTCGGCTGGACGCAGCAAGGATGAAGGAACACGGGTACGAATGGGGCACAACGGGACGAACGTCATTCACCCAGGACTACGGAGTTCTTGAGACGATCACGAAGGTCGAGCCAGCCGATAACCGGTGTTCCAAAGCCAAAAGCACGAGCACGGTTCGTCGCAAGCCTGGAGCCTCTCCGCTGCTCTTTGGAGAATTCCTGATGCAGTTGTGTGCTTTCGTCTTCCTGGAGGATATCTCGGGCGAACTGCCGCCGTACGAAGAGAGCTATCTGAGCGTCGCGATGGACCCGCTGATGAGGGCGGCATATCGCGAACTCGAAGATGCCATTCGCAAGGCGTTGAAGGAGCACAGAGGCAATCGCTCCGTATTGAGCACCATGCTCAATAGTCTACTGCTCTATCCGGACCATCCCTTCGGTTTAGAAACGTTGTACGGCACGGAGTTTGATCCCGAAGTCAAACACAACGTTCGATTCGTCATTGCCGAGACTCGCGACCTCCCAGAAGACCAGCTGTATTCCAAGGAACGGAGACTGATCGAAGAGATCAAGAAAGAGTTGGCCGAAGGCCGTCGCTGCCAGGTGTTTGCCGTGTACACGCAGAAACACGACGTCACGGCACGACTGCAACGGATTCTCACTAACGAAGGACTTCGGACGGCAGTTCTACGGGCGAGTGTGGATACGTCGAAACGCGAAGCCTGGTACGCCCGGCAAATCAAGGACGGAGTGCAGGTCGTAATTTCCCATCCCAAGCTGGTGGAGACGGGACTCGATCTCCTCGACTTCCCGACCATCCTCTTCTACGAGTCGGGATACTCACTGCACACGTTGCGTCAAGCCAGCCGCCGCTCCTGGCGCATCGGGCAAAGACGGCCCGTTCGGGTGAAGTTTCTTTGCTATGAGGGGACTATGCAGACGGCGTGTTTACGCCTGATGGGAAAGAAGCTGTTGGTCGCACTCACCATGGAGGGCAAGTTTGCCGGCGAAGGATTACAGAACATCGATGAAGATGACGACATGCTCTCGTCGATGGCACGGGAACTGGTCGAGAGGAACGGAATTGGCGAGACTGCTGATGCTGTTTGGAAGGCCCTCAACACGGAACATCAGAAGCTGTTTCCGGGAGCCTCTCGTTTAGTCGATGATAGCTGTTCCATCGAAGTTCCAACCAGTTTGCTCACGGCGCAAGCCGATCCTGCCGCCCTTGTCGAAGAGGCCATCGCTGGCGATGCCGCATTGATTTTCGGGCAACGACCGGGATCGCTGTCAGGCAGAAGGGCGCGCGGGAGGCAAACGGTGGCGGGGCAAGCGTCGCTATTCGAATGAAGGCGCCCTATAGCAAACATCTCCTTTCCCACCCCCTGGTAATCGTATATCCAATTGCACTCGGCATAGTCCGCCGTGAGATAGACTGAGTCCGTCCTCTTTTGGGAGGTCTCTATGGCTCAGCACTCTCCGTCTGACGTCGTGCGGCAGGCTTCGATGTGGTCAATCCTTTGGGGCATTTTGTTGATCGTTTTCGGCATGCTGGCGGTCGGATCGCCGTTCCTGGCGGCCGTCGCGGTCAACGTGGTCGTCGCCTGGCTCATCGTGTTGGCAGGTGTAGTGCACCTGATCCTCGCCTTTCACGCTCATGGGGCCGGCAGCTTGGTCTGGAAGCTGCTGGTTGGGCTGGCGTACCTCTTCTTCGGTGCATACCTGATCCTGCATCCAGTGCTCGGGGTGGTCTCTCTAACTCTGGTGCTCGCATCGCTTTTTCTGATTGAAGGTATTCTGGACATCGTTCTGTTTTTCAGGATGCGCCCATTGGGAGGATCAAGTTGGGTTTTGATCGACGGGATCATTACGCTGTTGTTGGGGCTGATGATCTATATGCGATGGCCGTCGAGTTCCGTCTGGGCGATCGGCACGTTGGTTGGCGTGAGCATGATCATCAGCGGTGTTACGCGGGTGATGCTGTCGTTGGCGGTGCGCAAGGCCACAGCCGCGATGGCGTAGTTGCAAGCGTTTGAAGCAACTGACAATTGACTGACAACCAGCTCTCGGAGTTGCGGGGCCTCGGTCGCTTTGCGACAGTTTTGATCCTCACGAACGGAGGAAGATGACATGGGAGGCATGATCCCGTTAGGCGATGTGTCGCGACGCCCGGCGCGCATCCCCGTCGTCACCGCCCTCATCATCCTCGTAAATGCGGTCGTTTTCGTGCTTGAGCTGATGCGCGGCGAAGCCTACGTGACCCAGTGGTCCGCGATCCCCGCCCAGATCGTTTCCGGCCACCACTGGATCACCATTCTGACGGCCATGTTCATGCACGGCAGTTGGTCGCACATCATCGGGAACATGATCTTCTTATGGGCCTTTGCCCCCGAGATCGAAGATATGCGATGGGTCGGGGCGATACCTTGTTTTCTACCTGGTTGGCGGGCTCGTGGCCATGCTTGCCCAGGTTCTAGCCAACCCCCATTCCACAGTCCCAAACCTGGGCGCGAGCGGCGCGATCGCCGCGGTGATGGGCGCGTTCTTGGTCACCTATCCTCGAGATCGGATTCGCACGGTTTTGTTTATATTCGTGTTCGCACGGACCAAATTCATCCCAGCCGCCCTCTTAATCGGCTTTTGGTTCCTCACCCAGCTGTTTCACGCAGGCGCTGTGGCGCAGGTGCAGACCGGCGGGGTGGCGTACTTGGCGCACATCGGCGGCTTTATCTTCGGAGCTGCCACGGCGCGCTGGTTCGAGGAGCGTCGAATACCTTCGCAACCGACCGCGGATTGATTTGGGCATAGCGGCCTGTCTGTGGTCAGTCGTAGATCCTGACCGCCAATGAGACGCAGCCCCACTTCACAACTGCCTAAAGAAGCCCTCTCTCCTGGATTTCCTAACTCAACCTCCTGATCGCACCGACGACTGCATCCAGAGTTTTCGCATATCACCTTTTCTCTCGATCTCAAGACCGTTATTTCAAATCAACAAGGAGGAAAGCAGGATGTCTGAAACAAGTATGCTCATTGGCTATAGCGGCCGGACCATTGGCCGCGAAGAACTAACGCTGGTGCCGACACCAGCCGCAACGGAAACACACCGGCCGATCCCGCATCACGAAATCGTGCAAGCTTTGGTCGAGACCCTCGGGTTTCGCCACATCGGCGTTGTCCACGACGAGTACGCGGTGTCGCCGGATGGCATGAAAGTCTTCGGCGTCCTCGATCTCGCAACCGAGATGGCAGGATGCCGGTTTTCCATCGGGTTACGAAACTCGCATGACAAGAGCATGCGTCTGGCGATGACCTGTGGATATCGCGTCTTCGTATGCTCGAACATGGCGTTTGCTGGGGACTTCACCCCGGTGCTCGCCAAGCACTCGAAGTCGTTCTCACTCATCGACTGCATCTCGGTCGGAGTCGACCGGATGCAGAGAAACTTTGATCCCATGCGAAAGCAGGTCGAAACCTGGCAAAGAAGTGAAGTGACCGACGTGACAGCCAAGGTCGTGATCTACGAAGCGTTCGTCGAGGGCAGACTGGAAGCCCCAAAACATCTCGCCCGCAGCGTGCACGAGTCGTACTTCGAGCCGAAATACGACGAGTTCCGATCGCGGACGATCTGGAGTCTCTCGAACGCGTTCACATCGGCATTCAAGGAACTGGACCCCATCCCACAGTTCAAGGCGACAGCCAAGCTGGGCGAATTCCTAGAAGCCCGGTTCTCACAGTCGTTCTAGCCAGCGACAGCCCACCGCCGGTTCCCAAAAGTAATCCGACTCCCGCCTTAGACAGCCCGTGCGGGCGGCGGGCCCGCATGGGCTGAAAGAGGAGCGCCAAATGCCTGTCTGTTTTTCGGTGTAGCCCGGCGCGACATTGGGTACGAGCTTGAGGTGATGCAGAGTATCGGTCACGATTGCTCGACAACGGTTCGCGCTCCTCCTCTACGATGAGGCGCGCCTGATTGTCGTCGAAACCACCGAAACCTACTCTTCGGGTGCGATTCCAAGATAGCGGCGTGATTAAGGTCGACGCTCATGCCAACGCACCTCGGCATCGCATACTCTCTATTTCTTCTCAAAGTGGTTGCCGAAGTAATAGACCCTGTGATGGGATCCTTTCAGCTCGGCCGCATTAAGTGTCAAATCCGCACGATCGAGGCGACGAACATCCGCATGGTGAACCTTCTCCTGGTCATTTACCCATCCAGCGGCCGACTTTAGACCCGAGAGGTCGGTCGTCAAACCATTGAGAAAATAGTGGGCTGGAATTACAGCCTTAGGATCATATTTCTGCACGACTGCATCCACCTCAGCGTCCGCGAGTATTGTCTCGATCGGCAGAATGAGCACGTCAACATTTTTCAAATAATGATCGAGAGAGGGATCAGGCACTCCGCGATTGTCGCCCCAGATAGCGATCCACAATCCCCCGGTCTCAATGATTTGAATCGCGTTATCAAATCCGATCACATTGTTTGGCGGACAAGTCTCTACATGGAAATCTGCGGAGGCGCGATCACATTGGTGCTTGTCGGCGAGGCCCGTTATTTCGATATCACCAAGCTTAAACTGCCCAACTAGACGTTCGAGCACCACCAGCCCGTTCGGCCGCTCGACAGCGTCGTGGTCGAAATGAGCGTGAGTCGAAAGAACTATGTCGACCCGGAGGGTTGGAAACTCATTCAGGAACCACTTTGGGTAAAGGCCTGTTGGATCATTCCGCCAAGGATCGGTGAGAACCGTCAAACCGGCTGGCGATGTGATCTTGAATGCATCGTGTCCATAGAACTCGATTTTGACATCGCCTGAACGAGTCGCGTCGCCGCCGTCTTTCTGAACGGTGATTAGAGGATTGTCATTCCATGCAGGGGAGGGAGCCGCGGACGTCTCAGACGGTTGTGCGCGCGCTCCGATGGTCAAGGCCGGTAAGACAAACAAGACGATGGGGGCGAACATTTTGAGACGCATCTCATCCTTTCATGCTTCATGGACGACTCTAACAGGATGTTGATCTTCCCGTAAGCGACAGATCCATGGCAAAGGCTGTTATTAAGCACTCTTGGGCAAATGCGTTCCCGTCGGCATTCAAAGAACTGGATCCCATTCCACAATTCAAGGCCACGGCGAAGCTGGGCGAATTCCTGGAAGCCCGGTTCTCACAAACGTTCTAGCCTGGATGAAGGGGGTCGTGTCAAACATGGGGTCACGGATTGTGCGTCCTTGGCTCACGAGTTTTTCATGAGATCTGGGCCTTGGATACGCGGGAGTTTGGAGCGGGAAAAGGCGCGTTCCGACGCGCCTTTTTGGAGATGGGGTTCGTTCGCTAGGTGCGAGCGGTGCCGTGTGCCCAAGCTGCGTCAGGAGCGTGTACTGATCGTACTAGCAGCCGCCCGACACAATTTTCCCCTGGTTATCAAAGTGGCAGATTTCGCAGAATGGCAGAGACACCCGGCGTCCAGTGGGCTTAAAAGGTAAAGCGTATTCGACACCTCCCAGGTGCTTTCCGGCCTGCCACTTATTATTCACTGCCAATACGCGTCAGGAAAGCGTCCAGAGACATTGCATTGTGATCGAGATGATATAAGAGCGCAAAGTAGCTCAGCGAATAAATCATCTGCACTCCGACGGTGGGCCAGTCGCTCTGCAGTGCCGTTCCAAATATTAAAATAGCGATGAGAAGCCCACCTGCGACAAGCGACCATCGCGTGAACAAACCTATCACAACGAGACACCCTAGAACTGTCTCCAGGAATGGTAGTACAAACAGGAATCCATAAACTGCCCAAAAAGGAAGAGGTGTGGAATGAAACGTTTTGGCCGTGCGGGAAGCAAATTCATGAGCACCAGGACCAAAAATCCTGACCGTGCCATGGGTGAAGATATTTATGCCCATCGCAAGGCGTAAAATCCCATAAGCTAACCAACGGTCCTTCATCACCCCGTGCCTTTCGTCGAAAGAGTGAGCATTCCGTATCCTTCGACTTCTGATCCGCCAATGTTGTCCCCGACGAGTCGGGTCTACGTCGGCGGGACAGATTGGACTTGGGATTATGTGGTGCATTTTGCTAATTCAGTTCAATGGTCCAGTCTCGACATGGCCTTCAATGCTTCGGTTGCCAGTGCGCGGCCAATGGCCGCGGGTGACGGTCATCAGCTAAAATCGGAGGCCTCCGGCAGCGACAAGGACTTCGCCGGTAATCCAATGGGACTCCTCCGAAGCAAGAAACACCGCAGCTTTGGCGATGTCCTCCGGTTCTCCGATACGGCCTAGAGGTGTACGGCTGACGCCGAATTTGCGGAATTCGTCACTTCCACCAGCACGGGTCCTCTCGGTGTTGGTCATACCGGGTGCGAGAGAATTCATCCGAATCTTCCGCGGTCCCAGTTCTTGGGCCAAGGAACGGGTGAGAACGTCAACCGCGGCTTTTGTCGCGCAATACACCGACCCTGAAGCCATAGGCGTGATCGCCGCCACGGAACTGATGTTCACCACACTCCCGCCCGACAGCATCAACTTTACCGCTTCTTGCGTGGCAAACAGAAGACCCAGAACGTTCACGTCGAACTGCCTTCGAAAGTGTTCCTCATCGATGCTATCGAGCGGACGAAATTCGTAAAACGCCGCGTTATTCACAAGCACATCCAACCGTCCATAAACCTGCTTGACACGGCCAAACAGTTCAGCCGCTTCGGTACGATTCGAAATATCAGCTTTAGCTGCAATCGCATTGCCTTTGCCAGCCTCGATACCTCGGACGACCTGCTCCGCCTGTTGCTTGCTGGAGGCATAGTTGATGACAACAGCAGCACCTTCCGCGGCTAGGGCCTTCGCGATGGCAGCCCCAATCCCCTTGGCCGCTCCCGTCACAACCGCAACTTTATTTTTTAGTCTCTCCACGATAGTCGGTCCTCTTTAGCACAAGTCTGCTGACCGCCTTGCCAATACGCCTGGATCCTGCGACGATCAGACCGGTTCACGAATTGCTGACGCATGTCCTACCATCTATTCAACGACTCGGATTCTATGGGAACTTCGCTGCTCACGGGCCGAGGGATCTCTTGAAAATATCCTCAATCACTCGGGACTCCACTTCGCCAGATTGGTTGTAAAGGGGTTGCCCACGTGGATCCAATACGAGCACATGTGGGATATACCCCTTGCAGTACTGCTTGACTAGTTGTTGCTGTTCCGGCGAGCGCTGAACGTCAAGATCGACCACTACAAAGTGCACCTGGGAGCGATACTTGCCGTACAGTTCAACAGTCCGCCGTGCCTGTCTCTTGGAGTTAAAGCATCCTTCGCCATACATAATGACGTAATTCGTCTTGCCCGGAACAAATCCTGACTGAGCGTCCGATCCAGTGATAAGCGGGCCGTCGAGGCTATCGCTCCCGTAATCAAGGTTCGGATTGAGTTTCAAGTTGTCGATTGCGAACAAAGTGGGTGCCGCTAGCAGCAACAGACACAGTAGCCGGCCAATCCTTTTCATTGTCACTTCGTAACCTCTAATTGAAAGGATTCTTTCTCGATCGTGCCTCTGTCGGCATAACCCGTTAGGGCCTCTTCCGCTGCCTCACGAAATGACGGTTTGTCACCGTTGCGCACAACCGGCAGATATCCGGCACCAAAATAGAGCTTTCCGTCCGGAGTGATGAACGATGTGAGAGGCAACCCGGCAGGCAGATTGAGCACAGCTTGGGCGCGTTGCAACCGCGCCACCAATTCCGGAGCAGAATCGAAGTCAACCTTGACACAGACAAAATGCTGATTGATGTAGTCCGCGGTTGTGACGTCAGTATACGTATCGCGGTCCATGAGGGTACACCACTGGCACCACACCGCCCCGACATCCAGAAGAATCGGATGGTTTAGCTCTTTTGCTCGTTGAAAGACGTCGGCGCCCCAGGGATACCAATCAACGGGTTGCGAAATGGCTCGCTTTAGGTACGGCGACGTCTGCCCGCTCAGATGGTTTGGTTTTGCCTGCGCTCGACTGGGGGCAACGGTCGAGGCCAGAACCAGTGCCAGCAGGACGACGTTAATGCGCATGTCAATCAGATTCAGTCCAGCAGAATAAGTTACAGATCCCACCAGCAGCACAGCGCTCCTTCGCTCAGCAGGTTTTGGGAACTCGCCGACCTGATCGACCCAAACAACCGAATCGGAAGCCTCGAGATTTTCGCAGCAGACTATAACGGACACCTGCAAGCAATCGTGCCGGATGTTCGTTCGCGTTCTGGAGTTGTTGTGGTGGCACCGACTATAGGAACTAACTCTATCTGCACCCTCCCGACGTAGAACTGGCCGTCGTTGTATTGCGTGGTGCGCGACAGGTTGTCAATATCTCCGCGCGGCAACCTCGCGACCAGATCGACCAATATCTGGGCCGATAAACGTGAAACGCACCGAGACCGGCCTCACAAGTACGCGAAACCGTGTTGTATGGAGCGGCGGGAAAAGCACCTGACGCTTTTGATGTTTGTGGAATGCGCCTGACTAGGGTGCGGCCTGCCAGGCGTCCCAACGAGCCTCACCCATCAGTCGGCTGACATGGTCAACGAACCTGAAGATGGGGAGTGCCCTCACCCGTAACTTCCATCCTAGCCGAAGCATCTCATTGGCACGAATCATTAGGATTCTAAGGAGAAATCATGAAGAAGCAGTATTTGACCGTTCTACTTACACTGACTTGCGTTCTTGGGTTGGGGTTGGGTGCTCGTGCTCAGGAGGGAGACGCAATTGTTGCAAACGTACCGTACGACTTCGTGGTCGGAGGCCACGTACTTCCTGCGGGCACGTATAGGGTCAGCCGTGTAGATTCCACTGGATTCCGAGAGCTGGAGATCAGCAGCTATGAAACGCGCGCAAGCGCGTTCCTGATCCCGACTTTCTTCGATGACGTTCAAACCGGGCATTCACAGCTTAACTTCCAGCATGTCGGAGATAGATATTTTCTCAGCGCCGTTCAGACACCGATCGGAACGTATGCCATAACTATCCCCCCCTCGGCGATCAAACTTGCCCAGATGGAGCAGCAGGGCGCGTCTTCCTCTGGAAGCAACTAAATCAGCCAAACCATTGAATGTCGGGCAGGGAGTTCACGCGAAACGAATTGTGTAACAAGGCGTGAACTCCGGCCTGGACTCTTAAAAGACGCGTTGAGCAATTCTTTCAGAAAAACTGTGAAAGGTTTCGCCGGCTGACGGTTGAGCCCGCAGCAACCCAGGTGCTTAATGGAGCGACGTTATTTCTCGGTTCTCGTTTTTCTAGTTCTCATGCAGGGGACCCTGGCCATCGCGGACGACCAAAAAGCATCCCCGCTACCCCAATTTCCAAGCAAACCCGCATGGACCTGATCCGCGCCTTCAATGCCGAACTGGTGTACATCCGCTCGCCATTTCCCATGGGAAACAAGGGCCTCGCCCTCAAAGACGGCAAACTCTCGCCTGGCGGCGAAGAACTGCAGCGGATGATCGCTATGTTGGGTCTCGCGGCAAAGCCCGGGGACCCCGCCCGCATCACAGAGGTCTTGATAAACACCACCTCTATTGCGCCCAGTGATCCCAATGCCAACCCGCGCGCGGCTCGTTTGTTGATCTAGTCTTCGATCACTACGTCTCTGATTTGAATTCGCAGAGACTCCGGGATCTTCTCCGTCCGGTTTTGGACTTTGATGCGAAATCGGGCGTAGAAGCCTATCTGGAGACAATTCCACAGAAAGCCAAAAGGGGCGATCAAGAATCACCACGTCCTGGTTGGAATGAACCGGGAGATGGTGATCTACGCCAAGGGCCGGCCCCCGAAGAAGGCCCGCGAGAAGGATGGCGACACTGACTACGAAGACTGATGTACGGTGAACCGCCTCAGGATGTCGACTTCGTGCGGCTGGTGGATGACAAGGTCGTAGGTTTGGAAACTATCAAGGTGAATGGCGAAAAGGGCTTGCGTACCGAAGAGGAACTGAATCTGGAGGAACCCCAGCTCGCCCAGGGACAGGAGCTCCAACCTTCTCCAGCCAAGACGCCAACTAAACCTCGGTAGACCCTCCTTTTGGCCGCACCCAGCCGGGGCCGCCTCACGCAACTTTCGGTTCGGATGCCTGCCCTGGCGCCGTGCTGAATTAGCTGAAACTGACACTCCACTTATTCTGCTGACAGAAATGGCCAACGCAGAACTCTCTGCTGACTAAGTTTCTGCGGCAAGACCGACGTGGATGCGATCGGCACCCGTAACGTAGGTTGCAAGACCGGCGTGGGCAACTGGTATGGCGTTGAAAAGCCGATCGCGCTGGGCACTCGGTCGAAGACATTTTGTTCGTTGCCTCTCGCATGAAACACTTGAAACTCAGGGGGATCGAACGCTGCCGGTGGGTTGAGTAACATAACACCCTGGCCCGAGCGCGTTGTGACTTTGATCACCAGACTCGTCTTGTCACCGAATTCCGCCGGGGTGTGCCTGAGATGACTTCTAGAGACTGGATTGAATCGAGAGGAATCTGGCCGGAAAATACTTTACTCTGTTGATCGGTGATAGGTTGGCCGTCGACCGAAAATGAGTTTTCCGCGTGGTCGCCGAGCCTGTGGAAGAGGCACTCGAATCCGCAACAACTCCAGGAGACGCGAGCGTCAGCAACGAACTGACCGACGATGATTGACTCTCGAGCGGAAGCTTATCGAAGAGCTTGCGATCTACGTCAGTGTGAAAGTTCGGGTCGGTCTCGACCAGGTCTCCTCCGTTTTCTTCGACGGTAACGGTGGTTGATTCACTGCTGATCTTCAGACTAATTTGTAGCGTGACGGGAACAGAGGAGCGCACATCCACATCCTGCATGTAGGGCGCGAAACCACTGGCCGTCACAACCAGGTGATACGGATTGAATGGATCGTTGCTGAAATGAAAGTCTCCCAGGCCTCCCGAGGTTGTTTCGTGATGAAATCCGCTGACAGGATAGGAAATTTCTACCTGAGCGTTGGGCACGATGGCGCCGACCGTACCGCCAACGGTCCCGGATTGGGCCCAGCCGTACGCCGAGAAAAGAAAGAAACTGACACTCAAAACTGAGAGTGCCTGAAAGACGATACTTTTGTGCATTTCTCCTATCCTGGCAGGGTGTGCCGTTGCTCTGCTTGGTCACCGCGTATCGGCGACATCGCCCCCACGTCTCGCTGATTTACTTATGCTGAATTGCTTCCGGAGCCCTCTCCCTGTCCAGCGGTATAACTCGAACGTCCCAAGAGACATCAGATTTCTGAGGCAGGTAGCATTTCTCGCTATCACAGGCCTGGTAGAAGAGTGTCCCTTTCAGCGTAATTGTCTTGGCCTGGGTGACTGAGCCTATGAATGCTCGGTCGGCCGAAACAACGACGTCTTGCAGCAAACGGAAGTTACCTTCATAGACCGATACGGACTCATTGATCGCGGGGAGAAATAGCACCTGTGCGTTGGGGTATCGCAGACGCAGCAACCGCAACCCTGGCGACGCGTCGATCGTCAGTTGGATCGGCTTGTATCCTTTTACCCCGGAAGCGTAAACATGCGTATCCGGTGGCAATGCGACTTCAACCGCCACTGTGAAACGGCTCCCCGGAACTACTACCTCGTCGGTCTGAAACAGGGTCAGTTTGATGTGCGGCGCGGCAACTTCACGGCCGCTTCCTTCCGTTAACTCTGGAAAGAGCTTTAGGATCACATTGCCGGCGGTGTACCGGTCGGTGTACGCCGTCTCAAAATATTTCTCCTTCACGGTGCCATTTGGCATCACGTAAAAATATCCCGGACGCGCCATGCCTTTAGTGAATCCGGTTGCTTCTGTGTTCAGCACCCCGTAACTCCGTATGACTTCGGACCTGGGATCCGCGATCAGCGGATACTCAATTCCGTGTGTCAGAGCGAAATCTCGGAGGATTGCCTCCGAGTCGTAGCTGATGGCAGCTAGCCCGATTCCCTCCTGTCGGAACTTTTCACGTGCATTCTGCAACTGGACCAGTTGCTGTTTGCAGAAGGGTCACCAATCCGCCGAGCGGAAGAACAGCAGCACCAGGCCGTTGGGTCCCATCAGAGACGAGAGTGTGTGCTCTTTCGCAAACTGATCTCTCGCCCGGAATGGCGGAGCAGCGTTGCCCGCGGGAACGCCGGGCATCTCTTCAGCCGCCAGGCCTAACGCCGCTCCAAGCAAGACAAGTCCCACCACTAATCGCCCCATGATCCTCCAAAACTGTCGCGCACTCGCGACCCTATCTACCCGCATCTACAAGTTCAAGTCCGTCAAACATCCCGGCAGTGATGATCGCTCACCACTGCCGAGATTCACCCATAGGAATTGGCGGACTTATGGAATCACATTACTGCTGTTCGGCCATAACGCGGCGGCTGGGATCCCTTCCTCAGTTAGACCCGTGTCGCGCCTCATCCGCTTCCTCTGCCAGGTCGCGTAGCAGATTAAAGAACGCTTGCGATTGGCCTATAAAAAGGCCGTCGGCGGTGAGGGCCCTAACCGCTCCCATTGCGGCTCCCCTGGTCTCGGTAGGACGAACGATCGAACAGACCGGGAACCTGCGGTTGAGAAATACGGTTGGCTCGGGCATGATCAGGTTAGTCTGGAGGTCCTCCCCGCCAAAAGGAGGGGCATTGAGGTTCGGAAACTCCACCTTTACCCCGGTGACGGGGTCGGTGGCGGCCAGCGCGGGCGCGTTGCCGGCTTTGTCATGCCAGACCTGAAAGTGCATTGCCTCGGTCGGCCCGATACTGAGGAGGATTCGCAGAACTTCCGGACTCTTTACCCTTTGAGCCAGCGATGGGTAGAGGCTGGTGCCGCCTTGCTCGATAAAGCCAAAGTGAAACCCCGCGGTGTTCGCTATCGCCTGGAGGAAGTTAGGATCGTTCAGGTCGCTATCGGTTCTGGGAATGGCCGTATGCTGGCCAACCGCCAAGGTCGGGATTGCCTGAGCGAACGTGTCGCCGAAATCAGGGTTCTTTGTGCGGCTACGGTACCGAGTCCACCAACTGGTGTCCACGGTGAGCTGCATGAGGTTTGTGAGCCGGCCGATTTGCTGAGCCCCCGTCGCTTTGCTGCTCGGTAGGGTCCGGAACTGGTCCAGATTGACTGAAGCCGCGCCCTTCGAAGCTAGGAACGCGTTAATGAAGGTTTCGTGGGTGAACTCATCCTCGGTATTGTCGTGAATGTACTGGGGCTGGTCGCCATCAAGAACTTGCAGCGCGGCGATGTAAGGTACACTTCCCCCAGTGAGTCCGGGGAGTTCGCTGTCCTGGACTCCTCCAAGTTCGGCATACTGTTGCCATAGATCGGTCTCAATGATCTCGGCGGCAGCCAGGAATCTGAGAATTGCCGCGTCTCCCGGAGTGAGACGGCCGCTTCCCTCTTCGCCAAAGGCGGAAACCCCGCTTCCGAGCAGCCCAGCGCCCACCGTTGCCGCGCCCACCGCTAGGACTCCATCCTTCAAAAAAGTGCGCCGACGTGCATGATGCTTAGAGCCAGTGCTAGACAGCTTCATTGCTTTTCTCCTTTTCTCAAGAGGGTTAGGCTTGTTTAGTAGGACGACGATGACACGAGAATCTTCTCCTCATTGTTTTCGATGTGTATCGGGAAAGGTACCAGTGATGCGTAAACAGCCAGATGCGAACCGCCGACCGAAAGTTACCGGGCGGAGTGGTCGGCCCAGCGCTGAGGCAAGGGTGCAAGTATCGTTGCCGGGTTCCCATGAGCACTGTGACGCCCTCCCTGTGAGTCTTCATAGAGCGCTGAATCCGGAATTGCTTTGCTCAACGAGCCAGCCGTGTTCACTTAGGACAGAGGTCCACCCAGTATTCAATCATCGTTAGTTAGACCAGTGCCGTCAGAGCAATGGCGATGCCTAAACTCGGGACCGCCAACGAAGCTAAGAATCCTCTAGAACGTGAACGTGGCGTGCAGCTGTACCAGCCGCGGGGAGGCATCCGCACCGAGGAACGAACCGAAGATGCTGGTCGGTGAGGCCACGGGGTTGATGATCCGTCCGAAGGTCCGGGATGCAACATCGGCGTCGGGTTGATCGAAATGAGGATGATTGAAGATGTTAAAGAACTGCGCCCCTACTCCGAAGTGAGCGCTTTCCCAGTGCGGAACCTTAAACATCTTGGTGACCGTAAAGTCGCTATTGAAGAACCTCGGGCCTGTGAACTGGTTCCGGCGTTGGTCGCCGAAGCCAGTGGCAGCGAAACCGAAGTTCGAGGCAAGCAGACAGGGAGTGGCCGGGTTGGCGGCCTGGCTTGTACAGCTCCGGCCTCCACCCAGAACTTGTGCTGGAACTGACGAGAGAGTAGTGGAAAGCCCGTAGTTGTTGCCGTTCAAGATGCCATACCCATTCGAATCGACCACCGTAAACGGCAAGCCAGAGCGGGCGTACACCGTACCCGCCACGGTCCAGCCTCCCAAGACGGCGCTTGGCCCGAACTTGTGCGGCACGTCATACACATAGTTCACGCTGAGATAGTGCCGCGTATCATAGTCGGAATTACCGTAGTTGAACCGACGCAGGTTAAAAGGATCGATGGGAGCCAGGATGCTGAAATTGGTCGTATTGTTGAAGTTCAGGAGCCCTCCGTTGGAAATGTCGTCCTGGGCGTGGCTCCACGTGTAGTTCCCCTGCACCGTCAAGTTGGTCGAATGGTGCGCGACCGAGACCGTCAGGCCGTTGTAGTTGGAATCTCCTGACGACGAAGTCTCCGTCACAGTCGAAAACCGCGAGTCGATTGCTGAGATTGGCAAGCTGCCGAATTGGCTCACCGTAGGCGGGTTGCCGTTGTTGAGTGTGGTCAGACAGCTCTGGTCGCAAAACGCGTTCAGACCCGGGTTCTGCACCACCTCGTGGACGCCATGGTTACCCACATAGTTGACAGTCAAAGATGTCTTCTGACCCAGCGCTTGCTGAAGTTCGAGGTTCCACTCCTGATAACGCGGGTTCTGGATCCGGCTCGCCACCGTGTTAAATGTGGGTGGAGTGAAACCCGGCACGCTGTTCTGAATGCTGGCAAGGGTGCCCCCATTGGCGAAGGCAGCCCGGAATGCAGCGTTGCTTTGGGCCGCCAATTGCGATTGGTTACCTGTGACATCCGGGGAAAGCGGACCGCCAGCAATGTTGAACCCCACTTGCAACGGGGGGTTGCTTAGCAACTGATCTGCGATGTTGCCGGGGAACGAGTCGGCGAACAGCCCGAAGCCGCCCCGAATGACCGTGCTATGCAGGCCCAATGGCGTCCAGGTGAAGCCGAACCGCGGCAGCCACTCGACCGCCGTGTAGTTGGGCAGAACCTGGTGCTGGCCAGAGACAATGGCCTGGTTGTAAGGTTGGTTCGGGTCATGCGAAATGTTAAGAAAGTCCCCGCTGAAGTGCGCAAAGCAGTTGGTCTGGCAGACCGGATTGGAGAAATGCTCGCCGCGCAGCGAGAGGGTTAACTTGAGGTTGGGCTTCACACGCCACTCATCCTGCCCATAGAAACCCAGGTCGTAGAGAGCAACCGGCTGGCTCGCCTGGGAAGGGAAGCCTTGGAAGTAAACGCCGCCATTTCCATTAAAGAAGCTCGCCAGCGACGTGCTGTTGCTCGCACCGATCGATCCAATTCCCGGATCGAAATCGCTGATGTTGTTGCGCCGGAAGCTGATCCCGAACTTCAGCGAGTGATTTCCCTTCGCTATAGAAAAGTCATCCACGAATTGGTACTGGCTCACATTCCGGCCCTGAGGTACGATTCCGACAAATCTTCCCAAAGAAGAAAACGCACCTCCCGAGAAACCGACACGGAATGGCAAAGCCTGTTGAGCCGCTGTGAGATTGTTCAGATTGAATAACGCCGAGTAATACTGGCCTGATGCAATGAACTGATTTACAGCGTTAGCCCCGAGAGAGTGGGTTTCCACCAATTGGCCTTCGTACTGCGGCTGGCGGCTTCCAAGATTAAACAAGGGAGAAATCGCGTCTGTATTACTGGCTTGAAAACCATGGTCGGTGCGGAAGTGACCGAACAACCGATCATTATTGCCGATGTTCTGGTCCACCCGCACTGTCAACAACCATTCTGTACTCAGTTGTCCGACAGTGGAGTTGAACTGCAGCGCGCAAGGTCCGCCACCTGGCAGAGCGAAACTCCCGCACCCGTTGCCGGTCGGGTTGCCATTGGCATCTTGTCCGGGTTGCAGCACATTCTGGGCGCGGCCGGCTCCCGGCGCGTTGTTGTAAAGATTAAACAGCCGTTGATAAAACGGAACCGACGCCGGGCTCACATTGGCTAAGTTCGCCAATGTGGAGGATTCAAACTGCGAACTGGGAATGCGAACGTTCAAACTCGTAGGCAACACGAAGCGTAGTCCTTCCGTGTCCGCAAAGAAGAATGTCTTATCCTTCTTAATAGGCCCGCCGATCGACGCCGCCCACTGATTGGCGTTTACGAAGGGCCGGGGCGTGCCACTTTGATTGTTGAAATAGCTGTTCGCGTTAAGGACACTTCCGTTCCACCAGTACAGAGCATTTCCATGGAAATTGTTCCCGCCAGACTTGGTAACGTAGTTGACGTTAGCGCCGGCCAATGTCCCGTACTCGCCAGAGTAGCCGTTGGTCACAACCGTGGCTTCTTGCACGTCGTTGTTGCCCAGAAGCAGATTCGTCGCGCCGGAGTTGTTAAGGTTTAGAAAAGGGTCGTTCTCGTTCTGCCCGTTCACCGTAAATAGGTTTGATGTGGCGGGCAAACCGTACGCGGAAAAATTTCCGCTGCCGCCCTGTGTGTTTTGAATCACGCCGGGAGCGGTCTGCGCAATGTAGCTCAGGTCATTGCCGGGGTTTGGCACCTGAGAGATCTGCGTCTGGCTGAAACTGGTGGACACGTCGGCATTTTCAGTCTGCAGCAAAGGCGCCGCTGAGGTCACTTCCAAGGTCTCGGTGGCATGGCCGAGAGCGAGGATTAAGTTAGCAGTCGTAGCCTGGCCTATAGTTACTACCGCGCTCATCATCGTTTCGCGAAAGCCAGGAGCAGCAACCGAGACTGTATACCTTCCCGGAGTCAGCAGTGAAAAGCGATAGGTACCATGGGAATTTGTAGATCGAACTTGAGTGCTTCCCTTCGCTTCGCTCTTAAGGGTCACGGTTACGTTCGGTAAGATGGCGCCCGAAGGATCGGCGACCACTCCTACAATGTCGCCGGATGTGACAGATTGAGCTCTAAGCTTGGGGGTGTCCCCCGCGAGCACAAAGGCGAAGAAGATCACGGTGGAAATTGGTAGCGAGAGCGCACAAAAGGCGTCCGACCATCTTTGCGGATGGCCGCTGTTTGACCGACGGGGCCGTACTGTAGTGAGCTTCACAGAAGTTTTCCTCATGGCGACTTGATATCGAAAATACTGTGGTCGGAGCAGGCATTCCTGCGTACGATGCTTTTCACCAATGCAAAGTTACAGTTCGAAATTAAGAATGGCGCATTCGGACCCAGAACCCGGGTTGTAACGCTCATGGGTGCCGGAGAGAGGGCGCACGGCAGGTGATCAGGAAGACTGAGGAACACTAATCTTGAACGCGAAAGGGAGAGAATCGGCTTGTGCATGGTCGAGGCACCACGACAATGGCAGCCAGTTCGGAGAGGCGATCGATTCGAACTCTTTGGGAGTTACGTCGCGACGATCGGCAATGCAGCTCGACAGCCGCGCTTTGTAGTGCACGCGACACGGGCACTAATTATCCACCATAGAAACGTCTCACACCACTAACTTAGGTTTGCTTAATCTCGGGCCTCTTAGATCTCCCGTTGGAACCGTGCAAGCATCCGTGGCCGGAATGGTGCCAGGTGCTAGATCGAATGTGACCAGTGTAGCGCCTTGGAAGTTGCCGGGAGAAAAAACCACATCGAAGAGACCAGGAACCGGGTCCGAAGTAACTTTCGGTTGCGAAAGAGATCCATCGCTTTGGACTGAAAACGCATCGACATTGTTGGTGATCTTCTCGGTCACCAATAAGAAGCGGCCGTCGGGGCTGAAGGCCTGGGACGAGAGACCGCTGTTGGTGGCGCTCAAATAGCGAATGGAGTCCCGAATCATGATCAAACGGCCGACTTCATCCAAATGAAACCCGACGACATTACTGTTACCGGCAAAGTTGATCGCGTATACCAGATTTCGATGCTGGGCGATAGCCACGGGTGCGCTGCCGCCGGAAGAGACGACCTGAACAAGATTCAGGCTTGCCGCTCTGACGCGGAAAACGGAGAGATTGCCGATGCCCGCGTTCACTGCGAAAAGCAGAGAGCGGTCCTCACTGAGAGGCAGTGAACCTTGCGAACCGAGAGGATCCGTGGTCCCGCCACTGCCGCGTCCGCCTGTGGCATAGTGGTGGCGTTCGACTAGCGAACCTTCACCGGCACGAGAGTAGGCAATTATTTCATTGCCCTCCACGGAATTCGTCATCACAAAGACGGCGTGTTCGTCAGCCTCCTGGGCGTAAATGTGAGGTACTACTTGCGCACCAAGCGTAAGGGCGAGTACAGTCGCAATTATTCTCAAGCTGGTCACCTGGTTCAGGAATCGATGGCGATCGACTTGCTTTGACACCGAAGTGTCTCCTTGTCGGTTCCCAGGCTCTGCAAACTGGACTTCCGATTTGTTCTTCATGTTTCGTATACCTCAAGAGGTTAGGTTTGGTTTGGACAATTTGGTCCACGCCAAGGATGCACCTGACGTCTGAGCCAGAATCGCTCCTCTGCTTGGATCGATGCACTCTACGCCACGTGGTGAGCCCGTCGGCTGGGACAAAGAATTAAGACACTCGTTACTGGTTTTTGATCACTAAATGCTGGGTCTACTCGAGAATTCTCCCGCCTTCGATCGGAAAGTACTTCACACGATCTCTACATTCGCTAGACAGAGCGAAATAGTACGGTGCGTTGATTTAAGGGCGGGCCCGGACCAGGCCCGCCTTTGTGCCACACGCTTTCTGTTAAGTGTAGGACGACTTATGGGTTGCCCTGTCCCGACAGGAGACTGAGAGTTACCGGTACCGGCCGGCCCTCTCCTCCTTCGCCCTCCACTGCCCGCCGGGTGAAGGTCAGCGTCTGGGTGATGCTCCGGCCGGCAAGGAGGACACCATTGGGAAGAAACACGCGGATATAGGGATCGCCGGTGCTCGTGGTCCCGCTGGCGTTCTCCAGCTTGAACTGACTGGAGAGACCTTGGACTATTATCAGGAGCTGAGTGTCGATAACGGTTGACGCGTTGGTGTTGGTGATCGTATAGACGTCCTGCTGCCGGTTGCCAGTTCTGCTAGAGCTAGTCAGCGCAGTATTCGCCTGGGAGGTCACGTCCAGGAACTCAAGACCTGCATCGCGCCGTGAAAGAGGATCGTTGTTTGATATGGGGCGTCCGCTCGGCATGAACCCATCCTTTGCGCCTAACGCCGCGAGGTCCGGCCGGTAGACCGAGTAGGTCAGGTCTCGCGCGTTCGGCTGCATCGTTATTGTGGTTGAGTTCGGATCGAACTTGACGAAAGCGGGATCATAAAGGCCGTTCTCCAGGAAATTGGTGATATCGTCCACCTGATCCTCGGAGAGCCCCAAACCGCGAGGGAACCCTGGTCCGCGCGGGTTGGTAAAGCGAGGCGTCAGCGTACTCGCGGCGCCGGTCACTGGGTTCTGTGGCACACCGGCGTTGAAGTATTCCACCACGTCTCTCACATTTGTAAACGCACCGTTATGGAAGAAGAACCTGCTGCCCTTGAGCTGCCGCATCGTCGGGGTTTTGAACGCGTAGATGTCGCTGTCAAGGCCCGTAATCTCCATGCGTCCATTATCGATAAAGTTGGGATCATTTCTCGCCACCCGATTCAAGGCCTGGACGGGGTGGTCTGACAGCCCGATGTTGAAGAAGTTCTCTTCCACGAATTGACCGGTCCCGGTCACGTCAGGGTCGTTCGGCTGCTTGTTGAGCATTGGGCCGCTATGGCAGGTGAAGCAACCAGCGCCTCCATCCTTCGTGGCAGTGAAGAAGAGCTTGGCCCCCCGCCGCTGTTGTGCTGTGAGAGCGTGGTTATCCCCGGCCAGGAACTTGTCAAAGGGCGTGTTCCGAGTGACAAGGGTTCGCATGAAGGTCGCCCTCGCTAGCAAGACAGTGATGTCGTTGATCAGCAGATTCATGTCGCCCGCGGCATCGGCCTGGGCCGCCTCTTCAGGAAACGCGTCCCGGAAGAGCTTGACAAAGGCCGGGACCCTCTGCAGTTCGGCGGACTCAAAATCCTTCATCCGGTGAGCGTCGAGTAACAATTGCGCCACGCTTTCCTGCGCTGGAAAATTGAACGGGTTGAGGGCGCCGGGCAACGCGTCGACCTCGCCTGCGAACCCCCCCAACAGGAGGCGATTGTTAAAGGCGACTCCGACCATATTTGGTGTAGCTCGTCCTACGCTGTCCAAGGCGTCGAGTCGACCGGTTGCCACCAGAGGACCAGGGGGCGGTAGCTTTTCAAAGCGGCCTGGATCGCCTATCGCGAACTGGTAGACGTCCGTGAGCGTGGGGAGTGCGTCCACCAGCGCGTCACCGGGGAAAAGAGGTGTGTCCCGCAGGCGCGGGAGGATGTCGACCCGGGGCCGCCGGCGTGGAACGAAGTTCCCCGCGGCGTCCGTGTAGCCCCGCCCTTCACCGCCCACGTTGAGGTTGAGGAGCGTGCCGGATTTCCCCGCCACCTCGCCCAGGTGACAGCTCCCGCAGGAGCCGGTCTGTCTGGTGGCGAGGACGCCGCCGAACGACGGGATAATGCGGGCCGTTACAACGGGATCGAAGAAGGTCAATTTCCCGAGATAGCGCTTGGCTTCGGTGGTCTGGAAACGCGGGTCGGACGTCAGAGTTCCATCAGGGAGCCGCGCTTGGGGAAGGTGGGCATCGTCCGGCACCATCAATTTTTGAATTCCGCCCACCTGCTCGTCGATGAACTGGCGCAACTGGGCGGGGCGATTGTCGGAATCGCGGCGGCTGTCGTCCTGAGCGGGACCGAATCCGCTGCACAAAAGGAAAATGGCCAAGGCACCGGCCGCCTGCTTCGGGAACCGATGGCGATCGACCGGCTTCGACGCCGGAGTCTCTCCTTGTCGATTCCCGGGCTCTGCAAACTGGACTTCCGATTTGTTCTTCATGTTTCGTGCACCTCATGAGGTTAGATTTAGGAACACTCGCTCTAATACCAAACGCTACCCACGAATGTGGCAGCGCCGGTGGAACGTGGGTGTGTCTGCGCGACGGCTGACGCTGGCGTCAGATGCATCCTTTGAAACACCAAAGCGCGAAACTTCTTCATTTCTTTCCGCTCCAGGCACACCGCTCGTACCGGGAAAATTCGCCATTGCTAAGAGCACGGAAATAGCCAACAACGCTGGGAATGAGCGGCCCTGGGAAAGGCATGAACGTCGCGGCAACGGTCGCGAAAATCGAGGGCTACCAACTTTGGAAGCATGTGGGGATTCAACCTATGGTTTCCAGGAAGACCGAGTAGGCGGCCCGAGAATCATTACCTACACTGAGACCACAACATCATTGCGAGAAAAGTTAAAAGTGACGGGAATCACTCCCGTTGCCGGCAAGCACCTAGAAAGTGAGGACTGGCAGGATCGGAATCGATGATGATGGTCCCCAACCTGGGACCGGTGACCGCAGGCGCGAATGTAAGCCCGATAGTACAGTTCGCTCCCGCGGCGGAGTGCCCTTGCAAGTGTCTGTCTCTGTAAAGTCGATGCCTGAGGCGAGGATGTCCCGTATGCGCACGGTGGAATTGCTAGTATTGGTGAGAGTGGCGGTATTGGGCTGACTGGCGGTAGCGAGGGCCTGGGGTGCGAAGTCGAATATATCCGGTGCGAGTGTGGCCGCGGTGGGAGCGCGGATGGGCATAGACGCATCGGCGGACTTCTCTTGCGCGCTTCTCTCTGCAAGAGAAGGATGCAGACGACCCACACGGACCATACTTTCACGGCGTGCTCCTCGGCGCGATCAATCCGGCGAAAACGCTACCATGTGTCTTTAAGGAGTTTTCGCAGCACGGCTCGATTGCCCTTCCGAAGGGGCACAGACGCTCCATTGTCCAACTTTACGAACATGTTGCCTCTCGAAGGCAGATAGAACTCATCAACGTGATCAAGATTGACAATCGCATTTCGATGAACGCGGAGGAAACGGTTTGGGTCAAGCATTGCCTCAAGTCTCTTCATGCTTTGGCGGAGCAAATGAGACGTTTTGCCCACATGGAGCCGAATATGCTTCCCCGATGACTGCATCCATTGGATGTCCTCGACCCGCACAAGGACAATCTTCTCGCCTGCTTCCACGGCCAATCGCTGCAAGAATTGGCGGCAGGACATGCTGGGCTCCGGTGCGCTCGACCGATGGGCGCACTGCAGTTCTGTCCGAGCACGAACAATCCTCGATTTGGCCAGATCCAGCGCAGTCTCGAAGCGCTCGACATCAAATGGCTTGACCAGTAAGTCGACTGCGATGGAAGCAAACGCCGCCAATACCGCGGGATCATAGGCAGTGAGGATGGTTGCAGGCGGAGATTTGACTCCCAAAGCGCCCCAGCTTCCACCCCGTTTAATTACAGGCGTGTTGGCGTCTAATATCACGAGATCTGGAGCACTCTCCTGAATTGAGGACAGCAAAAGAGAGTCATTGACGCATTCTGCCGTCATTTCTGGTTCGCACTCGACCACTGAACAAATGAGCCTCCGACTGACAGCGTCGGGTTCTGCAACCAAAATGCGAATGGGTGCACTGTGGACGTGGGCCGATGCTGGCGCTTCGAGCCGAAGTATTTCGGGAAAAGCTCTCAACGGTTGCTCTCCTCCTCCTGCTCAGCATTTCTTGGCGGCCACAAAACCTGGCCGTCTTGCACGATCACCTACGCTCTGATCTGCCTCGCCCGGCGTTCACAATTCCAACACGGCATTCCCCGAGTCACCGCCAGGGGCGTCGCGCTATTTCGCAAGTCCTTTAATGTCGACGGTCGCGTCAACCCAGGTCACGGCCCGTTGTGCCATCGCCGTCCTGCGGTCTCGAACGACATCCTCAGAGGCCAACATCACGACTCCCTGAGCGAAGAGGTAACGATCCCATTTGGTAAGCCTAATTTCCCGTTCATCGAACCCAACCTCGTTCTTGGCGGCGCCCAGAACTAGCGTGACTCGGGGCGCGACCAAATCATTGCGGCCGAATTCCCGCTGAACTACTGAGCACGCCGAGAGGTAGATCTTTTGGGGCTCTGTGGCCGGCCACCTCTGCTTACCCTTGCTATGAATTGTCAATCCTTCCTGCGCTAAGCACACCGTCGCCAGGATCAGAATCACGACCAAGAACCACGACCCTCTCGCTATCGTACGTTCCACAGAAACTCCCTCCGTGGTGTCGTGCACTGGACCCGTGGCACTAACAATCGACATAGAAACGTCTCACATCAATAACTAAGTTTCACTTAATCTCGCGGCTCTTCTATCTCCGGCTGGAACCGTACAAGTATCGGTGCCAGGTCTGACCGATCTCGGTAGCTCAGGTCGGAACAGCGAGCGGGTGTCTTCCGAAATGCTTGTTCACTTCTCCGCTACGATAACCGAATAGGTTAAGTCTCCCGAGCGATATGCCTCGAGGATAGTGCCGATACCGCGAACGAAGTCCCGTACGCCGCGAGGAGCAATGTGGACGAGAGCTCGCAGCTTGCGGCTACGCTCAAGGCAAATCTCCCAGGTGCGCATCACTTTTGCCGTAATCTCCTCACGGCATCGAATTCTTAAACCGGCGTGCTCGATTTGCTGCTGGTAGTCTTCCGCGGTTTGTATCGACGGGCAGAGGAACGTATCTGCTACCGCACTCACTTTGCGGTTGTGCATCGAACCTGTCCAGGCTGCGAGCAAGAGCCGGCCTCCCCCTCGTAAAGATCGAGCGGCGCGACGAAAGTAGTCGGCCTTGTCACGAAAATGCTCCGACGATTCCATGGTCCACACCAGGTCAACAGCGCCTGTGGGCAAGACATGACTCTCCACATCCGCGACCAGAAACCGAGTCAACGCCTCGACGCCTGCGCGCCTCGCATTCTGTTTCGCTAAGAGTGCCTGCTTCGGGCTCAACGTTAGTCCTTCGGCATAGCAACCGTAGCGGCATGCAAGATAGACTGAGGTTCCGCCGTGGCCGCAACCGACATCCAGCACCCCGAGGCCTTTCCGAACATCGCTCAGACGAGCACAATGATCGAGAAGATTGAGCTGGGCCTCGTCCGGTAGTTCGTTTCCGCGCAGGAACAGACCGTGGTGTATGTGATCACCCCAGAATGTGCGATAGATCCATGCAAATGAATCGTAGTGTTCGCGGATTGCATCGGGAGTGACCATGGTCCGAGGCCGTGTTCATGCATAACGATGCTTTCCGCTGACTCAAAGTTACGTGGCCGCAATCGATCTGACGGAGTCTGTTTCTCGAGAGAACTGAGGCTCGTAGCTTTCACAAGGGCACGGCAAACATCAGCAACTCATGTTTCCGTTTACTCTTGGTGCATGGCTAGTCCTGATAAGGCAATCACATGGGAGAGAATGGGAAGCAGCTACCCCAGCAGGATGGGTAGGAGTACTCCCAGACCCAGCGCGAAAAACCACAACGGGGGCGCCGGCGTTCCTACTGGGCGGATCCGGCGCAGCTCGCGGGCGGCAAGTCGCGGATCGAGGATGAGCCAGCGGGTGTAGCGGCGCTCCAGCAAAAGAAAGGTCAATGCAGTCACAGCGCCGTAAATCAGGTGTCCCATGAGGGACGGAAGCAGCGCGGAAGCTGCATCGGTACTCCAGTCGCAGACACCCGTAAGCATAAGCGGCAAGAAGGTCATGGGTCCGAGATACCACCAAATCAAACCAAACAGCCATCCCCACGCCACACCGAGTCCGAGACTCGAAGCCTCATTTCTAAACAGCAGTCCGTAACTCATGCCAATCAAGGCGCTGATGAACAAATGGATCAGCAGACCAGCGAAACTGGAAAGGCCGCTTCCCAATCCGGCGATTTTCGGCAGTATTCCGGTGGCAAGCATCACCGGACTGGAGATAAGCCCGCCCACGAGGCCAGCCAGCGCTCCCCACTCAAGCGAACGCAGGATGCGAATGCCAGGCCCTTCCACTTCCCGATTGAGCGGGTCGCTCTGAATGAACAACCGAACCCATACATGGTCCAAGGTGGCGTAGGTCACGCCCAGGAT
>WNFR01001358.1_pt1 | contig 25512 bp, 28 predicted proteins | sample 5400221 | NCBI WGS metagenome assembly WNFR01 (sample SAMN13153357, study PRJNA577476) | soil metagenome | isolation source: 40 cm soil under Madrone tree | place: USA:California | collected 2016-06-14 | reverse complement strand
GTTTTTCTGAGCCAATTGCTTTTTCTGCCGCAGGTCCTTTTCTTCCATTGCGTGAGAATTTGTCCCCACGACAGAGATCGAGGTTCCCCGAAATAATCGAGTCCGACACTAGTAAGAGGCCTCGAAAATGGAAAACCTCAATAAAAATGTTTCCCTCCGGCCCGCTAGGCGCAGCGGAACGGGCTGAAAACGAGCGGTCAACTACTGTCAGAATTCACAGAACATGGTGCCCACCGGAAACCACGTGCGTCAGAGATCTGGCAATACTGCCAGTGGAATTCCGCAGCAAACCTCGCGACGATCGATGGCCGAGGTGAAATACGGCCGTGCGATTAGCCATTCTCGCTCTCTCATTTTGTTCGCTGTTTCCTTCCAACGGCGGGGCGCAGGTTCCAGTGTTTGAGATCACTCAGGCAGACAGCTCCATCAAGTTCAACGTGAAGGCGTCGATTGCGATAGCCGGGACCTTCGACAAATGGGATGCCAGCGTAACACTTACGTCAGCGGTTTTAGACGTCAAAATTCAGGCAGACAGCGTGGACACTGGAAGCGGCTTCAAGGATGGCAAGCTGAAGGGGAAAGACTTCTTCGACGTCAAGCAAAACCCGTTGATCACTTTTCACTCAACGAAGGTCACACAGACCGCCTCCGACAACGTTTGAATTCGACGGTAATTCTACTATCCGCGGAGTAACAAAACCCGAGAAGCTGATATCTACAGTTACCGGCAAGGGTACGGGCTCGGGCTCCATCACTGAGGCCATGGCGTTCGACCACAAGGAGTTCGGGATGAACAGCGGCATTCCGTTCATCAGGATAGCCGACCGCGTCGAAGTAAACGTCAACCTCAAAGGGAAACGAGTCAGCGGGCCTCCGGTCGTCTTTGGGCAGTGATCCGCCCGGCACAACGTGAGGCCCCACGCCTGACGCCAAAAATTGAACGGGTCATCCGAGTTCTATGACCGAGCTTCCCTTCCAGATTGATCTCATCCGCTTGTTCGACTGTCAACATTGCCAGTTCTCGGAGCCACCTTCACTCGAGCTATTCTGACCGTCCAGTCGCGACTCTGGTTAGCAACAAAAAGGCGGCTGACGATGTGGGGTGCTGAGTTAGCTCAGACCGAGAATTTTTTGACGGAGGGTCACGTCTCCGGTCGAGCCATCTGGATTGCTAGCATTCAAACGCACACCTGTTAGGAGACCGTCATGAAATCAATTGCCTCGCTCTTATTCTTCAGTTTCATGGCGTTACTCGGATTTCCACAAGAACAAAAACCTGCGCCTCAGTTCTCCGCGGATGTGAGAGTGTGGAATAAGCGCGACTCGGTCGCGCATATGAAGATATTTGTCGGCAATATGAAGGCTAGGCTCAATCGCCAGCACGACTTATCGGGATATCACTCGGTACAAAGTCTGATCATCGATTCCGAGGCTCACTCCGTCTTTCTCCTAGTTCCAGAAAAGAAGAGCTATGTTGAAAGCACGGAACTCGCGGCGGATCTTTCTCATGGCGCAAGCATTTTTCGCCCGAGTGATCCGAGCAATCCGTGTGCAGAATGGATCGAACTGGTGCGAAAGCACTTCCAGGTAGAATTGAGGTGCAGAAAAATTCGTGACGAGATTTTCGATGGACGGCAGACGGAAAACTGGGAAGGATCAGCCACACCTGCGGGCGGGTGGGGTAACATTTGGTATGACCCCAAGCTGCGCGTTGTGATTAAACTCCGGAGCTATCCGAAAAGAGCTCTTCTGGAGAGCTATGATCTGGAAGACATCAAGGAAGGACCGCAAGCCGATACCCTCTTCGAGCTACCCGCCGATTACGTTCGAATGTCTTTGGCCGATCTCGTCTCCTTCGATTCTGGCACTCGGAATGGAAGTCAATAGTTGAACTGTAGACAGATAGCCATAACTCCCCCGCGCCCAAACTCAAGGGCAAAGACGCTATTCTTTAACTTCGTGAGTAAGCGGCGAAGCAAACCGAGATCTTGCTCCGGAACCAAATTCGAGCCGTTCTAGTCGCCTAGTAATTTGGCTGACCTCACACGCAGAATGGAGGCGTCGGCACCTGTCTAGTAAGGGTATTTGATCGGGCATTGGTTGAACAAACAGAGTTCTGTCTAGATCCACGGAGTTTTTGGAGATTGAGAAGCACAGATGTGGCGGCGTTCGGACATGTGGAATGAGATGCGGAATCGCGGGGGCAACGCTTACTACTTCTTGGAGATCATAAGATTAGTCAGTTTCCAGGGGTTCTGGAACGTTTCGATTTCGATTTGCTGCGTCTTCTTGTCCACTTTCAGTTTGCATGCTGGCAGCGCCGTTCCTTCGGAGCCTTTGCCATCGGGCGTAAGGAATAAATCGACGGCGCCGAGGCTGTACTCCTTGGAACGCGTGGAGGCATAGGCCTCACCGAAGGCAATTCTGCGATCCGTGACCAGCCGGATATGCCGGCGTCCCTTGTCCGGGGGCAATTCAATGATGTACTTGACTTCGTTACCCACGCCGTACGGGGTTCTGAAACGGCCTTTGCCCTTCATACGGTCGAGGGCACCCACAAGGCCATGTTGACCGGAGCGATTGAAGGCGTCGATCAAGGCTTTGCGATCGTCCTGCGTAGAAAACTGGTTGATGTGGATGTTGATGTGGACCATCTTGCCCATCTGCGTGCTCGTCCCCATCGCGGTCGCCTGGATCACCATAGACTCCTGATCCTGACCTTGAACGGTGGTACCGATGCCCGCCAACAACAGGGGGATCACAAGGACGTCACGGAAAAGCCCGTTCCTGACTCGCATGTGTGTTCTCCCTTCGCGGTCATAATCTTCTGGTTGCCAAAAGCGAGCCTAGGAGCCGCGTACTGCGCTGGGAACTGGTAAGTCTTACAGGTTTGAGCGTAATTCGGGTCCTGGGGATATGGCTCCAAAAGAGCGATCAGGAACGAAGGCCCTTCGCCACTCCTTAAGATCGCGGTAGTCAGAATTCTTGCAGCCAATACGATCAAATGAACTTATACAACCTGGCTCTTAGCTTCTTGTGCCAGAAAGGGGCTCTTGATTTCATTTGGATTGAGTTGCTGGCCCCAGGCGTAAGTACGATAGGTAGCGAACGGCAATGAGTGGTCGTAATCCACGTAAGTATCCTGCGCCCATACCTCCGACGAAAGCACGATGCAAAATACCGATAGAAGGAAAGATCTAAATATCATGGATTGCCCCTTTCGAGGGATCTTTTGAATGTCGGCCCCGATGGAATTCGCGAGTGTGCCTGTCCCAATTCTTTCCCGGCCCATATCAAGCTGTTTTTACTGCAGAGACGCGCTTTCCGTGCCGAATACGGCGCTCCATCCGTCTCCCGGGTTGTATTCCGTCGTAGCCGCCGCGATTTCGGCGGTCTTCTCTCCCAAGTCTTTTTGGTACACTACAGCGTCCTTGCCTACCAGGAACGTCATGATTCCCGAATTCCTGTATTCCGCGGGATACGCAAGAATGGCGAAGCCACCTACCAGCTTTCCATCAACGAGATAATCTTTAGCCCCACCTTGTGCCTTGTCGCCTTGCTTGGTGAGTATCTGGAAGTAATAGCCGTTGAAAGGTTGCGGCTTGTCGCCCGCACCGGCGTAGCCCACAGCCTTCGCCAAGTCACCCAAGTCAGCAAGGGGACTCGGAGCCTGGTCCGCAGAGGCCTGCCAATACAGGCCGTCTTGTTTGCCGTTGTCGCTAACGAACTTCTGAGCATATTCCTTTTGATTGCGTCACACGCGGCGATCGCAACCAATTCTCCTCGGCCGACAAATTTGACAGATCTCTGTGCCTGCTCGACCACTTCCTTCTTGAGTCAGCGAACGCCCGCAAACCTACCGCTGATAGCCACAAAACGGAGTACAACCGGAAGAGTAAGTGCGAAACCTGGCTACAAAATGGTTGCGTCATCCTCGTCAAAGTGAATTATTTCCTGTCATGTAAGGGCTTGAGTGAACTGAAGGTTAGCCACAACGAACCTCGACTGGAAACTGGTATTTCGTTCAGCCTTACCGACCTTGCCTTATGGCAGAACATCGCTCTGCCAGAAGTGACAGTTTCCTTGTGCCGACGGTGTTCACTAGGGTGGGTCTTACAGGTGCGTTTACGTGAGGAAACAAGCTAAGGAGCGAGAAATGCATAGTAAGACTAAGACCGCAGCGGTCGCCCTCGCATTTATTCTCGGCGCTGGTTCTTCTTTATTGGCGCAGCAGAAGGGGCAATACGTACCAGGGCAGGCGGGTCTAAACGCCGGGCTCATTCCAGATCCGGGATTCGCATACGGAAACATGACGCTCAACTACTCTGCGAGCCAATTGAACAACTCGAGCGCGAATGCGGTATTGGGAATTTCCGGCACTTATGGTTTTTGGGCAAACGAGAACTTCTTCTCTTACGTTCCACATTTCAAAGTTCTCGGCGGACATTTCGCACCATTAGTTATTTTGCCCTTCGCGAACGGGTCGTTAACGGCAGCCGGTCCGTTAGGGATCGCGCCATTCGGCATCAATGCCGGAGGAGCGGGGCTGGCAGACATTTGGGTCCAGCCTATCAATATTGGTTGGCATTTCAACCGCGTCGACTTTAGCGCCGGCGACGGTTTTGTTGCTCCGACGGGACGTTATAGCTCAGCTCCTGGAACCACCAACAATATCGGCTCGGGCTACTGGGGCAACGACGTAACTACCGGCACGACGATATACCTTACAAAAAACAAAGGGACAACGGCGAATCTATTCACGGACTGGGAAGTTCACGGACAGAAACAAGGAACAAAGTTCACTCCGGGGCAAACCTTTACGGACGAATGGGGAATCGGACAAGTTTTCCCCCTGGGACGTCAAGGTCATACGTTCTTTCAGGTTGGTGTAGTCGGGTACGATCAATGGCAAGTCAGCGGCAACGGCGGCTCAACCCAGCAGGGCATCCCCGGAAGACTCGTGCCTTTTTACTCTTGTCATGCGATTGGTGTGCAGTCGAATCTCATCGTTCCGGCTAAGGGTCTGTACTTCTACTTCAAATACGAACCCGAATATCTTGCTAGGGCCACGACCCAGGGCCGCACCTTCGTATTCGGAGGCTCATGGAATTTGCGTTTTCCAAAAGAGCAAGCACCTAAACCGTGATCGTCAATTCGGTACGGCTCGTAAGGACGGGAGGCAAAAATTCCATGCTTAGGACATTAGGACAGTCGACGCTCGCAGTTTTGCTCATCTTTGCTGCTCGGTGGTATCCCATGCAGGAAATGCTTTTCTGGGTTGCGGTGGTAGCCGTGCTATGCGGTGCTGGAACCATTGTCATAGCCCTAATCTTCTGGCTTCGCCAAACAGTCAGACACGGATACCGGTGGATTCAGACGAAATCGCAGAGGATATCTCGGCCGGGCATGGCCCCGATTGCCGAGCAGAGACATCTGAGCCACATTCCGTAAATCCGAGAATCTTGGTGTAGGTAATGCGTGAATACTTAAATATGGGATCTATCTCAGGCGCTTCAACGTGCACGCCGCAAACCTCAATTGGTAATCGAAGCTGCCCTGTAAACGAGAGGTGAGTGTGAAATCCACATCGAACAAACCGAGCACCCGGACCACCTTGGACCGTCGCAGCATCCTTAGGGCCGCGAGCGCTACCTGGGCGATTGCCCCGGTTGCACCCTGGCTCCCGCAGTTCGGAGCATCCCGGACCGGTTCGCTAACAAAGGAGCAGCGCGACAGCATGACTCCGGCCCAAATCATCGAGGAATTAAAGAAAGGAAACGCGCGCTTTCGAACAGGGAGAATGATCGCTCGAAGTTACTCAACCGAACAGCGGTCGAGTGCGGCTGGTCAATATCCCGCCGCCGTTGTGCTCGGATGCGTCGATTCGCGAGTGCCTGCCGAGATCGTATTCGACGCGGGGATAGGCGATCTGTTCAACGCTCGCATAGCAGGAAACGTTGTGGATGATGGCCTGCTTGGCAGCATGGAGTTTGCCTGTGCTGTCGCAGGCGCCAAAGCAGTCCTGCTCTTGGGACACACCGCCTGCGGCGCAATCAAGGGGGCGATCGATGACGTCGTGTTGGGTAATCTCACTGGCGTTTTGGCACAGATCAAGCCAGCCGTTCGAGCCACGCAGTTTGCTGGAGAGAGGTCAAGCAAGAGCACAGAATACGTCGACGCGGTGGCCCGTACGAATGTTCTCGTTGGGCTCGGCCAAATCCGCCGCCGCAGCCCGGTTTTGGAGGACCTCGAAAAGAAAGGAACCGTCAGTATTGTTGGCGCGATTTACGATCTATCTACGGGAGCCGTGGAGTTCCTACCGGATCGCAACTCCTCGCAATGAGTTTCCAGACGACTGTTTATGCGTATCGATCTCGGACCACAAACGCTGAGACATCGACGCGGGACTGCTAGTTCTGTCAGTTTACCCTCCGTACCCGCGATTCTACTCCTGCACTTAGTTGTCGATTGCTGGCGGAGTCAGGCGGAAAATGATTAGGAGTGACCAGCTTGGGTCAAGTGCGGATCATCTGGCTCGCAAACACACCTGCTCTGCCCGGCTGGTATCCATCTTGTATCCCAGACGAGACTCGGCCCGAAGTCCGCGCCGATGCAGGTTACTCTGGTTTGTCGCAATTATCTTGCTGTTCCCACTTCGTGATTTCGGCCAGCAAAGCGCCAGTTCGCAAGAGGGCGAGTCGCTGGTAAAGGCGGTACAAAACCCCGTCGCGAGTCTTGTCAGCGTTCCCATCCAAGATAACCTGAACCCGAACCTCGGGCCGCTTGGCCGAGTTCAGAGCGTCTTGAACATCCAACCTGTCGTGCCAGTCAGAATCTCAAGAGATTGGAACCTAATTGCTCGAATCATTACGCCGCTGATCACGCAGCCAAACTTGAGTCAGAAAGACCAAAGCACCTTTGGCTTAGGAGACGTCAACCCAACTTTTTTTCTCGCACCAGCCGCGGTACATAAGGTGATTTGGGGAGTGGGCCCGGCGATTGTCATGCCAACTGCCACCAGCAGCGTGCTGGGACAGGGTAAATGGAGTCTCGGGCCCTCCGTGGTCGCGCTGGTCCAACCGGAGCATTGGACGATCGGAGCGCTCGTGACTAATGTCTGGTCGGTTGGTGGCCAAAGGGCTCGCCCAGCCGTAAACCAGATGGTTTTTCAATATTTCATTAACTACAATCTGGACAAAGGCTGGTATTTAGGCACGTCGCCGGTCGTCACCGCGAACTGGCAAGCTTCCCGCGGCAATCGCTGGGTCGCACCGGTAGGCGGCGGAGTTGGCCGCGTGTTTCGGCTGGGATTCCAGCCGATCAACATTCAGCTAATGGTCTTTGGAAATGCCGTTGGCCCAAGTGTGCCGCCATCTTCACCATGGAGCCTACGGTGGCAGGTCGCCTTCCTCTATCCTAAAAAAGAAAAGCAAAAGCCTGCGTCGCCCGATTAGCCAGGACGTACGCCTGTATCTCTCCATACCGGCCGCGATGCTGGCTATGAGCTATGAAATACGCAAAATGCGTAGTGTGCCCACACATAGCAGCGACTGGTATTTTTGGCAGTACGCTTCGCACTCTCGACTGCCCTATTCTCCCGCCAGTGCTCGAATAGAGTCGCGGGCGCTTGGCTCGCACCATTACAGCGGCCAGCAAACAATCGGCTTCGGTCTATGTGCAAGACGCTCCTTACTTCGTCGTTGTTCGCACGCACTATTACCGTTGTACTGCTCATGCCGTTCTTGGTGAGTTTAGCGAATGCGCAGTTCATCGCTGCAGTCGGGCAAGACCCATCCGCCGCTGGCGTCGCCAGCCTGCGCGAGATGATTACTGCTGCACACGATCCCGACTTACGGTGGCCAGACTTCTCGTTCTACAGATCCGAGGTTGAGAAATTTTACGAGTCCGATGGCTACTCTTTGTCCTGGATTCACCATGGACATGCAAGGGCACAGGCGCGCGTTCTAATTAGTCTCTTGCAAGCGGCTGACTACAGGGGTCTGAACCCCGAAGATTATGACGGCCCTCGATGGTCGGAGCGACTTGCCAGCCTGCAAGGTTCTGTCCCGGAGGCCCAATTAGTGCGATTTGATTTGGCTCTAACCGTATGCGTGATGCGATATATCGGTGGTATGCATTTGGTTCGTTTGGACCCAAGGTTAATCGGGCTGCAAGTCAACCTCGCAGGGAGAAAATTCGATCTGGCGGATTTTCTCAGAAATCAGCTCGTTGCTTCGGCTGATCCCAGCGTTACATTAAAGAGAATTGAAGGAAAAAATATACGGTTTCAATGGGCCAGACGTTAAAGACCGAAGTAGTTGGATTTTGTCGTAGGTAGTTAATTTAATCGGTTACGCCAATGCCTGTTGCTGCCCGCGCGCAAGATGAGCCATTACGACGAAAGGCTGCGGTCGTAGTAGACGCAGATCGTCAAGTCATCGGGGTCTTGCGCTGCGTTCTCAAATGTGGAGAGTGGGACATAATTCACGTAACCGACAATGCCACGGTGCTAGAGCTCGGCCAGAATCAACCATCACCGGGTCGCGGACCACCGGTAGCGAAGACGTCGATCTCTTACACAAAATCAGACGCCTCCAACCTCATATCGAAATCTCCTACGTCCGTACGCGAAAGATGATCATGTGCAGGATTAAGGACGCTGGCAGGGGTTTCTCTCTCGATGAGATAGAACACGCAGCCATTAACAACCCGTCCTACGATCCAATTCGTCATGCGCTCTTCCGGGAAAAACAGGGATTGCGGCCCGGGGGCTACGGCGTGCTGATAGCTAAGCACTTGGTCGACGAACTCGTGTATGCGAAAAGGGCAATGAAGTTCTCTTGGTCAAATACCTTCATTCGGACTAGGTGTCGTACAACCGCCTGACGTTAACGATCCGTGTCTTGCAGCCTGCTTATTTTCCGCTTGGGAGCTTGCCCGCCTTCGAATTCTCCGCATCGAGTGACTATCGTTCCGAAGCGGCCTCAACAGCTAGCAATTCTGACAGTTCCCCTCGACACCGCCATTCGCAAGACTCTTGCGATGCGATTGTCGAGGAGGCAGGACAATGAAAGTTCAATGCATGGTGCTCGCAGTATTGCTTTCCCTCTGTCTCGCCATGGCATCAGTTGCGCAACTGCCGTCATGGGAGAATGAAAACACAGCAGGGATGCAGGCATTTCAGCAGCGCAGCTATGACCAGGCCGAGGCTCTCTTCGGCAACGCATTGAAGCAAGCCTCAGAATTTGGAGAGCTGGACCCTCGCTATGCAACAGCTTTGAACAATTTTGCTGCCCTCCAGTACGCGCGCCATAACTACCGGGAAGCGGAACCCTTATATCAACATGCCTTAGTTATCAGCGAGAAAGTTCATGGGCCCTTCGATCAGGAGACGGCGACGCTGTTGAACAATCTAGCCACGCTCTTTCAAGAGCAGGCAAAATATTCCGCAGCGGCTGATCTTCTGCACCGCGCTCTCGACATCAGGGAAAAAGCGCTTGGACCGGAGCACCCTGCCGTGGCCACCGTTCTGAACAATTTGGCCTCTCTCCGGCAAGAGGAAGGAAAATACAAGGAAGCCGAGGCGCTGTTCCAGCGGGCCTTGACCATTCGTGAGAAAACTTCCGGACCAGACGATATTTCGACCGGCTCCGTTCTTAACAACCTGGCAGGTCTCTTCAGCTCGGAAGGCAAGTATGCGGAAGCTGAGGCGCTCTACCGGCGTACGTTAGTGAACTGGGAGAAAAACCTCGGGCCAGAACACTCTGATGTCGCTACGGTCCTTGCCAATCTGGCCAGCCTCGAGCAGAAGGAGGGCAAATCCTCGGAAGCAGAGGCTTTGCTGCAGCGCGCGTTGGCCATTCGACAAAAGACCGGCGGCCAGGAAGATCCTAACCTGGGAATTGTTCTTAATAATTTTGGCGTGCTCCTCAAAGACCAAGGCAAGTATTCGGAAGCTGAGCCTCTATTCCAACGCGCGCTCTCCATCTGGGAAAAAGCGTTTGGCGCAGAACATCCCAGAGTCGCCACCGCCTTGTGCAATCTCGCGGCCGTCTGGCAGCGTCAAGCTAAGTACGCGGAAGCCGGTACGGCGTTAGAGCGTGCTCTAGCAATCGTGGAAAAGACACGTGGACCCAAGCACCCCGAAGATGCTTACGTTCTTAACAGCCTTGGAATGGCTCAACAAGAGCTCGGACGGTACTCCGAAGCTGAATCGAACTTTCAACGCGCACTCGCTATCTGGGAAGGAACATTTGGTTCGGAATATCCGGAAGTGGCAACAGTTCTCAGCAACATCGCGCTTATTCGAAAAACTCAGGGCAATTATCCCCAAGCCGAGGTGCTGTTACAGCGTGCACTGTCCATTCGAGAAAAGAATTTCGGAGCGGGCAATATTAGCGTGGCTACAACCCTTAACAACCTGGGAGGGATCTATAGCGACGAGAGCAAATATAAGGAAGCCGAGCAGTACTACCTTAGAAGTCTAGGTATATTCGAGAAGAATCTCGGACCTGAACACTCTGATGTTGCCACCGCGCTGAACAACTTGGGAGCCATTCAGCAGCTGATGGGCAAATATTCTGGCGCCGAGCAACTCTTTCAACGTGCACTAGCCATTAGAGAAAAGCGGCTCGGGCCTGATCACCCTGACTTGGCGCCGGTCCTTAGCAATCTCGCACTGCTTCAATATTTTAAACACAATCTTTCCGATGCGGAATCCCTGTACAAGCGTTCTGTCAGCCTATGGAACAAAGAACCCGGAGCAAAATCCATTAGCTTCGGACGCACCTTGCAGAACTTTGGCGAAATGTACTTGCAGCAACGCAAATATGATGAGGCAGGAGCCCTTTTCGCACAGGCACTTCCCATCAAAGAGGCCGCATTGGGCTCGGAGCACGCGGAAGTAGCGGAAGTGCTAGAAGGCTCGGCTCTCGCTGACATGCTTCGTGGCTATTATGTCCAAGCAGAGCCTTCTTGCCAGCGTGCGCTGGCTATTCTGGAGAAGTCCTCGCCCCGAGACTATCGAGCCCTGGCCCAGATCTCGAAAATATATGCTTGGCTGCTCCAGAAAACGAACCGCAAAGCACGAGCAGAGGTGCTCGAAACCAAAGCGATGGTTTATGCCGCCAAGTCAAAGGAGACGCCCAAAGAGATGGCACGGGCATTTAACTGATCTTAGACACTCAGGTGATCGGTGGTTTTAGTTTCCGGGGCACCTGTCCTGAGCACAGCCGGCTTTAGAGGAACTTGTGCCACAACTTCAGTCCCGCCCGACCCCGCTCGGATTCTTAGCGTGCCCCCAACAAGACGTAGTCTCTCCCTCATGCTCAAAAGGCCCAAGCCAAGCTCACGCTCGGTGTCGTACTCGAAACCCTTACCTTCGTCACTTATAACAAGCTCTAGATGATCCGATGTCCCGGTAAGTTCCAGGCGCGCTTCTTTGGCTTGGCTGTGTTTCACAATATTGCTTATCGCCTCTTGAGCGACTCGATAGACGCACATTGCATCGTCACTCGGCACAGCATCTGGAACGCGTTGGCAAGTCACCCTTACTTTCAGTCCGTATTGCCTCTCAACGCCTTCGCAGAACGTCCTCAATGCGGATCCCAAACCCAATCCCAGGGTGGAGGGATGAAGCTGACGTGATAGATAGTGAATCTCAGACGAAATTTCACTGACTGTCTGCCACATACTCTGTAACGCCGCTACTATCTCCGCGTTCGTTTTTGGCAGATTCTGCCCCAAACTCTTCAGCATGATCGCGACCAGAGCGAGCCTTTGACTTACGTCATCGTGTAACTCCTTCGCCACACGAGTCCGATCTTGTTCTAAGGCAGCAACAAACCTGCCGCTCAAATCCGACAAAGCTTTCTCTGCTTCCTTTCTCCTGCTTACATCCGCTACCATCGCGACCAATCGCATCATCGCTCCACGTGAATCAAACAACGCCTGCGCACTCTCCTCCAACCAAATGATGCCGCCATCCGATCGCGCGATGCGATAGCTGAGTTGGCAGATCGGATGTGCCCGGCTGAGTGCCTTCACGGCGTTGGCGAACCGCTCGCGATCCTCGATGTGAATTCGAGCCAACATCCGATCGAAGGTCTCATTGTCCAAATTCGCCACGCCACCAAGGATGTCAATGCACTCGGCCGAACGAACGATCCTATTCTTTCTGGCATCCCACTCGTACGCGTACATTTTCCCAGCCTGCGCCGCTAAGCGTAACCGTTCTTCACTCTCGGTCAGTGCCTTTTCAGCTCGTTTGCGCTGAGTCGTCTCCACAGAAAGAAAATAGGCCACCAGCAGAAGTGACAGCATGGCTACAAGCAGACTGAATCGGTCGGGAAACTCAACGCTAAACCGCGTCCACAGCAGTATGTCCATCAACCACAGCACAATCCCGATCGTGAAAAATGCCCAAAATAGGATGGTCATTCTTGCGGTTCGCGCGATGGCATTAACGATGGCGATGACTGTAGCTGTCATCAACATTGGCGAGTAGCCCATTGCGGCTCGGCCTGCTGCACTGGGACGGTCCTTAAACATCATCGACAGGACCACCTGTGTCAGCAAGAGTGCGATCGCCGTTATCAACCAAGCATTTAGACTGGAGCTGAGCCTCTGTCCGAGAAATCGCGTCATTAGACCTCCCGCTCAGGGTTCCCTAACTTCGCGGCACGATTGGCTAGCACGAGGAGTGCCAAGTGGCCTTGACCTTGGAATTCAGATGTGGGCGACACCGCCTAGACGCCACATTGACATCCTCCCTCATTCTTTGCAATATAAGTTCAAGAGGCCCGCGCGTCCCGACTGGACGACATGGCGTTTTCCCCACGCCTGACGGCTCTCCCGCAAGCCAAATATGTTTTCGCACGAAGCGTGTTAGGTTGGGTGTGGGCTTGTCAAAAATCCGCGTATTGCTGGCTGATGACCACACGGAGATGCGGGAGTACGTTCGTGACCTCCTCTCCGCTGATTGCTGTGAAGTCGTTGCAGCAGTAGGTGACGGGCAAGCAGCAGTAGACGCTGCTATGCAACTGCTCCCAGATGTCGCAGTGCTCGATATCTCCATGCCAGTTCTCAACGGCATTGAAGCGGCCAGGCGGCTTCAAGTGGTTAGTCCTACGGTCAGTATTGTTTTTCTTACGGTCGACAGGGACCGCGACACGTGTCGCGCGGCCCTTGAAACCGGAGCTCTCGGTTACGTTCTAAAGCCGCGTTTGGGTACGGATCTGATTCTCGCGATCAAGCTGGCTAACGAAAAGCGCCGCTTCGTTTCCCCCGGATGCGAATAGCCTATTCGTTCCACTTCGCAGCACCCACATTTCAGCCCCCGCTAGGTCTTTTCTGAAACTGTCAGTTTTGCCAGTACGCAGTTCAATTGAACCCTGCTAGTTTCTTCAAGTACTGTCTCGTTCGCCGACGTGCTCGACTTGTAAGTGCCCGGAGCCACTTACCCGAGGTTTTCATGAGTTCCCCTATTGCTGCCTTAGCCGATGGGTTCAGGTCACCCCTTCTAGACGGCATACCTCCCGCAGAACTCAGCCTCATTCTGAGCGGCGCCACACAACGGCGTTTCCTTGCGGACACTGTGGTGATAAGCCAAGGCCAGCCCGCAGCGGCCCTCTTTCTACTCACCAAAGGCCGCGCCAGATATTTCTATATCACGTCTGACGGTCGAAAGCTTTTGCTTCCATGGATTATGCCAGGCGAATTGTTTGGCGGTATGACAATCCTCTCGGCTCCTGCCTCCTACCTCGTGAGCACCGAAATGCTGAAGGACAGTCAAGCGCTGGCATGGGACCGAGGCACCATCCGAAGACTGGCCTTGCGATATCCGAGATTGCTCGAAAATGCCCTTTCAATCGCCTCGGAGTACTTCAACTGGTATCTCGCAACTCACGCAGCCGTGACCGCGGACACAGCACGCCAGAGACTCGCCCAAACCGTAATTAATCTTGCGCGTGGCATTGGCAGAAACGTATGCGGCGGCCTAGAACTCGAGGTGACCAATGAAGATCTGGCCTACGCCTCCTCGATGACTCTCTTCACCGTAAGCCGCCTTTTGCGCGAGTGGCACCGACAGGGTGCACTCGTCAAGACCCGTGGAAAGCTTCTCCTTCGAGCGTCAGAGACTCTGCTTTAGACCAAAACTAGCCCTATAATCTCTCGAACGTAGTTGCGTTCCCGCAATGACGAACCTCGGTGAAAACTGTCATTCTGATTGCGTGATCGCTCCGGCGCATTTTCCTGGCGGTGGTTATCGCCCCCCAGTCGAATCCGATTCCTATATCCCTGCTTCCTGGATTCAGTCAGTCTCATGAACTTAACTGAAATCGACCATGCGACAGGCCTCGCACCGGAATGAGACTTAGGGTAGTCGCCGTCGATGATAGCCCGCCCGTTTTACGCCAGCTTATCTACTTGTTGGGAATCGAGTTTGACGTCGTGGGCTCAGCAGAAGATGGCCAAATGGCTCTCGATGTTATTCAGAATACTAGGCCCGATGTCGTTGTCCTCGATCTCGAAATGCCCCTTCGAAACGGGATTGAGGTAACAAGAGAGTTAAGGAAGCTCGGTCCAAGTCCCGTCGTCGTGATTTGTTCAGTGGAAACTGACCCGGAAATTATTGAGGCGGCTCTCCAGGCTGGCGCACTCGGCTATGTTTCCAAAATGTTGCTAACTCACGACTTAGTTAGGGCCGTGAAACTCGCGGCTCGCGGTGAGCCATTTGTCTCCTCTTCCTGATCTCAGTCCGAGGTTACCGCAACGCAAAACTCTGGTACCATTCGGGTTCGTGGTGGTATTGGGGGCGGCCTCTAATTACCGACCCTGAGGTTATTCGATGGGTCTGGCTGTTCACATCAGGTTAGACTGAATTTATTCTTCGTTCAACTGGATTCTTACTCGTGAGCTACCGCCAAGAGTTAATCATTTTGATTAATTAGAAAGCTGATGCACGATGAGCTACGAAGCTATTGCGCCCCTGTCTGCCTTGCGGATGCTATTCGATCGTCTGGGCACGTTGGCGAGAAGCCTCACCCTGTCGCTGGCCCCCCCGCTTCGTACGCTGATGATCGCGCTATTAGTTGCAGTAAGCTACTATGCCGGATCGCAGATTGGTTTTTTCTTCACACCGGCGGGTCAGCCGATTTCCACATTTTGGCCCCCAAACGCAATCTTGCTCGCCGTTTTCTTGCTGACTCCTCCCCGGATCTGGTGGGTCTTTGTGCTGGCCGTGCTTCCCGCCCATCTTTTGATTCAGCTACAGTTCGGTGTACCAGTGCTCTCCGCTTTGGGTTGGTTTGTGGGCAACGTCAGTGAGGCGCTCCTCGGTGCCGGTTGCATCCACTTCTTCAAGAAAGAAACCTCTTTGTTTCAGAGTCTTAAGGGGGTGGTCATTTTTCTGGCTTTCGGTGTGGGCCTCGCCACTTTGGTGACGTCTTTTCTGGACGCCGGAAGCACGATCTTGACAGGACTCGGTCGCAACTTTTGGATGGTGTGGACGATTCGGCTGACCTCTAACATGGTCGCGAATCTCACCATCGTTCCACCTCTTGTGATCTTTGGCGCGAGTCAAATATCCCAGCTTCGCAAATTAAAACCTTCCGTGTATTTCGAAGCCGCTGCGCTAGGGGTCGGAATCGTAGTGGTCAGCGTTCTAGTATTCGGTGCAGAAAGTGCCCCGGGCCTAATTCCTGCATTCGTCTATGCACCGCTTCCCTTCTTGCTCTGGGCAGCATTGCGATTTGGCCCTGGAGGACTAAGCGCGTCGGTGCTTGTCGTCGCAATTATTTCTGCTTGGAATGCGATGCATGGTCGAGGGCCGTTCGGCACATCGTCCCTTGACAGTCACGTTCTGTCTATGCAGATCCTGCTGACGGCGTTCGCATTGCCCTTGATGCTGATGGCAGCTCTGGTCGCCGAGCGACTCAGTATCGGTGAAAGATTGAGGGCCACGCGCGAGAGCCTGATTTTTGCACGAGATGAAGACCTTCACCGTATCGCCCGATGGCTGCATGGCGACATTGTTCAACGACTAACGCTGGTGGGCTTGAGCGTGGACGAGCTACGAGCCGAATGCGGCGCTTCCGCGAAGGCCGCGCTGGACAGACTTTACGACCAGGTTTCCGGCGTTTCCGAGCAGACCCGTAGCCTATCGCACGATCTGCACCCTTTCGCCTTGGAGTATTTAGGTCTCGCCCGCGCGCTCAAGAAACTCTGCAGGGAAACTAGCGAGCATAATGGGATTGCTATAAGCTTTTCGGAACAAAACGTCCCAGCGTGCCTCCCTTCGGACATCTCGATGTGTTTGTTTCGTGTCGCCCAAGGCGCGCTATCAGAGATCGCTAAATCTCGTCACGCGAAACCCGTGGCTGCCGCGTTGAGCGTAGCTGGGAAGCACATCTTGCTCCGGATCGCCGATGAAGAACTTGGTATTCGTTCCCAACAATGGGAACAAACTCAATTGACCTGGATGCGCGAGGGATTGGCATCTCTGGGCGGGACTCTTCAGATTAGTTCAGGCTCCTCCCAGGGCACAATCATCGAGGCGTTACTACCGCTCTAATAGCCCTTTAGGGGTAAAACGTCGAACTTACCTACCCGCAGTCTTCGGAGCCGGTGGAGCTGCCCCGAGAAAAATGTATCAGTGGTAGAGGTCGCCCTGAAAGAGCATAACTCTGAAGACCTGATACGTTCATTCCTTTCCGCAACGCCAAGCTTTTATAGATAGTCAATTCGGCAGCCCTGGCCCGCGAGCGAATTGTTGTCACCACCTTCTCTGTCAGCTTTGCCAGTAACAACCACTAAGCCGCAACTTGATCATGAAGACGAATGGATACCAGGTCGTTGTCTCGCTTAACACGGGTTGGGCTCTTGGCGCTCCTAACTTGCAACTCCTGCCTGCTGTTGCTCACTGTGTTCCTCCCGGCAGGCGTTTTCGCTGATGATTCTGCGGTCGTTAGCAGGCATACGGTGCTTTCCCGCAATACCCAAAAAGAATTGGGAAAGGCGGTCGAGGCCCTGCGCGCGAATGCACCGGGCAAAGCTCGAAAGCACCTCAAAGCAGCCTACCGCGTCGCGCCGGACAACGCCGACATAAACTATTTTCTCGGCGTCTATTCCTCGCAGACGAACGATTGGAATCAAGCGAAAGTCTACTGGTTCAAGACAATAAACATTGATCCCAATTACTGTAGCGCTCTGCTTGCGCTCAGCGAGAGATTGTTGAATGAAGATCAACCCGCGGAGGCGCTTGTGCTCGCACAAAGGGCGGTCCAGGCTGAGCCCACCTCGTGGAGGGGCCATTCGGCACTTGCCGGCGCCTACTTCCAGCAAGGCTCTTCTGGTGAATCCATTCGGGAAGCTGAGCGTGCATTGCAATTGGGCCACCAGGAAGCAGCTCTCATTGAACCGCTCCTCGCTGCCGCTCTAGCTAAAGTTGGCGACAACGAGCGAGCCATAAATGTCTTGGAAGCGCACCTGCGGGACCATCCCGGAGATGCCGCGGCTAAAACACAGCTCTCAAGCCTGAAGGCTCCTGCGGAGATCGCCGGCGATACAATGACCCCATTCTTGCCGACTTTGATGAGTTCAGTCCCAGTTCCCTCTACTTGGCTACCACCCGACGTCGATGAGAATGTGCCCCTAGTCGAGTCTGAGACAGGCTGCGCGGTTGACGAGCTGCTTCAGAAGGCTGGACTACGTGTCCTTGAATTCGTCGGCAACCTCGAAAAGTTTGCGGCCACCGAGTCCGTATTTCACCAGGCTATTAATAAATGGGGAGGCTTCTCCTACACAGAGAATCGAAAATTCGACTATGTTGCTTCCTTTGAAGAAGTAAGGCCCGGCCGCTTCAGCTTTGAAGAGTACCGAAAACGCGGCACGTCTCCCGTAGACTTCCCCGATGGCGTGGAAACACTGGGCCTGCCGGCTCTGGTGTTGCTCTTCCATCCTAAGATTTCAGAAAACTATGAAATGACCTGCGAAGGACTGGCCAACGTGAATGGTCAGCTCGCTTGGCAGGTTCATTTTCGTCAGCGTGCCGATAAGCCGAATATTATGAAGAGCTACAGGGTGGGCGCGAACGGCCCGTCTTTTCCAGTGGCCATCAAAGGGCGGGCTTGGATTGCAGCCGATACTTATCAGATCATCAGATTGGAAACAGATCTGGTTGCCCCTGTTCCAGAGATTCGTCTTGCTGCCGATCACTCAGTGATCGAATATGGCTCAGTTCACTTTCGAGAACGTGCCGTGGACATGTGGCTGCCGACGAGCGCCGAAATATACTACGACTGGAAGGGAAGGCGCGCCCATCGTCGACATGCTTTCAGCAATTACCTGCTGTTTTCGGTTGATGAAAAGCAACATATCTCGCAACCGAAGATCGCGGAGTCTCTGCCCCGTTAAACAGGCCGGAGGATCCGATCAACTCCTCTCGGCTCTCTGCTTCCTAACTATACGCCGTAGCGAGTAACTCCCCGCCAGTCGCTCGATTCCTGCTGTAATTTTTGACAGGTGCGCAAGCTAACGCACGTGACCCACCATCAAGACGAGCTGGGTACCAATTAATGGGAAAGTTTGAGACGCTGCTGCGCTGAGGGGCTAAGCGTTTGGTCTTGATCCAGATGCTCTTTGAACCAATTCCACACGGATGGAGCAAAGTATGCGAATTAGATATACCGCCGCGGGACTGGCGTTAGTTTTTGCTGTACCATTGTTTGCACAAAAGAAAGAAGACGAGCGTTTAGCCAATTCCGCCGACGCGCTGCGGCAAATCCTTTCCGAGGATAACGGCCTGCCTAGGAGCATTCTCGACCAGGCTGTCTGTGTGCTCATCTATCCGAGCGTCAAGAAAGTGGCTTTGGGTTTTGGGACAAGCTATGGTCGTGGCGAACTCGTGTGCCGAAAGGGATCAGACATGAAAGGTGAATGGGGCGCGCCGGCCATGTATTCGCTGGATCAAGGAAGCGTCGGCCTGCAGCTCGGTTCTACCGCGACTGATTTCGTGCTGGTCGTCATGAACCAAAAAGGCGCGGACCAAATCCTGAACGGCAAGACAAAACTCGGCTCGAATGCTGCGGCCGCTGCAGGACCAACCGGCGCACAAGCCAACGCCTACAACGCGGCAGCCATGAACGCGGACGTCCTGACATATTCGCGCTCAAAAGGACTGTTCGCTGGCGTCTCCCTGGAAGGTGCCACCATGGACTCTGACAAGGACGCAAACCGGGTCTTATACGGCAAAGAAATCAACGCTAAGGACATTATTGAGGGCAGCCAAACCATTGTTCCTGCAGCCAAGCCCTTGGTAGAACTGCTCGACAAGACGTCGCCCGCACGCAAGCAGGCCTAGAGAGCTGATCACATCGAACAGCTGACGCGTCTACTCGCCGGACTGCCGGATTTCGACGAAGCCTACTTCGCTGTGACTTTTGCCAGGTGTCAGCGCTTGCTGACGAAAGCGACGATGGCACACGCTTCCTTGAACCTCGCGCTTGGGTTTGTTCTAGCGCGGTGAGTGGGAAGGAGCTCAAGAAATTTGAACTCTTATACGTTTGCTGGAGGGCTTGTCACCAGCCTCCTGCAGCGGCCTGCCCGCGACTCAACCTGCGGAGAGCGCGGGCGACGCCGTCCGGGGCCTCACTCCTCGCACAATTCCGCGCATACTTCCGAGCTCATCAACGGCGAGTCTGGCAGCATCGCTGACGCAGCGCCAGCGAGTGCGTTACTCGATAGCTTCTCTTCGATTGCTGCTCCCGTTGTCAGGTTCGTGACACGTACAATTTTCAACGACTTCCTCCGTCTGCTTTGACGCTTCCCTCCTACGGGACGGTTCTGAAACAGACCTGTCATTTCTAACAGTCGTCAGACACTACTGCATCAATTAATTTGCGCGGGACAATCTCACTGATTTGTTGACGAGCGAGGGAGGGAAACACATGAACGGAACGGAACAGAATCCGACGCGACGGATATTCTCGAATGCGAGTCAAAGGTCCACGGGATTCGCTACCTATGAAGAAGAGACTGACAAATACCTTGCACTGAAAAGAGAGCCTCGCCTTCAGATACTCATCGTTTCGGACGATGCAGAAAATTGCGTGGCACTGACTATCATTTTGGGGCGAGAGGGTTGGGACACAGTCTGCACCCCCAGCGTCAGTGAATGCAATAAGGTGCTCTCCGTCGGCAGCTTCGATCTAGTGTTTTGCGATCGCTACCTCCCTGACGGCAGTTACCGTGACGTTCTCGCGATCATGACTACTCTCAAGTATCACCTATCCTTGGTTGTCACTTCCCGCCACGCCGATTGGGACCAGTATCTCGAGGTGCTGCGTCACGGTGCGTTTGAATTAATCGTTTCACCCTGCCGGGGCAGCGACGTGCTATGGGCTCTCACTCAGGCGGACCGAAGACACTAGGGAAGCCGCCGACGGGCTCGAGTGGATCCATCTGGGCGCAGAGATCGGATCTAGCTGCTGAATGATCCTGGTCCTGTCCATTCGATCCGCTCATACATGCCTTGCAAATGAAGTTGCGAGTGAATGCATTCTTTCGATCAAAGTTCCAGTCAATTCCGTAACCCCCCGCGCCTGCGGCGCACCCTTTCGCCCTGCGAAGACAATCAGCGAGCGCACGTGATGACCGTTCTGTGGCACCGCGCCGCAACCACCACGCGCCAGATTTCACTAAGCACTCCAAAGACAACGGGTCTGGCCGCCGAGCTGATCGCCACGTCAGCTGCTCTACAATCTGCGGCATCCCCCACGCCCCACTTCAGGGCGAGTCGAAGTTGCCCCCTGTTACTGACCTGTAGCAACGACACCGACTTGTTTCCGTGGCCTGATAGTGGAGGGCTCTGAATTCGGAATCTAAGGAAGACTGATATGAACAAGTTGAGGATTTTGATAGCTGAAGACAATCAAGAAATGCGGTGGGCGATAATCCGAATGCTCGCAGGAGAATTTGAAGTAGTTGGGTCAACTTCAGACGGGCGACACTTAATCGACGCCACACTGACCTTGGCTCCAGACATCGTCGTGACCGATGTCTCGATGCCCTTTCTAACCGGCCCCGAGGCAATGGAAATCTTGAGGGCTACGGGCCTGGACATTCCTTTTGTCTTTGTAAGTGCAGATACAGACGGAGTGGAGTTCTATATAGATGCGGGTGCTTTGGGATTTGTACACAAGCCGGACATGGCATGCGAGCTGGCCCGGGCAATCGCAGCCGCAGGTCGCGGCAACGTCTACGTTTCTCGAGGAGCCCTTCGTGAGGTCTCCGTGCCACGCAGCGAGCTCCGTCTATAAATCACCTCTGGTGTCGACCCCATTCTCTCGAACTTGCAGCCTCTGTCCTCAAATATGCACCACACAACGCCATCAGCCCAACGCAGCATGCTCTACTGCCCTGCCAGCCCACGACTCACCAAAACCTTTACCTCCACTCGACGGTTCTCGGCACGTCCTTCGGCTGTCTCGTTGGAGGACGTAGGATGACTCTCGCCCATAGCGCCAGGAGTCAGCACATGCGTCAGAGGTATGTTCCCGGATTGTTCTAGGTACGCAATGACGGATTGAGCGCGACGCATGCTCAAGGCTTGATTCACAGCAACGCTTCCGGACGAGTCGGTGTACCCCTTCACCTGAAGGACATATCCTTTCAGCGAGCTGGCATCATTCGCCAGCCGCATGAGTTCGCTCCTTGCACTCGGAGAGAGATCCGCACTTCCGGCGGCGAAATTGATCGACGTCGCGTACTTCAAATCGTAATCATCCAGTTCCGAGATTCGCTGATTGGCCTCGTTGATTTGGTGCTGGTTAGTTTGAATCCGCTGCTGGCTGGTCTCAATTTCCTGCTTATTGGATTGTATCTGTTGCCCGTTGGCTTTGATACTCTGCGCGTTTTCCTGGGTTGCCCGCTCGTTAGCTTGCACCTTGGCGTCTAGCGGCACCAGTCCGGCTTGGATTGCATGTGCAGTTCGAAGATCTTCGCTGGTGAGACTAATTGATTCCGCAAGTACATGTCCTGGACTGTCTCCCACTCCCTTCACCTTGATCCAAAGGCCCGGAAGAAGTTCGCTGATCGAAACACTTCTTTTCCTGAACAGGCCTCGCCGTGTTGCGACCTTGGTGTAGTCCGTGATCTCGACCTTCACATCATTGGCGTCGGTTGACCGTAGCGTCACGACATCGCCTTGGCGAGAAACTACCAGCCCCTCAACCTTAGTCTTTTGCCCACGTTTTACGCTGCCGTCGACGAGTGCGCTTTCTGTCGTACTCTCTTGCTGACCTTCCCCTGTTGCCGATGACGATCCGAGCGTCACTAAGTATACGCAGGCGGTGCAGAGTAGCATGGATGGCAAGCTCTTCATAACACCCTCGGTCGTCGCTTCACCCGTTCTTGCCACTGCTTTGGCTTGGCAAAATCGCTGCGGCTCATAACTCGGTGTTGCGAGGTCAGAGTATCTGTAGCTACAGATTCGGCGGGACGCGACTGTCAAAACTCTCAGTCACCATATCCCTTGAACGGCGAAACTACGCCCACGCTATAGCTGTCGTTTCTGTCAGTGGAATCCTGCAAATGATGAGCTACTCTCCGCACTGACACTGGCGAGGAGAAAACGCAATGAATACGGCCATAGTGGCGATTCCGAACCGGATCGCGAAATGGTCTCTTACTTGGGCGCTGCTGTTGATCGTCTTCAGTCTATTGGCGCTGACCATTCCGCTGATTGCATCTTTCAGTGCGCTCGTGATCATCGGTTGGCTGCTCGTTTTCAGCGGCGTCACTCAAGGGTTACACGCATTTCACTCCAAAGGTGTCGGCGACGTCCTATGGAAGCTCTTTGTCGCCATTTTGTACTTTGTCCTGGGAATATACCTTTTGACTAATCCGCTGGTCGGCTTAACGACCCTCACATTGATCCTTGGCATCTTCTTTCTGGCAGAGGGAGGAATCGACTTAGCCGTGTATATCAAGGGATGGCGGTCTGATGCGTCACTTTGGATTTTGCTCGAAGCACTGGCTACGTTGGTTCTCGGGCTGATGTTATTGAGACAATGGCCATCCGATTCGCTGTGGGCCTTGGGTACTTTGGTCGGAATCGGCATGTTGGTCACCGGAATTGGCCGATTGATCATCTCGCTGGCGGTCTACAGACTATCTGAATCGGCAACGCCGCAGCGTTAAATGATCTTTGGTTTTCTACAACATCTTTGCTTAGCCTAACCTAGATAGTTAGCTAATCCTAGATCAACCAGTGTCTGGCGTCCCAGGATAAATGATAAATAATGTCAGACTGTCAGTTTCGCCAGTCGTGCCATTTCCCCCGCATTGATAGCTAAGAGGGTCTTAGAGAGCAAAACGCTCATGCAATTACCTACCTACCCACAGCCGTTTAGCTTTTCCTCCCAAAGCGAAGAGCACACGCGCGATGCCGCAGGTCCGAGGAGCCCCGACTGGAAGGATCGGGGTTCCCCGGAAATCACCTGACAAGCGGGTCGTAAGCCCAATCCGGCGCGTGAGCGCGAAGCGGCCACAGAGGTCTTGCCTTCATGATCGCATCCTAAAGAGAGGCGCGTTCGCACCGAAACTGGCAGAGTTCGCAGCGGCTGATTCCGCTCCAGTCTGACCTGAGTTCGCATTCGACACCACCTCCAACCATCCCTGGTTACCGTCTGCCTGAATCGTTCGTATGCACTACCACAACCTGTCATTTTTGACAGTACGTTGGTTAGCTGGTCTAACGAATGCTTCCTTGACGCTGTCGTAAGCGACAGGGGATGTCCCGGGGTGGAACATGAATAGCGCATTTGACTTTTGGATTGGGGAACAAGTGGTCGTCAAACTTGACCTCGGGCCAATCAAGGCGAGCGTCCGCGGCAGCATTCTCGAGGAGAGGGCGGACACCATCATGATAAGGATTTTCGACGGCACCGAAGTTGAAATCTACAAGGCAATGGTCTTGGCCGTCGAAGAAGGAAAGGCCCCAACTCCACGAGACTACCGGCTAACCGCATAGTTCAAACCGCTACCAAGGCCTTCGCTAAATTCAACTGGTGTTCGCCGTAATTGCCGGTTGACCCCGCCCCTTGAGGTCAGCGATCGCCTCAAACCTCTTCCGCACTGTGCGAGTGGTTGCCGCCTTTTCCACACTTTTCAACCGTTGTAATCTTCGCGTTACATTGACACGCGCCATCCCTCAGTCGTAGTGTAGGGGAGGTTTTCGAGACTTTAAACCGATTTCGTACATAACAAAAATAGAAGCTGACATTCTTCTGCAAATTTTCCTCGACATCAATGGCATATCGCGCGTGATAACCACCTTACCGACTGGCCACTCAGAGTGCCAGAACCCAATCTCTGCAGACTCCGCTTTTCTCGAGTCCCGCGGACCCGTATGGTAGACCTTCGTGTCCTCCTGGTTGATGACTTTGAGCCGTGGCGCCGCTTCGTTTCGACGACCCTTCAGAAACATCCGGGTTTCCAGATCGTCGCGCAAGTTTCAGATGGGCTTCAGGCAGTCCAAAAGGCGGCAGAGCTGTATCCCGATCTGATTCTCCTTGACATTGGACTTCCCGGACTAAATGGCATTGAGGCTGCCCGGCGCATTCGGAAGGTAGCTCCGGATTCCAAAATTATTTTCCTCACAGAAGACAGCGCTGAGGATGTCGCGGAAGAAGCCTTGCGCATAGGTGCCGCAGGTTATGTCGTAAAAGCCGATGCCGCACGAGAGCTTTTGCCGGCAATGCGAGCCGTTGTCTCAGGCCATCGGTTTGTAAGCGCCAGATTACGCGGTTGTCTGTTTTTCAGTACCAAGGACACTACGCCAGCACGGCCTCGCGCCTAACCTGCCTTCTGGGCTACTTTTGCAGATTCGAGAGACGCGTGAAAAGGTGCGTGAACCAGAATCGTTGTGCCTTTCATTGGTTCCGAAACAATCGAAATCTTGCCTTTGATGAGCCGAACCCGTTCATGCATGCTGATCAGACCCAATCCCGGATTGTTTGCCATTGTCGCTAAATCAAAACCTACGCCGGAGTCCGAAACAGTCAGTTGAATTTGCTCCCCTACTTCCCTGAGGTCTACGTCAAATTCCCTCACACCACTATGTTTCACGCAATTGAGCAGCGCTTCCTGCGCCACGCGGAACAGGCAAAGAGATATCTCCTGCGGCAGGGTGCCGGGAATGGAATCGCACGTGAATTTGATCTCCACTTTCTGCCGCTGGGAAAGCTCCTTGCAAAAGCCCCTGATTGCCGAAGGGAGCCCAAGGTATTCAAGCTTCGAAGAGTGCAAGCGGTGTGATATGGCTTGAACGTCCGAAGCAACCTCGGATAGACGCTGCCGGAATGCCTGAAGATGCAAGCTGGCTTCGGCGGATAAACCGAGAGGCGTGGCTTCTAGCTGCTCAAGCTCGATCTCCAGGAGGGCCAGCCGTTGATTAATGTCGTCGTGAAGCTCTCTGGCGATGCGCGTACGCTCTTCCTCATGCGCTTCAAT